>Ga0316187_10005277_pt1 | contig 11170 bp, 10 predicted proteins | sample CroRivburrow1_MG_FD_204927 | JGI IMG/M metagenome (GOLD analysis project Ga0316187, IMG submission 204927) | Coastal sediment microbial communities from Maine, United States - Cross River worm burrow 1 | ecosystem: Environmental > Aquatic > Marine > Coastal > Sediment | place: USA: Maine...
GCGTCGTTTCGCGTGGCGCTCGCGATGCAGCCGAACCTCGAGCTCGACACGGTCCGCACCTCGCCACGGGTCCTCGAGGCTTTCAATCGGGCCAAGCAGCCGGAACAGCCATAGCCTCAGCTACTTCTTCTTGATCTTCTTCGGCCTGTATTTGGCCGGGCGATCGTCCTTGGGAGCCGGCGCGGTTGCGGATTCGGCAGCGCCTTCTAGCGCCCAAGGAGGGAGCTCGATGTCGCCGTTCTCCGCGGCCTGCTTCCTCAGGTGCACGTAAGCGATGATGCATACCGGGATAATCGCCAGCGAAATCAGCTGCGAGGTGGAGAACCCGAATGCGAAGCCGCGTTCGGGGTCGTCTCGCAGATACTCGATCAGGAACCGCCACAGGCCGTAGAGCCCTGCAACCGTGACCAAGACCTGACCCCGAAACTTCCGATGGGTGAGCAACCACACCGCGAACACGAACAACACGAATCCGAAAACCGACTCGTAGATCTGTGTTGGATGCACCGACAGCGAGCTCACGCGATCGATCATCAAGTCCGGATACTCTTGCAGGTGGTGTTGGTAGGCCGGGGATCCATTGATCGTCTGGTCGCAGGCAAACGCGGGAAACGCCTCGGTATCCCATTTCGGAAAAGTGCCTGCAGACTTCAGCCATCCGGGAGCGGTGTCCCTTAGAGGCCGTCCGTAGTCGCAACCGTAGAGGTAGCACCCGACGCGTGTGAGCATGAGCCCGGAAGCAAGTGTCGGAACGGCGAGGTCCGCGAAAGGAAGCAAGGGGATCTTCTTGATCCGCCAGAAGGTCAGTGCGCTCACGAACCCGCCGAGGAATCCGCCGTACGCGACCAGGCCTCCAGAGCGAAGATCGAACCACGAGCCGATGCTGTCGTACGAGTCGATGTTGGTGAAGATGTAGAGCAGGCGGGCGCCGATGATCGCGCCGACCGCCGTCCAGGTGAAGCAGCTCGCCAGGAGCTCCCGGTTGTAGCCCTCGATCTTCTTGCCCATGTACATGATGAAGTACCAAGCGAAGAGCAGGCTGCTTCCCAACATCACGCCGTAGGAGTAGATGGGAATCGCGCCCCAGGGCGTGGGAATGCTAAACAGGACCGGGTGCATTGGGCGGGAATCTCGCCGGGTTCGCCTCCCCGGTCAAGTGGGTTCGGTGGGCCGATGAGCGAGCTACGCATTCGAGAGCAGGACGGGGCAATCACCTTCGAGGTGCGTGTGGCTCCGCGTGCCAGCCGCAATAGGGTTGTCGGGGTTCAGGAAGGCGCCCTCAAGGTCGCACTCACAGCTCCCCCTGTGGACGGCGCTGCCAACGAGGCGCTCAAGAAGCTCGTGGCCAAGGCCCTTGGGGTCGCCAAGTCCGAGGTTGAGATTCTTCGTGGTGACCACGCGCGCATCAAAGTGCTGCGCGTCCACGGTATGAGCGCTGGCGACGTGCGTTTCAGCGAAGGCTAGTTGACGATTACGCGGCGTAAAAACCACTCGTCGTTTTCACGGCGGAGATCGAACACCGTATTGGCGAGCCCCGCATCGGTGCGAAGCCGAAGCGCGATTCGTGCGCGCCCACCGTCGAGCGAGATGCTTTCCTGAATCAAGCTCAGCCTCGAACCCTCGAGCGACGCGAGGGCCTTGCGCGCATCGGGCTTGAGCGCCGCAGCGTTGCGGTCGCTGTATTGGCGCCGGTGCCCTTCGTGCACGAGCTCCATCGTGACTTTCGATGGATTCGCGTAGCTGAGCGCGTTGTCGATGCGCGACTCGGAAACCCGCCCCGTCACCGAATCGATGAACTCATCCATTCGCTCGCGGTCGGTGACCACGGCGGCGTCTGTAACCACCGCGGCCCCGACCACGATCGATAGGATGACAAGGAGATAGATGCCCGTACGGCGCATGACCCCCACCAATGCACGCCCCGTGCCAACCCCATCCCCTAAATTTCCCCCGTAATTCCAACCCCGCCCCCCTCAATCCCTGCCAATCTGGCACCCCCGCCCCCCATCCAATTGACAAAGGGGCACTCGCCACCCCCCTAACCACCTGAAACCATGACGTTTCTGTGAGAAAGATCGCAGCGACCCGTTCTCAGTCCCTCGGACCCCTGGCAGGAGGCGCCAGGCTGAGCCGCTTCGATCTTTCTCACAGAAGCGTGAGGATATCGGGTATTTAGGACCCCGGAGAGTGTCCTCTTTTGCGACAACGGTGCGGGTTCTTACGCCTACGGGTTGGGTGATTGGGACGGTGCATGTTCCGGACGGGGTCGGGTTGTTGCCGTTCTTGAATGGTGATGAGGCGTTTTTTCGGATGACGAATGTCAGCTTGCCGGAGCAGCCCCGAACGATTCCTTTTCTGGCGCTTCAGCGTAAGGCAGTGTTGATCGTCGTTCCGGGCGAGGACGCGTTGCTCGGCTTGCACGAGCATGACCGGCGCACGCGACACGAGGTGGCCTGCCTATTTGATGGCGGACTGGTGATGGGGACCTTGCCGTTGCCGAAGGGTGTACGCGTGTCCGACGAGCTCATGCTTTCCAAGGAGTTTTTCGCGATCGAGGATTGCACGCTCGGCATCGATGCGTCACCTGAGCCCGTCATGGAAGCTGAAGAGTTGGTCTTCGTGCACGCAGCCGAGATGTTCGGCGTGGCGGAGCTCGAAGGAGAATGATCGTTCGCAACGCGACGGGCCTTACGCGGGCCCTCCGGGTCTTTGTCCTCCGAAACTGGGGGCTGATCCTGACCGTGGTCCTCGCCGAGCAGGCGATCGTCATCATTTCCCGGTACACGAGGGTGCTCGAAACCGATGTGTTCTCGGTGACCGCGATTGGTTTGATCGCGACGGTGGTCGGCATCTTCATCGTGTTTCGATTCAACGAGGCGTACCAGCGCTGGTGGGAAGCGCGGACGCTGTGGGGCGGTCTCGTCAACGACAGTCGCAGTTTTACACGCGAGGTCATCACGCTGCTCACGCCCGACCGTGTGCCCAATATCGGCTCCGCCGAGGAGGCGGCGAAGCTCCACAAGGAGCTGGTCTATCGACATTTGGCCTACTGCAATGCGCTTCGCCTCTCGCTGCGAGGACAGGACACCTGGGACGAGCTCGCACCCTTCCTCAGCGCCGACGAGCTCAGTGGCCTGAAGAACTACGCCAACAAGCCGACGCGCCTCGATTACTGCCAAGGGGAGCACCTTGCTCAGGTGATCGGCACGGATACCGCCCAGCAGGTCCTGATGATGCAGCTCGACTCGACCCTGAACCGTCTTTACGACATCCAGGGCGGCTGTGAGCGAATCAAGAACACCGCGTTTCCCGACGAGGTTCGTTTCATTTCCCGAGGCCTGGTGTGGCTCAGCGCCATTGCGGTCCCTATTGCGTTTCTCAGCGCCGATCGCGAGATCCGGGTCATCGAGGTTCTCGCGGTGATCGTGATCAGCCTGAGCTTCATGGTGGTCGAGCAGCTCGGCGCTTCGCTCAAGAACCCGTTCGAGAACGAAGACAACGACACTCCGATGACGGCCCTCTGCCGCACGATCGAGATCGACCTGCGTCAGCAACTGGGCGAAACGAAGATCCCTCCGCCCATCGAGCCGGTACGTGGCGTCCTGATGTGAACAGCGTCAGTCGTTCAACGAAGTGCGCATGACATCGAGCGGCGGCTCGAACCCCGTCCACATCTCGAATGCGATCGCGCCCTGGTGCAACAGCATCCCGAGGCCATCGACGACAGATAGGCCGAGCTCCTCGGCGCGCGCGAGCACCGAGGTCTTGAGCGGCTTGTAGACCATGTCGACGACAGCTGCTTCCGCCGGAAGCGCCTCGATTGGAAGCGACGCGGCGAACCCGAAGGCGCCCGGATTCGATTCGAGCGTCGCGCTCGTGGCCTGGACCAGCAATGTGGCGGTTTCGAAACACCAGCTCGCCTCGCTGAGCGGGCAGGCGTCGATGCTGCATTCGACGTGCGGTTCCAACGAGGTGATGAGCGCCTCGCCTTGCTCGGGCCTTCGTGAAAGCACGGTGATTTCGCTCGCCCCCGCGTTCGCGAGCCCAACGACTGCTGCACGAGCGGCGCCCCCTGCACCAACGATGGCCACGCGTGCATTGCCCACCTGAACGCCGGCTTCTTCGAGGGAGCGCACCAAGCCCGGGGCGTCGGTGTTGTGGCCGACGTATCGTCCGTCGGTACGCACGACGGTGTTGACCGCGCCGATCGCCTGCGCCGCGGGAGCCACCTCGTCGATCAGCGCTATGATCGCCTCTTTGTGCGGCACCGTGAGGTTGTATCCGTCGATCCCCGCCTCGTGCTTGCGACGAACGGCGTCGGCCAGATCGCCAGGCGCGACCTCGAAACGTTCGTATCGGAGCGAGATGCCAAGCGCTCTTGCCGCCGCCTCGTGCATCTCGGGAGATTTCGAGTGCGCGACAGGCCAGCCGAAGATCCCTAGGCGAATCGGGTCACTCATGCCCTTCGACCTTCGCACCAAACTCTCCATCGGACACTCGGACGCGAAGCCGGTCGCCTTCCTTCACCTCCGACTGGCTCCGAACCGCACGGCCCGTCGATTCGTGAAGGGCAATTGCGTACCCGCGTTCGAGCACCCGCAACGGAGAAAGCGCATCTAGTTGTGCGCATGTTTCGGCGTACCTGGCACGGGCTTCCCGCACCATGGGCCTTCCCCGACCTTGCAGCGCGAACCGGAGGCCGACCAGGCGCTCTCGCTGGCGGCGGACCGGCAAGCGGCCCGCGTCCCGGAGCTTCGTGGCCAACGTGGCGAGCTGGCGTTGATCACGGCGAAGCACGGATCGCGGATCCAGGCGCATCAGGCGCTGATGAAGCTCGGCGAGTCGTTCGCGCCGCCGTCGGAGATCCGATCGTTGCACCTGATGGAGCTGCTCCTGTGATGCGAGCAGCTCCCGCCGAACCGGGGCAATCACACGGCGGGCGCCGTAGAGCGCTCGAAGCAGCCGCTCTAGCCTCAGCCGAAGACCGCTGGTCAGATTGTCCAACGCCTGACTCAGCCGCCGCTCCCAAGATTGCACGACCCGGACCAAGGAGTCGCGCTCCGGAACGACGATCTCCGCCGCGTTGGACGGTGTCGCCGCCCGCGCGTCAGCCACCAGGTCCGCAATGGTCATGTCGACCTCGTGGCCGACCCCGCTCACCACGGGAACGCGGCAATCCGCGATCGCGCGCGCTACGCCTTCGTCGTTGAACGCCCAGAGGTCCTCGGCGGAGCCACCGCCGCGTGAGACGATCACCACGTCCAATCCATCGACGCGCTGAATCAGCTCGAGTGCCGACACGATGCTCCTTGGCGCCTCTTCGCCTTGCACGCGACAATCGGCGACGAGAATCTGCACGGGGCAGCGCTCCGAAGCCACACGGATGATGTCGCGCAGCGCCGCACCGGTTCGGCTCGTGACGACGCCCACCACCCGGGGCAATTCAGGCAGCGGGCGCTTTCGCGCCGGATCGAACAGGCCCTCGGCTTCCAACTTCGCGCGCAGTTTTCGAAACTGGGCAGCGAGGTCACCCTCGCCGGCGAGCTTAGCGGAACGGGCGATGAGCTGGAACTGCCCACGCGCGGTGTACAACGACAAGGTCCCCCGGAACCGAATCCGGGCCCCGTTTTCCAAAGGCGCCTTGGTGCGCCGAACGTCCGACGCGAACATCACCCCCCGCAGCTGCGCCGGGTCTTCCTCGTCGTTCAGCGAGAAATACACGTGCCCCTTCGCGCGCCGCACGTCCGAGAGCTCCCCTTCGATCAGCACGTTCGCCCAGTTGTCCTCGAGTGTCAGGCGAACCGCTCGGTTGACTTCGGCCACGCGGAAGACACGTTCCTCGCCGTCATGGTCTTGGCCTTGAAGACGCTCGAACAATGGCATCTCCGACATGCGCGCAACGTAGCCGCAATTAACCCTATGAAAAAGGGGACTGTCCCCTTTTTATCGCGGTGGACGCTGTGAGCGCGGTGGTCGTTGGGGTGGGATCGAATCTCGGTGCGCGGGAGGCTTCGATCCGCGGTGCTCGGGCCTTGCTGGACGCGCGCGATGGGATCGAGGTTCGGGACGTCTCCGCGATCTACGAGACGGAGCCCTTGGGTCCGCCCCAGCCGCACTACCTGAATGCAGCGTTCCGTCTGGAGACCAGGCTCTCACCAGCCGAGCTGTTGCGCGTCTTGCTTCGCACCGAGCGTCGTCTTGGCCGCCATCGTCTTCCCGAGGAACGGTGGGGGCCCCGCAGCATCGATCTAGATCTGCTTTGGGATCAAAGAGGCCGGCACGCGTCCCCCGAGCTTTGTGTGCCTCATCCCGAGCTCGAGAACCGCGCGTTCGCGCTGGCGCCGCTTCTAGATGTTGCGCCCGAGCTCAGCGAGGTCTTCGGTCGATCGCTCGAGCAAGTCGGTGGCCGTCCGCCGGCGTGGGAACGCGAAGCCACAGTCCGCGCGGAGTCGTTGTCGGGCAGGCTCGAGGTCGTTGTAGAGGCGGACTCGCTTGCGGAAGCCTGCGCCATTTGCGTCGGTCAGATCCCCGCGCGAGGGCGCCCCTGGTCGACTCTTCACCTCAGCATCGAACCTGGCGCGGATTCGTTCGCGAGCGCGCTGCGAGATCTTCTTCGCACCGGCTTCTCGCCCCACGCGGCAACGGTGAGTCACTGTTCGGAATCGCGCTGGGCCCTTGAATTACATGGTGTAAACGGGGGGATCGCCATTGAGGCGGATGTACGACTACGGACTACGTTAGGCGCCCAACGTCGGGCTCATGCGCAACTGTCAATCCTCGTCACCCAGCCGTGACGTCTTTTTCTAGGCGAAACGTTTGTTGGTTCACGAATCGATAGCTAGGCTGGAGCTGGGGGTTTCAGACAAAAGATCATGGCAGACGCACGCAAGGACAAGCGCACGCTGCTTTCGCTGAAGATTCGGTACAAGAGCGCCACGCTCGAAGACTTCATCGAACGCTACAGCAGCGACATCTCCCGGGGGGGTGTATTCATCAAGGCCAAGAAGCCATTGGCGGTGGGTACGCTTCTCAAGTTCGAGTTCATCCTTCAAGACCAGTCGACATTGATCCATGGTGTGGGTCGCGTGGTTTGGAGGCGGGACGATGCCGGTGCCGACCCGGCGAATCCAACCGGCATGGGGATCAAGTTCATCAAGATGGACCCGGAATCCCGTTCGGTCGTCCAACGCATTGCCGAAGACCGCGGTCATCCCGGTGTCTTCGAGCAGGGCAAGGATGGCGTCCGCGTCACCCCAGCACTTGCTTCGGATGCGGACGAGCTTGCGGAGGCGGATAGAACCAAGGTCCGCCACGTCAGTGAGTTCCTCGCTTCCGCCCTCGACGAAGGTGGAGCCGGCGAGACGGTGAAACGCGAAGCGCAGGCCGGCGCGGAGCGCGCCCGACAGATCAGCAACCAGATTGGCGACAATCGCGGTGCAGCTGCACGCGGAGCATTCAGCGCACGCCAAGACGCTTCTGCGGACAAGAGGCACTCTGTTTCAGAGGCCCCATCGCGTGGCGCGATGTCCGCTTTCGGAGGCTCGGGGCTGAGCGCAAGCGCGCGCATCAGCAGCGCCGCGGCGCCGATGATGGACGAGCTCGACGCCGCGGACGATTTTCTCGACGACGAGACCACCAAGATTCACGACCTTCCGGAATCCGACTACCCGGCTGACGCCGACGCAACGGTGATTGCCAAGGAAGCCTCCGCGCCCTTTGTCGCCGAGCAGCGACGCACGCCGGTGGTACCCACGGCCTCGCCTTTGCAAAACGCAGTTCCCGATCTGTTCGGACCGGCGGTCGGCGAATCGTTTGGCCCCGCGCCAGGCGAGTTCATCGACGCCAGCTTGCTGGATCCGGGAGTTCCCACGGTTCCGCCCCCTGCCAACCCGGTGCCCCAGGCGCCAGGCATCCCGGCCGAGGCTTTCAAGGTGCCCACGGCGGCGACGCCAGCTTGGACAACGCGACCAGCCGAGCCGGAACGTTCGCGCACTTGGATGTTCGTGCTCCTCTTCGTGCTGGTGCTTGCCGGCGGCGCAGGAGCAGCGTGGCAGCTCGGGTTCGCAGACGATTTGATCGCGTTGGCTGCGCCCTATCTCGGCGAGTCCAAGGAACCCATCGAAGTGACTTCACAGGTCGTCCAGCCGATCGCCGTGCCCGCGCCTCAGCCGGAGGAGCCGAGTGCAGGAGCGGAGCCCGGAGAAGAAACGAACACCGCCGCCGAGGCAGAGCCCAGCACAGCCGAAGCGGCGCCAGCCGAAGCGGTGGCTACCGGCATGGTGAAGTTCCAGGTTCTCTCCCGCCCTTCCGGCGCGTTCGTCAGCGTCAACGGCAAGGGCGCGGGGCGCACGCCGCTCGACCTCGAGTACGAGGTGGGCACGAAGCTTTCGCTCTTCTCGAAGGCCCGCGGCCACTTGGCCCGCAGGCAGCAGATCACAGTCGGAGCCGGCCAAGAGCCGGTGAGCCTCTGGCTCGCACCGCTGCCGTATGTCGTCCAGGTCGTCAGCAACCCAGCGGGGGCACGAGCTAGCGCAGTGGGCGGCGGTGAGGCCACCACGCCTGGCGCGCTCCGGTTCAAGTCGATGCCGGCGTCTCGCAACATCGTCATTTCCAAGGACGGCTACAAGACGGCCAACAAGTCCGTGACACGGGATGACTTCGTCGAGGAAACACGCCGCATGGCGGCGACGATCAACGTCACCCTTCAAGCCGACGGAGGCGCTGCGCCCACGCAGGCCGCTCCGAGCGTTGAGGCAAGCACCGCGCCTCCAACCGAAGTGAAGGCTGAGGCTCCGGTAGAGCCGCCCCCAAGCGAGGAGAAGGCTGAGCCTGCCCCAGCGCCTGAGGCCGTCGAGGAGACGCCTGCCCCTAGCGAAACAAGCGCCGCCGACGCCCCTTAGGCTTTCGGTACAGCACACGAATGCACACCAGGCCGGCTAGGAAGCCGCCGATGTGCGCAAACCACGCGACGCCACCGCCGCCCTCCGCGATGATGCCGAGCGCCAGGTAGCCCTGCACGAGTTGCAGCACGAACCAGAGCACGATGAAGATCCAGGCAGGCACTTCCATGAAGTGAATGAAGATGAAAATCGGGATGAGCGTCACGACTCGAGCGTGTGGGAACAGGGTCAGGTATCCCGCCAGAACGCCCGAGATTGCCCCAGACGCGCCGATCATCGGCACCATGCTGTTCGGGTCGACCAGGATCTGCCCCACGACCGCGCCAACCCCACATAGCGTGTAGAACAAAAGAAACCGGCCCCGGCCGAGCACGTCCTCCACGTTGTCTCCGAAGACGTGGAGGAAGAGCATGTTGCTGCCGAGGTGGAGCAGACCGCCGTGCAGGAACATGCTCGTAAACGGGGTGACCCAACTACCGATCGCGCCCCCACTCGCGCGGAGCACGGCCCAGTCCCCGTGGACGATGACGTCGGGGATTACCCCGAACCGCATCACGGTTGCTTCGGCTTCGGCCTTCCCGAGGCTTAGGCTACCCACGAAGATCAGGATGTTGGCGCCAATGAAGGCCCACGTGACGATGGGCGTACGGCGCGTGTGATTGATGTCGCGGATCGGGATCACGGTACAGCGCTCCTATAGCGCGTCGCCGAGGCACCGGCAGCGCCTCGTGCTAGAGCACGCCAATGGATGCGGGTCACTTGCTTGGACCTACGGGACCACTGGCCCGCGGCGTCTCAGGCTACGAGCATCGTCCTGGGCAGATTCGGATGGCCCGCGCCGTGCAAGACGTGCTGGAGCACGATGGCGTTCTTCTGATCGAGGCCGGAACGGGGACAGGCAAGACCTGGGCCTATCTGATCCCAGCGGCGCTGAGCGGCCGCCGCGTTCTCGTGTCTACCGGCACCAGGGCATTGCAGGACCAGATCATGGAGAAAGATCTGCCGGCGCTGAAGCGCCACCTGGGCATCGAGATCGACGCCGCCTGCGTGAAGGGCCTCAGCAACTACGTCTGCCGCCGCCGCTTTCACGAGCTATCGAGCAGTGCCGACGCCATGCAGCCACGGTTCGCGCGTTCGTTGCCTGCGCTCCGTGACTGGGTTGGGACGACCGATTCCGGTGACCGCGCCACGCTCGCATCGATCGCCGAGGAAGACCCGATCTGGGCGCGTGTGGTGAGCGGTTCGGACACGCGAATCGGCGCCCGATGCGAGTACTACGACGACTGCTTCGCGACCCGCGTACGCCGGCGGGCAGAGGGCGCCCAGCTGGTGGTCGTCAACCACCACTTGTTCTTTGCCGACCTCGCGCTCCGCGACACCGGCTTCGCGTCGGTGTTGCCAGACTACGACGCCGTCATCTTCGACGAGGCGCACCAGATCGAAGACACCGCGACACTCTTCTTCGGCTCCCGTCTTTCCACAGCCATGCTCGAACGCCTCGTGCGTGATGCCGGGGCCGCCCTAGGCGGTAAGCGCGCCAAGAAGGGCCACGACGCACGGCTCCTCGATGCCGTGTTGCAACAGACTTCGAATTTCTTCAGTGCGCTACCGGGAAACGCCAACGGTGGCCGTGTCCCCTTGCCACCAGAAGCGATTCCCGAAACCGCCCTCTTTGCGCTCGACAACGTCCTCGCCGAGCTCGCCGCGTCGTGCCGAAACATTCGGCCACCCCAGGAGAATGTACTGCAAATCGCAAGGCGCGCGGACCAGCTCCGGGATTCTCTCGGCTCCCTCGAAGCGCCCGGCCAAGTGAGCTGGGCGCAGGGAAGCGGCCGAAGCCCCTCGGTAGGCTCGAGCCCGATCGACGTTGGCCCGCTACTGCGCGAGCGCCTACACGAACGAGTCCCCTGTGTGGTGTTTACCAGCGCAACGCTCACTACAGGCGGCGACTTCAAGTTTGTCAAACGCCGCCTCGGCATCGAAACCGAAGTCAGCGAAGAAGTCGTCGAGTCGCCCTTCCGCTTCGAGGAGCAAGCCGCGCTCTATGCGCCGACCCACCTGCCTGACCCGCGCGCCTCGGACTTCCCGGACGCTGCCGCCAAAGAGATCCTCGAGCTCATCCGAATGTCGGAGGGCGGGGCATTCGTTCTTTCGACGTCGCTCCGGATGATGCGCCTGCTTGCGAAACGTGTCGGTGACGAGCTCGACTACGAATGGTTCGTTCAAGGTGACGCTCCGAAGCAGACGCTGCTCGACCGATTTCGCGACCA
>Ga0316187_10005278_pt1 | contig 11170 bp, 9 predicted proteins | sample CroRivburrow1_MG_FD_204927 | JGI IMG/M metagenome (GOLD analysis project Ga0316187, IMG submission 204927) | Coastal sediment microbial communities from Maine, United States - Cross River worm burrow 1 | ecosystem: Environmental > Aquatic > Marine > Coastal > Sediment | place: USA: Maine...
CTCGACGACGGTTTGCCCTATATAACCAAAGGCCAGGCCACGAAACACGCGGCCATCAGCCAATGCCAGAATCGCTTCACGCCTGCTGCTCATCCATTCCCTCGCGGCTACTCACTCAGCCATCACAAACGCCGCGAGAGTACGTAAGCGGCCCGCCACTGTCGAGTCTCGCCGCCCTCCAAAACTGTTCAGGTGTTCCTTTGCCGCGCCGCGAACGCTATAAACGCGAGTCTATGGTCAGGACAGCATCCTACCCAGTAGTATCCCTGCCAGTATGACGCTCGCTTTCATCGCGCTGATTATCGGCTTCGCCCTGCTCACCTGGGGGGCGGACCGCTTTGTCATTGGCTCCGCCGCCATAGCACGCAACCTCGGCGTCTCTCCACTGATTATCGGTTTGACTATCGTCGGCTTCGGCACGAGCGCCCCTGAAATGCTGGTCTCGGCCATGGCGGCCTGGGAAGACAACGCGGGACTTGCCATCGGCAACGCCATCGGCTCCAACATCACCAACATCGCCCTGATCCTCGGTGCCACCGCGCTGGTTGCGCCGCTACACGTGCAATCCACCACCCTGCGCCGCGAGATGCCCGTCCTCCTGTTTACCATGATTGTAGCCCTGGGCTTGATGTGGGATGGCGGCCTGTCGCGCTGGGATGGCGGCATACTGCTGGCGGGTCTGGGCCTGATGCTCGTCTGGCTCGTGGCTCTGGGCGCTCGTGAGCGCCGCGACCCCATGCAGGCGGAATACGATGCCGAAATTCCCAGCCAAATGCCCATGCTCAAGGCACTGTTCTGGTTTGCCCTCGGCCTTACGGTGCTGGTCGCCGGTTCGCGCGTTCTTGTCTGGGGTGCGGTGACCATCGCTCAAGCGTTCGGAGTCAGCGATCTCATCATCGGGCTTACCATCGTTGCTCTGGGCACCAGCCTTCCGGAGCTTGCCGTGTCGGTAATGAGCGCTGTGAAAGGCGAGCATGACATCGCCATTGGCAACGTCATCGGTTCAAACATGTTTAACCTGCTCGGTGTTTTGGGCCTGCCGGGGCTGATTGCGCCAGGCATGTTCGCGCCCGAGGTGCTGACGCGCGATTTCCCAATGATGATCGGCCTCACCATCGTACTTATCGTGATGGCCTACAGCTTCAAGGACCGGCCCGGACGCATCAACCGTTTTGAAGGCGGCGGCCTGCTCGCTGCCTACCTGGGCTACCAGGCATATCTCTATGTAACATCCCTGACGTAAGAGTGCCCGAAACACAATCAGCGCATCCCTCATTACTAACTCGGCTACACTAAGGTCAGCACCCCGGGAGATGACCGACGGATGGATGACCCTTCCGAAAATATGGAAGAACCGCACGAGCTGCCACCTTATGCCATAAGCGCGGCAGAGGTCATGAGCGCACTTGGAAGCACGCCACACGGGCTTTCCCGTGCCGAGACCGCCGCTCGCCTGGAGCTGCACGGGCGCAACGTGCTGCCGCAACCTCCCGCTCCCGGCATCGCGACGATTTTTCTGCGCCAGTTCCTCAGTCCACTGATCTATGTACTGCTGATTGCTGCCCTCGTGTCGCTGCTGCTGCAGGAATGGATGGACGCATTGTTTATCTTTGCCGTGCTCATCATCAACGCCATCATCGGTGCCGTTCAGGAATTCCATGCCAACAGAAGCGCCGAGGCATTGCGCCAGATGGTGGTCACCAAGGCGCAGGTGGTACGCGAAGGCGAATCATTCGAAATCGACTCCGAAGAGCTGGTGGTGGGCGACATCGTGATGCTCGAACCAGGCGGAAAGGTGCCCGCCGACATGCGCCTGATCGACGCGCACGGCCTTGAAATAGACGAATCACTGCTCACCGGCGAATCCGTCGCCGTGGCCAAGGACGCCGGCGCCGTCATGGCGGCCGATTCTGCCATGGCTGACTGCCTGAATATGGCTTATTCCGGGACCATGACCAGCCGCGGCCGTGGCCGCGGCATTATCACCGCCGTCGCCGCCCGCACCGAGGTCGGCCAGCTGGCCGAGTCGCTGGCCTACCGCGAAGGGGCCAAGCCACCGCTGCTGCAGCGCATGCATAAATTCACCATCCTCATCGGACTGGCGCTGGCCGTGGCAGTGGCGATTCTGGCCTCGATCGAACTTATGCGCGGCGTTCCGTGGCAGGAGATCTTTCTCGTTTCCGTCGCCCTGGCGGTATCGGTGATTCCGGAAGGACTGCCGGTGGCGGTAACCGTCACGCTGGCCATTGGCATGAACCGCATGGCGCGGCGACATGTCATCGTGCGCCGCCTGGTCGCCGTCGAGGCACTGGGATCATGCACCGTCATTGCCTCCGACAAGACCGGCACCCTGACCCTCAACGAATTAACAGCCCGGAATATCGCCATTCCGGGACAGCAGCCCTGGGATGTCACCGGCGAGGGCGCTATACCCGAAGGCATGATCGTGTCCCGCACTGGAACGCTCTCTGGTGATGAGGAACGCCAGCTCGAACGCCTGTGCCTGACCGCCGTGCTGTGCAACGAGGGCTTCCTGGGACGCCGTGACGATTCCTGGGCAAGTCACGGCGATGCCGTCGATGTGGCGCTGCTGGTGATGGCGCACAAGGCGAACGTCACACGCACCGAGGCGCTCAACCGCTTCCCTCTGCTGGAGGAGATTCCCTATGAATCCGAGCGTGGTTTCGCCGCGTCTCTGCATGAAGCGGGGGAAGGTGCAGCCATCTTCGTCAAGGGCGCTGCCGAACGCCTGCTGCCGATGTGCACGACCATGGCCACGGCGGATGGCGAAAGCATGATCGATGCGGCGTCCATCGAGGCCGAGGCCAATGCCCTGGCGGAAAACGGTTTTCGCGTCCTGGCCTTTGCCAGCGGCCGTCGGCCGGATAACCCCGGCCACGCCTTCAGCGAGGAACATCTGCGCGGTCTGCGTCTGCTCGGTCTCGTCGGCCTGATTGATCCGTTACGTCCCGAGGTAAAGGCGGCGGTGGCGGCGTGCCGGAAGGCAGGCATCCGCGCCTGCATGATCACAGGAGACCATCCCGCTACAGCGTTTGCTATCGCACGCGAACTCGATATGGCGCAGGACAAGGCGCAGCTCGTGCACGGCTCCGCCTTGCGCGAGGTGGAGCACGATGAAGTGGCGGTGGATGCCATGGTGGCGCGGGCAAACGTGTTCGCCCGCGTAGCTCCCGAACAGAAACTCGCCATCGTGCGCGGCTTCGAGCGGCGAGGCGAATTTATCGCCGTCACCGGCGACGGCGCCAACGACGCGCCGGCGCTGAATGCCGCAAACGTCGGTGTGGCCATGGGTATGCGCGGCACCGACGTGGCAAGGGAAAGCGCCGACATCGTCATTACGGATGATCATTTTGCTTCCATTGTTGCCGGCGTCGAAGAGGGCCGTGTGGCCTACCAGAACATTCGCAAGGTGATTTTCCTGCTGATTTCCACAGGTGCTGCAGAATTGGTGCTGTTCATGCTGGCGCTCATCACTGGCCTGCCCCTGCCGCTGCATGCCGTGCAGCTGCTCTGGCTCAACCTCGTAACGAACGGCATTCAGGACGTGGCGCTGGCGTTTGAACCGCGTGAGGGACACGAAATGCAGCGCCCTCCGCGGCAACCGCAGGAAACCATTTTCAACCGCCTCATGATCGAGCGCACCCTGGTCTCAGCGCTGGTCATCGGCAGCCTTGCCTTCGCCCTGTTTTTCTCCCTGCTGAAGGCTGGCATGGCGGTGGAAGATGCCCGCAACAGCACCCTGCTGCTGCTGGTGCTGTTCGAAAACGTGCATGTATTCAACTGCCGCTCGGAAACGATATCGGCGTTCGGTCACAACCCCATGCGCAATCGACTGCTGCTGTTCGGCACAGCAGCGGCCCAGGCTGTGCACATCGGCGCCATGTATATGCCGGGCATCAGCAGCGTGCTCGGCATACATCCGGTATCATTGACACACTGGCTAAGCCTCTTGCCCATTGCCCTGATCATCCTGCTGGCCATAGAGGCCCATAAGTTGCACTGGCGCATTCGCACACGGGGAGGACAGGCGGCCCTCTGATGCGGCAGGGAATACCTTCCCATTTTGCCGGCCATGGCCTATATCTATATCAATAAGTACATTCAAGAGGAGCCACCTTCGTGATTGCAGCCAACGTCATGACCCCCAACCCCATTACCGTCCGGCAGGGCAGCAGCGTGCGCGAGACCATCGCCACCCTCAAGCGGCATCGTTTGCACGATCTGCCCGTAGTCAACGACGAGGGAAAGCCGGTGGGAATCGTTACCGCCCGCGCCATCCTGCATGCCGCCGTGCCGGCCTATGCAACAAGCAACCTGATCAACGTGATGCGTGGCGGGCCGGACCTGCCCTCGGTTTACGAGCACCTGCGCAGCATTGCCAACAAGGATGTGAGCGAGATTATGGATGACGAGCCCAGTCTGGTGTCCTGCCATATCGCCACCACCGCCGTGGCCGCCATATTGGTGAATATGGCCACCGACTCCAACAATGTGCTGGTGGTGGACGAGGAAGAACGTCTCGTCGGCATCATCTCGGCCGTGGATATCGTCGGCCGCACGAAAACATAAAACCCTCAGGCCATGGGCAGCATCGCCCCTGCATCACTCTAGAACTTAGCTGACAATGGACGGCCATTCCTTCTTTCTCTCCCTGGTGCTCATCCTCATGGGCGCCCGCATCTTTGGTGAGCTGGCTGCCCGTTTACAAGTGCCGCCGGTGATGGGTGAGATGCTTGTCGGCATTATCCTCGGACCTAGCCTTCTGGGCTGGGTTGAGCCAACCGATGTGATCAAGCTACTGGCTGAATTTGGCTTGATTCTGCTGCTGTTCGAGGTGGGTTTGGATGTGGATGTATCCAGCCTGCTGACCAGCGGACGCAAATCGATCATCGTGGCAATTGGTGGTTTCGTAGCGCCCTTTGTAGGCGGGTTCGTTCTAAGTTACTGGATTTTTGGCTTGCCTCTGATGATCTCCCTGTTTATCGGCGGCACGCTGACCGCCACCAGCATCGGCGTCACGGTTCGGGTGTTGAGAGACCTGCAGCGGCATCGTTCACACGAAGCGCATGTAGTGCTCGGGGCGGCCGTGCTCGATGACATTCTCGGCGTCATTCTTCTGGCCCTGCTGTTTGAGTTCTCCATCGGCGGCGGCATTAACTGGGCCAATGCCGGTAAGGTGTTCATCTTCATCGCCGTATTCATGATGTTGGCGCCCATCGTCGCCAAGCTTTTCGCCGGGCTCGTTCGCCGCTTCGATTCGTTAAGCCACATTGCAGGACTGATCCCCACCACTATCGTATCACTGGTGCTGTTTTTCGCCTGGCTAGCGAATATGGTCGGCGCCCCTGAACTTCTCGGAGGCTTTGCCGCCGGGCTTGCTCTGTCGCGCCGCTTTTTCATTCCCTTTGGCGTAGCCCTGGCAGCCATTGACGGCCATTTTGTCCAGCGCATCGAAAACAGCATGAAGCCCATTATCCACCTGTTCACACCCATCTTTTTCGTCATGGTGGGGCTGTCGCTCGACCTCAATGAAGTGGACTGGCAATCATCCACTGTCTGGCTGATGGCCGGCGCATTCATTGTGGTCGCCATGGTTAGCAAACTTGCCGGGGCGTTTATGCTGCGTGAATCCCGGCACACGAAGCTGGCTATCGGCCTGGCCATGATACCGCGCGCCGAGGTCGGGCTTATTTTCGCCGAACTGGGCCGAGTTACTGGCGTATTCGGCCATGACATCTACGCCGTCATGATCCTGACCATCGCCGCGACCACGGTTCTGCCGCCATTTATGATGAAGTATTTCTATGGCCGCTACGGCCACCATTTGAAGACGACAATGGAATAAGCAAAGCAAGCGACGGAACCAGGCAAAACTGGCCAAGACAAGCTCAGCTCATGAAGTAATCCTTCGCCCTGCAATCATGTTTCCAGGCGCAGCGCTCGCGCCAATCGCGGTTGCACCATTCGCTGTCGAAGCACGGCCGGTTTCCTTCACCGGCCTGAATGGCGTGGACCAGCTCTGCCATATTCATCCCCTCGACAGCCTCGACGCCCATGGCTTCCGCCCTGGACCTCAATTCGGCGAGCGATACTTCCGCAACGACCGCCATGACATTCCTCCCCGGAGAGGAAAACACTCCTGTCCCGATTATAGGCCATGTCCAGCCTCGTATGGGAAATGCAACAGCTCGATCAGCCGTGTGGGTTCAGCATTCCCCTGGGGTCGAGAAGCGCATCAAGTTCGGATTCCGGCAACACACCCTGCTCCAGGCAGAGTTGACGTACGGTCTTGTTTTCAGCTACGGCCTGCTTGGCGATCGCGGCCGCCCGGTCGTAACCAATGACCGGAGCCAGTGATGTCACCATGCTCATACTCCATTCGATCAGGGAAGCCGCGCGTTCGCGATTCGCTGCAAGCCCGGCAATACACTTATCGACAAACACGCGCACGGCTTTCGCCAGCAAGCGCTCGGACTCCAACAGGTTGTGCGCGATCACCGGTAGCATCACGTTCAGGTCAAGCAAACCGGTCGTGCCGGCAAAAGCAATGGCGGAATCATTGCCGATGACCTGGGCGCCGACCTGGGCCAGCGATTCGGCCATCACCGGGTTGACCTTGCCTGGCATGATCGATGAGCCCGGCTGCACGGCTGGCACGCTGATCTCGCCCAGGCCACAGCGCGGACCGGAATTAAGCAGGCGCACATCGTTGGCAATCTTGATCAGACTTACGGCCAGCGTCTTGAGCTGGCCGGAAAGTTCCACTGCCCCGTCCTGCGCCGCCTGCGCCTCGAAGTGGTTCACCGCTTCGGCAAACTCAATGCCATAGATTTCGCTCAACCCATTGGCGACACGATCGGCAAATTCGGGGTGCGTGTTCAGCCCAGTGCCTACCGCCGTCCCGCCGATGGCCAGCTCCCCCAGTCTTGGCAGACATGAGCGCAGTCGCTGCATGCCCAGCTCCATCTGCCTGGCCCAGCCCGAGATCTCCTGGCCCAGGGTGATAGGCGTGGCATCCATCAGATGCGTGCGGGCGATCTTGACGACGTCGGCGTTTTCCTCGGCCTTGGCGGCCAGAGCGGCATGCAAATGCGCCAGCGACGGCAGTAATTCATGCACCAGTTGATCGGCGGCGGCCACATGGATGGCAGTGGGAATCACATCGTTGGAGGACTGGCCCATGTTGACGTGATCATTCGGATGAATGCGCGCACCCGATGCCAGCTGCGTGGCGCGATGAGCGATCACCTCATTGGCATTCATATTGGTCGACGTGCCCGATCCGGTCTGGAAGATATCGAGCACGAACTGATCGTCCCATTTACCTTCAGCCACCTCGCCAGCAGCCTGGCGGATGGGGCCGGCCAGGCTTGCGTCCAGCTTGCCCAGCGACGTATTGGCGCTGGCGGCGACAGACTTGATGTTCCCTAGCGCCTTGATAAAGGGGCGGGAGAAGCCGATGCCCGAGATGGGGAAATTTTCCAGCGCACGTGCCGTCTGCGCTCCATATAAAGCATTATCGGGCACGCGCATCTCGCCCATGGAATCGGTCTCAATGCGATGTTTCATGTCCATCCTCCCGCCGCAGGAACAACAAGGTAATGTCATCCTCCTGGTCTTCGTTGCCGAATTCCTTCATTTCGCCCATCAGCTTCGCAGGCAGTCCGTCCAGCGACTCATCCTGATGCTGAAGGAACCATTCCCGCAAGCGCACTTCGCCAAACATACGATCACCCGATTTATGCCGGGCCTCGATGACGCCATCGGTATAGCACATGAAGATATCGTTTACCCGCAGGCTTCGGCGATGCGCCTGGAACTCGGTGTCCGGCGTCAGGCCCATCGGCGGGCTGGTGGCGTTCAGGGAAATGATCTCCTTGCCCCTGGCCACCAGGGTTGGCAAGTGTCCGGCATTCAGCCACAGCATCTGATGATCAGCCGGATGCAGCTCGGCCATGAACAGGGTGACGAAACGGCCACCAGTCATCGTATTACACAAGGCGGCATTGATATAGGCGGCAGCATCCCTGAGCTTGGGATGGCTGGCCGCCAGGGCGTGCAACATGGCTTGCAGGTTGGCCACGGTCAGCGCCGCCGGAAATCCCTTGCCTGTCACATCGGCGATCACCAGCCAGTAGCTGCCGTTGGGCAAGGGGATATGATCGAAGTAGTCGCCGCCAATGGCAAAGCAACTCTGCTGGAAACCGTGGATCGAATAATGATCCAGGCTCGGCGGCTGGCTGGGCACCAGTCCAAGCTGAATTTCCGCCGCGATCCTGAGCGTGTCCTTCATATCTTCCCGCTCCTGCAAGCCCTTGAGCGCTGTGTTCAAGCCACGTGCGAGTTCACCCATCTCATCATCCATCAGCACGGGAACACGTCCGTCAAAGCGCCCCTGGCGAAGGTGCGCCACCCCCTTGCCAAGCTCACCCGTCACCAGCTTTAACACATTGCTAATGATATGGACCAGATAAATTCCGGCCAGCAGGGAGGCCATAAAAAGCACCAGGGCCTGAGCAATAATGAAGCGCTGCTCCATCGCATCGCCCACGCCCAGGGCGATGTAGACGTACAGGGCCAGAAGACTTGTCGGAAGAAAGCCAGTGACGGTAAACACCATCCATGGCCGACGAACCGAGCCGATGAGAATACGCGGCGGCTTGGTGCCGGCAAGATCGCCGGTAAAAACACCTATCTCGGCAAGCCTGTGGCGCAGGCGCGTGGCATAGTCGATGGTGTTGGCCACCCCGAGCGATGGGGCCAGCACCACCGTGGTGAAATAGAAGCTGATGCCCAGGGCGAGCAACATGCGCGGCGTGAGTGAAACGTCATTGATGGCGGCAGCTACCGTCATCAGAATCATGAGATAAGTGGCATAAACAATGCCGGACACGGCAAAGGCCTTCAGCGCCCGCATAGGCAGCTCGGACATCATGGTTTCCATTGACTTGTGGTGGCGAATGGACTGGGCGGCCAGGCCCTCGGCGCATTTTGCCGCCGGCATCTGCGCCCACATGCTGGCCGCGCCGAAATTGACCAGAAACAGAAAGAAATCCAGCACCGAAATCCACACCGGCAAACCGATGGAAGCGCTGTTGCCAGTCAGACGCATGGTCAACTGCACCAGGGCAAAGATCAGCAACATGGGCCAGAGATTGGCCACGTAGCGCCAATAGGCGGTGATCGAAATTACCTTGGCAAAATGCATACCTGCAACCATAGCCTGACTTTCCGCCCCGCGCCAAACCAGATCCGGCGCCTGCGCCGGGTTAAATCCAGGCTCTGGCTAGTCCGTGGTCACCTCGGCGGAGAGGTGCTCAGCACTGCCGATGACCCGCACCTGCTGCGGCGCATGGATGGTGCGCACAATGTCCAAGCCGTTGTAGGACTGCACGTCAAAATACGACAAAACATACTCCAGCGCCTTGTCCGTATCGAAATCCTTGCAGGAATAAGCGTCGAAAGAGAAGAAATTCTCCTCCGTCCAGGTATGAATGGCGGCATGGCTCTCCAGCCATACGGTGATGCCGGAAACGCCGGCGTCCTCATCGTTGCGCTTGGCCAGCAGCGACTCCATGGTTGAAATGGCCTTGGCCTGGACGCCCTCATCCTTAAGGGAACCAACGAAACGGCTTAGCTCACTGGCGGCAAAGGGAAATCTCGCCACCAGCGGAGGGTAGACCAGGGTCATGTCAAGAATCCTGGAAAGGCCCTCCAGCAATGCATACATGGTGGGCGGCTCATTGATACCGCGCCCTGAACTGGTTTGTACGTCCAGCAGCAAATGCCTGCCGACAAAGGCTTCGGAGTCCTGGATTAGCTGTGTCATAGCCGCCTCGGAAAGGTATGAACATTCCGGCCGTGCGCCGCCGCATCAGTCGGGAACAATCCGAGATATTTTGAACATATTCGGACGCCAATGGAAGAAGGTTTTCATCGTCGCGCCAGCACAAATCTTTTCGGCCTTGCCTAAAACTGCGATGTGATAAACTTGTGAGAACTTCGTGAACAGCGCGTGACACCCCCCGCTTAAGCTTGCCCCATTACTCACGGAGGTGCGACGCAATGCGCAATAACAAACATTCACTACTTATCCTGATGCTTGGCATGGGCCTGCTTGCAGCCATGCCGGCATGCACAAAACAAGACAAGGGGATGATGCAGAAGGAAAGCATGATGCAGGAAGAGTCTATGATGAAGGATGAGGGCATGATGCAGGACGAAGGTATGATGAAGAAGGAAGAAATGATGGAGGAAGAAGGCATGATGCACGATAAGGGCATGATGAAATAATGTCCGGCTTGGACAAGGAGGCCAAAGACAGGTGAGAAACGTTTATCAAACAGGTTTGGCAGGCGCTACACTGCTGATATGCCTTGCCGTGATATCAACCGCAAATGCACCGGCGGACGAGATGCCAACAGCTGGGATGAAACAGACCGCCATGCATGAAAAGGCGGTGTTTGCCGGCGGCTGTTTCTGGTGCATGGAAAAGCCGTTCGAGCACCTGCCCGGCGTCGTTTCGGTGATCTCCGGTTATGCCGGCGGCACATCGGAAAATCCCAACTACAAAAACTACGGGGCGGGCGGCCACATTGAAGCCATCGAGGTGGTCTTTGATCCGGCGCAGGTCGGCTACGACAAGCTGCTGGATGTGTTCTGGCGGCAGATCGATCCGACCGACTCAGGCGGCCAGTTCGTCGACCGCGGCTTCCCCTATTCCACCGCCATCTTCTACCTGAACGAGGAGCAGCGGCGGCTGGCCGAGGCCTCAAAGAAGGCGATGGATGAAAGCGGCCGCTTTGGCAAGCCGATCGTCACACCCATCCAGGCCTTTAAGAACTTCTATCCCGCCGAGGAATATCATCAGGATTACTATGAGAAGAATCCTGTCCGCTACTGGTACTACCGCAGCCGCTCCGGCCGCGACCAGTATCTGGAGGGCATCTGGGGCGAAGAAATGGAGAAAGAGGCAGGTGGGGAGATGGAAAAGGAGATGCCCATGAGCGACCTGCGCGAACGGCTCACGCCATTGCAGTACAAGGTGACGCAGGAGGATGGCACCGAGCCGGCCTTCAACAACGAATACTGGGACAACAAGAAGCCAGGCATCTACGTGGATATCGTTTCCGGCGAACCGCTGTTCAGC
>Ga0316187_10005279_pt1 | contig 11168 bp, 11 predicted proteins | sample CroRivburrow1_MG_FD_204927 | JGI IMG/M metagenome (GOLD analysis project Ga0316187, IMG submission 204927) | Coastal sediment microbial communities from Maine, United States - Cross River worm burrow 1 | ecosystem: Environmental > Aquatic > Marine > Coastal > Sediment | place: USA: Maine...
AACATAAGGAGAGAAGAATGGCACTAATTTCATTGAGACAACTACTGGATCATGCAGCTGAAAACAGCTACGGCATGCCGGCATTTAATGTAAACAACATGGAGCAGGTGCATGCAATCATGCAGGCAGCTGATGAAACCGATTCTCCAGTCATCATGCAGGGTTCTGCTGGTGCTCGCGGTTACGCAGGTGAAGCATTCCTGCGTCACATGATTGCTGCAGCTATTGAGCAGTACCCACACATCCCTGTAGTGATGCATCAGGATCACGGTTCTGAGCCTGCAGTATGTCTGCGCTCTATCCAGTCCGGCTTCTCATCAGTAATGATGGATGGCTCTCTGGAAGCTGACTGCAAGACTCCTTCTTCATTCGAGTACAACGTCAACACAACCAGAACTGTTGTAGAGATGGCTCATGCTGGCGGCGTATCTGTTGAAGGCGAGCTGGGTTGCCTGGGTTCACTGGAGACCGGTGAGATGGGCGAAGAAGATGGTCACGGTGCTGAAGGCAAGCTGGATATGGATCAGCTGCTGACTGACCCTCAGGAGGCCAAAGATTTCGTTGAGCAGACCGGTGTTGATGCGCTGGCTATCGCGATTGGTACTTCTCACGGTGCGTACAAATTCACCAAGCCACCTACCGGTGCTGTTCTTCGTATCGACCGTATTAAAGAGATCCATGCAGTGATCCCTAATACACACCTTGTCATGCACGGCTCATCTTCTGTTCCACAGGACTGGCTGGCTACCATCAACGAGTATGGTGGAGACATGGGCGAGACTTATGGTGTTCCAGTTGAAGAGATTGTTGAAGGCATCAAGAACGGTGTGGCCAAGGTCAACATCGATACCGACCTTCGCATGGCTTCTACTGGTGCGGTTCGTAAGTTCCTCGCTGAGAACCCATCAAACTTCGATCCACGTAAGTTCCTGAAAGCTTCTACCGCTGCCATGCAGGATATCTGCAAAGCACGTTTTGAAGCATTCGGTGCTGCAGGTAACGCTTCCAAGATTAAAGTTAAATCTCTGGAAACCATGATCGACTTCTACAAATAAGAGGCACTGCTTCTAAACTTAAAAAGGCGAGCCTCACAGCTCGCCTTTTTTATTGCCCGTTTGTCAAACCTGAATGACTCCTTTCGGGCAAAAGAGGCTTTGCATAACCACAGCAGACAGTCGATTTGAATCACAGTCATCTGCCATTCCATTACAGTCTGCACAATGCAGCCATGTCTTTAAGCCAACTTCGCCCTCAATATATCATATCGCGTCTTAAATTCTTTTGCATGACCCTCAAAGAAATCTTTGATGTTATCGTACTCATCAGGGATTTTATGCTGCCAGGCTTCAAAGAAGCTGACCTGCCCCATGTTGTGGTACGCTTTAGGGCCCCAACTATGGATATGGCCTGCCAACGGTACTTGCATGTGATCGTTTCGGATCCCGACCCTACCGTGAATATGATGTCCATGCGTATTGTCTGGACCGATCCCCCTCTCTGCAGTTATGCCGGTGATCACACAGGGTTGGGTGCAAAGCCATGCGCTGAAGCCATCGTCAATTATATCATTTTTGCGCACTCTTGGACGTTTCACCCTCTTCTTCTCAGGTGGATTCTTAGGGTCATACACTGGGCGCTTGATTTCTGTCCGCTTAAGAGGCTTCTGACTCTGTTTAATCGGGATTCTCTTCAGGGGTTTCTGCTGCTTTTGTTTGATCGAACTTCTAGCGATCGGCTTTTGAGGTTTACGTTCTGAGAACTTAATCTCTTTGCGAGGAGTTGCGTTGATACGAAACTGGTCTAAGAGTTCATCAACACAGACATCTTCATCAGCTTCAAAATCTTTGACTGAATAGGAGTCCTGCTTCTTTACCCGAAAATCACGGCTAATAGCAGCTTTCACATCGTCCATTGTTTCCAAGCCTTCTTGTCCGATGATCTTTCCATTTTTTAGTATCATATATCGATTCATATATGACCCGATATTGCGGGGAATGATTTAGATTTTCAAACTTAATCGGGCCCTGCAGATTATGGTGAAACCGACAGGGTATTGTGGCTGTCCTTAAGCATTGATTCTGAATGTCCACTTTTAGTCGGAAGCAGGCGCTGAGCAAAACAGAAAAGGCGCCTCACTTGAGACGCCTCTCAACAATTAAAAGTAAGGGTTATCCGCCAACAATGGCCAGAAGAATACCTGCGGCCACGGCTGAACCGATCACACCGGCCACATTCGGGCCCATGGCATGCATCAGCAGGTAGTTGTGATGGTCGGCCTCAAGACCCACCTTGTTGACCACGCGCGCCGCCATCGGCACGGCTGACACACCGGCTGCACCAATAAGAGGATTGACCTTCCCACCACTCATCCGGTGCATCAATTTACCCATCAGGACACCGGCAGCAGTACCAACTGCGAAGGCAATCATACCTAAGACCAGAATACCGAGCGTTTCAATATTCAGAAACTTATCAGCCGAGAGTTTTGAACCTACTGCAAGGCCCAGGAAAATAGTTACCGTGTTGATAATCTCATTCTGAGCTGCATTGGAGAGCCGGTCCACCACACCACATTCACGTAGCAGGTTGCCAAAGGTCAGCATCCCGATCAGCGGCACTGCAGTTGGAAGGAAGATGATGCAGAGAATAAGTACAACAAGCGGAAAAGCGATCTTCTCCTTCTGACTCACATGACGGAGCTGCTGCATCTTCACTTTACGCTCTTTTTCGGTGGTCAGCAGACGCATGATGGGCGGTTGAATTAGCGGCACCAGAGCCATATAGGAGTAAGCAGCAACCGCAATGGCTCCAAGCAGGTCAGGTGCCAGCTTGGAGGCCAGAAAGATAGCAGTCGGACCATCTGCACCGCCGATAATGCCAATCGCAGCCGCATCAGCCAGAGAAAATTCGAAGCCTGGAACCATGTTTAGTGCGAGAGCGCCGAGAAGCGTGGTGAAAATGCCGAACTGGGCAGCAGCACCAAGCATCAAGGTACGCGGCATGGCAATCAAAGCCCCGAAATCGGTGAGTGCTCCCACACCCATAAAGATCAGCAGTGGGAAAATACCGGTCTCAATACCGACATGGTAGATCATGCCGAGCATCCCTTCCGGGCCTGAGATTGCAGCGATGGGAACGTTGCTCAGAATCGCGCCAAAACCGATAGGCACAAGCAAGAGCGGCTCAAATTTTTTACTGATGGCAAGATAAAGAAGCAGCAGGCCAACGCCAATCATCAACAACTGTCCCCACTCAAAGTTGGCGATCCCGGTGGTGACCCATAGTTGTTCTAATACTTCATTCTGCATCAACTGTTTTACCTATTAATCTTTAAAGAATTTGTTATGCAATGGTGACCAGAGCCTGCCCAACCGACACGGCATCACCCTCTTTCACCTCAATACTGACGATGGTTCCCTTATGACTGGAGCGCACTTCTGTCTCCATCTTCATCGCTTCCATGATCAGGATAACTTCACCATCTTCAACCTGCTGGTTGGGTACAACATTGATTTTGAAGACGTTGCCTGCCATCGGCGCGCCCACAGAGGTAGCCGGTGTATTAACTGCCGGTGTTGCAGCCGGCACTGCCGGAGCCGCTGCAGGAGTAGTGACTGGCTCAAACGATGTCACGGTACCTTCAGGTGATACAACAACATCATAATCCTGGCCATTCACAGAGATGTCGTAGCGTTCAGCTACCCCTGCATTTACCGAGTCCGCATCATCAACTCCAGGCTCTTTCTCAAAGGCATCCGGATTATTACGGTTTTTCAGGAACTTCAGACCAACCTGTGGAAAGAGCGCGTAGGTCAACACATCTTCAACCAACGCATCTGCCAGCTCAATTCCCTCTTCAGTGGCAATGCTTCCAAGCTCTGCTGTCAAACGAACCATCTCATCCTCAAGCAGATCTGCAGGTCGGCAGGTAATAGGTTTGGCACCATCAAGTACTTTTATCTGAAGTTCACTATCCATTTTAGCCGGAGTCCTGCCGTACTCACCCTTAAGCACACCAGCAGTCTCTTTGGTGATGGTCTGGTAACGCTCACCGGTCATGACATTAAACACAGCCTGTGTACCTACAATCTGTGAGGTAGGTGTTACCAGCGGCAGGTAACCCAAATCTTTTCGAACTCTGGGAATCTCAGCCAGCACTTCATCAAAGCGATCAGCGGCATTTTGCTGAACAAGCTGGCTTTCCAGATTAGTCAGCATGCCACCAGGCACCTGCGCAACCAGAATGCGCGAATCAATTCCCTGAAGTGAACCTTCAAATTTCCCGTACTTTTTACGAATCTCTCTCAGATCCGATGCAATATCTTCCAACAGCTTCAGTTTAAGGCCTGTGGCACGCTCTTCATCTTCCATAATAGCGACCACTGACTCTGTGGCGGAGTGGCCATAGGTGTGACTCATGGAAGAGATGCTGGTATCGACGACATCAACACCTGCCTCAACAGCCTTCACAATCGCAGCAGTACTCATGCCGGTCGTGGCATGGCAATGCAGGGAAATCGGAATCGCTACCGACTCTTTCAATCGCGAGACCATCTCTTCAGCAACAAAAGGTTTGAGAAGGCCGGACATATCTTTAATACAGATGGAGTGGCAACCAAGATCTTCCAACTCTTTGCCCATATCAATCCACATATCCATGGTGTGAACCGGGCTCACAGTATAAGAGATCGTACCCTGTGCATGTTTATCGACCGCAACCGTAGCTTTAACGGCTGTCTCCAGATTCCTGATATCGTTCATCGCATCAAAGATACGGAAAACATCCATGCCATTTTCAGCAGCACGCTCTACAAATTCCCTGACAACATCATCAGCGTAGTGACGGTAACCGAGCAGGTTCTGCCCACGCAGTAACATCTGGGAACGTGTGTTCGGCATCGCCTTACTTAATATACGCAGACGCTCCCAAGGATCTTCTCCCAGGAAGCGGATGCAGGAATCAAAGGTGGCACCACCCCACAACTCTGCCGACCAGTAGCCAACACGATCAAGTTTCTTTGCAATAGGCAGCAGGTCCTCAATACGCATGCGTGTGGCAAGCAGGGACTGATGTCCGTCTCTCAGAACGAGTTCGGTAATTCCCAATGGCTGATTCGACATGTAACAGTTACTCCTTAAATGGTGCCCTGACTATTTACGGTGATCCGCACGATAACGTTTTACAGCCTTAGTAAAGATGGCTCGCAGATCTTCTTCGCTCAATGAATCCATGCCGAAAGGCGAAGTTGCTGCTTCACTCTTTTGAATCATGGATGAAACCAGCGTAATAACGCCTACCAACAGGCCAAGAAAAAGGAAAACCACTCCCATTCCGACACCCATAAGCTGTAAGCCTTCCGCTAAAAGTTCATTCATACCAGCATAAATCCTCGTTTCTCTGATTAAAGGAGCGTGATTATAGGAAAAATAGTGTTTTAATTCCACTTGAGATTGACGCTTGGACAAAAGATCAGATTCCCATTCGACCTGTCTATCGGGATTGACTGTAGTATCAGGCAGTTGTTCTGAAGTGGTTTCTGTCACCCAGAACTCAATATTATAGAGACAAAAGAAAAGGCCATCCGATTGGATGGCCCTAAAAATTTCAATGCAGACTTATTTTAGCCGCGAGGCAGAAAAGTTGCCGGATTCAGCGATTTGCCGTTGCGATGAACTTCATAATGGAGATGTGGGCCTGTTGAACGGCCAGAAGAGCCGACACGACCGACCAGCTGGTTATCGCTCACCTCATCTCCCACTTTCACAGCAAGACTGGAGAGATGACCATAACGGGTTTTGTATCCATAACCGTGCTCAACATCAACCATGTATCCAAAATCTTTCATCTTGCCAGCAAAGGTGACAACACCCCGACTGGTGGCCAGAACAGCTGCGCCAAAGCGATTGGCAATATCAACACCACGATGTACGGCACGTTCACCGGTAAACGGATCTGCACGCATACCAAATCGTGAACTTAACCACCCACCTTCACTCGGCCATGCATGAGGCTTCGCATTCTTCTCAACCCGGTCACCCTGCAGAAGGTAATCAATCGCAGCCAGCTGTGTATCAAGATTCGAGAGTCTGGTTGAAATATTCTGCATATGATCACTCAATCCAATCTCACCTGCCAGGGATGTCTGAACCAGTCTTGGTCCGCCGAATGCTGGCTGCAGACCAAAATCAAACTCTTTCTTATTCAGAGATGAGAGCTTCACCAACTTTTCACCGAGTGAATCAAGCCTTGAAATTCTTGCCTGCATCTGGCCAAGCGTACGTGCATACAGGGACATCTTTCTCTGCTCCGCACTCACCTGATCATGCAGGCGGGCTACTTCCTGATCATGCAGCGTGCGGGCAAGTTCCAGCTGATACTGGGAATCCTGCAGAGCTGCATTGAGATTATTGGTATTGTAAAGATTATAGAGGCCCCAGCTTCCGAAAGCGGTAAGGGAAACAAGCAAAACACCGCACGCCACAATCAGGCGACGATCAATTCGATAATTTTTTATCTGCCCGGACTCGGGCAAAAGCATGACTGAAAAATGTCCCACTTGTTAAATTTCCTCCACCAGATCAACCGCTTACTAAGCCCGTCGACCTGTTTAGTCAAGAAAAACATGTAACAATATTCATGATTTGACCCAGCCTACTCACTCTTTCATGCTTAGCACATGCAAGCCGTATCAGAACCTGTTACATCTCTATCTATCGCGCGTCATGCCGTGCAGTCTGTTCTGCACAGGGCGGTTGAAGTTTCTCCTGCCCGCTGCTGTGGCATCATCGGCATGAGCAACTCACTTATCACCAAGGCCGTTGCCATTCCTAACAGTGCTACAAACACCATTGATCACTGCGAAATCGTTGCTCATCCTGCCTCAGAAGGGCTTGAAAACAGTGATCTACGGCACATTTCCGAGCAGTGGAAAAAAGATGGCATTACTCAATACGGAACTTTTTTTACAATTGCCGGAGGTGATGGTCCGGCCATTTCAGAACTTTTACAGTTCGAAACCGCCTTAAAAAACGAAATTCCTGATCTATCCGACGCTCCAATCATCCATCTCGCCCTGATGCTAAACACAGCGGGCTGTCTTGAGGCATTTGCCTATCAGATTTATCAGGGGCTGCCCGTTCCTGTCACGCTGATGCTTGAGGAAGATGGACAGCAGCAGAAGAACGGTTAGTTTTTAGCCATGCGTATCTGCCATGTCGGTCTAAACCATCGAACTGCACCTGTTGAACTGCGTGAACGTCTGGCAGTAACCGAGTCAGAGGTCCCAGTTTGCCTGAAGGAGATGATCAATCAGTCATCTATTCGGGAAGCCTCGCTTCTCTCCACCTGTAACCGTGTTGAGATGACCATGGTCACGCACGATCCTGACGCAGCGATAGCTGTAGCTCACGAATGGTTTGCTCACAAAGCCGATATGGATCTTGATCTGGTTCGCGAGCATCTTTACTCACACACCACCGACGATGCTATTAATCACCTCTTTTCAGTTGCCTCAGGCCTTGATTCTCTGGTGCTTGGTGAACCGCAGATTCTTGGTCAGGTAAAAACATCTTATGAACAGGCGCTGGCTGCAGGCACCGCCGGCCATATTCTGCACAGACTCTATCAATCAACCTTTGCTGCTGCGAAACGCGCACGTAGCGAGACTGGCATTGGCAAACAGGCGGTCAACATCTCCTCCTGCGCTGTTGAATTGGCCAAACGTATTTTTGGCGACCTCTCCGGCAAAACAGTCATGCTCATTGGTGCAGGTGAGATGGCAGAGCTGGCCGCGCGCCATCTTCGTGGCAACGGCTGCACAAGTATTCTGGTTGCAAACCGGACTATGGAACGAGCAAAAAAGCTGGCGATAGAGTTTGAAGGGCATGCATTGACACTGGAAGAGCTGCCGGAGTATCTCGACTCCGCCGATATCATTGTCTCCAGTACGGGCGCATCAACCTATGTACTACTGCCAGATATTGTTGAGCAGGCGATGAAAAAACGTGCGATGAAACCGGTATTCCTGGTTGATATTGCCGTTCCTCGAGACATTGATCCGCGCATTGGTGATATTGATGGCGCTTATCTCTATGACATTGATGACCTTCAGCAGGTTGTTCAAGGCAATCAGGAGCAGCGTGAAAAAGAATCCGAGCAGGCACGTGCCCTACTAAGAGAAGAGGCGCAAACACTACTGGCATGGCTAAAGTCACTTGAGTCAGTTCCGCTGATCCGGGCTATTCAGGAGCAGTCTGAGCTGATGCGCCGAGAGGAGCTTGCAAAAGCTGGCCGTTATATGAAAGGCTTCTCAGACGAGCAGGGTGAGATGATTGACCGCTTCAGCAAGGCCCTGATGAAACGGTTTATGCACTCCACCCTACGCACACTGAAAACGCTTCCTGATGATATTGAGGGAGACCTTCTAATGGGTGCTGCTCGCAGGCTTTTTGACGCCGACAAAGCCCTACCCAAACAGCCCAAGGAGTCTGATGAACAGTCGTCTCGATGACATCCTTCACCGTCGGCAAGAGATTGCCGAAATGCTCGCCGACCCGGAAATCACATCCAATACCAAACGATACACCGAACTCTCCCGTGAATTTTCCGAGGTTGATCCGGTTGCAGAAGAGATTGTCAGCTTAAAAAAAGTTGAACAGCAGATCGCCGACAATGAGGAGATGGTTGCTGACTCCGATTGCGATGCCGAGCTTCGTGAGCTAGCCGAGCTTGAACTTCCCGAACTGAAGAAGCATCTGGCAGAGAGCACTGAAAAGCTTCGCCTTCTGCTTCTGCCAAAAGATCCGAATGACAGTCGTAATGCGATTCTTGAAGTCCGCGCTGGCACCGGCGGTGATGAAGCAGCTCTGTTTGCTGCCGATCTTTTCCGCATGTATTCACGTTATGCCGAACGGCTCGGTTTCAGCGTCGAGGTCCTCTCCAGCAACAGCATCGGTATCGGTGGATATAAAGAGATCATCGCTCAGATTACCGGCAAGGGTGTATTCTCTCGCTTCAAGTTTGAATCGGGTGTGCACCGCGTACAGCGTGTCCCCTCCACTGAGACACAGGGCCGGATTCACACCTCCGCCTGCACCGTTGCCATTCTGCCGGAAGCTGAAGAGGTTGATATCAACATCCGACCTGAAGATATCCGAATCGACGTCTATCGTGCTTCAGGTGCCGGCGGACAACACGTCAACAAAACAGAGTCGGCTGTACGAATCACACATAACCCGTCAGGCATTGTTGTTACCTGTCAGGATCAAGCCAGCCAACACAAAAACAAGGCTCAGGCGATGAAGGTGCTTCAGGCCCGCCTGTTTGATAAAGAGCAGAGTGAAGCAGACAGTGAGCGTTCAGAGACACGCAAAGGCATGGTGGGCTCCGGAGACCGTTCGGAGCGCATACGCACCTATAATTTTCCCCAGGGTCGCATTACCGATCATCGTATCAACCTGACACTCTACAAGCTGGAACAGATTCTGAACGGTGAAATGGATGAGCTTATTGATGCCCTGCTCACCCAGCAGCAGGCCGAACTGCTTGCTGATCAAGGTGCATGAACGCCCGCGATTGCCTCAAGCAGGCCGCTGAACAGTTAGTAGATGCAGGATGTGACTCTCCACGCCTTGATGCCGAACTACTGTTAATGCATGCATGGCAGATTAGCAAAACCGATCTGATTATCCGCATGCACGACCAGGTTCCATCCCCTGTTTGTGAAAAATTCAACACACTTCTACAACGTCGGCTGATGCGTGAACCTCTCGCATACATTGTTGGTGAGAAAGAGTTTTGGTCACTTAGCTTTTATGTCGATTCACGCGTATTGATTCCCCGTCCTGAAACCGAACACATTATTGAAGAGGTTTTGAAACTCTATACTGACCGGAATGCCTCATACCGTTTTTGCGATATCGGTACTGGTTCGGGATGCATTGCTTGCACGCTCGCTACCGAATACCCCAATGCTCAGCTGGTCGCCACTGACATTTCAAACGCTTCTCTGGAAGTTGCTAAAACAAACGCTGCGCGCTTTAACGTTGAAGATCGTATCACCTTCATGGAAGGCGACATGTTTTCAGCATTAAACCAGGAGCTTGGCCGGTTGGATGCCATTATCTCTAATCCCCCCTATGTCACTCAGCAGGAGATCGAGAACCTTGAGCCGGAACTGGCATATGAACCCAGAGGCGCCCTGACTGATGAGGCTGACGGTCACTACTACCTCTCCATTCTGTTTGATCAGTGCCAACACTGGCTTTGCGAAGGTGGATACCTGATTGTTGAAACCGGCATCTGCGGACTTCCGGAAGCACCCTCATATCTTCAAAAAATTGGAGAGTACAAAGATTTGGCGGCTGTTGTCAGAGGTGGCATCTACCGTTATCGACCATAAACAGTCAATGAACTCTCTTGCAAGTTATTGGCATGAAACATAACCTTGGTAGCTTAATGGGAGTACTCCGATGGCATTAGAGTGGAAAGATGAATACAACACGGGTGAAGACCAGGTTGATAAACAGCATAAGATTCTGTTCGGTTATCTTGCTGATCTTGAAGAGCATATGGAAACTGGCATTGATGCCCGCTACATCGGCAATCTCCTGGATAACGTCGGGCTCTTTACCCGCAGCCACTTCTGCTATGAAGAGATCTGCATGCGCCGTGTCAAATGCCCTGTTGCCGAAAAGAACAAAGAGCAGCATGGAAAGCTGCTTGAAGCATATACCCACTACCGCCAGCGCTTTGAGCTTGAAGGGCTCAGTGACGAACTGGTACAGGGACTGCATGACTTCCTGCAGAGCTGGCTGGTTAACCACATCCTGAAAATTGATACCCATATGAAGGCCTGTATCAAGGATTAAACTGAGGCGGGATTATTTCCTGCCGCTCAAATTGCTATGACCTGTCTGCTCCATGCCGGCTGATGCTGTCACTGCTGGAAATGTTACATACATGGCAGTGCCGCTGCCGGGTTCCGATTCGCAGCGCACCCTGCCACCATGCGACTCAGTCACTGCTTTCACCACTGCCAGCCCCATACCAGACGCACCCTGTTTAGTGGTATAGAACGGCAAAAAAATCTGTTTTATATCATCCTTGGAAAGCCCGCCACCTGTATCGCTAACCACAAGCGTCCGGGAATCATCTCCTCCCTGCACAG
>Ga0316187_10005280_pt1 | contig 11168 bp, 9 predicted proteins | sample CroRivburrow1_MG_FD_204927 | JGI IMG/M metagenome (GOLD analysis project Ga0316187, IMG submission 204927) | Coastal sediment microbial communities from Maine, United States - Cross River worm burrow 1 | ecosystem: Environmental > Aquatic > Marine > Coastal > Sediment | place: USA: Maine...
CGGGTGGTTCACGAAACACCGCTCGGGATGACGGGTCTCGGCGGCGATCCTCGCCCGGGGGATCCCCGAGGTGGCGAAGCCGATGAGGCAATCGTCGCGGACGATGCTCTCGAGATCCCTCAGGATGGCCTGCTTGATCGGGAGGTCCTCGGTGGCCGCCTCGAGGACGTAGTCGCATTCCGCGAGGTCCTTGAGGCTCGTGGTCGGGATGAGAGCCGCCTCGATGGCCTTGGCGGCCTTCGGGCTGAGCTTCCCTCGCGACAGTCCTTTCTTCATATAGCCCTGGATGCGCTTCATGCCCGAGTCGAGGGCTTCTTGCTTGATGTCCATGAGATGGACCGTGCCGCCCTCGCCCTTGGCGAGGGCCGAGACGAACCCATAGGCCAGGTCGGGCCCGATGGACCCTGAGCCGATCACGCCGATCTTCATCGCCAGACTCCTTCCGAGGTTTTGCTACTCGACCACACGGGGCAAGCCCCGGTGCGCAGGAGAGCATTTTGGTGCATGAGGGCCGGTTACGGCGCGGTCTTAACCCGACCGCCGGGGTCCACTATCGACGCTTCCCGGACTGCGACCCGCAGTCTAGTCTACAGTGATGCGGTCTTTGTTGCCGAAGACCACCAGTCCCGGGTCCGTGTCGGGGCAGACTAGCGTCATGTCGAGCTCCTTGGCCATCTGAACGGCGAGGGAGGTTGGTCTCGAGTAGCTGACGATCATCGGTATCTTGGCTCTGGCGGCCTTCTGCACGAGCTCGTGACTGACCCTCGAAGAGAGGACCAGGATGCGGGCGTTTGACAGCTGCCGGTTCATCAGGGCCTTGCCGATGCTCTTGTCCAGGGCATTGTGCCGACCCACGTCCTCGGCACAGGCGATGGCATTCAACTGACCGTCGAGGATCAGGGCCGCGTGGGATCCACGGGTCGCCTCGTAGCATCGCTGATGTTCGGCGAGTGCGCCGATGCAACGAGGGATGCTGTCGGCACGGATCTCGAAGCCGTCATCCAGCGGTGTCACTTTCTGGAACATCTCCTCGATCATCTGCTTGCCACAGATACCGCAGCTGGTCTGGCTGACGAAGCCCCTCCGCTTCAGGACATCGGGGATCCGCTTCCGTCTTTCCGGTGTGAGCCGGACGTCGACGACATTTTGCTCCAGTTTTGGGCAATGGAGGATCTCCATATCGTCCCTTGAATCGATGATCCCCTCGGCCAGACAGAACCCTGCCGCGTGGAACACCTCTTCCCCCGGCGTCCGCATCACCACGGAGTATGGCGCCTCATCGATGCGGATCATGAAGGGCTCTTCTGCGATCAGCAGGAGGTCTGCCGGCTCCTGGCTCCCGTCATGGTACCGAACGGCCAGGTAGGGTTTCATGACCCCATCGTCGTCTTGCAACGACATTAGTGGCCCCTAACGGACAGATCAACACCAGCCGAGCGGCCCTCGAAGCCGATCTCTTCGTTGTGCTTCCTCCGAATATTCCCGATATGCGTCGTCAGCACGCCTTGATCTCGGCTCCGATGACTCGCTCGGCTAGTGCCGATCTGTCCGTTACGGCCCACTAGGAGGCCGATTCGGCGCTGTCGCCCGCTTTGGCGCTCCCGTTCCGGGGAAAGGCAAGCGATTCGGTCAGGACGAAGGCGGCCTGAAGATACGATGTGGGGCACAGTGGGAAGCACTCCTTGCAGTCGTTGCACTCCCTGGCGGCGATCTCCGGGATGAAGCTGATTTCCTTGCGGACGCCACGGTCGATGAATCCCACGGCATGTTTTTGGGCGACCTCGGCACAGTACCTGACGCACAGGCCGCAATGGATGCAGAAAGAGGCATCCTGGACGAAGCGGTTCCGGTCGGCGCCGTATTCCTCGGCCCAGCGATTCAGTTGCGGCGAGTAGGGGGCATGGGCCAGCTGCAGCTCCAGGATGCCCTTGCGGATCTTGTCCACCTTCTCCGACCGGGTCCTGACCACCAGGCCCTCTTCCACCAGGTAGACACAGGAGACGACGAGCCGGGTCCAGTCGCCGAAGTCCAGTTCCACCATGCACAGGCGGCAGCCGCCCATCGGCTCCAGCTCATGGTGAAAGCAGAGCGTGGGGATCTTGATCCCGGCGTGGTGGGCCGCCTCCAGGACGGTCATCCCTTCTTCGGCTTCTACGGCCTTCCCATCAATTTGCAGATGGACTTTGCTCATGGTCTTTCTTCTTCTTTCTGTCGATCATGCGCTGTTCTTCGGGGATCGGGGGCGGAACCGGTTCACCGGAGTACTTGACCACGGCGTCGAATCTGTCCGGGCAGACGTCGAAGCACACGCCGCAGCTGGTGCACTTCTCATGGTCGATGACATGGATCATGTTCTTGGCGCCGACGACGCCGCCCTCCGGACACTTCCGCAGACAGATCAGGCAGGCGCTGCATTTCTCCGGATCGATGTAGTACTTGACCAGGTCCTTGCAGAGGAGCGACGGGCAGCGCTTCTCTTTGATGTGCGCCTCGTACTCGTCCCTGAAATAGCGCAGCGTGCTGAGCAGCGGATTGGGAGCGCTCTTGCCGAGTGCGCACAACGACGCGTCCATGGCCAGCTCGGAGAGATCCTCGAGCGTCTCGATATCGCCGTCCTGTCCCTTTCCCTCCGTGATGTTCTTGAGGATCCGGTCCATCTGCCGGAGGCCCTCGCGGCACGGGACGCACTTTCCGCACGACTCGTCAGAGAGAAAGTGGAGGAAGTACCTGGCCACATCCACCATGCAGGTGTCTTCATCCATGACGATCATCCCGCCGGAACCCATCATCGACCCGGCCTCGGTCAGTTCGTCGAATCCGACCTCCAGATCGAGCAGCCGCTCGGGGATGCAGCCGCCGGACGGCCCGCCGGTCTGGACCGCCTTGAACTTCTTGCCGCCGGGGATGCCACCGCCGATCTTGTAGACGATGTCCCGCAGGGTGATGCCCATCGGGACTTCCACCAGGCCGGTGTTGGCGATCTTGCCCACCAGGGAGAAGATCTTGGTGCCCTTGCTCCCCTCGGTGCCGTACCCGGTGAACCAGTCCGCGCCCTTGTTGATGATCAACGGGACATTGGCCCAGGTTTCGACGTTGTTCAGCACGCTGGGCCGGTTCCAGAGGCCCTTGACGTTGGAGCGCACATATTTCGGCCTCGGCTCTCCCGCCCGGCCTTCCAGCGCGGTCATCAACGCCGTCGACTCGCCGCACACAAAGGCGCCGGCGCCCTGGTGCACCATGACCTTGAAGTCGAACCCGGAGCCGAGGATGTTCTCGCCCAGCAGGCCGTATTCCTCGGCGTGCCTGATGGCCAGGGCGATGTTCTCCACCGCCAGGGGGTATTCCTGCCGGACGTAGACATACCCCTCGTGGGCACCGATGGCGTAACCGCCGATGATCAGCCCCTCGAGGATCGAGTGGGGGTTCCCCTCGAGGAGCGCCCGGTCCATGAAGGCCCCGGGGTCGCCCTCGTCAGCGTTGACCAGTACGTACTTCACCTCTTCCGGCGCGTCGCGGGACCCTTCCCACTTGCGGCCGGCGGGGAAGCCACCGCCGCCCCGGCCACGGAGGTTCGATTTCTTGACCTCCTCCACCACCTCTACGGCGGTCATCCGGAACAGCGCTTTGCTCAGGGCGGTGTAGCCTCCGATCGCCAGATAGTCATCGATGCTCTTGGAGTCGATCCGTGTATTGCTGGAAAGGAGAAACCGCTCCTGATGCTTGTAGAACGGGATATCGGATTCCCGGATCGCCTGTTCGCCCGAATCCGGGTCCGAGTAGACCAGGCGGGCGACCACTTTCTTTTCCACGATCGTCCGGGTGACGATCTCGGGCACGTCTTCGGGTTTCACCCCGAGGTAGCAGATCTCCTCGGGATAGATCACCACCACCGGACCTTTTTCGCAATACCCGGGACAGCCGGTCCCCTTGGTGTTCACCGTGGCGGCCAGGCCCTGCTTCCCGATCTCCGCCTCGAACGCTCGGATTACCTGGTCGGCGCCGTAGGCCAGACAGCCGGTGCCGGCACAGACAGAGATGCAGGGGGTGTCCGCATCCCCGCTTGAAGACAACTCCTGTCGGAACGCATCCAATTGATCGGGCGATCTCAGCTGCGGCATTACTTGTACTGCTCCAGGATGTCGGCGGTGTCCCCTGTCGATACGTTGCCGTGGACCTTCCCGTCGACATCGATCACCGGCCCGAGCGCACAGCAGCCGATGCAGTTGACCGTTTCCACGCTGAACTTGAGCTCCAGGTCCGTTTCGCCGGCCCCGATTCCGGTGAGCTCCTGCACCGTGTGCAGGATCCGAGGCGCGCCGCGCACATGGCAGGCGGTGCCCGTGCAGATGTGCACCTTGTGTCGGCCCTTGGGAACCAGGCTGAACGCCTTGTAGAAGGTGGCGATGTGCAGGATCCGAGACATCGGGACCTGCAGTTTCTCGCTGGTCTTCCGCAACGCCGCTTCGGGGAGCCAGTTGCACTCGCTCTGGATCGCCAGCAGGACCTGGATCAGCAGGTCCGGCGCCCCCTGGTAGGGTTCGATGATCTGGTCAATTCGTTCAGCGTCCATCGCTTGCGCTTTCCCATGAGTCCGTGGTCGGCATCATGCAGGCTCGAGACCGAGCGTGTAAGAGTTGCTGTCCATGTCGTAGCGGACCAGCCCTTGCCTCGACGAGGTGTTCATGATCCGGGCCACCTCGGACGGGTTGAGTCCCAGACGCCGGGAGATCTCGGCGGTGGAAAGGTCCGCTTCCCGGAGGAGCGCCATGATCCGGCTGATGGCCAGGTTGCCGCCCACCAGCTCATCGAACAGCCGGCTCACCTCTTCGCTGGCGAAGAACTCGCGATAGGCCTCTTCCGACCGGACAGTCACCCGCAGTTTTTCCCGCTCCACCAGCCTGAGGTAGGGAATCAGCCTGCGAACGGCTTCGAGGGAGTTCCGGAGCACGCCTTGCTCCAGGCCCTCGGCTTTGCCGAGGGGCCCCAGCTGCTTGATCTTGGCGGTAAACCGGTCGATCACTTCGGCCAGCCGGTTGCCTTCGCCACCGGACATGAACTCGATGCTCAGCCGTTCGGGGTCAAGGCCGATACGCGACATGATGCTCTTGCAGACATACGTATTGGCCAGTGCATCGTAGTTTCCGTGCGTCTCGTAGTTACATTCGTTGAGTCGGCAACCGCCGATCAGCACGCCGTCCTGGCCGTTGGCGAACGCCCTGAAGACGAACTCGAGGTCGACCCTGCCGGAGCACATGACCCGGATGAGCCTGATATCACTGGTGTATTGAAGGCGGGCAACTCCCGCCGCGTCGGCAGCGCCGTACGCTCACCAATGACAGACGAAACCGATCATGGGTATCACCTCCTCTTCAGCCTTCTCTGACCGCAACGTCCATATCCGGCAGCATCTCTTCCCTCGTTCCGGCCGCATCGATCTGGCTCAGGAGCGCTTCGTCGGTGAAGTGCTTCAGCGCGACGGCGCTGGTGGGACACTTCGCGCTGCACAGGCCGTCGCCTTTGCAGAGCACCGGATTGACCTTGGCTTTCCTGCCCTTCGTTGTGTCGACGAACTCGATCGCGCCGTAGCTGCAGGCGGTGATGCAGGCCCCGCACGAGACGCAGTCGAACTCCGCGACCTCGGCCACGGAGCCCGAGGCGACGACCGTGTCGTGGGACATCAGGGTCAGCACCCGGCCGGCCGCGCCGTAGGCCTGGTTCACCACCTCCTCGATGTGCTTGGGGTAGTGCGCCATGCCGCACAGGTAGACGCCGTCCGCGGCGAACTCCACCGGCCGCAGCTTCACATGGGCTTCCTTGAAGAAACCGTCCGGATTGAGGGTGACCTTGAACTTGCCGGCGATCTCCCGGGTCTGTGCCGAAGGAACCACCGCGGCCGCCAGGGAGAGGATGTCGGCGTCCAGGGCCAGCCGGCTGCCGAGGATGGCGTCCGGCACGGTGACCCGCACGCAGGGTTTGCCGGACGAGTGGGTAGCCTCTTCCACCTCCGGACCGTTCTCCGGTTCGTACCGGATGAAGTTGACCTCTCTGTCGGCCGCTTCACGGTAATAGTCTTCCTTGAAGCCGAATGTCCTCATGTCCCGGAAGAGGATGTAGATCGCCATCTTCGGGTTCAGCTCTTTCAGCTTGAGGGCGTTCTTCACCGCGTGGCTGCAGCACACCCGGCTGCAGTAGTCCCGGTCCTCGTTGCGGCAGCCGACGCACTGGATCATCACCAGGCTCTCGGCGTTGATCACCGTCTCGTCCCCGGCCGCGATCTTCTCTCCCAGCTCCAGGTGGGTGACCACCTTGTCGCTTTCGCCGTAGAGGTACTCGGTGGGGCGGTAGACGTCGGCCCCCACGGCGATCACCGCGGCGCCGTGGTCGATCTTCTTGATCACGCCGCCCGTCTCGAGGGTCGTGGTGAAGTTCCCCACGTACCCGGAGACGTCCCGGATGACGGCGTTGTGCGAGACATGCACCAGGGGGTTAGCGTAGACCGACCGGATCAGCTCGTCCAGATACGCCTGGACGTCCAGCCCTTCCAGGGTGGTCTGGATCCTTCGCGCCATCCCGCCCAGCCTGTTCTCTTTCTCCACCACGTGAACCCGGTGACCCTGCTTGGCGATGGAGAGGGCGCAGGTCATGCCGGCAATGCCGCCGCCCACGACCAGGGTGGTCTTGTTCACCGGCAGGTCGAACTCCTCGAGCGGCTGCAGGTGGGCGGCCCGGGCCACCGACATGCGAATGGTGTCCTTGGCCTTCTGCGTGGCGGCTTCCTTCTCCTTGGAGTGGACCCAGGAGCAGTGCTCGCGGATGTTGGCCATCTCCAGGAAATACTGGTTGAGCCCCGACTCCCGCATGGTGTCGCGAAAGAGTCCCTCGAGGGTCCGTGGAGAGCAGGCCGCGATCACCACCCGGTTGAGCCCCTTTTCCTCCGCGAGCTCCGTGATCTCCTTGATGGCGTTGTTGGCGCAGGAGAAGAGCTGTTCCTGGGCGTGGACCACGTTGGGGTAGGTCCAGGCCTCTTCCACCGCCGATGGGACATCCACCACCGACCCGATATTGGCCCCGCAGTGGCAGACAAAGACCCCGACCCGCGGCTCCTCCCGGGCCACGTCCCGTTCCGGTGGATAGGACATCTCCCGGGTCAGCTTGTCTCGCCGGTAGTTGAGGACCTCGCCGCACTGGGACCCGGCGCCGCTGGCGCTGAACACCGACTCCGGGATGTCCACCGGCCCCTGGAGGCCGCCGCTGACGAAGATCCCCGGCCGCGTGGACTGCATCGGGTTCCCCGGCGCGGTCTCGGGAAAGCCGTGCGGGTTGAGGCCGATGCCGTAGGTGTCGGCCAGGCCCTGGCGGTCGGCGGGAGGATCGAGCCCCACGGAGAGGACCACCATGTCGAACTCTTCTTCCTTGACCCCGTCGGCGGGCGTGGCGTAGCGGACCACCACGTTCTTGCTCTCCGGGTCCTCCCCCACTACCGAGGTGTAGCTCCTGATGAAACGCACCCCGGGCAGCTGTTCGGTCCGGTGATAGTAGCGCTCGAAATCCTTGCCGATGGCACGGATATCGTTGTGGAAGACCGTGCACTGGGCCTCGGCCTCGTGCTCCTTGGTCAGGATCACCTGTTTCTGGGTGTAGGTGCAGCAAACGCCCGAGCAGTAGCTGTTCTCCCCCGGGGTCACCCGTCGGGAGCCGACGCACTGCAGCCAGGCGACCTTCATCGGGTGTTTGCTGTCGGTGGCGCGCAGGATCTCGCCACGGTGGGGCCCGGTGGAGGACAGCAGCCGCTCGTAGTCCATGCTCGTAACCACGTTCTCCAGCTTGCCGTAGCCGTACTCCTCCACCGCCGAGGGGTCGAAGGGCGTGACGCCGGTGGCGAGGATGATGGTGCCCACCTTGAGCTCGACCTTCTCGGCGGTCTGCCTGAAGTCGATCGCCTCCGGCTGGCAGACACCCATGCAGATGTCGCACTTGCCTTCCTTGAGCCTGAGGCAACTGTCATCGATGTAGGTCACCAGGGGAATGGCCTGGGAGAAGTAGATGTGGATCGCCTTGTTGCTGCACAGCTCCTGGTTGTACGGGTCGGGGTATTCCACGGGGCAGTACTTCGTGCAGTTCCCGCAGCCGGTGCACTTGTCCTCGTCGATGTAACGGGGCTTCCGGGTCACGGTGACCTTGAAGTCACCGGCCTCCCCTTCCACGCGCGTCACATCAGAGTAGGTCAGGGCCTCGATGTTTTGATGACGGCCGAACTCGACCATCTTCGGTGCGAGAATTCAGGTGGAGCAGTCGTTGGTAGGAAAGGTCTTGTCGAGCTGGGCCATGTGGCCACCCACGCTCGGACCTTTCTCCACCAGGTAGACCTTGAAGCCGGCGGTGGCCATGTCGAGTGCGGCCTGAATGCCGCTGATCCCGCCACCGACGATCATCACGTCTCCGTAATTCCCGTCTGCTGAGGTCTTTTCCACGGGTCCTCGTCCTTTTGGGTTAAATGACTTCGCGGATGACTTCGGTAATATCCCTGACCTCGATCTCATCCTCCACGCCGAGGGTCAGGCGGCTGTCCTCGAACATGGAGATGCAATAGGGGCAAGCCGTCACCAGCAGGTCCGCACCGATGGCCCGCGCCTGTTCCAGCCTGAGATCGGAGAATCGCTCCCCCTTGGGCGTCTCCATCCAGACCCGCCCGCCGCCGCCGCCGCAGCACAGGCTATTGTTTCGGTTGTCGGCCATCTCCTCGAGGGTCAGGCCGGGGATGCGGTTCAGGATCTCACGGGGCTCGTCGAAGATATCGTTGTGCCGGCCCAGGTAACAGGGGTCGTGGTACGTTCCGGTCCTCTCGAAGGACCCTTTGATCTCCAGACGTCCCTCGTCGATCAGGTTCAGAAGAAACTGGGTCATGTGGATGACTTCGAAGTTCACCATGAATTCGGCGTACTCGTTCTTGAAGGCCTCATAGCAATGGGGGGAGGAGACGACGATCTTCTTCACCCCGTTGTCGATGAAGGTCTTGATGTTTTCTTTCGCCAGTTGCCTGTAGGTGTCTTCGACGCCGGTCTTGCGAATGCTCTCTCCGCAGCAACTCTCCTGCGAGCCGAGGATGCCGTAGTCCACCCCGGCCTTGTTGAGGATCTCGGCGGTGGCCCTGGCGACCTTCTTCAGCCGCGGGTCGTAGCTCAGGTAGCAGCAGCCGAAGAAGAGAACTTCCGTCTTCTCGTCGAACGGCTTGACCGACAAACCCTCGGACCACCCGGCCCGTTCCGCCCGGTTCCCGTTCAACGGGTTCCCTTCATCGTTGAGGCTGGTTCTCGCTGTCATGGCCGGCTTGGCCGAGGCATGCACCACGTCGTAGTTAGTGGCCACCCTGCGCAGGGCGACGCCGAGGTCGATCTGTCTCACTCCCCGAGGGCACTTCTCGGGACAGTTGCCACAGGTGGTGCAGCGCCAGATGTCCTCACTCTCGATCTCGGTCAGGCCGAAGGATGCTTCGCGGATGATCTTGCGGATGCTGAACTTGCGCACCTGGTTCCAGGGGCACACAACGTCGCACTTCCCGCACTCGAAGCACAGCCGGTAGGTGTCGCCGCCGGACTCCTTGATCTCCTCGAGGACCTCGATAAACGGGGCTACCGTATCCACGGGTCAGTCCTTCTCTTTCATGCGGGCTATCGCGTCCAGCAGCTTGTCCCGGCCGTACTTGTCGGCCAGCGATTCGATGCCGACGTGGAGCTCCTCGCGCTTCTTCGCCTCCGTCTCCTCCTCCACCCAGACTTCCCGCTCCTGGTAGACCAGCACATCGTTGAGGCACCACTTGACGCACAGCGGTTCGTCCTCGCCCTCGCACATGTCACACTTCAGCGGCAGACCGGAATCGGGCTCCTTGAACAGATCCCTGGATGGACACGAGGCCCGGCAGAAACCGCACTCGTCGTATTCCTTGCCGTCAATGGTGTAGATGTCCCGGCCGGCGCATTCGGTGGGCGCATACCCACCGGCGAACAACGGCAGCCAGATGTCTTTCAACCGGTGGGTGACCACCCGGATGCGGGATCTAGCCGGGTTGATGCTGCTGTACTTCGGCTCGGCGTGGAACGCGGAACACGCGATCTCGCAGCTCCTGCAGCCGTTGCAGCGGTCAGCATCAACCTTGATGTGCTTGATTACCTTCCTGACCTTGGCCATCTTTCAATATCCCTCTTTTCTCGAGGTCGTCAGCGACGTAATCCAGGTCCAGCTCGTGCAGCCTTTTCCTCGTCGGTATCCCGTCGTGGTTCCATCCCTTGTAGGTGTAATAGGTGCTGAGCAACTCTTCCTCGAGCTCGGGGAAGCGTTTCCGCCAGTGGTCCTTGGGCGGCTTCTCGTCCTTGCGACTCATGCCCCGGCGGTTGTTCAGCGCCCGGTGGAGGTTGCGGCTGCGGTTGACCTTCCGCTTCAGCTCGTCCCGATCGACGTCCATGCCGGTCGCCGCCGAGATAAGCTGGTGGTAATTGTTGATGTGGTACGGCGGCTTGAGGCAGAACGACGCCATGCCGGCGCACAGCCCCAGGGCATCGTCGATGTTGTGCAACATCTCCATCCAGTCGACGATTTCACTGCACATCGGTGGCGTCGGGAAATGGGGGATCGACTTCTCACCCCTCAGCTCCCAGTCGACGAAATACTCTTTGAACTTCTCATCGGGAACCTGGGGCCAATCCTTTACGAATCGTTCTCGCTGCTCCCGCTCGGGGAACGGCGCCTGGGGCCAGTTGCCCTCGATCTGGGTGATGCTGATCTTCTCGTTGGTGGAATACATCAGGTAGTAGAGGGGGTCGAGCATGCCGAGCTTGATCGGCAGTTGCTCGTGCTTCTTGATGTTGTTGTGGGCAAATTCTTCCGCGCCGTTGCCGATCCGCTTGGCCGCCCAGTAGGTGCCGTCGGCCAGGACATCCCCGATCCCTTCCCGATTGGCCAGGCGGTCTAGCAACCAGAAGAACCGCCCTTCCTTGTCATCGTCAGGTGGGCAGCCCTCGAAATCCTTGTCCGTGAGGATTCCGTGTTCCTTGAGCTCGACGGCAAAGGCCAGGATCTGCGGGGTGGAGAAGCCGTCCACGCCGTATTCCTGGGCTTGCTGGACGATCTTGAAACCGAAATCGAGGTTGTCGACATAGGCCGCCATGCTGTAG
>Ga0316187_10005281_pt1 | contig 11168 bp, 11 predicted proteins | sample CroRivburrow1_MG_FD_204927 | JGI IMG/M metagenome (GOLD analysis project Ga0316187, IMG submission 204927) | Coastal sediment microbial communities from Maine, United States - Cross River worm burrow 1 | ecosystem: Environmental > Aquatic > Marine > Coastal > Sediment | place: USA: Maine...
GATGGGGAGTTTCCATCCCTTGGGAGCCCCCATCAGTCTGGAGTTGTGACTGAGGGAGAGGTGGGTCTTCGCCATACAGATTGGCATCGTTCCCCAGCCCTGGTCTTCCGCACGCTTGATTTGACGTCGGGCGGCAAGGTCGAGGATCACCCCGTCCGCTCCGTAAACCTCGGTTGCGATCGCTTCGATCTTCTCTTCGAGGGAAGCGTCGTCCGGATAGAGGAACTGGAAATCTGAGCCCTCTTCGCAGGCATCCTCAACCGCCCGGGCCAGGTCGACCATGCCCTCTCCCCCGTCCGAGTAGGGACGGGCGAGCGCCCAGCGAACGCCTTCCTCCTCACAGACTCGAGCTACCGCATCGTGCTCCGAGGAGTGATCTGTCGGAAAAACATTGATAGCCACGACGGGCGTTACCCCGTGTTTGTGCATGATCTTGATGTGGTGACGGAGATTGACGGCCCCGGCGGTGACGTCGGCCGGGTTCTCTTCGAACAACTCAGCCGGCAAACTCTGGCTGAGACCGATCGTGTGGTTGCCGGACTGGACCTTCAACGCCTTCACAGTCGTCACCACAACCGCGGCATCAGGTTTCATGCCGGAGACACGGCACTTGATATTGAAGAACTTCTCCGCTCCGATGTCCGCTCCGAAACCCGCTTCGGTGATTACGAAGTCACCGCCTCTGATCGCGATCCGATCGGCTGCAATGGACGAGTTGCCGTGTGCGATATTGGCGAACGGCCCGGTGTGGATCAGCGCAGGGGTCCCTTCGAGCGTTTGCAGCAGATTGGGATTGAGGGCGTCCTTCAACAACACGGCCATCGCTCCGGCTGCGTTCAAGTCTTCGGCAGTAATCGCCTTCCTGTGCCGATCGAATCCGACAACCAACCGGCCCAATCGAGCGCGGAGATCCTTCAAGTCGGAAGCGAGACCGAGAACGGCCATGATCTCACTGGCCGAGGTGATGTCGAATCCACTTTGCCTTGGAACACCGTCGGCCCCTGTTCCTAGCCCGACGATCACGTTGCGCAGCGCCCGGTCGTTCACGTCGAGAACCCGGCGCCAGGTCAGGTTATGGATCTCAAACCCGAGTTCGTTTCCATGGTGAAGATGATTGTCCGCCATGGCCGCCAGCAGATTGTTGGCCGCGGTTACCGCGTGGAAATCACCGGTCAGATGAAGATTGAGCGATTCCATCGGGATGATCTGCGAGTACCCGCCGCCGGCCGCACCGCCCTTGATGCCGAAGGTCGGACCCTGCGAAGGTTGCCGCAAAGTCACAACGCTTTGCCGATCGATGTACTTGAAACCTTCGGCCAATCCGACAGAGACGGTCGTCTTCCCCTCGCCGAGAGGCGTCGGCGTGGTCGCCGTTACGAGGACATACTTGGCCTTCGGTGGGCCCATTTGGTCGGCTGCATCCAGCGAGATCTTGGCAACATTGCGACCCCAATGCTCGAGTGAAGACGCGGGAATTCCCATGTCCCCCGCCACATCGTTGATAGGTCGGTAGTCGGCGGAACGGGCAATCTCGATGTCTGAAGGAATGTTGCTCATAAGGCGAAACTAGCCGTCCACCCTGAGCGATGCCAGAGCCGAAAGGCTCAGTCAGAACCGAGACATTCTCCTGCTCGGACAGGCACATTGATTTGACTCTCGACCGGAGAGAGAGGGCACGACCACTTGCGCGTAGATCTTCTCAACTCGCCGCCGATAGTCCCAGAGGTCGAGAGTGGCGGCCGGTTCAGTCGCCGGATGGATCGGCCGAGTCGAGCGCAGCCATGGCCGCCCTCAGGACCACGTCCCGGACGGCAGGGTCGCTCGAATTCCTGGTGAGTGCAGCAGCAGCTCTCACTGCTCCGAGGGCCGCGGAGGCCGCCACCCCTCGCTCCATCGAGGCCGCCTCTCCGGCGAGCAACTGGCGGAGGCGAAGCGTCTGCCGGTGGGAGATCTCGCCGATCTCAGGATGGTTCAAGACACTGCGGTCGAAGGCGATCACATCGAGTGCGGTGCGGAATTCCAGCAAGAGATCGAGGTACTCCGCCAGTAGGAGGCCGGGGTCCTGATCGGCGGAGTGGCGATCGAGAAACTCATCGGCAGCTTCCAAGTAGGGACGTAGAACAGTCAGCAGGATCTCGTCCTTGGAATCGAAGTGGTAGTAGAGAGCAGCCTTGGTGATTCCAAGACGGTCGGCAACATCCTGAAGCGAAGCACTCGAGAAGCCCCGTTCCGCGAACAACTCTGCGGCGGTGGCAAGTATCCGGTCTTTTGTCGAGATCGCGGTAGATGTCACCACACTGCCTCCTGATCGCTCATGCAATCGCAACGAGAAGCATGCGGAGTGAAACTCCGCTGCACGGTCGCCCCCTGCGATTTGGACACTCTACCCCCTTGTCGGTGCCAAGCGGTATCGTTTCTCCCATGTGCGGCAGGTTCGTAATTACCCCCAATCCGGAGACAATTGCCCGTTTCTTCGACGCCGGCGAGGTGGTCACCAAAGATCTTGGTGCAAGCTTCAACGTCGCCCCGACTGATTCCATCTACGGAATCGCCGAACACAAGGATGAGCGTCTGCTCGGGGCTTTTCGCTGGGGCTTCATCCCGTGGTGGTCGAAGAAGAAAGGCCCGCTTCACATCAATGCCAGAGCGGAGTCGGTTGCCTCGAGCCCCGCGTTCCGTGATGCCTTCTCCAGAAAGAGATGTTTGATCCCGGCGGACGGCTTTTTCGAATGGGAGGCCGGACCCGACGGGAAACAGCCGTACTTCATCCACGCGCCCGACGGGGGCATGCTTGCCTTTGCCGGCATCTGGTCGAGATGGACTGAACCGGACACCGGCGAGGAACTGACAACCTCCGCCATCATCACAACTGCCTCGGAAGGGCCGGTCTCATCTCTCCACGACCGCATGCCGGTGATTCTTCCGTCCCACCTCTGGGATTCCTGGCTGGATCGAGACCTGCGCAATCCCGAGGAGGTCGGGCACCTTCTGCAACCCGTTGCGGATCTGGAGCTGCACCGGGTCTCGAAACTCGTCAACAACGTGAAGAACAACGTGCCCGAGTGCGTGATGCCCATTGAATAGAAGAGGGGCAAGCACATTGTGCGCTTGCCCCTCTTGGTGGCGGGTATGTCTTGTGGAGGATTGGTGATCGCCTGCGATCACTCAGGCAACCCGCACCTGACCTTCTTCTGATAGGAGCCTCGAACCGGACTGAACCAAAGCTCTGCCGAGTGCGAAGCGAACCCGATGTGGTCGCCCCCGTCCACGAGGTGGGGCGTTGGCGATCATTTGCTCAAATTGCTCGATGCGGGCCCGTCCGAAGTCTTCATTCATTGGGTACATTGTTCATTCCCCTTCGTCTCGAGAGGCGCCTGCCTCTACAAACTCTTCTAGTGCTTTGGCTGCTTCGCCGACGACGCCGCGGCGAAGGCTGTATTCCTTGTCTGCGCCCAGGCTGACCCTGACCAACCGGGCCGAACGGAGCACCCGCAGATGGTGATGCACTGTTGACTTGGCCGCATCCAGATGCTCTACCAGTTCCTGAAAGCTTGCCGGGCCGGCCGCCAGGCGGCGAAGAACCCTGATCCGCTTCTCATCGGAGAGTGCCTTATAGGTCTTGAGTATCCACGGCGATGGGGCGTCGGGGTCGGTCGTCATGTGCTCATCGGCGACCGGGTAGACGAAGATCCTGGTCTCACGATCCTCGAGTATCAAAACCCATGGTCGCAGCACCGCGGTGGGAACCAGGAGCACCTTGCGAACACCAGAACCCGGTTCGATGGTGATGCCATTGGTGGCTTCCTCTATCACTCGCTCGGGGGACATCGTCGCCACCATCGCCTGCTTGGCTCTTGCATCACGCTCGATTGCCCCGGCGAACTGCGCCTCGATCGGCGCGAATGCTTCGGTGTGGAATCCTCTGAGCGCCTTCAGCAGATCTCGTTTGCCGTCTTCAACGTTCCGGCTGAACAGTTTCCTGAGGTCGTCCGCCAAGTCTGCGACTTCTGCGCAGCAGGAGATGACGGCCTCGATGGATGCTTCATCCCCGGTCACCGCTGCTTCGACGGTTGCCTTATCAACCTTCTCCGGGTCTACGAAGCTTCCAACTAGCGTGCGGCGAATCTCGGTCGCCCCGGTGGTTTCGAGTCGAGCGAGAAACTCATCGACCGACTCGCCCTCCGGCCCGCCGTCTACCAGTTTGAAGAACCCCGACCAGATCTTGGAGTGGCTCTGGGTCGTGGCATTGAGCGCGTCTCTTGTGGGTTCCGAGACCTTCGAGCGCAGTTCATCAAACCATTCTTGACCCAGGTCGTAATCGGTCAGGTCGTCCCAGTCGAGAGCCATCAAAGTCAAGAGCAAATCTGTCGCCGGGTGGGACGCAACAGAAACGGTCAGGCCCTTCGGCGCTGGTCTGGTGAGGTCCCGGATTCTCGGCTGGTTGGTAGTGGTCATTCGCCTTCATCTTTCTCGATCTTGTTCGATCATATTCGAACAACGGTCGAATGTCAACACATAAATCGAACAACATCCATAGAACTCGGAGAAGGCCATGGTTGTCGACATCTATTGGTATTGTGCGATTCCGATAAGACGGCTCCGATAGGGAACGCGCGCTCGAAGCATCACTCCCTTCCCAAGGTGTACCGTGTTTGTACCTCGGCCACCCGGCCGCCGGTTGAAGGAGAGAGAATGACCCGCTTCGCCTACTTCTGTGGCCACGAGCAATGGCAACCGGAGGATCTCGTCAGGCACGCCCGGCTGGCAGAGGCCGCCGGATTCGACATGGTGATGGTCTCCGAACACTTCCATCCATGGGTGGACGACGATTCCGCCTCCGGTTTCGCCTTCTCGACGATCGGTGCAATGGCGGCTGTGACGGACAAGATCGAGTTCACCACCGCGGTCACCACTCCCCTTTTTCGATTCCATCCGGCCATCGTGGCGCAAGCCGCAGCCACACTCGATCGTTTGTCGAACGGAAGGTTCAATCTCGGGGTTGGGACGGGAGAGAACCTCAACGAAGGCCCACTCGGGTACGAGTTCCCGAACTACGCCGAACGTGCCGCCCGCATGCGAGAGGCACTCGAAATCATGCGGAAGCTACTCGACGGCGACAAGCTGACCTTCGAGGGCGAGTTCTACAAGACGGATAGGGCCAAGCTCTACAGCCCACCGGTTCACCGGGTGCCGATCTACCTGGCTGCAGGCGGTCCGAAGTCGGCAACTCTGGCGGCCGAGCTCGCAGATGGTGTGATCACTTCCGTGAAAGACCCCGCCGAAACGCACGAACGAGTGATCGAGCCTCTGCAGCAAGCCACCGATCAGAAGCGGACCGTCTTGGCGACCCGCTGGACGTTGCACGCCCGCGATGCAGACGAGGCATGGAACGTCTTACGACCCTGGCGAGGTTTGCGAGCACCCGGGCGCCTTCAAGCCGTCGATCCCACCGACCTGAGGAAGAGGGCAGATCTCCTTCCCCGGGATGAGGTCCTGGAGCGATACACGCTCGCCTATGAACCCTCAGACATCATCGCCTCTTACCGGCCACTGGTTGAAGAAGTCGGCGCCGACGTCGTCGGGTTTCAGATGGCATCGAGCAATCAGGAGGAGCTGATTGCCCTTCTCGGTCGCGAGGTTCTGCCGGAGCTGCGCGCCGCCGGCAACTAACCTATGCGGGAGACGGAGGAGAGTGCAATGAAGGACAAAGGCGAGATCCTGATCGATGTTCGTGATCCCGGCTATGGAGACTTCGCCGAGGGCTTCATGGGAAAAACCGGCCACCCCACTTCCGTTTGCCATGGACCGGGAGAATCTCACCCTTGCCCGGTTCTCGAAGGGGCTCACTGTGAGCATCTCGAGGATGCCCGCGGCGTCGTTTTTCAGTTCGATTTGGACGATCCGGTCATTCGCGAGGTCCTTCAGAAGTACAAGGAAATTGTGCCTCTGGAAATCCCGGTCCGGGTGGTCGTCAGCGAAGAGCAGCGCGCAAAGTACGAGGGTCTGCTCGAAGGATTCGAGGTGTGGAACCGCGAACCGACGGTTGCCGACCTAGACGGATTCGCGGCGGAGGTCGAAGCAGCGGACTATGCGGCCGAAGCAACTCAGGACGACTAGCTGCCCAAGGTGTCGAGCAGGCTCTTCAGCGCAGTTCTGACGCGGTCGCTTGTTCCAAGCTCAACCTGGCGGCGGTAGGCAGCTTCGATACTCGACACTTCGCCTCGAATCACGTTGACAACGTCCGGATCGGCGGTCCGATTGACCAGCGACTCGAGAGCAGAGGCGAACGGTCCTCCGAAACTGGCCAGGAGATCAATCTGCCAACCGTCCTCGGTGAGGCGCACGAACCACTCTGTGCCTGCGGCGGCCGAGCCAAAAGCAACAGGGAAGGACATGAATTCGATCCCACCGACCCGCTGTGGAATCGAGGTTCTGAACTCCATGTTCTCGATCGACTCCCCGACGAGATCAGGAAACCCTTCGACAAAGGACACCCAGAAATTCTCGGCGACCCCTGCGGGTACCCCGAGATCCAGCATCTCAGCCAGTTCCGCGGTGCCTCCCCCTTCGAGCGCCACGATGATCGCCAGCTGCCGGTCGGAGGTCAGGTAGCGCAGCTCTTCGACGTCGTTCAACATCAGGGCAGCAACCATCTGATCAACCGCCAGTTCGGGACGTTCCGGGAGTTCCGGCCGGGTCGTGGTGGTGGTCGAGGCGGCCTCTTGAGTAGATCCACAGCCAACAATCAGTTGGGCCACGATGAGAACGGCGACGATTGAAGGCTTCACGAATCGACACCCTAGCCGCCGACCGCGAGGCCCTACACTGCTCTTCCCGCACGAAGGATTTTCTTGCGAACCATCCTGTTCGCCATGCTTATCGGGCTGACCGCCGGGCTTACCGGTGGACTGTTCGGCGTCGGCGGAGGTCTCGTTGCGGTTCCCGGCCTCGTCCTGATCGTCAAGCTTGCTCAACACAACGCCCACGCAACGTCGGTCACAGCTATCTCGGCAATTGCATCGGCGTCCGTTGTCCCGTTCGCGCTGGAGAGCGAACTCGATTGGGGGGTCGCAATGTTCCTGGTCGCAGGCGCGGTGATTGGCGCCGTGCTGGGAGCGGCGCTGATGGGAAGGATCAATGAAACGAACCTGGCGCGAGCTTTCGTGGCCATCAACGTCATAACCGGAATCCGGCTCTTGATGCTGTCCGACGTGAGTGCGCAGGCTGTGTTCGAAACCGACGGCGTAATCGGCGCCGCGCTCCTCGTCGCTACCGGGTTGCTGGCCGGAACGCTGGCCGCACTGCTCGGCGTTGGCGGAGGCGTCGTGTTCGTTCCCGCACTCGTCGTGTTGTTCGGATTCGAGCAGCACCTGGCCCAGGGAACTTCCCTTGCCGCAATCGTGCCGACAACACTCGTCGCTTCGATCAGGCATGCCAGGCACGGCAGGGTGATCTGGAATCTGGTATTTCCGGTCGCGGCCGGAGGAATCGCCGGGGGTTTGCTCGGAGCAGGTCTGGCTCTGGAACTTGCCCCGGCGTCGCTGCGAAGAATGTTCGTTGGGCTTTTGGTGATAGTTTCGATCCGGATGGTTGCCAAAACCCGAAAGATTCAGACTTGAATGGTGCCGGACCGCAATAGCTCGGACCGCCGGACCCGATCTCCTAGCTTGGCTTTCCGCCACAGATAGACCAGGTAGGCAAGACCGGCCACCTCCTGGACAATGATCAACGGATCTGAAACCAGACGATCGATCAACCCGGTCCAGTATGACTCCGGTCCTGGTGGAAACTCCCAGCCGAAAGCCGGCCAGAGGAAGGTCTCCCTCACGGCCCACATGCCGTCCAGGACGAGATGGAACAGAGATCCGATCGCCACCGCCATCAGCCGCTTTCGCCAGGTGCCGCGCTTGGTGCCGACCAGGACCGCGACCATCAAGACGGAAGAGAACAGCAGGGAATGTCCGAATATCTGGCCCGATTCGAAGGTATCGGCAAAGAGGATCGTGCCTAGCGGCTTGTCGAGCAGATCCGGGAGTACCGAGCCGAGTGCCAGAAACCTGAGGTCCACGCCCGGGTCACGAAAGACGTAACGGAAGGCGAGGATCGTCCCGCCGACATGCCAGAAGATCACAGCTGGTCAAGGGCCTCGTTGGCCAGGGCGTCCGCCCGGGTATTGAACTCCCGCCTGACGTGCTCGAACTCGACGTTCGGGAGGCTCTCGACGAGACGGCGCACTTCTGCAAACAGCGGCTTGAGGTTGGGAGACTTCACGCGGTAGTCACCATCCAGTTGTCGAACGAGCAGCTGGGAGTCGGCTCTCACTACCACTTCAGCCGGCTCGAATACACCGACGAGTTCGAGGGCGGCCACTACCGCCATGTATTCGGCGACGTTGTTCGTCGTGTGACCGATCGGCTCGCTGATGCTGGCGACCTCCTCGAGACCTTCCGGTCCATCGAAGTAGATCGCCGCTCCGATCGACGACGGTCCGGGATTGCCCCGTGAGGCACCGTCGGTGTAGATGACGAACTTCCTGCTCATAGAACGAGAATACGACGGCAGTGCAGGCACAGCGGGGGATCGTCCGCGGCCACTTCGAGTTGCTCTGCTGCCGACAATGCGAGGTGGCAACCGCCGCACACACCGTCAATCAACCGTCCGATGGCAACCCCCTCCTTGGAGTTGCGAAGACGGTCGTAGGTGGCGAGGAGGTCGGGTGGGATCAAGCGGATGATCTCTGCCTTGCTTCCCTCGCGCCTGGCGAGTTCGGCGTCGATCTTCTTCCACTCCGCACCGACTTGGGCTTCCAGTGCCGACTCGATCGCTTTCAGCTCGGCGAGTTTGACCCGCGAGGTCTCGAGCCGTTCCTCGAGATTTTCCCGCGCATCGATGAGTCCCAGAACCCGGTCTTCCATCTCGCTCTGCTGGGACCGCAAAGAGGTGACCTCGTTGCGCATGTTCTCGGTCTCTCTGGCGCTCATTCCGCCGGCAAACAGGCGCTGCTCCTCGCGACCGAGTTTCTCTTCGAGGATCTCGAGTTCGCCTTCTGCCTTGTCGAGATCGCGGGAAGCGAGTTTGAACTCCTGATCGAGTTCCTCGTGCTCATTGCCGGCTTTAACCGACGCATCATGGGCAGTGCGGTACTGATCAAGTGCCGGAAGGCTCGAGCGGGTGTGGAGTAGCCGATCGATGTCGAGATCGACATCCTGGAGATCGAGCAAATCACCGTATCTCTGCATCTCTTCCATCAACGTCCCCATGGGTTGGTCTTCAAACTTGTCAGATCTCTTGTCTCAACGCCAAGCGCTGCGACTGCAGCGTACAGGCTGCGCATGCCGGGTCGTTCTGTCGGAGCGTGGCCGGCGTCGATCACGGCGATTCCTCGATCGAGAGCAGCCACCGCCTGGTGGTGGCTGACATCTCCCGTTATCAGCACGTCGGCTCCGGCAACCGCCGCCGCCGAAATGAGCCCACCGCCGGATCCGGGAACTACTGCGACCGTTCGAACAGGAGAGGACGGCTCTCCCGCCGTTCGCACGATGCCGGAAGGAAGGTTCGTCTCGACCGTCTGCGCAAGCTCGGCAAGACTCACCGGTTCGGCGAGCGGGCCGACCCGGCCGACGAAGCCTTCGTTCGAACGAGTCGGGTAGATGTCGTATGCGGGCTCTTCATAGGGGTGAGCAGCCACCAGTGCCCCGGCGACGGCATCTTCCCTCGTCGCCGGCGCATACATCTCGAGGCGGGTTTCCGGTTCGAGATGCAGGGAACCTCGGTCTCCGACGACAGGATTGGCTTCCGGCGATGGCACAAACGTCCCAACACCTTCGGTGCGGTACGAACAACCGCCGTAACGTCCGATCGAGCCTGCCCCGGCGGCAGCCATCGCCGCCGCCACCTCATCGACTTGCGCAGACGGAACAAACGTGACGATCTTCACTCCCCCGGAACTTTCGAGCGGGCCGATCCCCCAGCCCTCGACAATACCGACCGCCGCAGCAAGAGCATCTGCAGTCCCGCCCGGGGCAACATCGAAAGCGGTGTGAACAACTGCGAGGTTGATACCTGTGCGGGCCAGACGCAGGGCCCTCCCACCGGGAGATGATCCGGCTATCAATGACGTGACGGGCCGAAACAACAACGGGTGATAGGCGATGACTGCGTCCGGCGGATCCTCAACGATCCGGTCGACGACCTCTTCCGAGACTTCGTGGCAGACGGCGATGGAGCCTACTTCTGCCGCGGGATCACCGATTTGGATGCCAACGGGGTCCCAACCGGCAGCCTTATTGTCGGGAATCAGCGAGTTGAGGACATCGGTCAAACGCATGGGGCGGAATAGTACCCGCGACGAACCTGCGATCGGCTAGATCAGGAACCAGGCAACTACGCCACCGACGGCGGCCAGGCAGAGTACCCAGATCACGATTCGGAGAGCCTTTCGATCGCCGACGCCGGCCACGAGGGTCGCTTTGACCAGGGTGTTGACCGCCACCGCCAGCAGCACGGCGCTGGCTCCCGCTTCGGCGTTGAGGCCGTCGTTCACGAAGTTGGCCATAGACAGATTGATGGCATCGACGTCGTTGATGCCGGAGACCGCACCGACCACGTTGAGCGCCGACTCCGAGAAGTGGTCGAGCAGGAACTTGGCGACGAAGACCACCGCCGCGTAGAGGGCGCCGAACTGCAGCGCCACCGACAGCGAGAGCGGGTTCTTGACCTCAAAGGTATCGGCCCCCCGGGTACTCCGGCTGGCCTTCACCCATGCCCAGACGGCAACTCCCACCACCACCGTCCCTAGTGCGATCAGAGGAACGGCCAGCACTTCAGCCATGGCCGGTGCAACGACCAGGGCGAGGATCAGAACCCGGAAGAACATCAGACCGGAGGCGCCGAGTATTCCAGCGATGAGGGAGTGTCGGATTCCTGGTTGGTTGCGGGACATCCTTGAGAATCCGAGGGTGACGGCAGTCGAGGAGATCAGGCCACCGACGAGACCGGTGAACACCAGTCCTCCGGTTCCTCTTGCGCGTATTCCGAGGTATCCGGCCAGTCCGACCGCAGAGACGAGCACCACCATCAGCCAGATCTCGCGAGGATTGAAGGCGCCGAACGGACCGTAAGTCTCATCCGGTAGCAGTGGAAGGATGATGGCCGTGATCACGCCGAAC
>Ga0316187_10005282_pt1 | contig 11168 bp, 10 predicted proteins | sample CroRivburrow1_MG_FD_204927 | JGI IMG/M metagenome (GOLD analysis project Ga0316187, IMG submission 204927) | Coastal sediment microbial communities from Maine, United States - Cross River worm burrow 1 | ecosystem: Environmental > Aquatic > Marine > Coastal > Sediment | place: USA: Maine...
CGGCGGCGGTGGGGCTCGGCCTGCCCGCGGACATGGCCCACCACCTGGCCGTAGAGACCTGCTACGGCGCGGCGCGCATGGCCCGCGAGAGCGGCGACGAGCCGGCCGAGCTGCGCCGTCGGGTGACCAGCCCGGGCGGCACCACGGCGGCAGCGCTGGCGACTTTCGAGGCTGGCGGGTTGGAGGCGTTGTTCGCCGCTGCGATGCGCGCCGCGCGCGACCGCGCCGCGGAACTGGGCGACCAACTGGGCCGCGCCGGGGAAAAACCGGGCGGGGCGACAAGCGGAGGCGAGGCATGAATCCGGGCGTCAACGCATTGAGCTTTCTGCTCAACACGCTGATCGATCTGTACGTGATGGTGGTGGCGTTGCGCTTCGTCATGCAGGCGGTGCGCGCGGACTACTACAACCCGGTGGCGCAGTTCGTGGTCAAGGCCACCAACCCGGTGCTGGTGCCGCTGCGCAAGCTGGTGCCGGGGCTGTTCGGCCAGGATATGGCGGCGCTGTCGCTGTGCCTGGCGCTGCTGCTCGGCAAGCTCTATCTGTTTTTGGCCATGGGGCTGGGGCCGACGGCGATCGCCGGCTATCACGTGCCACTGGGCAGTGGGGCGCCGCTGCTGATGCTGGCGCTGGCGGTGATTGACCTGCTGGCCCTGTTTTTCAATATCTTCTTCTTCGCGATCATCATCATGGCGGTGCTGAGCTGGATCAACCCGGGCCACTACAACCCGGTGAGCGGCCTGCTGGCGAGTATTTCTGCGCCGGTGCTCGATCCGGTGCGGCGCTTCGTGCCGCCGCTTGGCGGGCTGGATCTGTCGCCGCTGGTGGCGCTGATCGCCCTCCAGGTGCTGAAAATCCTGGTCGTACAGAGCCTGCTCAATCTGCTTCTCTGAGTGGCGCCGCGCGCTCGGAACTCGCCCGCTGCGCTGCGCTCTGAACAGGGGAGCGAGCGCCAAACGGAGAACGAGCCTCATGCACCATGCCCGATTGGAAAAGGCCTACGCGGTGATTCTGGCCGCGGTCGTTGCACTGCTTACCCTGGCCAGCGCACCGGCGGGCGCGGAGACGCGCGACGCCGGCCGCTTCCTGATTCACTACAACGCCCTGCCCACCGATGTGCTCGATGCAAAGGTGGCCAGCAACTATCGCATCAAGCGCTCGCGCGCGCGCGGCCTGCTCAACGTGGCGGTGCGTGAGAAGGTCGAGGGCGAGCCGGCCGGTCGAGCCGCCGCCGCCAAGGTCAGCGCGCAGTGGACCAACCTCGCCGGGCAGATGGGCACCATTCCCATCCGCCAGATCCGCGAGCAGGGCGCCATCTACTACATCGGCGAGTTCGCCATCCGCGATCAGGAAATGCTGACCTTCACCCTGCAGGTCAGCCCGGACGGGGTGCCGCCACAGACCATCAGCTTCCGCAAGCAGTTCATCGTCGACTGAGACATCCCGGCCGGCACGCACCGCTCGTCTCTCAGCGCGCCGCGGTCTCGACCCGGTGGCGGCTGCGGATATAGGTCTCGTGGGGGATGTAGAGCAGGTCGGCGATGCGTCGCAGCAGGTGCTCCTCGCGTTTGTGCAGCTGGCCGTCGGCGAGCGCCACGCGCCACAGCGATTCCATCAATCTCGCCTTCTGTGCATCGTCGAAATGCTCGTGGATCAGGGTGGTGAATTGGTGCAGCGAGGTGGCCTGCTCGCTTTCCGCCTCGGCCAGTTGTTGCAGTTTCTGCAGTTCCTCGGGCGGTACGTCGAGCGTGCGTGCGATCAGCGCGGCGACCTGTTCGCGCTCGCTGTCGGCGTAGTCGAAATCGGCGCGCGCCACCTCCACCAGCAACGCGCTGGCGGCCAGCCTGAGGCACTGGCCACGCTCGCCGTCGTCCGCGCCGCTGCCGGCTTGCAGGTGGGTGCGAAAATAGTCCGCTATTCGTGACAACATGGTCAGAGTTCCGTTAGGTGTCGTGCTTTGCCAAGCGCTTGGCGTTGTGGGCCCGGGAGCGCATTTATAATCGTGCTCAGAATCCAGACCAAAGCTTGCTAGTATCAATTTGAACACTAGGCCAAATTCCGGCCAGAAACCTCCCCGATCGGCTCCAGCCCGCCGCACAGGTAACGTTATTCCATGCTCAGTCCCGCAGCATTGCCCCCGTGGCTCAGCGTCGGCAAAGTCGCCGCGCTGGCCAATGCGCTGTTCGCAGTGCTGATCGGTGTGGCTGCGGCGCGACTGAGCCTCGATCTGCTGCCCGATGCGCCGAGCTATCAGCCGACGGCGACGACTGCCGGTGGCGCCGGCGCCGCGCGCCGCGAGAGCGCCTCGACGCTGGCCGGCAAGGTCGCCAAGGCGCACCTGTTCGGCGTCGCCGGCGCGGCCTCGGCGACCGGGCCTGCGAAGGCTGAGGAGGCCCCGGAGACACGCCTCAATCTGACGCTGAAGGGGGTTCTCGCCTTCGAGCCGCAGAGCCTGGCGATGGCCATTATCAGCGCCGGCAGTGCGCAGGAGAAGATCTACGCCGTCGGCGAGAAGATCGTCGGTCAGGCGCGGCTCGCCGAAGTCTACCCGGATCGGGTGATCATCGAGCGCGCCGGGGTGCGCGAAACGCTGCGCCTGCCGGAGAATCTCGCCGCCCTCGGCGCCGCGCCCGACAGCGGCCAGGATGGCGCCGATGCGGCACGCACCGACTCCAAGGATCTACCCGGCGGGCTGCCCAGCCAGCCGTCGGAGTTGCGCGATCATCTGGTGAAAAACCCGGCCAAGCTGGCCCAGTTGGTAGCCGCTCAGCCGTACCGGCAAGACGGCCGGCTGATGGGCTACAAGCTCTCGCCAAAGGGCGGCGGCAGCGAGTTTCTGGCCAGCTTCGGGGTCTTCCCGGACGACATCATCACCCAGGTCAACGGCATTGCCCTGACCAGCCAGAAACGCGGCATCCGCGCCCTGCGCAAGTTGATTGGGGCGAATCAGGTGGAACTCACCGTGTTGCGCAACGGCGCCGAGGTGCCGGTAAGCATCTCGCTGCAGTAGCGGCCTTCCATACCACGAATAGCGATAATACAGAGCGGCACTCTTGAGCAAGCATAGGAACAAGCGCGCACTGCGCGCGCTGGCACTGATGACGTTGGTTGCGCTTGGCGGCGCACTGAGCGATTCGTCGAGCGATGGCCTGGTCACCAGCGCCGTGGCGGCGGAGGAGGATGACGGCAGCGCCTTCACCCTCAACCTCAACAATGTCGACATCCACTCGCTGATCGGCACCGTCTCCAAGCGCACCGGCACCAACTTCGTCGTCGACCCGCGGGTCAAGGCGCGGGTCACGGTGGTTTCGGCCAAATCGATGAATGCCGGCGAGCTGTACCAGGTGTTTCTCTCCGTGCTGCAGGTGCACGGCTACGCGGCGGTACCCGCCGGTGACGTGGTGAAGATCGTCCCCGAGGTATCGGCCAAGCAAGGGCCGGTGGCGGACTACACCCGCAACGATGGCGGTGACGAGCTGGTCACCCACGTGGTGCCGGTGGAGAACGTGCCCGCCGCGCAGCTGGTGCCGATCCTGCGCCCGCTGGTGCCGCAGCAGGGGCACCTCGCCGCCTATGCGGCCACCAACGCACTGATCATCACCGACCGCGCGGCCAACATTTCTCGGTTGATCACCATCATCCGCCGCATCGATCGCCCGGATAACGACGAGATCGAGTTCGTCAGGCTGGAGCACGCCTCGGCCGCGGAGGTGGTGCGCATCCTCAATTCGCTGCAATCGGCGCAGGGCAAGGGTGGCGAGGCACCCGGCCAGGCCTCCGCGCGGCTGGCCGCCGACGAGCGCACCAACAGCGTGCTGGTCTCCGGTGAGCGCGCTGCGCGATTGCGTCTGCGCGGGCTGATCGCGCACCTCGACACGCCGCTGGAATCCGACGGCAACACCCGCGTGGTCTACCTGCGCTACGCCGCGGCGACCGAGATGGCGGAGGTCCTCAAGGGCGTCTCCCAGGGGCAGGCCAAGGTCGATGCGGCCGCGGCCGGCGGCGGCGCGGCCGGTGGTGGCGGGGGCGGTTCGGCCACCCGGGACAAGATCGACATCCAGGCCGACGAGCAGACCAACGCGCTGATCATCACCGCGCCTCCCGGCGAGATGCGCAGCGTCATGTCGGTGATCAGCCAGCTCGACATCCGCCGCGCCCAGGTACTGGTGGAGGCGATCATCGCCGAGATATCCGAGGACAACACCCGCCAGCTTGGCGTCAGCTTCGCCGCCGATGCGCGCGGCACCGCCGGGCCACTGGGTTTTTCCAACCTCGGCGGTGCCGCCTCGGAGCTGGCCGCGGCGGGCGTCAACCCGGCGGCGGTGGGCCCGGGCATGTCGCTGGCGCTGGGCGACTTCAACGGCGTCGGCATCGACTTCGGCTTCCTGGTGCGCGCCATCGCCTCCAACGCCAACAACAACATCCTCTCCACGCCCTCGCTGGTGACCATGGACAACCAGGAGGCGGAGATCATCGTCGGCCAGAACGTGCCCTTCGTCACCGGTCAGACCTCCTCGGCGAATAACGACAACCCCTTCCAGACCATCGAGCGACAAGATGTCGGTCTGTCGCTGAAGGTCAAGCCGCAGATCAACGAGGGCAACACGATCAAGATGGAGATCGAGCAGGAGGTCTCCAACGTCGCCACCACCTCGCAGGCCAACACCGCCGATATCGTCACCAATAAGCGCTCGATCAAGACCACGGTACTGGTCGAGGACGGCCAGACGCTGGTTCTCGGCGGGCTGATCGACGACACCCTGCGCGACTCCGAGGAGAAGGTGCCGTTGCTCGGCGACATACCGGTGCTCGGCCATCTGTTCCGCTACCGCGGCACCACCAAGGTCAAGCAGAACCTGATGATCTTCATGCACCCGGTGATCCTGCGCGACGACAAGGTCGCCGATGAGCAGAGCAGGAAGAAGTACAACTTTGTGCGCGATCGCCAGCTGCAGGCCGATGAGGAAGGCGTCGGCCTGCTCGACAACGCCACCCCGGTGCTGCCCGAGTTCGAGGTGCTGTTCAACGGCCGGTCGCTGAGCACAGGTGGCGCCGGCGGGGCGATACGCGACGGCGGCGGCGGGCGCGCCACGGCGGACGCACTGCCGGCACCGCGCGGCATCGCCGACGACAGCGCTGGCCTCGCCGCCAATGTGGAGGTTGTCGCGTCCGTCACTGGTGGCGCGGTCGACGACGGTAGTGCGCGCGTCGAGCGTTTGCGTGTGGGCAGTGCCGGCGGCCGCACGCGGCTGGTGTTCGACATCGATCGCGATCTCGGCGGAGACATCGCCCAGGCCAGCGATCCGGACGGCTCGATCACCGTCAAGCTGCGCAATGCGCGGCTCGCCTCGGGCTTCACCCACCCGCAGCACGTGCCGGGCGTGCGCGAGCTGCTCATCGACCAGCGCGATAGCGACATCTACCTGCGCCTGGTGCCGGACGGCCCGGCCAATCTCAGCCACCAGACCCTGCCCCCCTACGACGGGCGTGGCCATCGCTTCCTGATCGACATGCGCCACCGCGCCACCGACGGAAGCTGAGATGAACAAGGCCCGCCACAGCCAGAGCGCCGGCGAGACGCTGGCCGCGGATCTGACCGATAACCTGGCCGAGGGCCTCGCCGGCGATATGCCCGGTGGGCTGCCGGCGGACGCCGCGCCGCTCGGGATGCATATTCCCTACGGCTTTGCCCGCCGCCACGGAGTGCTGATCGAGGAGGAGCACGCCGACGGTGCCACCCTGGTTTACCGCCAGGGCGCCAGCAGCGCCGCGCTGCTGGAAGTGCGCCGCATGCTGGGCAAGCCGTTCACCGTCCGCGAGCTGGATGCCGATGCCTTCGATGCGCTGCTCACCCAGCGCTACGAGGGCGGCGGCAACGGCGCCATGGACATCATGGACGACCTCGGCGACGACCTCGATCTGGACCAGCTCGCCGGCTCCATGCCCGAGCCGGAAGACCTCATGGAGTCGGCCGACGACGCGCCGGTGATCCGCCTGATCAACGCCATGCTCACCGAGGCGGTGCGCAATGGTGCATCGGATGTGCACGTCGAGCCCTTCGAGAAGCGTCTTTCGGTGCGCTACCGGGTGGACGGCATGATGCAGGAACTGGTGCAACCGCCGCGCGCCATCGCGCCGCTGATCATCTCCCGCATCAAGGTGATGGCGAAGCTGGACATCGCCGAAAAGCGCCTGCCGCAGGATGGCCGCATCTCGCTGCGGGTCGCCGGTCGGCCGGTGGACGTGCGCGTCTCGACGCTGCCCTCCGGGCACGGCGAGCGGGTGGTGATGCGCCTGCTCGACAAGCAGGCCGGACGCCTCGACCTCGAACATCTGGGCATGTCCAATACCTCGCGCGAGATACTGGAGCGCATCCTCAAGATGCCGCATGGCATCGTGCTGGTCACCGGGCCCACCGGCAGCGGCAAGACCACCTCGCTGTATGCCGCGCTGTCGCGGCTGAACAGCGCCAAGAACACCATCCTCACCGTCGAGGACCCCATCGAGTACTACCTGGACGGCATCGGCCAGACACAGGTCAACACCAAGGTCGAACTGACCTTCGCCCGCGGTCTGCGCGCCATCCTGCGCCAGGATCCGGACATCGTCATGGTCGGCGAGATCCGCGATCTGGAGACCGCCGAGATCGCCGTGCAGGCCTCCCTCACTGGCCACTTGGTGCTGTCCACGCTGCACACCAACACCGCGGTCGGCGCGGTGACGCGACTGCGCGATATGGGCGTCGAGCCCTTTCTGCTCTCTTCGTCGCTGGTCGGCGTGGTGGCGCAGCGCCTGGTGCGCATCCTCTGCCCGGAGTGCAAGCAGGCACACAAGCCCAGCCTGCGCGAGTGCGAGGCGCTGGGCATCCAGGATGCCTACGACCAAAGCGGCAAGCTGATCGACGAAACGATCCCGGACATCTACCTGCCCGGCGGCTGCGAGCACTGCAAGCACAGCGGTTACATCGGCCGCTCCGGGGTCTACGAGGTGGTGCCGCTGGACGACACCATGCGCAACATGATCCACGACGGCGCCGGCGAGCACGAACTCAACCAGCACGCGCGCACGCTGACGCCGAGCATCGCCGATGATGGCCGCCGCCGGGTACTGCTCGGTGAGACGACGCTGGAAGAGGTCATGCGCGTGACCCGCGAGGGCTAGCCGATGCCGGCCTACGAATACCGAGCGCTGGATGCCGGCGGCCGCGAGGTCAAGGGCGTACTCGAAGGCGATACCCCGCGCCAGGTGCGCGGCCAGCTGCGCGAGCGCAAGCTGACCCCGCTGGAGGTGAACGAGGCATCCGGACGCGCCAGCGCCAAGGGTGGAGCCGGCGGCGGCAAGGCGCCGCGCGCCTCGGCACGCGGCATCTCGGCCAGCGACCTGGCGCTGATCACCCGGCAGATCGCCACCCTGTCCGCCTCTGGCACGCCGCTGGAGGAAACCCTCGGCGCGGTCAGCCGACAGACCGAGAAGCAGCGCGTCAAATCGCTGCTGCTGTCGGTGCGCTCGAAGGTGCTGGAGGGCCACACCCTGGCCCGCGCGCTGGGCGATTTTCCGCGCGTGTTCCCGGAGATCTTCCGCTCCACGGTGGCTGCCGGCGAGCAGTCCGGGCACCTCGACGCGGTGCTCGAACGCCTCGCCGAGTACACCGAGGATCGCCAGGCGCTGCGCCAGAACGTCGGTAAGGCGCTGATCTACCCGACGCTGATGGTCGGCTTTTCGATCCTCATCGTGATCGGCCTGCTGGCCTTTGTGGTGCCGCAGATCGTCACCGTGTTCGAGGGCCTCGACGCCGAGCTGCCGCCGCTGACCCGCGGCCTGATCGCCACCTCGGATTTCATCCGCGAGTACTGGTGGGCGCTGATCGCCGGCGTCGCGCTGAGCGTGTTCGCGATGCGCCGCGCCATGGGCGTCGAGTCGATCCGCTTCCGCGTACACCGCCACATGCTGCGCCTGCCGGTGATCGGGCGCATGGTGCGCGGTACCAACAGCACCAACTTCGCGCGCACCCTGAGCATCCTCGCCGCCTCCGGCGTGCCGGTGCTGGAGGCGCTGGACATGGCCGCGCAAGTGCTCGGCAACCGGCCGATGCGCCAGGCGGTGCAGGACTCCGCCGTCTCCGTGCGCGAGGGCGCCAGCCTGTCGCACTCGCTGGAGCGCAGCGGCCTGTTCCCGCCGATGCTGCTGCACCTGATCGCCTCGGGGGAATCCTCCGGCCGCCTCGGGCCGATGCTGGAAAAGGCCGCGACCCACCAGGAGCGCGAGCTGAACGCGATCCTCGGCATCTTCCTCGGCCTGTTCGAGCCCTTCATCATCCTCTTCATGGGCGTGGTGGTGCTGGTCATCGTGCTGGCCATCCTGATGCCGGTGTTCCAGCTCAACCAGATGGTTGGCTAGCGCCGCGGGCGGATCGCCGCAGCTTCGCCATCAGCCACCGAGTCTTCAGCCGTCGAGAAAGGCCATCCGCGCCAGCCAGCCCAGCGCCACCAGATGGCAGGCCGCCGCGGTCCAGACCATGCGCCGGCGGATGCGCAGCAGCCAGTCGGGCGCCGCGGCCAGCGCCTTCGCGCCGCCCAGCCAGGGCGCCGCCAGATACACCCAGCTCCAGCCCAGCAGCGAGATCAGCAGCGTCTCCATGCCGCCCGGGCCCACCGCCACCCACCAGCCGAGCAGCGGCAGCGGCACGTAGGCGAACAGCAGGCGTCGCCGCGCCGGCTCCGTCAGCTCCTCCAGCCACAGCGCGGCGACGAAGTGCATGCCGGCGCAGAAGCCCATCAGCACCGCCGAGTAGCCGAGGAAGAAGCGCAGCAGAATGCCGCCCGCCTCCGGTGTCACCAGCCAACCGACCACCGGCATTACCAGTGGGGTGATGGCCGCGTAGGCCAGGTTGACCGCGCGATCCGCGTTGTCGCCGCTTTGCTGTCTCAAGTCGCTGTCTCCGCGGTGGGGTGTTGGGCCGCCGGTGTCGTGCGCGACGCGACGGGCGCGGCCATGCTACCCGAGTGGCGTCGCGCACGGCCACGGGTGCGGCCACGGCCAGGGCGATATACTGCCCGACCCAACCGCCACCGGAGAGGCCTGTGTCCGACAGCGAGCGCTTCACCCCACGCACCGAGGGCGGCGAATTTGTCCGCGCCGTTTCCGGCTTCCGCAACTGGATCACCGCCGACGGCAGCCCCGGGCCCAACCCCGGTGGCGAGGGCGGCTTTGCCGCCGAGCCCGGCCGCTACCATCTGTACGTCTCGCTGGCCTGCCCCTGGGCGCATCGCACGCTGATCTTGCGCGCGCTGAAGGGGCTGGAGGAGATGATCACAGTGGACGTGGTGCACCCGCTGATGGGCGCCGAGAGCTGGCACTTCGGCGACGACTTCCCCGGCAGCACGCCGGACAGCCAGCACGGCAGCCAGTCGCTGGCCGATCTCTACCAGCGCGCCAGGCCGGGCTGCGACGATCTGGTCACCGTGCCCACGCTGTGGGACAAGCGGCGCGACACGCTGGTCAACAACGAGTCGGCGGAGATCCTGCGCATGTTCAACAGCGCCTTCGACGGCGTCGGCGCCAAGCCCGGCGACTACTACCCGCGGGCGCTGCGCGAGGAGATCGACGCGGTCAACGCCGATGTCTACGACAATCTCAACAACGGCGTCTACCGCGCCGGCTTCGCCAGCACGCAGGATGCCTATGCGGCGGCGGTGGCGCGCTTGTTCGCCTGCCTCGACCGCCTCGAAGCGCGCCTCGACGGGCACCGCTGGCTGGTCGGCGACCGACTTACCGAGGCCGACCTGCGCCTGTTCCCCACGCTGATCCGCTTCGACGCCGTCTACCACGGCCACTTCAAATGCAATCTGCGCCAGCTGCGCGACTACCCCAATCTGTGGCACCACACCTGCCGCGTCTACCACCTGCCCGGGGTCGCCGCGACGGTGGATTTCCGCCAGATCAAGGCTCACTACTACGCTAGCCACCCGACGCTGAATCCCTCCGGCATCGTGCCGCTGGGGCCGCTGCAGGAGTTTCCCGCGCCGGATCTGTAGGCCTTCAGCGCCGCTTGCGCGAGCCGTCGCCGCGCGGCGCTGGACCAGCCGATGGGCGCGACGATGGGCGTGGGTCGGCTGATCCCGGCCGCGCCCCGGCTCGCGGTTTGCCCCGCCCCCCGGCTGGCGCGCCGGGCGTGGGCTTGTCCGGTGCTGACTTGCCCATCGCCGATTTTCCCATCAGCGATTTTCCCTGGGCCGGCTTTCGCTGGGCCGGCTTTCGCTGGGCCGGCCTTCCCTGGGCCGGCCTTTCCTGGGCCGCAGCCGCCGCCGGCTCGCCGAGGGGCAGACGGCGCACGCTGCGAAAGCGATCCTGCGGCGGGTCGCCGCGGGCGATCAGCACCAGCGCGCCGACCGCAAAGCGCAGCGGCTGCCAGTCCGCGGCGATCTGCTCGCGCAGCTTTTCCGCCCGGCCGCGGCCCTGCACCTGGCCGATGCTCAGGTGCGGGCGGTAGCCGCCGTGCACCCGCGCGTTGTCGTCACAATGGGGGAAGGCGCGCAGCAGCCTGTCGTGCAGCGAGACCAGCGGCCCGGCCGGTTGCGGCGCCAGCCACAGGGTGTGGGCGCCGCCGCGGTGGTGAAACAGGCAGACTTCGTCGAGGCTGATTTCGAAGGGCTGCACCGCTGCGAGCTGCGCGGCGATGCGCTCCACGGCGGCGGCGAAGCGGGTCGCCGGGACGAAGGGGTAGAGCAGGTTGATGTGCGGCATCCAGCGCTTGGCCTGGCGGTCGTGGCGCTCGCGCAGCGCTTGCAGCGGCGCGCAGAGTTCGTCCGGCGGCAGCACCACCAGCGCGCTCTTGTGGGTCTTTTCGCTCATTCGCCGGCCGGTTTCGCGGCGGCTGTGTCGGCGGTGAGTGCCGCGGCCGCTGCTGCGGGCAGCGCCGGGCAGCTGACCCCGGTGCCGCCCAGCCCGCAGTAGCCGGCGGGGTTTTTGGCCAGATACTGCTGGTGGTACTCCTCGGCGTAGTAGAAGGTCGGCGCGTCGCGGATCTCGGTGGTCACGCTGCCCAGCCCGGCGGCGGCCAGCGCCGCGGCGTAGCGCTCGCGGGCGGCCTCGGCGGCGGCGCGCTGGGCGGCGTCGTAGACGTAGATGCCGGAGCGATACTGGGTGCCCATGTCGTTGCCCTGGCGCATG
>Ga0316187_10005283_pt1 | contig 11166 bp, 10 predicted proteins | sample CroRivburrow1_MG_FD_204927 | JGI IMG/M metagenome (GOLD analysis project Ga0316187, IMG submission 204927) | Coastal sediment microbial communities from Maine, United States - Cross River worm burrow 1 | ecosystem: Environmental > Aquatic > Marine > Coastal > Sediment | place: USA: Maine...
GCGCACCCAGTGCCGTGAAAGCGCCCGGCGACAATTTCGGCGGGGGGGAGCTCGGTAACCTCGCCATCGTGGAGGAGCACGTCGGTGCCCCGGGCCGAGCCCTCGAGATGGCCGCCTTTGACGAGAACGGCCGACGCGCCAAGCCTAGCGATCCGCTCGGCGGCTTCCCGCGCATCTACGAGCGAGCGCACAGCCATCTCGGCCAGCAACGCCGCCTCCTGCACATTCGGGGTCACGAGCGCGGCGCGCGGGACGACCACTTCCTTATAGGCCTCCACGATGTCCCCTTTCGAAAGCGGCCTTCCGCGGGTTGGCAACCAGACAGGGTCGACCACCCAAGGGAAACGGGTCTCCTTCATGAAGGACCCGACCACGTGCGCAACCTCGGGCGACCCAAGCGCCCCGGTCTTCGCTGCCGCCACCTCGAGATCCCCCAGCAGGCTCGAGAGCTGCGCCCGAACGAGATCCGGGGATAGCAGCTCGACTTCCTCGACCCCGTCGGTGTTCTGCACCGTGATCAGAGTGGGCACAGCCGCCCCGTACCCGCCGTGCTGGTGAATCGTCTTGAGGTCGGCTTGCACCCCTGCACCACCCGAGGGGTCCGAGCCCGCAACCGTCAACACCGCCGGGGGCGCGTCACTCATTGCCGCTCGAGCGCATCACGACACTTGGCCAAGGCAAGTCGTGCTGCGTCGTCGATCTTCGGAAAGCCGACGCCGAGACTCTCCAGCGTCTCTTGAACGACGCGGGCCACTTGAAGTCGCATGTAGGGTTTGTCGTCCGCAGGGATGGCGTACCAGGGAGCCCAGGGGCGCGAGGTCTCGTTGAGTGCATCTTCAAACGCGCGCATGTAGTCGGGCCAGCGCTCCCGCTCCTTGACGTCATCCGGGTTGAACTTCCAATTCCGGCTCGGCTTGTCGATGCGCCGGAGCAGCCGCTTCTTCTGCTCTTGAAAGGACACGTTGAGAAAGAACTTCACGATAACCGTGCCGTTCTCTGCGAGGTGCCGTTCGAAGTTGCGAATCGATTCGAAGCGCTCGCTCCAAATCGTTTCGAGATCGAGGTTAGGCAGCCGCTGACCCTCGAGGAACTCCGGATGCACGCGTACGACCAGCACTTCTTCGTAGTGACTGCGGTTGAAGACGCCGATGCGGCCACGCTCCGGCAATTGTTGAGCCACTCGCCAAAGAAAATCATGGTCGAGCTCCTCGTCGGAGGGCGCCTTGAACGACGACACCTGGAAGCCGGCCGGATTCACCCCGGTGAATACGTTCCGGATCGTCCCGTCCTTCCCGCCGGCATCCATCGCCTGGAAGACGAAGAGCGCGGCATATTGGTTGTCGGCATAGAGCTTCCTTTGAAGCTCGTAGATTTCCTGAGTCCGCTCCCTGCGGGCCGCCTCGAGCGCGGCCTTGTCGGCCTCGGTCGAAGGCGCAGTGGGCGCCGCATCGATACGGAAGCTGCCATCGAAAGGTACCAACAGATCACTCTGCGGCGCACGCCATTTGCGGCCCACGGTCATTCGTCGGACTATACACCATGGTCGCCATCTCAGCCGCAGACCCGCATCCCAGAAAACGCGTTGCCGTCGAGGACAGCGAGATGTCCTACGTCGACACCGGTGGAGAAGGGCCCATTGCGGTCTTTCTGCATGGCAACCCAACCTCGTCGTATCTCTGGCGCAACGTGATCAAAGAGGTTGCCCCGGTCGCGCGCTGCCTCGCTCCGGACCTCATCGGCATGGGCGACTCGGGCGAGAGCTCGAGCGGCTATCGCTTCGTCGATCATCGGCGGTACCTGGACGCCTGGTTCGATGCGGTGGTTGGCGACCGGCCCGTGTTCCTGGTCATTCACGATTGGGGTTCGGGGCTCGGCTTCCACTGGGCTCGACGCCACCCCGAGCAGGTCAGGGGCATCGCCTACATGGAGGCCATCGTCCGCCCTCTCGAAAGCTGGGATGACTGGGCCGAGTCTGCGCGCAAGATCTTCAAGGCGATGCGATCCCCGGCAGGCGAAGAAATCATCCTGGAGAAGAACGTTTTCATCGAGCGCATCCTACCTTCATCGATCCACAGGAAGCTCAGCGGCGAGGAGATGGACCGGTATCGCGCCCGCTACACCGAGCCGGGCGAGTCACGGCGCCCCACCCTCGCCTGGCCCCGTCAGATTCCGATCGGCGGCGAGCCGAGAGACGTTCACGAAATCGTCGAGGCCTATTCGAAATGGTTGCAGGCCAGCGACTCCGTGCCGAAGCTCTTCATCAACGCCGACCCCGGCATCGTCTTGATCGGCCCGCAACGCGAGTTCGCCCGACAGCTTCCCAACCAGGAGGAGATCACGGTGAAGGGCCTCCACTTCATTCAAGAGGATTCGCCTGCAGAGATTGGCGAAGCGGTTGCTCGATTCGTGCAGGCCAACGCCTGAGCGCTACGGCAAGGCTTCGGGGCTGATCCATTCGTCGGGGGGCGGAGCGCACTGCGGGTCCTTGCCAGCCGCGCGAGCTTTCTCGTATTCCTGCATCGCCTGCGGGAGGTTAGCGTGGAGCTTCGCGATGCGGGTCTCGTCGGAAGGGTGCGTCGATTGCCACTGCGCCGGCCCTTCGCCGCTCATCTCTGCCATGTTCTGCCAAAGAGTGATCGCCTCGGCAGGATAGAAACCCGCCTCTGCCATGAAGATCTGGCCCACTTGGTCCGCCTCGGACTCGTGCTTGCGGCTGAACGGCAGGAGCACACCGAATTGCGCACCGACACCGAGCCCGCCAACGACGAGGTCCTGATACTGGGGGGCCGCCGCGCCCGCCGCAATGGACGCAGTGTTCATGGCCGTGTCCGCCAAGATCGATTGCGACATTCGCTCATTGCCGTGATTCAACAACACGTGCCCCACTTCGTGGCCAAGGACCGCGGCGAGCTGCCCCGCCGTCGTCGCGACGTCGAGCATGCCCGTATGGACCCCAATCTTTCCGCCCGGGAGTGCAAACGCGTTCGGCGTCGAGTCCTCGAAGACCAGCACCTCCCAGCGGCCATCGTCGGGGCCGTACTCCGGGGGGATGACCTCCAGAATGGCAATCACCACGCATTTCACGTACTCGTTGATCGCCGGATCCTGGTTGAGCTCCCCCTGCTGCTTCAAGCTGGCAAACGCGGCGATGCCCATCGCGTCCATCTTGTCCTCGTGGATGAGCGTCAGCTGCTTGCGCCCCGTCATCGTCGTCGAACAGCCGGTCGCCAACAGCCACAAAGCCAACACCAAGATCCCGTTTCTCACACACCGACTATAGCGCCATGCTAGGCTCGCCGCACTCATGGCTCACGACGGTCAGGCCCAGTTCCCAAGCACGCGCATGCGGCGCAACCGCCACTCCGATTGGGTCCGCCGCCTCACGCGAGAATCCAACGTCACGCCAGCCGACCTCATCTGGCCGGTGTTCGTCCAAGAAGGGCGAGGCGTGCGCACGCCTGTTCCCTCGATGCCCGGGGTCGAACGCTTGAGCATCGATCTCCTGGTGGACGCCGTGGGCGAGGCCAAGTCGCTCGGCATCCCAGCCGTCGCGGTGTTCCCCGTGACGCCCCCGGAGCTCAAGACAGCAAACGGTGACGAAGCGATGAACCCTGACAACCTGGTGTGCCGCACCGTTCGCAGCATCAAGGACGCGCACGACGGCATCGGCGTGATCTGCGACGTCGCGCTAGACCCCTACACCACCCATGGGCAGGACGGCATCGTCCGCGATGGAGAGGTCCTCAACGACGAAACGGTCGCGGTGCTCTGCGCGCAAGCCTTCGTGCAGGCGCAAGCCGGCTGCGACGTGATCGCCCCGAGCGACATGATGGACGGTCGCATCGGCGCCATCCGCGACGCGCTCGACGCGGAGGGTCTCGACCACGTGAGCCTGCTCGCCTACTCCGCCAAGTACGCTTCGGCATTCTACGGCCCCTTCCGCGATGCGGTTGGCTCGGCCAAGAACCTCGGCGCGGCCGACAAACGCACGTACCAAATGGACCCGGCGAACACCGACGAGGCGCTCCGCGAAGTCGCGCTCGACGTGGCCGAGGGGGCCGACATGGTGATGGTCAAGCCGGGCATGCCCTATCTCGACATCCTCCGCCGTGTGAAGGAGTCGTTCGGCCTCCCGACATTTGCGTACCAAGTCAGCGGCGAGTACGCGATGCTGCGCGGGGCCGCCGACCAGGGCTGGCTCGATTGGGATAAGGTCATCCTCGAGAGCATGCTGTCCTTCAAGAGGGCCGGCGCCGATGGCGTCCTCACCTACGCGGCTCCCGAAATCGCCAAGCTTCTGGGCGCGTGAGGCCCCAGTTCTGGGACGATCAGCCCGACACCCCCTTGGGTTGCCCGGGCCGAGCCCATGTGCCAAACAGCGGGTTCTCAGACCTAGGAGTCCCTGCATGTACCGATGTCAGCTTTGCAATCGAGTGTCGCGCCCCGGAGAGCGGGCGACGAAGGTGGTGACCGAACGCCGGCCCGCCGAGTACCCGAGCCGTGGCAAAGCACAGAAGGGCCGCCCCGGCGCTCGGTCGAAGTTCGCGGACGATCCAGGCGGCGCAGGCTACGAAATCGCCAAGGAAGCGGTCATGTGCCCGACATGCGCACAGGAACACCTCGCCAAGGAAGCCGCGCAAGAAGCCGACTCGCTCGGCATCTAGTGAAACCGGGCCAGTCCCGAGTGTGGTAAGTCGCCTCGATGGAGTGGCCGATCGCGATCGTCTTAGGTTCCGTCGCCATGGGCGCCGTCGTCGGCCTCATCGCCCCTGGGCGTGGCCGGCTCCTCGACGCAATCCGGACCTTTGCGATCGTGTCTTCGGTCGCCGTCGTAGTGGGAAGGCTGATCCCCGATGCGATCAGCGCCGGAGGCCCGGTGGTCTTGATTGCGGTCGCCGTCGCGTTCCTCGCGCCATGGCTGATCGAACGGGCCGCGAACGAGGACCCCGAGCACGATCACTCGTCCACGATGGGCCTCGAACTCAGCTACTGGGGGTTGATGATTCACAAGCTCGGCGACGGTCTCGCCCTGGGCTCTTTCACCGGAGAGGCGCACGCCGGCCATCATCACGGTGACGTGCTCACGGCCATCGCCGTGCATTCGGTGCCGGTCACCGCGCTGATTACGCTCGCGTTCACGTCCGCACACGGCGTCCGCAGCGGTATCCGACGCGCGATCGGACTGGCGGCGGTCGGCTGCTTGGGGGTCGTCCTCGCGCAACAAACATCGCTCGGAGCCTGGACGCGCGGCGAGGCCTGGATCGAGGCGGCGGTGAGCGGCCTCTTGCTCCACGTGGTGACGCACGACTGGGCCCACGAGCACGACAGCCCGGCCCTTCCCGGCTGGCCGCAGGTCATCGCGATCGCGGCCGGCGTGGGCGTGCTGCTGCTCGGACGCTAAGCGCCCAGAAGCTCACGGCACGCGATCACAGCTCCGTCGAGTGCCCGCTGAACGGTTCGCTGCTGCTCCACCAACGACACTGAGATCACGCGCTCCGCCGTGAGCACCGCGCCGGTCCAACCGCTGCGGTGCCAGCGCGCGCCAGCCGTAAGCGCCGGGAGATCCTCCTTGTCGGGATACGGCCACGGTGTGACGTAGAAGTACGGCTGGTCGTAGGATCCGTCGCCCGGGGAGAAGCCGACTCCGATGCTTCGCGCCTCCTCCGCGCCACCACCCGCATCGAGTGCAATCAAGCTCGCCACATCGAAGTGGTGAGGCCAGCATCGCACCGGCGACGCTTCCGGTTCCTTCGCGACGACGTCGTGAATCGAAGCAAACGCGTTGGCGAACCATGCGGCAAGCTCCGTGCGCGCCTCGGCCCCTGCGTCCGAAAACACCGCACCTTCACCAACCGGGTGTGCGGGCATCTCGTGAACGGGCAACACGATCGCAGCTTCATCGTTGGCCATTTCTTTGCCCAGCCAAGCCCGTGCTTGCTGCAAGGTTCGACCAGCGAGGCGCATCGAAGAGCGCTCACGCGCGCCGTCTATCACCAGCAGCTCCAACCCCTCGAACACCAGCCCGGCTTGCAGAGACTCCGGACCGGCGTGGCGCCCTTCGAGCACACCGAGCTGGGAATCCCATCCGAGGTTGGTTTGGACATAGTCCGTTTGTGCCGGAAGCAAGCTCGCCCCTGGCCCGCTCACCAACTGCGCTGCCCAATGCAATTGAAGGCGCGCCTCCGTAAGCGCTCCGGGGAACGCCGCCCCAAGGGACTTCCAAGTCATATCGACGTGACTCCCGCGTAGTGAATGCCGGCGAGCTGCGCGATTTCGCGCTTCCAGGTCGTGAGGTCGGCGAGCTCGAACTGATCGAGATGCGCATGCCCGCAGCCGCGCGCCAGCACCTTCATTAGGTCGACGGTCGCGCGGAAGTAGTTGTCGAGCTGCCGCGCCGACTTTTCGATCTCGAGTCGCGCTCGCAGATGCGTCTGCTGCGTAGCGATTCCGACAGGGCAATTGTTGGTCTGGCAAGCCCGCATCCCGAGGCAACCGATGGCTTGAAGCGCAGAGTTCGAGACGGCGATCGCGTCGGCGCCCAGGGCCAGCGCCTTCACGAAATCGCTTTCGGTTCGAAGCCCGCCTGTAATGACCAGGGTGATGTCCGTGCGCTCACGCGCATCGAGATGACGCCGCGCGCGCGCCAAGGCCACCATCGTCGGGACGGAGATGTTGTCCCTGAAGATGTTGGGTGCTGCACCTGTCGCGCCGCCGCGGCCATCGAGAATGATGTAGTCGGCGTCCGACTCGAGCGCGAAGTCAATGTCGTTTTCGATATGCTGCGCGCTCAGCTTGAAGCCGATGGGAATGCCGCCGGTGGCGTCCCGCACTTCCTCGGCGAGGCGTCGGAAGTCAGCAGGCCCATCCAAATCGGGAAAGGTGGCAGGGCTAATGGCCGCCTGCCCCGGCTCGAGCCCCCGCACAGCGGCGATCTCCGGACTCACTTTATTGCCGGGCAGATGGCCGCCGGTGCCGGTTTTGGCGCCCTGCCCGCCTTTGAAGTGAAACGCCTGGCACTTCCTGACCTTGTCCATGCTCCAGCCGAAACGTGCGGAGGCCAGCTCGTAGAAATAACGTGAGTTGTTCGCTTGCTCGTCGGGCAGCATGCCGCCCTCGCCAGAGCAGATTCCGGTGCCAGCCATCTCTGCGCCCTTCGAGAGCGCGATTTTGGCCTCGCGGCTCAAGGCGCCAAAGCTCATGTCACTGACGAAGAGCGGAATGTCGAGATGCAGTGGCTTCTTCGCCCTGGGGCCGATGACGACGTCGGACCCGACCGGCACATCGCCGAGCAACGGCTTCTTCGCGAGCTGAGCGGTCAAGAGCAACACGTCGTCCCAACAGGGGAGCTGCTGCCGCGGAACCCCCATTGCAGACATCGGGCCGTCGTGGCCGACCTTCTTGAGACCATTGCGCGCCAGCTCTTGGATGTGCTGGTTGAAGGGCTCCTCGGCCCCCCCGTGCACGTCGGCGTAAAGGCCAAGATACGCTTGGCGATCGTAGGGCTGCGGTGACTTCTCCGCCCAAGCCCGAATCTCTTCTTTGTCGACCAGCACCGCGTCCGCGTCGTGATCGACCCAGGCTCGGAACTTCGGAAGCACCTCGACGTTGTTGTAAGAGCTGACACCGGTGTCGTACCGATAGTCCCAGCCGTGTAGGCCGCAGATGAGGTTCTCTCCCTCGACTCGGGCATCGGCCATCAGGGCGCCGCGGTGAAGACACCTGCCGTACAACACCGACACCTCGTCGTCGTACCGAAGCACGACCAAGTCGACGTCCGCTACCAACGCATAGGTTGGCGCTCGGTCCGGGAGCTCACTCCACTTGGCGACCGGAACTTTCTCTTGTTTGCGAACCTGCGTGACGGTCATGCGCTCCCTTGCATTAGATGAGTAGAGGGTCAGCGAGAATTTCGACGGTCGCCGGGCCGTCGTGCGCCAGTGCCTCGGCAAACGCGCCCTCGAGTTGTTTGGCGTCCGTCACGCGAAGCCCCAGCGCCCCGCAAAGCTCGGCGTACTCCGCGAAATTCGGGTTGTGGAGCGATGTTTGCCACACGTCGTAGTCGGCAGTGCGCTGCTCCTTGCTGATCTTGCCGAGCTCGCTGTTGTTCAGCAGGACGTGCGTGATGTCCATGCCGTACTTCACCGCCGTGGTGTACTCCGCCATGTACTGTCCGAAGCCGCCATCACCTGTGACCGCGATGACCTTGCGGCCGCTGAAGCGCGAATCGCTTTCCTGAGTTGCGGCCCAGGCACCCATCGCAGCGGGGTAACCGAAGCCAATCGAGCCGAGATACCCGCTCATCAGAACGCGTTGCCGCTGACATTCGAAATAGCGGCCGAACGAGTACGTGTTGTTTCCGACATCCACCGCGATGATGGCGTCCGCGGGCGCCGTCGCGGTCAATGCCGCAAAGATCGCCGCCGAGTGCACCCCGCCGCCCTCCTCTTCGTTGAGCCGCCGAGCCTTTTCTTCCCGCCAGATTTGCCATCGGTCGACCACATCGGAGCGCTGGTCGACCGCCGCCGTCGACCCGAGCCGGTCCTTCATGAGCCCCGCCGTCACACCGATCTCACCCCAGACGGGGACGGTCACCGAATGAAGCCGCCCCAGCATCATCGGGTCGTAGTCGACCTGAACGATCGGCTTGTAGCTCGTGATGCCGGTGTGGTTGCTGAAGCTCGCACCAAACACCACGAGCAAGTCGGCTTCGTTCATGAACCAACTCGCCACGGGAGTCCCGCTGCGCCCGAGAACCCCGCATCCGAGCGGATGATCATCGGCGATGAGACCCTTGCCCTTGAACGTCGTCATCACTGGCGCGTTGAGCTGCTCGGCGAGCGCGATGACCGGCTCCATCACGAAGCGAGCGCCATGCCCAACGATGAACACAGGGCGCTTGGCCTCGGCGATTTTCTTCACCGCCTTCTCGAGCGAGTCGCGTGGTGGCGAAATGTCACGCGCTGTGATCCGGCCTTCCGGCGACCCCGCTTTCGCGTCCGGCGCTTCAACGACCTGCACGTCGTCAGGGAACACCATGTGGGAAACACCCTGCTCGAGGATCGCATGCTTGCAGGCGAGATTGGCGAGTTCGGCGAAGTTCGAGTCGTTAGCGACGACGGCGGTGTACTTCGCTACTCCACCGAACGCCGCCGCGAGGTCGACCTCTTGGAATGCTCCCCGGCCGATGAGAGTCGTTGGCACCTGACCGGTCAGCGCAAGCGTCGGAGCGCGGTCGACGTGCGCGTCCCAAAGCCCGGTCAGAAGATTGGTCGCGCCCGGGCCTGCGATCGCGAAACAGGCGGCCGGCCGGCCGGTGAGCTTCCCGTAGGCCGACGCGGCGAACGCGGCGGCACCTTCGTGCCGGATACCAAAGTAGCCCAGCTCTCCCGCAGCTTCCTTTCGCCGCATGGCGTCGGCGAACCCGAGGTTCGAGTGCCCGACGATGCCCCACACCCATCGCACGCCCCAGTTGGTCAGCGTCTCGACCATGACGTCGCTCGACGTTCGAACGTGGAGCTCTTCCTCGGGGAATGCGACGTACACGCCGTCTTCCCGGACCTCGACAGGGAAGGTTTCGACACCGTCATCGAAGCCACCCGGTGGCTTGCCAGTGAGCGGGTCGAAATCCCAGCCGTGCCACGGACAACGCAGCAAACCGCCTTCGATCGAGCCTTCCCCCAACGGCCCGCCTTGATGCGGGCATTTGTTGTCGAGCGCGCCGAACTGCCCTTCGAAATGCGTCAGGCAGAGGGTTCTATGTTTGCACGTGACCGCCTTGACTCGGCCTTCGGGAAGCTCCTCAGGATCGAGGACCTTGAGCCATACTGCGCTGTCGCTGCTCATTCGGACGCCTTTCGAAGGCCGGAATCGTTTCACGATCTGGCCGCGAATGTAAAGGACGTCCTGCGGGCGGTAATGTTACAGGTTGCCTGCGAGCCGATCGATTTCTTCGGCCACGGCGCCATCGTGCTCGACGACCTCTGCCACGTCTTCCTCGCGCAGCCTGATCACGCCGACGTTCTCCGGGCAGAAGCCCTGCATCCCGGAATAGAACTCACGAATCTTGTCCATGTCCTCGCGGAAGTCTCCGGTCAGCTCGATCGCGGGACCAATGCCTCCGACCTTCTTGCCAACGTCGAGGTACGAAAGGACGACCGGCACATTGGCGCCTCGCGCGATGTGGTAGAAGCCCGACTTCCAGTAGTCGACATGCGAGCGAGTACCCTCGGCAGGCACCATCAAGACCAGTGAGTCGTTGTTCTCGAAGTGTTCGACCATCTGCCCGACGACGCCGCCAGGGCGATGGCGCACAATCGGTATGCCGCCAAGGCCCTTGAAGAACGGACCAAACGGCGCCTTGAACAGCGTGTGCTTGCCCATCCACCGGACCGGGATGTCGTAGACGAACGCCATCGCCAACATGAAGGGCATGTCCCAGTTGGACGTGTGCGGCGCCGCGATGATCACGTACCGATCCACCGCGGGTGGTTCCCCGTCTGTCTTCCAACCAGCGACCCGAAGGAACGCCTTACCTATCAATTGCTTGAGCATCGCGTTGGTCGCCGGTCCGGTACCCGGCTCATCGTTGTATCGCAGACGGGGAACCGGGTTACGAGAGATCGGGGGGCTGATGACAGAACTTTTACAATCGACCCCACGTCTACTCAGCCTGTAACCTCCCCTTTCCCTGGAGTACCCTCAGCAATGGAGGACGCCCCGATGAAGCTCTACACCAATCTGTTCTCGCCAAATGCCCGCAAGGTTCATGCCGTCGCCAACGAGTTGGGCATCGAGCTCGAAACCCAGACGCTCGATCTCCGCGCCGGCGAGCAACGCACAGCTGAATACCTCGCGCTCAACCCCAACGGAAAGGTGCCGACCCTCGTCGATGGCGACACGGTCCTCTGGGAGTCGAACGCGATCATGTGTTACCTCGCCGGAAAAGGCGACACCGAGCTCTGGCCGAAGTCCGCAAAGCGCTACGACATCCTCCGCTGGATGTTCTGGGAATCAAACCACCTCACCAACGCTCTCAACCGCCTCTTCGGCCAGAAGTTCTTCAACCGCGACAATCCGGATCAGGGCATCATCGATCGCGCCACCAAGGACTTCCGCAAATACGCCGAGGTCCTCGACGCCCAACTCGCCAACAACGCTCACGTAACG
>Ga0316187_10005284_pt1 | contig 11165 bp, 12 predicted proteins | sample CroRivburrow1_MG_FD_204927 | JGI IMG/M metagenome (GOLD analysis project Ga0316187, IMG submission 204927) | Coastal sediment microbial communities from Maine, United States - Cross River worm burrow 1 | ecosystem: Environmental > Aquatic > Marine > Coastal > Sediment | place: USA: Maine...
TTTACCGAATTATTTATCAATACATCAGACAAAGAATACATTTCATTAACAGCTAAGAATAAATTGCACAAAAAAGCTATAATTGATATGGTTAAGCTTTTGGTTGGGGCAAATTATCTGGGACAAGAACAAATCAATTACATTGCTAGTTCAATCACTTCATCTATTTTAAAATACAATGTTAATAATTTACCTTCAGTAATTATTTTTGATGATTTTGAAGCTGCAGTAGCCATGAGTTTAAATAAAGATGGGTACAAAATTGAGAAGGTTGTTTTTAATAACGAAGAGGAATTAACAGAAGATGAAATTATTCAACGTAAAGAACGTATGCAAGGCATTATAAAGCATATTAATGAAATAAACAAAAAGGTTTTCGAGAAAAAACTTAAGAATTATTACAACTAAAAGGATTTATTCAGGAATATATATTTCTAAAATTTCAGCCTTTTTTTTCAGTGGTTCTATCTTAAAATTCTTGATTACTGCTGGAACTAGAATTGTTTCTCCTTTTAACAGAGTGATTTCATTTTCAGAATTATCAAACCATATTTTAATATCACCTTCAACAGCCATATATATAATAAATGAATCTAACCAATAAAAATCTTTTTCTATTTTTTCAGTTAATTCAATTTTATTACAGGTAAAATAAGGCGATTCTATTATTTCCGAACTTTCATTTTTCTTAGTTTGATAGTTCGTTCTAAAACTTTTTTCGTTTGAGTAATCCAGCGATTCTACTGCTAAATCAATGTGCAAATCACGGGTGTTCCCTTCATCATCTACCCTATCCCAATCGAAAATACGATAAGTAATATCTGACGCTTGCTGAATTTCAGCTAAAAGTATCCCTGGACCTGTGGCATGAATACGGCCAGCAGGTAAATAAAATACATCTTTAGCTTTTACCTTTTCAAAATTAAGTATCTCAGACAGTGTGCCTGAACCAAATGCTTTCACAAATTTAGGCTTATCCATTTCTTGATTAAAGCCCACAATTAATTCTGAATCTTTATCAGCCTCAACAATATACCACATTTCGGTTTTTCCATTGGCATTATGTCTTTGTTTTGCAATAGTATCATCAGGATGTACCTGAACAGAAAGAAAGTCATTTGCCTCTATAAATTTTATTAAAAGAGGAAACTCAGTGCCAAACTTATCATAAATTCTATCGCCAACTATATCGCCCATATATATTTCAATAAGTTCTTCAATATTGTTATCTTTTAAAAAACCATTGGATACAACTGAAAAATCATCTTGCAGTCCACTAATTTCCCAGCTTTCTCCTGCATTCTCAATATTTCCTGTTTCTTTATTAAGGATTTTACTAAGCTTTTTTCCTCCCCAAATTTTTTGTTTAATTATTGGATTAAATTTTAATGGATATAATGAACTCATAATTGCATCTGATATAATTTATTTGCAAAAATAGCAATCAAAACAAACAAGCCTAAACCAATTTAATGTTTTTTATTATTCTTTCAAACATATGTTTTCCAAAATATATTTTTGTTGTATATTGAAAACAAAAAATGCTTGTTATAGGAATCGCCGGAGGAACTGGGTCTGGAAAAACTACTGTTGTAAAAAACATTATTGAAAGCTTACCGAAAAACGAAGTTGCCCACATTTCGCAAGATTCGTATTACAAAGATTCTAGTCATTTACTTTTAGAAGAAAGGCAAAAAATAAACTTTGACCATCCTGATTCAATAGAATTTGATTTACTAAACAAACACATTGAGTTATTAAAAAACGGAAAAGCGGTTGAAGAACCCATTTATAGTTATTTAACCTGTACCAGAAGCAAAGAGACAAATACTATAGAGTCGAAAAAAGTAGTAATTATTGAAGGTATACTAATTCTTGGGAACAAAGAACTTAGAGACCTTTGCGACATTAAAGTTTTTGTTTCGGCTGATGCTGATGACAGACTTATTCGAGTAATTAAAAGAGATACTATTGAACGTGGCCGTACTGTTGATGTAGTTTTAGACCGATATCACAAATCGGTAAAACCCAGTCACTTGCAATTTATAGAGCCGACAAAAAGATATGCTGATATTATTATGCCACAAGGCGGATATAATAAAGTAGCCATTGATATTCTAGCGTCAATTATAAAACTTAACTTACAAAAAGATAATTTACCCAATGCTTGAAAAAATTAAAACAGAAAATATACTGTTTCTGGATATTGAAACTACGGCAACCGAACATGAGTATTCCGAACTTAACGATCGGCTAAAAGAATTATGGGCTAAAAAAACCAATTGGCTTGCCCAAAAAGAGGGAAAAACTGCAGAAGAATTATACGAAAAAGCAGGTATTTGGGCTGAATTTGGGAAAGTTGTTTGCATATCGGTAGGAGTAATTAAATCGAAAAATGACAATCATTTATTACGGATAAAATCGTTTTACGGACATAATGAGAAAGCTTTACTTGAGAATTTTGCATTTTTATTAAACACCCATTATTATAAAGACAAACACCATTTATGTGGCCACAACGGAAAGGAATTTGACTTTCCATACATTGCTCGTAGAATGCTTATTAATGAAATTAAAATCCCGCGCATACTTGCTACATCAGGGAAAAAACCATGGGAAGTAAACCATTTAGACACTATGGAAATGTGGAAATTCGGAGATCGAAAACATTACACCTCCCTTGATTTACTTGCTACATTGTTTAATATTCCTTCTCCAAAAGATGGAATTGATGGAAGCTTGGTAAATAAAATTTATTGGGAAGAAAACGATTTACAAAAAATTGCCGACTATTGTCAAAAAGATGTAATTACTGTATGTAAACTTTTTCAAAAACTGCGTGGACAATATAGCTTTAAGGATGTTCACATTGAAATTTCAAAACCAACAATTACAAACTAAATTAAGTACAAAACTCTTTCACTAATCGAATAAACTCATCTGGTTTTTCAGCATGAACCCAATGACTTGCATCCAAAATCGTTTTAACTGTTGCTCTTTTGAATGTATTATTAATTAATTCAATGTCTTGACTTTGAATATAATCAGAAGCTCCTCCTTTAATAAATAAAATTGGACTATTTAATGCTGCAAAATCAGCAAAGTAATTCTCAAAACCTAAAAGCACATGGTTTAAATTAGCCAATAAAACATCAATATTTAGGCGCCACTGAAATTCTCTATCTTTATTTCGATATAAATTTTTCAATAAAAAAGATCTAATTCTGACATTCGAAATGTTTTTTGCAAGCAGTCCATCAGCTTCTTCCCTACTTTCTAATTTTTCAATATCTATGGATTTAATAGATGTTAAAATTTGTTTATGCTCATTTATCTGTTTATCTCCTAATTTTTCTTGGTAGGTTCTTGGCGATATATCCACTACAATTAATCGTTTCACCCTTTCTGGATTAAACAAAGCAAAAGACAAGACTACTTTTCCACCCATTGAATGTCCGAGTAAGTTTGCTGAATAAATATCTTTCTCATTCATTAAATTAAGTAAGTCATCAGCCATTACTTCATAATTATGCTCATTGTTATGAGGCGATCTTCCATGATTTCTTAAATCAATTGTATAAACTTTGAACTGACCTTGTAATTCACGTGCAATACCTGCCCAATTATCTGATGAGCCATATAAACCGTGCAGAATAATTAAAGGTTCGCCTTCTCCAATAACTTTATAAGTTAATTTTACCATTGTGATTTATACTATTTCAACCTATGTTCACCAAAATTTTTTGCAAAAATATCAAACAAAAGTATATTTTACACAAATAAGTACGTACTTTAATGTAAAGGTTTAATTTTGAAACAAAATTTTATTCTTAAACTTTTTGTTTTGTATTTTACCTTAAAATCTATTTTAACTATTTTTACTTGCTCTAAATAATTAGCTATGGCAACAATTGATTTAATATCGGAAGTTATTCCTGCTGTTAACAAACACGACACAGGAACCGATGCATTAAATTGGATGGAGGTATTTAAAGTATCTCACTTGCCAATTGTGCATGAGCAAAAATATATCGGATTAATATCAGAAGCTGATATCTACGATATGAATTCACCTGAATTAACTGTTGTTGACCATTGTTTATCGGTACGCAAGCCATTTATTAAAGAAGAACAGCATATTTATGAAATAATTGATTTGGTAGCTGAATTAAAACTATCTGTTGTACCAGTTCTTACTAGCGACGAGAATTATTTAGGCCTAATTCGAGTTATAGATTTAGCCCAAGAATTTGCACGCATAATGTCTACTGAAAACCCTGGTGGGATAATTGTTCTGGAACTTAAAAATTACGACTATTCATTAAGTGAAATTGCACAAATAATTGAAAGTAACGATGCTCGGATTTTAAGTCAATACATTAATACTTCTAAAAATTCTGATAAACTTGAAATTACTCTTAAATTAAATAAAACTGATTTATCGGCTGTCATTCAAACATTTGAAAGGTATAGCTACAACATAAAAGCAGTTTATGGCAACCATAAAGAGATTGACTCCATGATGCAAAACAGAGTTGATTCTTTTTTCAAATACCTTGATATATAAGTGAGTTATTCCATAAAACACATATTCCTAATCTGTACAATATTTTTCTTTTTTAGTAACAAAACCATTGCAAATATTGATACTAGCCAGATAATCATTTCTAAAATTATTGTGGCAGGGAACACAAAAACAAAAGAAAAAATCATAAATCGTGAACTACTATTTGCAATTGGTGATACCATTAATAAAACTGATTTTACAAGACTAATAACAAAAACCAAAGAAAATCTTTTCAATACTTCTCTATTTAATTTCATTACCATTAAATTTTTAAATCAAGATGGAGTGCATACAACAATTTTTGTTATTGTTGAAGAGCGCTGGTATTTATGGCCCTATCCAATACTTGAACATGCCGATAGAAATTTAAGCGCTTTTCTTCATGAAAAAGATTGGAGCAGGATTAATTATGGGGTAATGGTTACGAAATTTAATTTCCGAGGACGGAAGGAAACGGTTAAAATAAAAGCTCGTTTTGGGTATAAAGAACAATTCCAGATCTATTATAACAACCCATATCTTACTAAAAATAAAAAACATGGCTTTTCAACAGAATTATCATGGTACAGGCAACAACAAGTAGGCTACGAAGTTAGAAACGATGAGCTAAATTATTATCAAGACTCTACCAACTATATTCAAAAATACCAAACATTTAATCTTTCCTATAGCTATAGAAATTTATATTATAATAGTCATCACTTTTCAATTGGTATGCTAAATGGACGTATCACAGATACCATAGCAAAGATTAATCCAAATTATTTTGGAAATGGCCAGTCTAAACTTGATTATTTCAGCATTGGGTATGAGTTTAATCATGATAAAAGAGACTATAAATATTATCCTTTAAAAGGCCACAACATAAAAGTGTATATTAATCAGAAAGGACTTGGTATTTTAAAAAACACGCTTACAAGCACCTGGAATTTTGGATTGGAAATGTATAAATATTTCGATTTTGATAATCGTTGGTATTCAGGTATTGGTGGTGTATTGAAACTATCATCTCCAAATGATCACCCTTTTTTCCTAAACTATGGCCTTGGATATAATGATTACCTACGAGCATATGAGTATAACGTAATAAAAGGGCAAAACTATTTTACTACACGATCGTTTATAAAATTTGCATTAATACCTCGAAAAGTAATATATATAAAGGCGTGGGGTTGGGAAAAATTTAATAAAATTCATTATAGTATAATGGTTAATGCTTTTTTTGATTCCGGATATATTAATAGTAGGTATCAACACGAATCAAACAAACTACCTAACCAATATTTATATAGTGGTGGTGTAGGTATTGATTTAGCTACTTATTACGATATTATATTTAGATTAGAGTATTCAGTAAACAAAAACAAAGAATCTGGGGTTTTCTTACATTTAGGAAAAGCTTTTTAAATAACATTACTTAACTTGCATAATAAATAAAAGTATTTTGAAAATAGGAATTTATGGTAAAAACAACAGTGTAAACCTTCAAGAAACTCTTGAGCAAATACTGAGTGCACTGAATAAAAGATCGGGTGTAATTTGGCTAAATAAAGACACTTCAGAATGCTGTAAAAATATTAAAACTAAGTTTCCGAATTTAAGTGAAGATAATAGCAAACCCGATATACCTAACGACTTAGATTTTTTAATCACTATTGGTGGAGATGGTACCTTTATTGAAGGTATTACAGCATCGAAACTGACAGATATACCGACTTTAGGCGTAAATACAGGCAGATTAGGTTTTTTGGCTGATATTTCACCAGCAGAAATCAGTGAAGCTATTGAATGCCTGTGCAATGGCAATTATAACATCGAAAAACGAAGTTTGCTTAATGCAGAGTTAATTCCTGATCAGGGAATCTCATTTCCTTATGCTTTGAATGAAGTTGCTGTACTAAAACGTGACACTTCAAGTATGATTCGTATTCAGGCTTACATTGATGATAATTTTCTTACCAGCTATTGGGCCGATGGATTAATAATTGCTACACCAACAGGTTCTACCGCTTATTCAATGAGTGCGGGAGGTCCTATTATTTCTCCTGAATCAAAAAATTTTTTAATTACTCCCATTGCTCCGCATAACTTATCAAACCGACCACTGGTTATACCCGATGAACAAGTGGTATCGCTCAAAATAGAAAGTCGTGATAAAAAATTTCTTGTCTCCCTTGATTCTAAATCATACCCTATAGAAGATAAATTAGAAATAAAAATTCAAAAGGCAAAAAAGCATGCTTCGGTTATAAAGTTAAAAAAACACAATTTTTATCAAACAATTAGAAATAAACTTATGTGGGGTGTTGATAAAAGAAATTAAGCAATTAATCACAATAATCTTGAGTATAGATAAAAATACCTTAAAACAACTAAATGAATTTGAAAATTATTCTTATTTTTGACTCATATTGACTAATTATGTAATGTTTTTCCATACATTAGTCTGAAATTCAAGTGAAAACCGATGAATAAAACAATTATAATTCTGCTGATTTTCAGCGCATCATTAATTTTCTCAAGCACAATAAACGCACAATCAAGTAGGTGGAAAAGAACGCGGTATGAAATCGTTGGTGGAGCAGGACTAACTGGATTCATGGGCGATTTAGGGGGCGGTGATGCTACTTCTCATTTCATTAGTGATTTTGATTTTGCCTCACAACGTTTTGTTCTACAAGGAGGTTTGCGATACAAATTACTTGAACCCTTAGCTGTTAAAAGTACTTTATCATATGGTCTATTATCAGGTGCTGATAGCAAAGCAAAAGATCAATACAGAATAGATAGAAATCTCTCCTTTCGTTCTTCAATTATTGAATTTGCAACCCAACTTGAATTTTCTATTATAAAAGAACCAAGCAGTGGTAGATACAAAATGCGTAGAAGAAAAAAATTCTCGCTGCAAAATTTACTTAGAGTAAATACCTATTTATTTGCCGGTGTTTCCGGTTTTTATTTTAACCCAAAAGGCAAAGACGATGGAGAGGGCGGTACTGGGAAATGGGTTGCTTTACAGCCCCTAGGTACCGAGGGACAAAACATTATGGAAGGCCGCGAAAAATACAAACGTGTAAGCCTTGCTTTTCCAATGGGCATTGGTTTTAAATATGCTATTAACCGGAAAATTTCAATTGGTGCCGAGTTTGGAGGTCGCTATACATTAAGCGATTATATTGATGATGTGAGTACAACTTATGTTGACCATGATTGGTTAGCATCCAACGATCCGCAAGCTGCAAGAATGGCAAACAAAAGTTCAGTATACACCTATGCTCCAGGAGAACAGCGAGGTGAAGCTAAATACAACGATTACTATATTTTTAGTATAGTTACAATCTCATACAAATTAAGAACTGGTAGAAATGGTCTTCCAAAATTTTAAATAATAACCATATTCCAACCTTTTTAGATAATCTTAATGAAAAATAAAAGATTCATTTTTCTAATAGCATTGCTTGCATTTATCAATATAAGCAGGGCTCAAAACTGGAATCAAAGAAAATATGAATTTCAATACGGTATTGGTATTGTAAACTTTATGGGTGATATAGCTGCCCCATCAAATCCAAATAAGTTATTTTGGATTCATTTTATTAAAACATTATCGCCAATAGCAAATGTTGGTTTGAGGTATAATTTTGAAAAAAGGCATTATGTGAGTGGACATGTTCACGTAGGTCAAATGTATGCTGACGACCCACTTGGGAACCCGAATTTTCATTTAGCCAGAAGACACAAATTCAGTTCTTTTTTTACTGAAATATCGGCCAAATATGAGTTTTCAATTTTTGAAGAAAGAACCCGCAGAACAGTATATAAACAGCTAGGTGAAACTCGATTAAAAAACTTTAGCCTTCCCACTTATTTATTCATTGGATTTGGAGCAACTTTAAATATAGGCACATTTACTCAACCTGAGCTAGGCACTGTCAATACTAAAACAGAATCTTACTCAAATATTGCTCCTGTAATACCAATTGGCATAGGATTTAAATATAAGGTTAGCAGATATACTTATTTAAATTTGGAAGTTGGTGCTCGATTAGCTTTAAATGATGGTATCGACAATGCTAAAGGCAAAGAGAATGAAAGCTATGGAGATTTTATTGATCAATATCAATTTTTAAATATAAATTTGATACACAAATTACGTACAAATAAAAAAGGGTTTCCCAAGTTTAGAGGATAATCGAGCTAAAAATACTCTTAGTGAATAATTATTGTAAAAATCAATTAGTTAATTGACTATTTGCATGATGAAACAATTTTAACTAAATTTCGTTCTTTAGTTAAATAACATGATAAAATGAAATATAAACATATCTTCATATCTTTATTAGTTGTACTTTCCTTAAATGTTTCAGCGCAGCGTTGGAATCAACGAAAATATGAATTTTATTATGGAATTGGTATTGCAAACTTTATGGGTGACATAGGTGCACCTACTGATGCAAACAAATATATTTGGATGAATATCCCTAGTACCATCGGATATAATGGTAATGTAGGTTTAAGGTACAATTTTAAAGAACGTAGTTTTGTAAGAGCAAGTTTATATTTTGGCTTAATGAATGCTAAAGACGTACCAGATAATCCAAAATTTTATTATCGAGGTTATGAAATGACTTCCTTTTTTACTGAATTATCAGTGAAATATGAATTTATTATTGTAAAAGAGAAAAAAAGGAGAACGATATACCGACAATTAGGAGAATCACCTCTTAAAAACCTATCAGTACCGACTTATATTTTTGTAGGTTTAGGAACAAATTTTAATGTGGGAAAGTTGCAACAAACTCAAGATCTTGCGAATAAAACTGATAATTTTGTTAATATTGCTCCAGTTGTACCTTTTGGTATTGGATCTAAAATACGAATTAACAGAACTACCTATTTTGGTCTTGAAGCGGGCATTCGTATCGCATTTAGTGATGGTATTGATGGTGCAAAAGGAATAGAAAACGCTCAATTTGGAGAATATTTTGACCAATACCAATTCCTTACCTTTAATTTAATTCACAAACTACGTTCAAACAAGAAAGGACTGCCAAAATTTAAAAAACGTTAAATTTTTTGGTTATCTGGATTCAAACTTACATTTTTGCAGATATTAATTTATCATTCAATGCGATATCTCTTATTAATATTGACATTTACCTCAGTATTGCATCTTACTTCGTTTAGCCAAAGAAAAAAAAGTGGCGAAATAGGACTCAGTGTAGGTGGTTCATTTTATTTAGGCGATATAAATAAAATTCCATTTAAAAGCCCTAGAATGGGTGGCGGAGTATTTTATCGACATACTTTTGATACGCGTTTTGCGGTGCGAGGCTCATTTAATTATTTAAATATTACCGGGAATGATGCAAATTCGAATAATGAATTTCAGCAAGCAAGGAATTTTAATTTTAAGCAAATAATTCTTGAATTAAATGCTGCCGGGGAATTCAATTTTATGCCTTTTTTACCTGCAAATCCAAAATATGACTACACACCGTATGTTCATCTTGGTTTTGGAACCAATTATTTACCAAAAGGTGCGAAGCAGAATATTTTAACCATCCCTTTTGGTGTTGGAGTAAAATACAACATGAACAATAACTTTACATTATCGGCTGAAGGTTGTTTATATAAAACATTTACCGATTATTTGGATAATTACTACCAGGAAATTAGTCCTAATAATTTTAGGAAACAGCAGTTTTATGAAGGAAATAAGGATTGGTACTCATTTTTTAGCATAAAAATGGCATATAAAATAAAATATAAGTTGAATTGTCCCGCATTTGACTAAATTTGCGATTATTTTTAAAAATATGTCAGTAAAAGATAAATTATTACTAGAAAAATTACCTCAACACATTGCCATTATAATGGATGGAAATGGGCGTTGGGCAAAGCAAAAAGGCAACTTACGGATATTTGGACACAAAAATGGTGTTAATAGTGTTCGTGAATCGTCGGAAGCTTGTGCTGAATTAGGTATTAAATACTTAACACTGTATGCTTTTTCTACTGAAAATTGGAGCCGACCAAAGCCCGAAGTAAGAGCTTTAATGGAATTGCTAATTTCTACAATTAATTCGGAAACCAACACACTATTAAAAAATAATATTCGTTTAAATGCCATAGGTAATATAAATGATTTACCTGAACGTACATTAAAGAAATTAAACGAAGCAATAAATAAAACAAAAGATAATACAGGACTTACATTAACACTCGCTCTTAGTTATAGTTCTAAACACGAAATTATTTCAGCTATCAAGAATATTACAAAGGACATAGATAACAATCTTATAAAGACAAATGATATTAACGAACAATTGTTTGAACAGTATCTTTTCACAAAAAATATGCCCGATCCGGATTTACTAATAAGAACAAGTGGCGAACAACGCATTAGCAACTTTTTATTATGGCAATTGGCATATTCCGAACTATATTTTACTGAAACATTATGGCCTGATTTTAATAGAGAAGAACTCTATAAGGCAATTCTTGAATATCAGCAAAGAGAAAGACGTTTTGGTAAAACCAGCGAACAATTAGAATCATAAAATTAACTTGTAGATACAATTTGCAGCATATAATC
>Ga0316187_10005287_pt1 | contig 11158 bp, 9 predicted proteins | sample CroRivburrow1_MG_FD_204927 | JGI IMG/M metagenome (GOLD analysis project Ga0316187, IMG submission 204927) | Coastal sediment microbial communities from Maine, United States - Cross River worm burrow 1 | ecosystem: Environmental > Aquatic > Marine > Coastal > Sediment | place: USA: Maine...
CGCCCGCAACGCCATAGGGGGCCTCTACCCGGTGCTGGCTCAGGATCGATAGCGACACCGGCTCAAGAAAAAGGAACTGCCGGACCACACCGTCGCCTCCCCGGTGACGGCCAGACCCGCCCGAGCTCGATCGGATGGAGAACTTCTCCAAGCGCACCGGATAGCGGTGCTCGAGGATCTCGGGATCCGTAATTGCGGTATTCGTCATATGACTGTGGACGGCACTCTCCCCATCGAAATCGGCTCCCGCGCCACAGCCTCCGCAGACGGTCTCGTAGTATCCGAAGCTCTCGTTGCCGAAGAGGACATTGTTCATGGTTCCCTGACTGCAAGCGACGAGGCCGAGAGCCTTGAGCATGGTATCGACGAGACGCTGACTGGTCTCCACATTGCCGCCCACGACAGCTGGAGCCAATCTCGGGTCCGGTGGAAATGGCGGGTTCAGAATACCCTCAGGAATCTCCAGACGCACCGTCTTCAGAAGACCCTCGTTGAGCGGTAGAGGGCGATCGAGAAGTAGGCGAAAGGCGTAGAGCACCACGCTGCGGACTACCGCCGGAGTGGCGTTCAGATTACCGGGATGCACTGGCGCGGAGCCCGTGAAATCCACTACCCCCCGCCCATCCGACAGATTCAGGGATACGGCCAACGGCGAGCCATCGTCGAGCAGCTCAGTGGCTTCAAACCGGCCATCTCCGAGGCTTCTCAGGGCCTCGCGAACCCTGGCCTCCGATTGCCGCTTCAGGCTTTCCATGTAATGAAGGACGGCGGTGTGCCCATGTTGCTGCGCCAACCCTCGAAGCGCCACGATGCCACGCTGATTTGCCGCCACCGCCGCCGCCAGGTCGGCCAGGTTCTCTTCCACAGCCCGCGAGGGAAAAGCGCCCTCCCCGAGTCGCTGTCGCAGTTCAGACCAAAGCGGCCTCCCCGACCGGATCAAATACTGCGGTTCGAGAACCACACCCTCCTCCGCCAGGCTGCGAGCTCTGGGAGGCATCGAGCCCGGTCTGCTGCCGCCGATCTCCGCGTGATGGGCGCGGCTGGCGACATAGCCCAAAAGAGGGCCTACCTTCGGATCTCCTCCCGTTGCGTCACCAAAGACCGGGGAGATGACCGTGACATCCGGCAGGTGTGAGCCGCCGAATCCGGGGTGATTGGTGACCGCGACGTCTCCAGGCCCGAGGGGCAAGACGTTCTTGACCGTCCTCACACAAAGTCCGAGAGCCCCGAGGTGCACCGGGATGTGCGGCGCATTGACTACCAGCTCTCCATCGGGATCCAGGAGAGCGCACGAGAAATCCAGGCGCTCTTTCACATTCACGGACAAGGCGGTTCGACGAAGTGCCTCGCCCATCTGCCAGGCAATCGCCGAGAAACGGTGGACGAACAACTCCAGCTCGACGGCCTCGGTCCGCGATCCGTCCTTTTGCTTACTCATTTCCCATCCCTGCCGCCGCCTTCTCGACTCAGCACCAGGCAACCCCACGCATCGACTTTCCCGGACCAGCCCCCATTCACCACCGTTGAACAGTGTTTCTCGAACACCAGAGCTGGACCGCGGAACGCGAAGTCGGGCTCCAAATCGAAGCGATTGAAGGCCCTGACAGAGTGCCAGAAACCCTCCATGAATGCCTTCTGCCGGGCAGGTGGATCGGCCACTGACACTGCCGTATCTCCCCGGCCTTGCAGAAAGTCGATCGATGAGCCGACCGAGGACGCCACTACCCTCGCCGACTCCACTTCTATGGGCCGCTCATCGGGCCGGTATCCATAGTGATCTGCATAGCTCTGGAAAAAAGACTCTCGCAGATCGCTGGTCGGGACCGCTTCCACCGCGAGACTCGATTCCTGTCCGGCGAATCGCAGGTATACCAAGCGCCGCCGGACTTCCACACTCGACCGGTCGATCCCCTCGCTTGCGACCGCCTCTACCGCCTCGCGGCTGAGCGCCTCGAGCAGCGCATCCAGGGAGCTACCAAACCCTTCCAGCGTCTCCAGAATCTGTCGCTCGGCAAATCGCTCGACGCGAGCCTGACCGAGACCGACAGCGCTCAACAGGCCGGCATCCGCCGGTACGAGGACAGTAGGCACGTCGAGAATCTCTGCGAGGCAACAGGCATGCTGACCGCCGGCGCCTCCGAACGCCACCAGCGCGTAGTCGCTGGGCCTGTAGCCCCGCCGAATCGAGATACGGCGGACGGCCTCGGCCATTCGCTCATTGGCGATATCGAGCAGCCCTTCAAGCATCTCCTCCACGCAGACGTACCCATCATCGGCCTCGTTCACCTGCCGTTGCAACAGGGCGGCCGCCCGCTGCGCCGCCTCCGAATCGATAGGAATCTCGAAAGCAGAGGGCTGCAGCCGTCCGAGTAGCAAGTTGACATCGGTCAGTGTCAGTGGACCGCCGGCGCCGTAACAGGCCGGGCCCGGCGATGCCCCTGCACTCTCCGGGCCCACCTTGAGTTGATGGCCATCGAAATGGCAGACCGAGCCCCCGCCAGCGGCCACCGTCTCGATTGCCAGCGTCGGCGCCATGAGATGGGCATCTCCAACCCGGGTCTCGAAGAGATAGTCATAGTCTCCGTCGAATCGAGAAACATCGGTCGAGGTCCCCCCCATATCGAACGCCAGGCTGCGCCGGTAGCCCGACCTGATTGCAGCCTGTGCAGCGCCGACGACCCCGCCTGCCGGACCGGACAGCAAACTGTCTTTCGGCAGGAACTCCGAAGATCGGACCAGCCCCCCTGCGCTGGTCAACACATGGAGTCTGCCATCGGCCAACGCTGTTTCTACCCGCCGCAGGTACGACTCGATCACTTCGGCCAGATAGGCGTTCACGATCGCAGTCTGCGCTCTGGGCACGACCTTGATCCGAGGAGCCAGCTCGGCAGAACAGGAAACGTGGGTAAAACCCAGGGACCGGAGCTCCTCCGCCAGCGCCAGCTCGTGCAGCGGATTTCGATAGCTATGGAGCAGTGCGATGGCCGCTGTACGCACGCCCCGGTCCAACAGCTCCCGAGCTTTTTCGAGAGGCGATTCCAGGTCGAGGGGTACGACCACCTCGCCGTCGGCATCCAAGCGCTCCTCCACCTCCACGACAGCCTCATACAGAGGCCGAGGCTTGAGGACAGCCAGCGCGAACAGGTCCGAACGCTGCTGGTTGCCGATGGCGAGCAGATCGGCAAAACCACGCGTCACAAAGAGGGCCGTTCTAGAGCCCCGCCTCTCCAACAACGCATTCGTGCCGCGGGTCGTAGCGAGGCGCATGGCCATCGCTGGTAGTGGTCTGCCAAGTGGCGTCCCGGTGACCAGATGAGCGGCCAGGATAGGCGCCTCTTCGGCGATGACGATTTCGCACGGAGCTCCAGCGCCAAGCCCCCGGATGTCGTGCTCCAGCTCCAGCTCAGAAGTCGATCGAGAATGGCGAGTAATGGTAGAAAGCTCGTCCTCGGTCCCAACGAGGCGCAACCTCGCTCCCTCCAGAAAGCCGTCCGTCAGATCCCAACCGAGATCGAGAGCCAACCGTGTGGGACTCTCGACTCTGACCACCCTGCCACGCAGGCAACTGCTGCTCAGCAGCTTGGCTCGGTGAACTTCTCCCGTCGGATCGCGGCCGACGCAATCCGTGAAGGTACCGCCTGTGTCCACCCACAAGTGCCAAAGCCCGGCTGGTGATTCGCTCTCAGACACGGTGTTGGACCCCGCCCCCTCCTCTACTCGCCGATCACTTTGATCAGTACCCGTTTGGTCCGCCGCCCGTCGAACTCTCCGTAGAAGATCTGTTCCCATGGGCCCAGGTCGAGATGTCCATCGGTCACCGCCACGACCACCTCTCGGCCCATGACCTGCCGTTTGTGATGCGCATCAGCATTGTCCTCACCGGTCAGATTGTGCCGATAGCGCTGCGCACTGGCGTCGAACGGCGCCAACTCCTCCAACCATCGCTTGTAGTCCTCATGCAGGCCTGGCTCGTCGTCGTTGATGAACACGCTGGCCGTGATGTGCATGGCGTTGACCAGACATAGGCCCTCCGAGACGCCACTTTCGCGGACGGCCTCTTCCACTTCCCGAGTGATGTTCTCAAAGCCCATCCGCTGCGGGACTTGCATGGACAGGTATTTGGTCAGAGATGTCAAACCAGTCTCCTCGGATCGACTCGTCAAGGGGTGGCGCGGCGGCGGCGCAGTCTACGCACCACCAGGATGAGGGTCAGCAGCACCAGCAGACCCGCGATGATGGGCATCAGTACGGCCAGGATGGAGAGCCCCAACGACCCAACCAACTCGAGAGTCGACAGAATCGGGTTGCCGAGCCCAGCGGTCGCGACAGAGGAGATCTGCCGGCCACTTGCGGTCGTCATCTGTACTGCTCCAGCCAGCCCACCACCCGCGATGATCGCCAGGATGACCCGTAGCACGGGATCCATGCCCGTTACTACCGATGCAGTCGCGACCATGCCTGCGACGACCGCCGCCGGGGTGGCCACGGTATCCAGGAGATTGTCCAACCAGGGGACGTAGTAGGCAACGATCTCCAGGGCAGTGGCCGCACCAAAGGCGATCATCGCTTCGCTGCTGGCCATCCAGCCGAATTTGGGCGAGAGCTCGAGGAAACCTCCTCGCGCCGCGAGGTTGATCACCAACAAGGGCACAAAGACGCGGAACCCGGTCGCGGCGCTGAGTCCGAGGCCCAGGAAGACACTGACTAGCGATTGTTCCATGGCGGCTCCCGCGAAAGAGGCTCTACTCTACTTCATCAATGGATTCGATTCGGTGCACGTGTCGCCCTGCCTCGAAAGGCGTCTCCAACCAGACGTCGACGATCAGGATCGCCATCTCCAACGACACCAGACGCTGGCCGAGGGACAGTCCGTTGGCATCATTGTGCTGCCTCGCCAGGCGAGCGGATGTCTCGTTCCAGCACAGCGCACAGCGAACTCCGGAAACACGGTTCGCCGTCATGGCTTCGCCATTCCCAGAACCACCGAGAACGATCACCCGTTCACAGTCCCCAGCAGCCACTGCGAGCGCGGCGGGCCTGACGAAGGTCGGATAGTCGACCGACAGCTCGGAGTCGGTGCCGAAGTCGACCGCTTCGTGTCCTAGCTCCACGAGATGGGCTTTGATCGCCTCCTTGTAACGGTATCCGGCATGATCGGAAGCTATCGCTATTCTCATTTCCACCCTCCGTGCTTTGTACCGAGAGACCTTCTCGAGGCTCTTCCCTATCGCAGCCGTTTCTTCAGGCTCCCCAACCAGAAGTCCAACTCTGGCAGGCCGGCCAGACGAGACGTCGAAAGATACAGTCCGACGTAGACAATCAAGGCGATGATCGCCTTGAGCAGCACGGGCAGCGGTTTCATCAACATCAGCATCAGGACCACAGGCACGACGGCGGCCGTGGCCGTTGCCAACATCCTGACAGCCGACCGGACCGGTAGTCGAATGCCGAACTGCTGTCGGTCCAACGCTACCAACAACCTCCTCAGCTCGAACAGGGCGCCCACTGAAGCTCCAATCGCCAACCCCACCGCACCCATGAAGAGCTCACGCCCTCCGGCCGCAGGACCAGCAACTCGACTGACGGGCACGCGGTCGAGCCAGACCATCGAAACCCCGCCCACAAGGGCCGAAAGGACTACCCGCTCAACCGCCACGCGAGCCGGCGTCTTGGTCTGTCCAAGAGCGTAGAAGACATTGTTGAGGAGTCGGGACGTGCTGCTGGCAAGCAGGCCTAGACTGTAGGCTGCTAATACCAGATACACCAACCAGTTGTCCTGGATGCCGAAGCTCCCTCGGCGAAAGAGGCCGCCGACGAAGTAGAAACCCAGAAAGAAGTAACCGACTACCGTCGGAACGGTGAGAAAGGCCATCTGCCGGATCGAGGCGTCGAGCCGCCGACTCAGGCCGGCCTGCTCCGCTGGCGCAGTTCGCAGGGACAACTCGGGCAACTCGGCCGCTGCGACCGAGACACCAAACAGAGAAATGGGCAGCAGATACAGGATCTGGGCCCATCCCAGAGCGGCGATCGCGCCGGGAACCAGAAACGAAGCCAGCACCAGATCGAGATACCCCGACAACTGCACGGCACCTCGGCCCGCGGCCAGGGGGCCAAAGGCGCCCAGAGCTTTGGTGACGCCTTCGACTCGCGTCGAGACGGAGAGCCGAAAGCCTCTCAGGAGTCGAAAAACGAGCGGCAGCTGCACTGCAAACTGGAGCACTCCCCCGACCAGGGCGCCAACGCAGGCAGCGATGAGGAGCCGACTCCGAAAGGCGGTCTCCTGCAGGGGATCCTCGGCTGGTCCCCCCCACACCTGCCAGCCCGCGTAGGCCGCCAGCCAAAGGGCCAGGATGATCGAGATGTTCCACAGAACGGGCGCGAAATAGGCCAGGAAGAACCTGCGATGGCTATTGAGAACACCCAGGGTCCAGGCCGACAAGACGAGGACCGCCGTCATCGGAAAGACGATCCGCACCGCCGTCACGGCCAGAGAATAGCGATCCACCTCGGCCAAACCCCTCGCCACCCGTGCCGCATCCCCCAGATAGCCGGGAGCGAGGATTGCAACGATGGGCTCAGCGAAGACAACTCCCAGCACAGCCACCGTCGATGCAACGGCCATCAGAAGGCCCAGAATCGCACCGGCGAATCTCCCGGCCGCCTCCTCCTTGCCGGCACCGACCATCCGTGAGTAGATCGGAATGAACGAGGCGGAGAGAGTTTGTTCGCCGAGCAGGTTCTGCAGCAGGTTCGGCCCGCGCAAGGCGATTCGAAAGACATCGGCGTGGGGCCCGGCGCCAAAGAAGAAGGCCAACACCGATTCGCGGAGAAAGCCGAAGGCTCGGCTCGACAGAATCCCGAGGGCCACCCGGCTCGCATCACCTGACGCACTCTTCGGCGCCGCGCGAGAAGCACCTACGCGACTTCCGTCCGTCAAGGAACTCTCGTCGGCCAGGTCTTCTCTGTCGAGTCTGGCGTCGGGTTCGGGCTCGTCGTACATGTCGTCTTCCTGTCCAGCTGATTCTATGTTCCCGCCCACGGCCGACAAGGGATCGACACGACTTGCGTCCCCAAAGACCTGCGATGTGTTAGATAATTCATCCGGTACGCGGCTGTCTTCGACCGCTGGCGCCACCATATCCCAGAGACTCGAGCAAAGTCCTTCCAAGATGCCTATCTACGAGTTCTACTGCAGCCACTGTCACACACTGTTCAATTTCTACGTCGCGACCATCGACACGCAGACCAGCCCGGCCTGTCCGCGCTGCGACAGGCCGGAGCTGGAAAGGCGCCCAGCACGGTTTGCGATGCTGAAGCACCATGGCGAGGAGGAGCCCGACCCATTCGCAGACCTCGACGACGAACGCCTGGCCGGGGTCATGAGCTCGATGATGGAAGAGATGGGTCAGATCGGAGACGACGAGGATCCCCGCAAGCTGGCAAGCCTGTTCCGTCGATTCAGTGAGTCTGCTGGCCTCGAGCCGGGGCCCCGCATGGAAGAGATGATGGCGAGAATGGAGGCTGGCGAGGATCTCGATCAGCTGGAGGAAGAGTTGGAGGGCGAGCTCGAAGGAGACGACTCGCTCGAGGAGTTCTTCCGCTTTCGCAAGACCAGCCGCTACGCCGCCCGCCGCCCGAGAGTCGACGACACTCTCTACTTCCTGTGACTCTTCATGCCAGAGCGCCGACCGCTGCGCCTGGTATCCTTCGCGGATCATGGAAGAACAACTGCAGGCCCTGGGGGCGGCGCTCGAGGATCTCGGATCCGGCTCGCTTACGGTCGTCACCGGAGCCGGGATCAGCCAGGCCAGCGGAATTCCGACGTTTCGAGGCACCGACCCGGAGGCGATCTGGCGACAGAGCGATGTGTCTCTGGCGACCTTCGACTACTTTCGCCGCGACCCGGTCGGTCAGTGGCAGTGGTACCTCGACCGGTTCGAGGCTGTGGCCGCGGCAAAGCCCAACCCAGCACACTCCGCGTTGGTCGATCTGGAGACCTGGCACACACAACGGAGTGGTTCCTTCTGCCTCGTCACGCAGAACATCGACACCCTCCACGAGGCCGCCGGCAGCTCCAGGATGATCAAGATCCATGGCACCTCCGACCGAGTCAGGTGCTCCAAGGTCGGTTGCCGATTCGGCTCTCCCAGAGGCTCCCTGGCGGCGACCGACGTTCGATTCGGGGACTTCGTCGCCAGTCCCTGCAAACAGAACCTGCCGACGTGCCCCGAGTGCTCCTCGATACTTCGAGCCCACGTCCTGTTCTTCGACGAATACTACGGAGAGCATCAGGATTACAAGTTCTCCGAGGCCGAAGAGGTAGCTCAGACCGCCGATTTGATGCTCTTCATCGGTACCTCGTTCTCTGTCGGAATCACCGACATCTTCCTTCGTGCAGGTATCCTCAAGCGGATTCCGATCTTCTCCATCGACCCGGGGGGAAATCGCTCGTCTCCATGGCCCGATCTGCAGATCCTGCCATCACCGGCTGAGGAGCTACTCCCCGAAGTTTGCCGTCGCCTCCATGCCCACAGCGAATCGACCTCAACGGCCGATCCGAGCCATTGATCTTCTAAGACCGCCAACCGCAACCCGATACTCAGAGACCACGCCCCTTGACCTCTCAGAAGACCTCACTGTCGAATCGTTTGTCCAATGGACTCTGGCCGGAGCTCGCCGAGCGGCTGGCCGCTGCGTTGCCGAAGTATGGAGAGCCGCCAGCGGAACGCCAGATCTTCGTCAACCGGACGCTCAGAATGGAGAGCATCCAATTCGTCGGATTCGACCTCGATTGGACGCTGGCCGACTATCGGCGGCTTCCTCTGGAGAAGCTCACCTTCGAGTTGGCTGTTGACCGGCTGATTGAGGAGAACAACTACCCCGAGACGATTCGAAACTGCAGCTTCAGGCCGGATTTTCCCCGCCGCGGACTCCTCATCGACAAGGAGTCGGGAACCGTGCTGCGCATGAGCCGCCACCGCTTCGTCAATTTGGCCTACCAGGGCAGACAGCGTCTCGACCGCCATCAACTCAAACAGCTCTATCGCTACGAACCGGTGCAACCGGCGAGCGACCGCTTCTACCACGTCGACAGCCTCTTCGAGCTCCCTGAAACCAACCTCTACGCCGAGCTCATCGAGCTCACCAAGGATCAACACGAGACTCGCCTGCCTGCGCCGCGCAAGATCTTCGACGATCTGCGGCAGGCGATCGATTGGGTGCACGCGCACGGCTCACTCAAGCAGCGCGTGGTGGCTGACCTGCCCCGGTATCTGCACCGCGATCCGGAGCTGGGTCTGGCCCTGGCGCGCCTGGCACTTGGCGGTCGCAGGCTGTTCCTGCTGACCAATTCAGACTGGGCCTATGCCGAAGCGATCTCGTCCTACCTGCTCGACGACCTTCTGCCTGGCGTAGACAACTGGCAGGAGTTCTTCGATCTGGTCGTCGTAGAAGCTGGAAAGCCCGAGTTCTTCAGCCGCAGGCAACCGTTCAGGCAGCTCGCGAACGGAGGTGAGGTCGTCGCCGAGGTCGACACCCCTGAGTGGCTCGGCACCTACCAGGGCGGCTGCCTGGAAGGCCTGATGGGGTTGATCGGCGGCCCCGGAGAGAGCGTCCTCTACGTCGGTGACCACATCTACGGCGACATTGTCTCCTCGAAGCTCGAATCCACCTGGAGGACGACTCTGATCGTTCGCGAGTTGGAAGAGGAGATCCGCCAGCGCGCAGACCTCGCAGCACGCCTCGATGAGGGCATCGCACTGCGACATCGTCTGGCACAACTGGGTCACCAGATGGATCACCTTCGCGATCTTCTCGCTGTTACCGAGAGCTCTTCACGCCCTCCCAAGGCCGGTACCGACTCGCCCGAGCAGATCAAGGACCGTCTTCAGTCGGTCACTTCAGAGCATCGGCGGCTTCTGGGCCGTGAAGCCCGCTGGTCGGGGAAGCTCGACACCAGCTTCAATCCATATTGGGGACCTTTCTTTAAACAAGGCACCAGCAAGACTCGCTTCGCCAGTCAACTGGAGACCTACGCCTGCCTGTACACTTCGCGAGTGAGCAACTTCGCCTACTACGGCAGCAACCGCTACTTTCGAGTCCCCTGGGATCCGATGATGCATGAGCTGGACCTGGGACCCGAGGCCGAGATCTAGAACTGGGGGACAACCGTGAAGAGCCTGAAGGGCAAGACCCTTTTCATCACCGGCGCAAGCCGGGGAATCGGCATGGCGATCGCCATGCGAGCAGCCACTGACGGGGCCAACATCGCGGTGGTGTCGAAGACGGTAGAGCCGCATCCACAGCTCCCTGGGACCATTCACTCGGCCGCGGCTGAAATCGAGGCGGCGGGGGGCAAGGCCCTGGCCATTCAGACGGACATTCGATCCGAGACCCAAGTCGAAGCCGCGGTCGAACAGACGGTGAGAACCTTCGGCGGAATCGACATCCTGGTCAACAATGCCAGCGCCATCTTCCTCAGAGGCACACTCGAGACCCCGATGAAGCGCTTCGATCTCATGTGGGAGGTCAACGCGCGGGGAACCTTCCTCTGTTCCCAGAAGTGTCTGCCCCATCTTGGCCGGGCCGCCAATCCCCACATTCTGGTCTTGTCCCCGCCGCTGGACATGCAGGCTCGCTGGTTCGAGCATCACTGCGCCTACACGATGTCCAAGTTCGGCATGAGCATGTGCGTCCTGGGGCTGGCGGCAGAGTTCGAGGACCAGGGCGTCGCGGTCAACGCTCTATGGCCCAAGACGGTGATCGACACAGCTGCATTGCGCATGCTCGAGGGAGTCATACCCCGAGAGGGGACTCGACATCCGGAGATCGTCGCCGACGCCGCTCATGAGATTCTGACGCAGGATAGCCGCGAATGCAGTGGCAACTTCTTTGTTGACGAAGATGTCTTGCGCACAGCTGGAGTCAGCGACTTCGAAGCCTATTGCGTCGATCCCGACCAGCCTCTCCTGGCCGATCTCTTCATCGAGTAGGATGCTCCACAGCCTGGGGTCTCAAATCCTCTACACCTGCCTGGAAGGGGGGTCTAGCATGACTTCGTCTCTCGATCGCGAATCCGCATGGCAACTGGTCGAATCGAATGTCCAAGCGACCGGTCTTCGACGCCACATGCTGGCGGTAGAGGCCGCCATGCGCTGGT
>Ga0316187_10005289_pt1 | contig 11151 bp, 9 predicted proteins | sample CroRivburrow1_MG_FD_204927 | JGI IMG/M metagenome (GOLD analysis project Ga0316187, IMG submission 204927) | Coastal sediment microbial communities from Maine, United States - Cross River worm burrow 1 | ecosystem: Environmental > Aquatic > Marine > Coastal > Sediment | place: USA: Maine...
ATTAATCGTTTAAGATATAATTCGTTGGCAATACGCATATAAAGGGTCATATCGAGCGTATTGTGATGCGTTTTAAACGGACGGGCAGCTGCGCCACCATAGAGCGGTTGCAAAATAGGGGTCTCAACCTCAAGGTAGCCTTTGTCGTTCAAAAACTCGCGCATGGTATTTACCAAGCGGGTTCTTTTTATAAAGGTTTCTCTAACTTTCGGGTTTACAATTAAATCTACATAGCGCTGGCGATAGCGTAACTCCGGATCTTGAAAGGCATCATGTAACTTTGTTTCCCCAGATTCATCGGTAGATTCTTTTACTACCGGTAGTGGTTTTAAAGATTTGGTTAGCACCTTAAACTCTTCAACATGAATAGAAATCTCACCTACCTGAGTTATAAAAACATATCCTTTTATGCCGATGATATCTCCTATATCGAGGAGCTTTTTAAACACTGTATTATACATTGTTTTATCCTCATCGGCACAAATATCATCTCTCCTCAAGTAAACCTGAATTCTGCCAGACTCATCCTGAATTTCAGCAAATGATGCTGAGCCCATAATTCTGCGGCTCATAATTCTGCCGGCAAGGCTTACATTTCTAAACTCTGTCGCTTTTTCATCACTAAAATTATCCTTAATCGCTTGCGCATTATGCGTTACCTCATAGAGTTCTGAAGGATAAGGGTTGATCCCCAATTGCTCAAGTTGATCTTTGGCCTGACGCCTTATTATTTCTTGTTCACTAAGATGCATACAATATCAATTTGGCTGCAAAAATAGTCAAGTTAAGAATAATAGTATGGGCTGATCAGCCTCTTTTCAATTGCAATATTGGATAAAGAAACCTATTGCCCATTCCTTCTGATCAATTCTTGGCGAATCATTGTTAATTCCCTGCTACTTTGGCCACCAACTGAGGTGTTTTCCTGAGCCCTTCTAATCAGATATGGCATAACATATTTCACAGGCCCATATGGCAGATATTTGGCTACATTATATCCTGCATCTGCCAAAACATATGAAATGTTGTCACTCATGCCATACAACTGAACTGAGAATATTCTTGAATCATTAGGCTCTATTCCGGCTTTTTTCATTAAATCGGTGAGATGACAAACTGAATTTTCATTATGTGTACCATTAAAAAGCTCTATGTTGTTAATGTTTTCAACACAATATTGCAGTCCATCATTATAACTTTTGTCGGTTGCTTCCTTATCAATACAAATGGGATCAGGATATCCTTTCGCGGCTGCTCGTTCACGTTCCACCTCCATATATGCGCCACGCACTAATTTTGCACCTAGCACAAAACCTTTTTCATTGGCAACCTGATGCGCTTTCTTAATGTTATCGAGACCTTGCCAACGATACATTTGATAGGTATTAAAGACAATGGCCCTATGCTTATTATACTTCTCCATAAGGCTGTATGAGAGGTTATCTATGGTAATTTGATACCAAGAATCTTCTGCATCGATAAGCAAACGAACATCATTATTAAAAGCTGCCTTACACAAAATATCATATCGTTGCTGTAGTCTTTCAAAAGCCTGCCCTTCCTCCTTATTTAATGTCTCACCTAATTGTACTTTTTCCATAAGGAGGGCACTGCCAAGGCCTGTTGGTTTAAAAACACAGTATGGTACAGCTGGATTTCCCTTGGCATTATCTAACGTTTTAAGTGTTTCAGCCAAAGAAGCGTCAAATGCCTCCTCCGTATCTTTCCCCTCAACAGAATAATCTAGAATTGAGCCAACATTATAGCTGGCCATTTTGTCTGATACTTGCCTACATTCTTCAATAGTCTCACCACCACAAAAATGATCAAATACCGTTCGTTTAATAATACCTTTAATTGGCAGCTTTAATTTAAGTGCTAAATTGGCAGCAAAAGTGGCTATCCCGGTAATGGTGCTATTGTTTACTACCCTAAATAAATAGTAGGCCTTTTTCAGTTTCCACTTACTTTTTGAAGCAAATGCCAAGGCCGTGTTATTGAACGATTCTAAAGAAATTTCTTTCATCTTTACGCTTATAATAGGTCGACAAATATAGGAATCTGAAATGTTATTATTCATGATTTCAATTGGCATAATTAGTCTCAATTTCAAAGATTTATCTTTATGTTCTTGCAATTAGATAATGAACTTGCATTTTTGTGGATAATGGTAAAAGAAAATAACAATTTACAATTTACTAATGAGGTAGCTAAGGCGCTAAAAGATAGATTTGAGAAGGAATCCTTTTCATCTGTTTTTGTGCTAGTGGATGATAATACCAATCACCATTGTCTTCCGCTGATTGAAAAATCATTGCCTGTAAATCATCAATTAATTCAAATAAAATCTGGTGAAGCAAATAAGACCATAGCTACTTGCCAATCTATTTGGCAATTTCTTACCGATGCCAATGCCGATAGACATGCCTTAATAATAAATCTTGGTGGTGGGGTAATCTGCGATATGGGAGGTTTTTGTGCCCGCACCTATAAACGTGGTATCCACTTTTGGAATATCCCAACTACACTATTATCGCAAGTTGATGCTAGCGTTGGTGGTAAACTAGGGGTAGATTTCGGGGTCTTCAAAAATCATATCGGACTATTTTCTGACCCTGATTTGGTAATTATTGACAGTGGATTCTTCAATACTTTACCCCAAGATGAAATAATATCAGGCTATGCAGAGATGGTTAAACATGCCCTAATAAAAGACAGAATTATGTTTAATGAGCTCACGGCTCAAAACGTAAATGATTTAGATTGGCATAGCTGGGTATTGAGGTCAGTGGCAATAAAGAAAGTAATTGTAGAAGAGGATCCTACAGAAAACGGACTGCGTAAAATTTTAAATTTCGGCCATACTGTGGGCCATGCCGTAGAAAGCTATTTCATGGATAAAGGGAATGCTCTTAAACATGGTGAAGCCATCGCTATTGGTATGATCGCAGAAACCTATCTATCTTGTAGCAAGCATATGCTGGTGCAAGAAGAGGGCGATCGAATAATAGAGTATTTACTTGAGGTGTTCCCCAAGAAAGAAATTGCAAATGATACTTTAGATGATATTGTTAACCTTGCTTTTCAAGATAAAAAGAATAAAAATGGGAAAATCTATGCTGTTCTACTAAAAGCCTTAGGAGAAGCGGTTTATGATACTGAAATTAATGCTGATGAAATAAGAAAATCCCTAATTTATTATAATCAATTGACTAAATAAATTCTTTACTAACTCTCTTGATTTTAGTCAAATCCTTAGCAACATTATTAAGTAACTCATCCCTTAGCAAAGCCGTTCTTGAACCCATTCGTTTAAGTTCCTTTTGTCCTGACTTACTTACAGCAAAAGCGGTAAGCGTTGCTCCGGCAATAACACCTAATATAATTGCAACATTTTTTTTAATAGATCCCATAATATTATTTTAACTTTTAGAAGAGCACAAACAATGCCAAATCTTATTTACTTTTAATGTTTATACGTAAAACCAATATCAAAGATTATACTTTGCCCATATTTTTTTTCACTCTAGTAATTTAATGAAGAAATTAAAACATTATAATAGCAACAGTTTAAGTAATAATATAATTCCCCTTCCAGGATCAAAAAGTGAAAGTAATAGGGCGTTATTGGTAAATGCATTATGCAATGAGCCAGGAACAATATTTAATTTGGCAATTGCCCGGGATACCCAAATTATGCAAAACTTGCTAAGTTCCTCTGCCCCCATTTACAATGCCCAAGATGCCGGCACAGTTATGCGCTTCATGACGGCATATTTATCGATTATGAAAAGCAATGTGCAGATAACCGGCACTGAACGTATGAAAAAACGACCTGTTGCTATATTAGTGGATGCTTTGAATAAATTGGGTGCTAAAATCTCCTATTTAGAAAATCAGGGCTATCCTCCAATGCAAATTTCGGGATTGAATGAGCAGAATAATTCCATTCTCGAAATTGATAGTAATGTAAGCAGTCAATACATTTCTGCACTGTTAATGATTGCCCCAAAGTTACCACAAGGGCTAACCCTAAAGCTGAAAGGAAAACCAGTAAGCACGCCATATATTGATATGACGGTGTCCATTATGCAACATTTTGGTGTTCATGTGCACGTAAATGAACAATCGTATGAGATTAAACCGCAATCGTATAATTATGTGCCATTTACTGTAGAATCCGATTGGTCCGGAGCTAGTTATTGGTATTCAATTTTTGCTCTTGCTGATTGGCCAGAACTAAAACTCAGTGGTTTAAAAGCTAAATCTTTTCAAGGTGACAGTGTTGTTGCTAAGCTTATGGAGCAATTTGGTGTAAAAACAAATTACGATGGCAATATTGCTGTTCTTAGTAGGCAAGCCACTTCACTGCCAGACAAAATCGACTTTATTAAATGCCCGGATCTGGCGCAAACATTTGCTGTTTTATGCGCAGTTCTTGGCCATCAGTGTGTTTTTTCAGGCTTGCAAACCCTAAAAATAAAAGAAACCGACCGGGTGCTCGCACTTAAAACCGAATTACAAAAATTAGGTGCCGATTTTATTGAAGATGATAACAAATGGACTGTTATTCCTATTCCAAGTGATAAACTGACATCCATCAACGCAGTTGAAATTAATACCTATGAAGACCACCGTATGGCCATGGCTTTTGCAGCCTTGGCAACGCGAATGGATGTAACATTTGATGATACCGAAGTAGTAAATAAATCTTACCCAACCTTTTGGCAAGATTTAGAACGATTGGGTTTTAGACTTGAAGATTAAGGTGAATACTTGATTTATTTTAGTTGCGAAACCTTGATGGCCCATACGTGTTTTGAAGGTGGATTCTTTCTTAATTCAGCAGGAATTTTAATTGTAAAACCTTCCCCGCTCGTCTCCCATGATAATGTTTTCTTAGATCCTAGTAGTGTAACCTTTGCTTTTGCCTTAGGCTGATGAGATTTAACTAAAATTTCTGCCGGCATAACATTTTCATTCTCCTCGCTCATATAGAAAAAATAAGCGTTACCATTGGCCTGTTGAGTCATGCAAATATTGTCTTCCTTAAAGGGAGCAAGTACTTTGCTTTCGTAGATGCCCTCTCCGTTTATCTTTATCCAATTACCGAACTCCGCTAATAAATCATATGCGCCCTGCTGCCATTCTCCTTCCGGGGTTGGTGCTACATTTAAGAGTAAGTTGCCACCTTTGGCTACAACGTCAACCAAGGTTTGTACCCCCACTCTGCCACTCATGTATCTGGCATTTTTGGTGTGCGACCATCCTCCACCTGATATTATGCAAGATTCCCAGGGGTAGGGCAATGTCTTATCAGGAACACGATTTTCCGGAGTAAGATAATTTTGATTCTTTCCATGAACGGCCCTATCCACTACAATCAGGTCAGGCTGCTTTTCTCTAGCTTTGGCAACAAGTTCATCCATTTTAATATCCTGATTAATAATTCTGTGTGCCAGGTAACCATTGGCTTTACTTTCTAATTGATGATTGTACCAACTGGTAATGTCCGATTTAGGTGTTTTGGCAACCCAACCGCCATCTAACCATAAGATGTCCACCTTGCCATAATCGGTAAGTAACTCTAAGATTTGATTGTGGGTAAAATCTATGTATTTATTCCAAGTCTCAGGATTTGCCTCTGGCTCATAATTAACATTTCTATCGCGAGGTGGATATTTAGGATCCCAATAATAAGGCGAATGCCAGTCGGGCTTTGAAAAATATGCGCCTGTCCAAAGGCCTTCTTCACGGAATGCATCGAAAATTTCCTTGGTAATATTACTACGCTCGTTGGTTGAGAATTGACAGTCGGGGTCTGTAACCTTATAATCTGTATATTTTGAATCAAACATACAGAAGCCATCATGGTGCTTGGTGGTAAAAACAACATATTTCATGCCGGCATTTTTTGCTGCACTTGCCCACTTCTCCGGATTAAATGCTGTCGGATTAAAGGTGTTCTTCAGCCCTTCATATTCTTTTTTATAGGCAAAATAATTCTCCGGATTAGCACCTGCTTTGCGCGCACACCAACCATATTCTTCAGGACAAAGCGACCAAGACTCTACAATGCCCCACTGGCTATAAGAGCCCCAATGCATAAGTAGGCCAAATTTAATATCTTGCCATTGGCTAATTTTTTCAATCACCAACGGATTTGTTTCCGGCACATATCGTTCGTTCTCGTAAATAGCTTGCGAAAAGGCATTGATATTTACTGCCGACAATAGAATAAATAAAGTAAGTCGTTTCATTTTATAGAGTCAATTTAATAAAGTAAAGGTAGGAAAACCATACAATTGAAGCCTAATCAGATCGTTTTCTCAAAGAATAAAGGTACTTAAAAGACTTGAGTTATCTTGCGATAAAACATAACATTTATTCAGGGGATCAATTTCATTCGAGAATGAGATTGATTTACACCTTGCTGAAATAGAACTAGACCATATCAAGTAAATTGGGATATATAAATTCATAATCCAACATGGTTTTTAATTTTTTGCTGCTGATTAACTTATATCCACTAGTGGTGTTTTCGTTGAATTCCGGTAAGGGCAACCCTAGAGATAATAATGCTCTAGTATAAAATTCTCGCCTTTTAGGATGGGAATCTGCACAGGCATTTAATGTCTGTTGCCAAAGTTCCTTCTCAATTATTTGCGATATAATACTAATGCAATCGTCTCGGTGAATCATATTAACATAACCCTCAGGGTTTTCGATTCTTTTACCCTGGCCGACAAAATTTCCGGGTTTTCGATCATAGCCAAACAATCCGCCAAAACGAATAATAGATGTTTTAAATTGGGTGTTACCCTTAAACAACTTCTCAATTTCTACTAATGGAGAGGATTTTAATGGAGCGTCTTCCATTATCACTCCTATAGCATTTTCATAAACAGATGTAGAGCTTACAAACACCACTTTCTTTACTGAAGACTTTTCTATCTGAGCAATTAATTTTTTGTATCCCTCCACATATTTTGAAGGCAAATTCACAATTAATAATTCCGCATTTAAAAAAGCGGAAACATTGCTTGATAGTGATTCCAGATTAATTAAAAAAGGAGAAATCCCTGCAGCAGACAATCGTGCAAGTTTACTTTCTGAAGTTGTTGCGCCTTTTATGAAATACCCCTGACTGGATAATTGATGTGCTAAGGGTTCTCCCAACCAACCACAACCTAATATGCTAACATCAGATAAATATTTCAATACGAAAATTTCTACTTTATATACCTAAAATCATGACCGGCCTTAAGTTGCACCAAAACTTCATAGATAAGTTGAATCACCTTCTCTACATCCTCTTTATGCACTGTTTCTACAGTTGTGTGCATGTATTTAAGGGGTAGTGAGATGAGTGCTGAGGCCACTCCGGCATTTGAGTAGGCAAAGGCATCGGTATCGGTACCGGTAGTTCTAGAAGCCGATAATCTTTGAAAAGCCAGCTTCTTTTTCTCGGCCACATCTATAATCATATCGCGCACATTATTCTGCACAGCCGGCCCATAGCTAATTACAGGCCCGGAGCCACACTTAATATCGCCTGATTTAATTTTACTATATAGTGGAGCGGAAGTGTCATGGGTTACATCCGTAACAATGGCCACATCGGGCTTAATTCTTTCGGCAATCATTTGTGCCCCACGTAAGCCAATCTCCTCCTGCACCGAGTTAACGACATAGAGGCCAAAAGGCAATTTCACTTTATTTTCATGCAGCCTTCTGGCTACCTCGGCAATCATAAATCCACCCATTCTATTATCAAGGGCACGGCCTACGAAATAGTTTTTATTTAGGATTATTAATTCATCTTCAAATGTAATAACTGCGCCTACGTGAACACCTAATTTTTCAACCTCCTTCTTCGAAGAACAGCCAACATCAATAAATATATTTTGTAATGAAGGCACAGTCTCCTTTTCACCATGCCGAACGTGGATAGCCGGCCAACCAAAAATCCCTTTCACCACACCCTTTTTAGTATGGATATTCACCCGCATGGAAGGTGCAATCTGATGGTCCGAGCCTCCGTTCCTAATCACGTAAATATAGCCTTCATCAGTAATATAATTTACGAACCATGAGATCTCATCGGCATGGGCTTCGATAACAACCTTATACTCGGCCTCGGGATTTATTACCCCTACCATAGATCCGTAGGTATCTGAAATATAGGTATTTATATATGGTTTTATATAGTCAAGCCAGATTTGCTGACCTGATGTTTCAAATCCTGTTGGTGAAGCATTATTTAAATATTCTTCAAGAAATTTTTTGCTCTTCTTATCCATATTCTAATTATGTATTTATAAAATTTTATAACAATCATACAATCCACAGTGGTTACAACGGAATATTTCCGTGTTTTTTCCTTGGTAAGGTATCCACTTTATTTTTCAACATTTCGAAGGCCGTTATTAGCTTACGCCTTGTATCGGAGGGTAAAATCACCTCGTCTACATAACCCCGTTCTGCCGCTAAATACGGATTGGCAAACTTACGAATATATGCTTCTACTTTCTCCTCTAATTTGGCTTTGGAATCATCCGCTTTGGCTATTTCCTTTTTAAAAATAATTTCGGCAGCTCCTTTGGCGCCCATTACGGCAACTTCGGCTGATGGCCAGGCATAATTCATATCGGCACCTATATGTTTTGAGTTCATAACATCATAGGCGCCACCATAGGCCTTGCGGGTAATTACGGTAATTCTTGGCACCGTAGCTTCACAAAAAGCATAGAGTAATTTGGCGCCATTGCTAATTATGCCATTCCACTCCTGCGCTGTACCCGGTAAAAAACCAGGCACATCCTCAAATACTAGCAATGGGATATTAAAGCTATCACAAAAACGAACAAACCTTGCCCCTTTCTTACTGGAATGAATATCTAGCACTCCGGCAAAAGACTGTGGTTGATTGGCCACAATACCAATGCTTTTTCCGGCAAGTCGGGCAAAACCCACAACAATGCTCTCTGCATAATCTTTATGCACCTCTAGGAAACTCTCCTCATCCGTAACCCCTGAAATTACATCACGAATATCGTAAGGCTGATTGGTGTTTTCCGGCACAATATCATTTAATACAATCCTTGTTTCATCATCTCCCTTATAAGCCACTGTGGGTGGTAACTCTTCGCAATTTTGAGGTATATAGCTTAACAGATCCCGAATATTTTTAATGCAGGCTACTTCATTGGCACACGAAAAATGCGACACGCCACTTTTTGTTGCGTGGGCTCGTGCGCCCCCTAGTTCTTCAGAAGTAACATCTTCTTGGGTAACTGTTTTTACAACATTGGGCCCGGTCACAAACATGTAGGAGGTGTTTTCTACCATCATCACAAAATCGGTTATGGCAGGTGAATAAACTGCTCCACCAGCACATGGCCCCATAATGGCTGAGATTTGTGGTATTACCCCGGAAGATCGGGTGTTGCGGTAAAAGATATCCGCATAGCCACCCAATGAAGCTATGCCTTCCTGAATTCTAGCCCCACCAGAATCATTTAGGCCAATCACTGGAGCTCCATTTTTCATTGCCAAATCCATAACACGAACGATTTTTTCGGCATGTGCTTCTGATAGCGAACCACCGAAAACCGTAAAGTCTTGTGAAAAAACATATACCAATCGGCCATGTACATTGCCATAGCCGGTTACCACGCCATCGCCAAGAATACGTTGTTTCTCAAGACCAAAATCGTTGCTACGGTGACGGACAAACTTTCCCAGTTCTTCAAAACTTCCTTCATCGAGCAAGAGTTCAAGCCGTTCACGGGCGGTGAGCTTGCCTTTGCTATGCTGACTTTCAATGCGCACTTGACCACCACCAAGGAGGGCTTCCTCGTTTAGCTGATTAAGTTGTTCGATTTTCTGTTCTTTTATAGATTTGTTGGATTTACTGCTCATAATCCGAATATATTTGTTGTCAAATATACTATTTCAACAGCCTATTCATAGGAAATTTTTATGGCTTATTACTATTATCTTATTTATTAACAACCTCCCGGAATGAACACTAAACATGCCTTTATTGATCTTGGCACCAATACTTTTCACCTTTTAGTAGCAGATATCAATAATAATGGTGCTGACATCCAATTCCAAACCAACGAAATAGTTGGTTTAGGGACTGGCGGTATCAATAAAAATATACTTACTGCTGCTGCAATAAAACGAGGCATAAACACTATTAATAGATTTAAGGGGGAGATTGATAAATATAAGGTAGAGCAGATTTATGCCTTCGGAACAAGTGCTTTAAGGAATGCCAGTAATAGCAAGCATTTTATTGATCTTGTTCTGGCAGAAACAGGAATTAATATTGAAATAATTGAGGGAGATAAAGAAGCATATCTCATTTATAAAGGAATTAGTGCAGAACTGTTTGTTAAAGATTTTCCTTATTTGATAATGGATATTGGCGGAGGTAGCACAGAATTTATAATTGCTGATGGACAGGACATCTTGTGGAAAAAGAGTTTTGAAGTTGGTGTACAACGCTTGGTTTCATCTTTTTACAAGGAAGATCCACTGGCCGACTCTTCCATATTAGAAATACTTAATCATCTGGTAGCAGTTTTAGCTGATCTACCAATAGCCATTAAAGCATTTAAAGTTAAGACCCTTATTGGCTCTTCAGGTACATTTACAACGCTACAAAAAATGTTTGAAGCTCAAAACAACCTTAATCATGTTAATGAACTGTTTATACCAAAACAAAACTTTAATGAATACTATCAGCAGATCATTTCTTTACCCAGAGAGAAAAGGATTCTTCTCTCTGGAATGTCAAGCCCACGCCTTGATTTAATTGTTATGGGTGTTTGCATTGTCAAATATGTGCTAAATCTTACTAAACTAGACGGCTTCTACGTATCTGGCAATGGGTTAAAAGAAGGAGCGCTAATTATGGCGTTGAAAGAAAACTTATAATTATTTTTGAGACCTAATTATGAATTACGAATACGACAAAGTTTGGGAGTTTACCTATGCGGTATTCCTTAAAATGGGATGTCCTGAGGCGGACGCTAAATTAGCCTCTGACGTTTTAGTTTCTGCCGATCTGCGCGGTATAGACTCCCACGGTGTAGCCCGATTAATTGGCTATGTACGTCTTTGGGATGCAGAGCGCAT
>Ga0316187_10005290_pt1 | contig 11150 bp, 6 predicted proteins | sample CroRivburrow1_MG_FD_204927 | JGI IMG/M metagenome (GOLD analysis project Ga0316187, IMG submission 204927) | Coastal sediment microbial communities from Maine, United States - Cross River worm burrow 1 | ecosystem: Environmental > Aquatic > Marine > Coastal > Sediment | place: USA: Maine...
GTTGCCGCAGCCTGTTTATGGCCATCATGCGTGAACCCCAGGGCATCACCCATGAACTGCGGCGCATGAACCGCTACGGCATCCTCGCCGCCTACCTGCCCGTATTTGGCAATATTGTCGGCCAGATGCAATACGACCTGTTTCATGTTTATACCGTCGACGACCATAGCCTGATGGTATTGCGTAATCTGCGCCGGCTGACCGTACCCGAATTCGCCGATGAATTCCCTTTTTGCAGCCAGTTGATTCAGCGTATCCCCAAACCGGAACTGCTGTATCTGGCCGCGTTATTCCATGACATCGCCAAGGGCCGCGGCGGTGACCATTCCGAACTCGGCGCCAGCGACGCGGCCGAATTCTGCCACCACCATGGCCTGGGGCAATACGATACCGACCTGGTCACCTGGCTGATCCGTAATCATCTGATTTTCTCTGACACTGCCCAGCGCAAAGACATCAGCGACCCTGACATTATCAATGCCTTCGCCGCCCGGGTGGAGAACCAGGTGCGACTGGACTATCTTTACCTGCTGACCGTCGCCGACATCCGCGGCACCAGTCCGGACCTGTGGAACAACTGGAAGGATGCGTTGTTGCTTGAGCTATACAAATCCGCCCGCCGGGTGCTGCGTAGCGGACCCGACCAGGCCAGCCGCGAATTGTTTATCAGCGAAACCCAGGCGGCGGCGCGGGAATTACTGGCCGACACGGTAGATGACGCTGACATTCAGGCCCTGTGGAACAGCCTCGATGAGGATTATTTTCTGCGCCATCATGCCAGCGAGGTTGCCTGGCAGACCCAGGCCATTTGCCAGACCAGCACCGAACGCCTGCCGCTGGTGGTGGTCCGTGAAGAGGTCCAGCGCGGTGCCACCGATATCTTCATCTATACCCCCGATCGTGAATTCCTGTTCGCAATCTGTACCCATGTCATTGAACAAATGGGCCTGACCATCGTCGACGCCCGCATTATTACCAGCCACAGCGGTTACGCGCTGGACACCTTCGTCGTCCTTGATGCCTCCAGCGAGGCCATCCGTGACCCGCGCCGGATCCATGAAATAGAATCACAGCTGCAACAAAGCCTGGCCCAGACCGGCCTACCGGCATTCACCATCAGCCGCCGTCCGTCACGCCAATTAAAACATTTCAATATCGCCACCGAGGTCGATTTTGATCATGACAGCGACAAACAACATACCATCATGTATCTGAGCACCAATGACCAGCCCGGTTTACTGGCCCGGATAGCCCATATACTGGCCAGTCATAGGATACGCATCCATAACGCCAAAATCGCCACCTACGGCGCCCGGGTTGAAGACCGCTTTATCATCACCACTACAGATAACCAGCCGCTCAGCGACGCGACCAGGCTGGAGACCCTGAAACAGGTCATTATCAAGACCCTGGATGACAATGGCGGATAAGCGCTATTCACAATGGCTACATCAGGCCGCCGTGCCACTGGGCCTGTGCAGCATCAGTCTGCTGTTGCAGATTTTCGACCCGGCCAGCACCGAGTGGTTGCGGTATCAGCGTGAACCGATTCTCAATGGCGAACTGTGGCGCCTGCTGAGCGGCAACCTGGTCCATCTGGGCTGGGAACATTTAGTGATGAATCTGGCCGGCCTGATCCTGATCTGGCTGTTGTTCGGGCGCCTGCTGCATACCGGCCAATGGCTGCTGGTCATTCTGATCAGCAGCCTCGCCGTCGGCATTGGCCTGCTGGTCTTCAATCCGCAACTCGACTGGTATGTTGGCCAGTCCGGCATGCTCCATGGCATCTTCGTCGCCGGACTGATCGCCAGCACCCGCCGCGGTTACCGGCTGGAGTGGTTCCTGCTGCTGGCCCTGGGCATAAAGCTGGCATGGGAACAATATCAGGGCGCCCTGCCCGGCTCGGCCGAACTGGCCGGTGGCGCGGTCATTGTCGACGCCCACCTCTATGGCGCAATCAGCGGATTATTGACCGGTCTGCTTCTTCGCCCAGGGAAAAACCATGTGGAGTGAGGAGTAACGGTAGCTGTGAAAACCGCGGTCTGCCTCTAACTTTTTAACACGAACGAGCCGGTAGCTCCCGACCCGAAGCTGCCGGTCAGTCAGTGGATATTAAAAGTGATTAATCTGTAAAAGCAGCCATTCTATTAGGCGATTCGGTACATTGTTATCGAAATCAAGGAATAACCTAGTTAAAATAATGTTTCTCGGCCTATGGTTTTTTATCGTCGCGATAAAGCCCAATTGTGAAGTTAGTTTTTAATATATCAAACGGAACTAATTTATACTGCAAGGTCCTAATTAGCTTGGAACAAAATTAAGAATAGGTGTAGTGTTAGCAAATGGCTAATCATAAAGGAAAAATAATCATCAAATTACTGCTGGTTATCACGATGGTAATTCAGCCGGTAAGTTTTTCTTATGCCATGGCAAGTATGAGTCAGGGAGATCATGCACAATATTCTGCCAGCAATCATGCCGGTGATCATATAGCCAATGATGCTATGGCAGAGGTTCCAGATCATAACGACCATAAAGCTGGAAGCGGGACAGATAACTGTTGCCTGACGCTTGCCTGCAGCCCAGCCTCTGTAATGGATGCATTTGATATTCTACAGGTGTCTTCATCAGGTTATATAGAAGCCACTGCCTCCTTACTAATCAGCATTGATGTACCTGCTGAAATAAAACCTCCTCGAGACCTCCTCGGCTAATCAGGATCGATCCATCTGCCGGGTTGATCTGCACATGTATGCGTATTTATACGCTTAAATTCACATTGATGATTTGAACTCATAACGGCTTATTTGACCGGCACTTGCCCTGTTGTTTTATGGCCGATAAGAGCCGGATTTCCAGGTAACCAGACTACGGATATCTGAGAGGAGAAATATGATGTATGACCAAATTAAAGATGCCATTCGCCTGTCTCTGGCGGGGCTGCTGTTACTGGCTGGCGCAGCCGCAGCAGATACACTAACGTTACAGGAGGCCATAGCGGAGGCTCAGGGTTCCAATCCCGGCCTGGCCGCTATCAAACTACGGGCAAAGGCATTGGCGGAGATACCCTCCCAGGCTGGTGCCTTGCTGGATCCTCGCCTGTCGCTGAATGTGACGAATCTGCCACTGGATAGTTTTTCCCTGACTCAGGAAGGGATGAGCCAGATACAGATAGGTATAACGCAGACGCTTCCTTACCCAGGCAAACTGGCACTGCAATCTCAACTGGCAGAACTGGAGGCAAATGTGGCTGAATCAGAAATATATGAGCTACAGTTACAGTTGACCCGCGACGTCAAGACGGTGTGGTGGAATCTATTTTATCTGGACAGGGCGCTGGAGGCAGTTGCACGTAATCAAACGTTGCTCGAGCAATTTGTGCGTATTGCTGAAACACGTTATCAGGTCGGCCAGGGCCTGTTGCAGGATATTTTGCTGGCACAACTGGAGTTATCCAGACTTCATGACAGTGATATTCGCCTGCATAACATGCGAGACAATGAAGCATCACGATTAAATGTACTGCTTGGCCGTTCATCTTCTCATGTGATTCAAATACCGGCATCAGTCAATGAGCAGCCTCCAACCCTTATTGATGAGGATGTATTGCAACAGCATGCCATCACCAGGCATCCAAATCTATTATCGCAGAGACATCGTACGGAAGCGGCTCGTACCCGAATTGATCTGGCCTTAAAGGATTACGTCCCGGATTTTACAGTGGGCGCAGTTTATGGTTTTCGTAGTGGCGACAATGTCAATGGTAGCCGCCGGGCCGATCTGGGAACTGTCATATTGAGCATGAGCCTGCCATTCCATAGCAGCAGCAAACAGGATCGCGCGGTCGATCAGCGTAACGCTGAATGGATGCAGCAGAAATACCAACTAGATGACTACCGAAATCAGACCATCTTTGAGGTGAAAAGAGCGATCAATGATTACCGCTATGGCAATAAACAGGTAGTCCTTTTTAAAAATGAGATCGTTCCACAGGCGCGTCAGACAGTGGATGCCATGTTGGCTGCTTATCAGGCTGGCAAGGTCGACTTTCTCAATCTGGTACGTAGCCAGGCTACACTTTACAACTATGAAACTGAATATTGGAAGGCCATCAGCAGCACCAATCAGGCCCTGGCTCGACTTGTGGCTGCTGTCGGTGAGGAGACGGTTCATGAATAAGAAAATAGCGATGGTTGCAATCGTGGTTACTTTAGGTATTGGTATGGGGTACTGGTGGTCTAAATCACAGGTGCCAGTTCAGATGCCTGCGGCCGATACGTATTCTTCCGCACCCAGGGTGCTGTTCTGGCGCAATCCAATGAATCCTGCCATTACCTCACCGGTAAAAATGAAAGACGAGATGGGAATGGATTATGTGCCTGTGTATGCGGATGCTGTCGGCAGTGCAGATAATTTGGCAGGTACGGTGTCTATCGATCCGGTGACGGTGCAAAACATTGGTGTACGTACCGCCATGGTTGAACAACGAACACTGGCGCGTCAACTTAATGCCCTGGGTCGAGTTGATTTTAATGAGCAGCGCCTGGCACGTTTGCACCCCAAGATTTCGGGCTGGATTGAGAAATTAAATATTGACGAAACGGGTACTCAGGTCAAGCGCGGCACGATACTGCTGAGCATCTATTCCCCTGATCTGGTGGCGGCACAGCAGGAATACCTGGTGGCCTTGTCCAACTGGGAATCTTCGCGTAATAAAAGTGCCCTGAATGTGTTAAACAGCGCCCGCGAAAGACTGGAATTATTCGATGTGCCGGCGCATCAGCTTAAGGAGTTAAAGCTGAGCCGCAAGATCAAAAAACAGCTTCATATTCACTCACCTTTTGAGGGCCGCGTGATGAACATCGGGGCCAGAGATGGACAATATGTAACGCCTAAAGACGAAATCTATCTAATTGCTGATTTGACGCGCATTTGGGTCAACGTCGATATCTTCGAGGACGAACTGGCCTGGTTGAAAATTGGTGACCAGGCCGAGATGCATGTGCGTGCGCAACCAGGCCGTACCTATCAAGGTAAGATCACCTTTATCCATCCAGTAATGAATAGCAAAAGCCGTACTGTTCAGGTACGACTGGAGTTTGACAATACCGACTTGTCTCTTAAACCTGGCATGTTTGCTAATGTGGTTCTGTATACGGATTCACAACCGGAAGCCCTGGTAGTTCCCAGTGAGGCCATAGTGCGTTCAGGTAGCCGGGAACAGGTCTTTGTAATGCGTGATGTGGGAAAATTTGATCCCCGTGAGGTAACACTAGGTATCAATGCCGATGGTTTTACTCAGATCCTGTATGGCGTTAAGTACGGAGAGCGTGTAGTGACCTCTGCCCAGTTCCTGATTGATTCCGAGTCGAAACTACGCGAGGCCACTGCCAAGATGATTGAGACGAAGGTGGACGGCGAAGCTGAACCAGGAAAAATGAGCGATATGTCCATGGACGACATCCGTGGAACCGCAAGTGTCGACGACAGGAAACCGGGCATAACTGGCATGGATATGTCGGGCATGGAAGTGGGGGAATAGGCAATGATCAAGAACATCATTGATATTTCCCTGCGTAATCGGTTTTTGGTTATCGTTATTACCGTGATGGTTGTTGCAGGTGGACTATGGTCCATGAAAAACACTCCCCTGGATGCGATACCTGATCTTTCCGATGTGCAGGTGATTGTCTTTAGCGAATACCCGGGGCAGGCGCCCCAGGTGGTAGAGGATCAGATTACCTATCCTCTGACGACGGCGATGCTGGGCGTACCCGGCGCCAGGGTGGTGCGGGGCTATTCATTTTTCGGCCTGTCCTTTGTCTATATCATCTTCGAAGATGGTACCGATATGTATTGGGCCCGTTCACGGGTCCTGGAATACTTGAACTATGTGAGTAGTCGCCTGCCTGATGGTGTTTCCCCATCACTCGGCCCTGATGCCACAGGTGTTGGCTGGATCTATGAGTATGCCCTGGTGGATCACAGTGGTAAGCATGACCTGGCGCAATTGCGATCAATCCAAGACTGGTATTTACGCTATCCATTACAGACTGTCCCCGGTGTTGCAGAGGTAGCTTCTGTCGGTGGTTATATCAAGCAATACCAGGTAGAGGTCGATCCGAATGCATTGCTTGCCTACAATATTCCACTGGCAAAAGTCAGGCTGGCGATCCAGCACTCGAATAATGATGTGGGTGGCAAACTGATAGAAATGGCTGAAACTGAATATATGGTACGCAGTCTCGGTTATATCCAGTCGATCGCTGATTTGAATGTCATACCTGTTGGCGTTGACAAGAGGGGTACACCCATCCGCCTGCAGGACGTTGCCAATGTCCATCCTGGTCCGGAATTACGGCGCGGTGTCACTGAGCTGAATGGTGAAGGTGAAACCGCTGGCGGTGTGGTTATTATGCGTTATGGTGAGAATGCCCTGACCACCATCAAAAAAATTCGGGAAAAATTGGATGCGCTGAAGTCAGGCCTGCCCGAAGGAGTAGAAATTGTACCGGTTTATGATCGCGGCGATCTCATCGAACGCTCCGTGGACAATTTAAAAAACAAACTGATAGAAGAGTTCATTGTCGTTGCACTCGTTTCAATTTTATTTCTATTTCATGCTCGGTCAGCGCTGGTGGCCATTATCTCTTTACCTATTGGTATTCTCATCGCTTTTGCGATCATGAAATGGCAAGGTATTAACGCCAACATCATGTCTTTAGGTGGCATTGCCATTGCCATTGGCGCCATGGTCGACGGAGCTATTGTCATGATCGAGAATGCCCATAAGCATCTGGAGGCAATAGTTGCGGATAAGGGTCGTCCATTATCTTCAGGGGAACGGTGGGGAGCCATTACATCGGCATCACGGGAAGTTGGCCCGGCATTATTTTTCTCACTATTGATTATTACCGTTTCATTCCTGCCGGTTTTCACTCTTCAAGCCCAGGAAGGTCGTTTGTTTGCGCCGCTGGCCTTTACAAAAACCTATGCCATGTCCGCAGCCGCCCTGTTGTCGATTACCCTGGTGCCGGTACTCATGGGTTATTTTATACGTGGCAAGATTCCCACTGAAACAGACAATCCGCTGAACCGCTTCCTCCACCTTATCCATACGCCCGTACTGAATCTGGCGATTCGCTGGCGTTGGTTGACTTTGACACTGTCTCTGGTCTTGTTGTTGCTAACGGTATATCCCCTGGCCAAGCTGGGCAGTGAATTTATGCCGCCTCTGGACGAAGGGGATATTCTGTATATGCCCACAACCTATCCAGGAGTCTCGATTACCAAGGCAAAGGAGATTCTTCAGCAAACGGACAAGATATTAAAATCATTCTCTGAAGTGGCTACTGTATTCGGCAAGGCCGGCAGGGCAGAAACGGCAACCGACTCAGCACCGCTGGCGATGCTGGAGACCACGATACGTCTCAAGCCGAGACAAGAATGGCCAATGCCTGACAAGACTACCCGGGAACTGATAGCCGAGATGGATGCGGCGATCAAGTTTCCGGGTTTGTCCAATGCCTGGACGATGCCGATCAAGACCCGTATCGACATGCTCTCCACTGGCATCAAGACGCCAATCGGTATCAAGGTCAGCGGTCCTGATCTAATGGTATTGGAGCAGCTTGCCAATGATATTGAGCAAGTTCTGAAACCGCTCCCCGATACCCTCTCTGCCTTTGGCGATAAAGCGGCGGGTGGTTACTATCTCGACTTTGATATCAGTCGCGCAGAGGCCGCCCGCTATGGACTAACAGTAGGTGATGTGCAGGAGATCATTCAGAGCGCCATAGGCGGAATTAACGTGACCCAGACTGTTGAAGGGCTGGAGCGTTACCCGGTCAATCTACGTTATCCGCGCGAACTGCGTGACAACCTGGACAGCCTGAAGCGCGTCCTGATACCGACACCGACTGGTGCACAAATCCCGCTGTCGCTTGTTGCAGATATTGCGCTGCGTCGCGGTCCGCCGGCCATTAAGAGTGAAAACTCCCGACCCAATGCCTGGATCTATGTCGATATCAAAAGCGCAGATATTGGTGGTTATGTTGCCGAAGCCAAAAAGCGCGTGGCTGCGCAGGTCGATATCCCGGCTGGTTACACCTTGACGTGGTCAGGCCAGTTTGAATACATGGAGCGTGCTGCAGAGCGTTTACGGATGGTCGTTCCAGCCACCCTGTTCGTGATTTTTTTGTTGCTCTATTTCAACTTCCGCAATATTACCGCACCACTGGTGGTGATGATTTCTATCCCCTTTGGTCTCATCGGGGGTTTCTGGTTAGTCTTCTGGCTGGGCTACAATTTATCCGTCGCAGTGGCGGTCGGATTTATCGCGCTGGCCGGGGTTGCGGTTGAAATCGGTGTGCTGGTCATGACATTTATCGACCAGGAGCTAGCACGACAGCGCCATGATAAAAACATGGTTGGGGCACACGATCATGGTAGTGGTATGTATCATCAGGCGCCGAGTCAGGCACATCTGACGGCAACGGAAATCATGCGTGCGGTTCATATAGGTACATCCGAGCGCGTTCGGCCAATCGCTATGAGCGCAACCGCTATTATCGCTGGATTGTTACCTATTATGTGGGGCAGTGGTAGTGGTTCGGAAGTGATGCAGCGTATCGCAGCACCAATGGTCGGTGGCATGGTCACCGTGACGATGTTGAGTTTGCTGGTGCTGCCGGTAATTTATGGCCTGGTATTACAGCTACAGGAATGGCGGCTTAGAAGAAAAGAGAAAAAAGATGAACGAAAATAGGCCGTCCGTGGGTGTGGGAACCCACCAGCAGGCTTATGAACCGATCTTCTGGAGATTCAAAATAATGAAACCAGAGATAACTATGCTTTAAAATTAAGCAGGGACAGATACAACGTCCACTTCTGGCAGGGGTACGGCACTGGTATCTGTATCAGACCCCACTATCTATTGGCCAGTCCATAGCTCCGCCTCCTAAGCCCTTTGTCCTGTTTTCAAGCTTACTGCCACCGCTTCGTTGTTATCCACATCCCTGGCCAGCAGGGCCAGCGACAGGTCGGCATTGGCGACAGACTTTGGCAATGCTATCCGTACCCGGTGGCCACTGCCCGGCGCCACATCACACTCACTGCCGTCTTTAACTGAGATCATCGGCCCACACTCAAAACGACGGTTACCCTGGGGCAGAATCAGTTCCAGCGTGTCGCCGACGGCGAATTTGTTTTTGACGTCCACATCGGCCGTGCCGTTGGCTACATTATAGGCAATGACCTCACCGACGAAACGCTGGCGATAATTGATAGAGGCGCCCTGCATATAGTTCTGGTGTTCGGCCGTGTGATGGCGCTGGTAAAAGCCGTCGGTATATCCGCGGTTGGCCAGCGCATCGAGTTTGCCAATCAACGATGGATCAAATGGCCGGCCGGCCACAGCGTCATCAATCGCCTGGCGATAGATCTGCGCCGTACGCGCGGCATAATAATAGGACTTGGTGCGGCCCTCGATCTTCAGCGAATCGACACCGATCTGAACCAGTCGCGCGACATGCTCGACGGCACGCAGGTCCTTCGAGTTCATGATATAGGTGCCATGTTCATCCTCGAACACCGGCATCTGTTCGCCCGGACGATTCTCTTCCTCGATCAGATAAACCTTGTCGGCCAGCGGATGGCGCGGCATGTCACCACAACTGGACAGGCCACCCGGCGTCACCCCGCCCTGGTTAATACTATCCGGGTTGGCCTGCAACAAATCCTGTAATGGAATAATGTCACCACTGACATCCTCGCCACCCTGCTCGACGCCATACTTCCAGCGGCAGGAGTTGGTGCACACCCCCTGGTTCGGGTCACGGTGATTGAAATAACCGGACAACAGACAGCGGCCCGAATAAGCGATACACAAGGCGCCGTGGACAAAGACCTCGAGCTCCATGTCCGGACAACGCTGACGGATATCGGCAATCTCATCCAGCGACAGTTCACGCGACAGGATCACCCGCTCCAGACCCAGCGACTGCCAGAATTTGACCCCGGCATAATTGACGGTATTGGCCTGCACCGACAGATGCACCGGCATATCCGGCCATTTTTCCCGCACCAGCATGATCAGCCCCGGGTCGGCCATGATCAGTGCATCCGGCCCCATGGCGATGACCGGTGCCATATCGGCCAGGTAGGTATCGACCTTGCTGTTGTGTGGCATCAGGTTGCTGGCGACAAAAAACTTCTTGCCCAGCGCATGGGCTTCGTCGATACCCTTTTGCAGGTTATCGTTCATGAAATCATTGTTACGCGCACGCAGGCTGTAGCGCGGCTGGCCGGCATAAACGGCATCGGCGCCATAGGCCAGGGCATAACGCATATTCTGTAGTGTACCGGCAGGGGACAGTAATTCCGGAGTGGTGGATGTCGTCATCGGCTCAGACCATTAAGTAACAGCAGCGCATTATAGCAAAGTCGGCCCATCATATACCCGGAAACCAACGACTGCCTTAAGGCGCCATGCGGCCCTGGCATGATCACCTGTCAACGAAGGGGTTTAGCCCAGCCGGGCCAACTGCCGGTCATGCCAACGCCTTAAGGTGATCAGCGCGGTTATCGCGCCAATCATGGCCACCATCATGTCCGACTGGGTATCCCAGACATAGCCCTGAGTACCGAGAAAGGCCTCGGCGGCCTCATCCGACAATGCCGCCACCCACCACTCGATCAGTTCATAAAAGGCACTGAAGGCCAGACAGATCGAAACAATGACAAATGGCAGCCAGCCCTGTTTGTTGATAACCGCATGACGAATCAGGATTTCACGGGCAACAATGGCCGGGATAAAGCCCTGGGCGAAATGGCCGAGCTTGTCGTAATTATTACGCTGCCAGCCCAGGGCCTCGCTGATCCAGTCAAACAGCGGTACCTCGGCATAGGTGTAATGACCACCGACCATCAGGATAATGCAATGCATCAATATCAGGACATAGAGCAACGGGGTCAATGGAAACGAGTGGCGTGTCCACCACATCAGCACGACGGCGATCAGGGCCGGGATCACCTCCAACCACCAGGTCGGGTAATCATGCGGGTTGATGGCAGACCAGATCAACACCGAAAAGAAGACCACTATCCAGGCTGTATTCATCCCTGACCTATGCTGCCATTTAAACAAGCCA
>Ga0316187_10005291_pt1 | contig 11147 bp, 9 predicted proteins | sample CroRivburrow1_MG_FD_204927 | JGI IMG/M metagenome (GOLD analysis project Ga0316187, IMG submission 204927) | Coastal sediment microbial communities from Maine, United States - Cross River worm burrow 1 | ecosystem: Environmental > Aquatic > Marine > Coastal > Sediment | place: USA: Maine...
TAGAGATGTAGAACGATTCTTTGCACAGAAAACCAAATGCAGCCCCGGTTCATTGAGTGTATTAGACCCCGATCTCTATGAAATTGGGCCGGAGCGCGTAAGAGAATATGCGCATCAACACAATCTTTTGGTAACGGCAGGAGTGGATGCTGCCCTTCTTCACACTGGGCCTGTTGAAGCGATTGTGGAACGAATAAAGAGTTATATCGAGAACTTCGCCAGAGACGGGCGCTGCCTGATCCATCTCAACCAAATTCCTCTCGATACACCCTCTGAACACGTTCACGCTGCAGTCGCGGCCTGCCATACATACGGGCGTTATCCTATTGCTGAGAATTTAGATGACGTTCAGTTTGAAATTCCAGAACGTGAGGATTTTTCAGACTTTAGAAAAAAGATTGGGGCATAGGAAGCACAAAAGATCAGAGCGGTTGCCTGGAATCAGGCAAACTTCTCAAACTCTCTCTTTGGCTAAATTGATCTTGATCCGTTTTGGGGGAGGGTCAGACTGACGGCGCGGACAGCACCGCCAGTCTGCTGTGCTAAATACGCTTTGTCATCCCTTGAGAATATATTCGACCACCAAGTCTCCTACCTCACTGGTGGAGTAACCCATCTTGCCAGCGGAGAGGCTCTTGATTTTGGTCCCTGTTACCGATTTGACCGCGTCTTCAATCGCCGTGGCTGCTTCTGTTTCACCAAGAGTCTCTAACATCATGGCACCGGCACAGATGGAAGCCAGCGGGTTGATGATATTTTTTCCGGTATATTTAGGAGCAGAACCACCAATGGGTTCAAACATGCTTACCCCTTCCGGATTGATATTGCCACCAGCGGCAATACCCATGCCGCCCTGAGTCTCAGCGCCCAGATCGGTGATGATATCGCCGAACATGTTTGAGGTGACCAGTACATCAAACCATTCGGGACTCTTAACCATCCACATGCAGGTCGCATCGACATGGTAATATTCACGTGTGACATCGGGGTAATCCTTTTCGCCAATCTCATGAAAGGCTCTTTCCCAAAGGTCGAACACATACGTCAGGACATTGGTTTTACCCACCAGGCCCAGGGTGTTTGCATCTCCTTTGCCTCGGGCTTTTTTTCCGAATTTACGAGTGTATTCGAAGGCATAGCGAAGACATCGTTCAACCTGAAAGCGGTTATAAACCATGCTCTGAACAGCCACTTCCTGGGCGGTTCCCTTCATCGAAATGCCGCCTGTACCGGTATAGATGCCGCCTGAATTCTCTCGGATCACCACATAATCGATATCTTCCGGAGTTTTGTCCTTCAGCGGGGTGTCCACCCCGGGATAGAGTCGTACCGGACGCAGATTGATATATTGATCCAAGGCAAAACGCAGATTCAGGAGTATACCCTTCTCCAAAACCCCAGGTTTGACATCAGGGTGCCCGATGGCACCAAGAAAAATTGCATCGAAGGCCTGCAGGTCATCGACCGCAGTTTCCGGCAGCACTTCACCCGTCCGCAGATAGCGATCCCCGCCGAAATCAAAATCGGTCATCTCCAGGGCGAAGCCAAATCGGCCGGCGGCCGCCGTTAAAGCCTTGCGGCCCTCGTTTACCACTTCAAGTCCAGTACCATCGCCGGGAATTACAGCGATTCGGTAAGTTGTTGTCATATTAGTCTCCAATTCTATAATTTCCATGTAACTTTAAGAGCATGAGAGGTGCTCTAAATTTGTTCCTGCCACTTTAGATATAATCTTCTGTCTATTGTCAAGAATAAAGATACCCTCACGCCCTGCGCCTGGAAACCTTGAACGGAATCGTTTTTTCTGTCATCCCGGCAACCTGAGCAACAAATTGATACGGGTGCTAAGGCCAGGCTGTTTCTCGTTGAGCCCGGCATATATACATAACGACATAAGTTCAAGGCGCCCATCCAGGCAAGGCACGAGCGAGGAGCCGGCGGAGCAGCCTGTTAGCGCTGTGAGCAGGCACTGCAGCGAGTAACGCCCGCCTGGTGGGATGGATTGGATTTATGTCGCTATGCATGGTTTATCGTATAACGGTATGTACCCCGCTCCAAGCCAGAGTCCGTCTCTACTAGGAGCCGAGCGCCGTGGACGAGAGCCTCAAATCTTACCAGATTCTGTTTTTTCAAACCAGCCACGGCGGAGTAATCCCGGTCTGAGATGGTAAGCCGCACCACCCTGCTGCCACCGGCTTTGACCAGTAAAGGACGGATTTTCTGATACCAGCATCTGGAGTTGACCAGTTCCCCGAAAGCCGGATGATAGGGACCGGCTATCATCTCCTTCTCCAACTCCGGAGTAGGCTGTAACCCCATGCGGATAATCTTGATCTGGTTCTCCACAAGCAGATTTCGGGCCCGGGCCATGAGACTGACCGCCCGCTCAAGACTGAGAGGACGCCATAATGATCGGCGATACAATGAGGCGAGCTCAGTATTTTCCAGCACCAGAGTCGGGTAAAGTCTGACCAGATTCGGCGCTAAGTTCACTATAGCTCTGACTCCGTTCATAAACGACCGGGTGGTTTCTCCCGGAAGCCCGGCCATCAGTTGTATCCCTGTCTCCACCCCTTTGGTGCCAAGCAGACTTACCGCAGTCTCTACGTCTGCGGCGGTGTGTCCCCTGCCCGCCAGCTGGAGCACCTCGTCGTTCATTGACTGGGCCCCTATTTCAACAGTCCTGACCCCGGCAGAAATCAGAAAATCAATGATTTCCTCACTCAAACAATCCGGTCTGGTAGAAAGCCTGATAGAGTCGACCCGCCCACTATCGATATGGGGAGTGACAGCACTGAGAAGCTTGTACTGCAACCCCTCATTCAGGCAGGTAAACGACCCGCCGAAAAAGGCTACCTGCACCGTATCATGCACTTTGGACCTCGACAGCCAGCGCTTGATAGTCCTGCCCAGATCGGCCACCAGATCGTCTGAATCTTCCTGGTTTGCTCCGGCGATACCGAGCTGGTTACAGAACAGGCACCGATGAGGGCAGCCCCGGTGATGGATGAAATAGGGAATGATCAATGACATCGCTTATACCAATTTCTCCCAGCGAATATTTACCTCACAGCAGAGTAAAGTACATAAAACAGCAAACTCGATCGGTTGGCAACCTGACATGGTTTTATCAACTCAATTACGGCAATGAGTTTCGCTTGTTATTGATCAACTCATTGTTTCCGTTTCTCCGCGGTCCATGATCTCTTCAATCAGCTACAAGGGAAACACCCCGGCCAATTGCCTCCGCAGTCATTCAGCATTAATATAAGTAGAAGATATTGCCTGGGCTATGTCCCAGGCACATCAGACCCAGTCATATATTATCAGCTGCTTCTCAATCGGAGCCGGGACGGTCATGAAGATACTCATAATCGGGGCGAGCCGCGGTATTGGCAAAGCACTCATGGAAGAGGCGCTCAAGGATGGTCATAAGGTCAGGGTGCTGGCCCGACACCCAGACAGGCTTGAGTCAACGGATTCCCGCCTGGACCTGGTCCAGGGTGATGTGAGGGATCTGCAATCCGTCAAGGAAGCGGCCCAGGACATGGAAATCGTCTGCTCATGCATAGGTGTTCCCATAACCTTTAAAGCTGTCGATCTATTCTCTGTGGCGGCGGCCAACCTGGTAAAAGTGGTGGAGCAGCAGCCCACGCTGAAACTGATCGCGGTCACAGGAATCGGGGCCGGCGACTCAAAAGGTCACGGTGGTTTTCTTTACGATAGAATCTTCAAGCCCCTGTTTTTGAAATCGATTTATGAAGACAAGGACCGCGAGGAGGAGATCATCGCCGCCGGGGACATCGACTGGCTGATTGTCAGGCCGGCGGGCCTCACCAATGGACCCCGGACAGGCAACTATCGTATAATAAATGACCTCGAAGGTACTACCGCCAAGCGGATCTCTCGACGCGATGTTGCCGATTTCATTCTCTCCCAGGCGGTCCAGCCTAGCCATTTCGGCAAAACTCCGTTGATCACCTACTAATTTGATGAACCGTCTCTCTCACTCTGCTGCAGAGGATACGCGCTCTGTTTTTGCCCCCGCCGGGAAAGCCACAAAGAGATGGGCCAGGGAGCTGAGCGCAGGAGTTCCAAGCGATGCGTCACCTCCGCCTGGGGCTTTGCTCTCCGGCTGAACATCTCAGACCTCGCTGTCAGTGCTTTTGAGGGCCGCAGCTGCAGCCCGCTGCTCGGCTTCTTTTTTGGAACTGGCGCTGCCGGTACCCAGGACCTGTTCTCTGAACACCACCGAGATACTGAATTGTTTACGATGGGAGGGTCCCTCCTCGCTGTCCAGACGGTAGCAGGGGGCCTCATTGTATTTCTCCTGAAGCACTTCCTGCAGTCTGCTTTTGGCATCGGCCATGAGCAGACTTTCTTTCTTGTCTTCAATGGACTCTTCGAACAGGGCCTGGACCAGAGAGGCAGCTGTTGGATAGTCGCTATCCTCAAACACGGCTCCGATCGTTGCTTCGAAAGCACAGGAAAGAATCGAAGATTTGTTCCTGCCGTTCGAACCATCCTCACCTTTGCCGAGAAAAAGAAATCTCCCCATATCCAGCTTCCTGGCCATGTCAGCAAGGTGCGATTCATTGACCAGTGAAGCCCTGAACCTGGTCAACTCGCCTTCCTTCATCTCGGGATAGCGGCTGCAGAGCAAATGGCCAATGACCAGATCAAGCACAGCATCGCCGATAAACTCGAAAACCTGGTTATCTTGACCGGCTTGGGCCTGCTCGAAGGCGTAGGAAGAATGAATCAAAGCCTTCTGCAGCAGACGCAAATCGGTAAAACGGTAGCCGAGCAATTTTTCAAATTCGGCAAGCACCTCTTTGTTGCTGCCGGCCAGCTCATCCATGAAAGATCCCATCAATAATTTCCTCTTGTCAAACACTCTATCTATGGTATAAACAACGGTCTCAGCAGGAATCACCGGCGGCGTAGCCAAGTGGCTAAGGCAGTGGTCTGCAAAACCATTATTCACCGGTTCGACTCCGGTCGCCGCCTCCATGATACAGAAAAGGTTACAGGAGTTGCTCCTGTAACCTTTTTTACTTTTAGATACCGTAAAATCATCTGCCGGTCAATCCATCACCACCCCAACAATCTGGCCCCGCTCCTCAGCCGACCTCTTAAACCTCGATTCCCCAGATCTCATTGGCATACTGCCTGATGGTTCGGTCGGTGGAGAACTTGCCCATCCTGGCGACGTTGAGTATGGCCATCCTGGTCCAGAGTTGCGGTTCGAGGTAGGCTTCGTTGACCCGGTTCTGGCAATCGATATAAGATTCCAGATCCCTGATCAGCAGATATTGGTCGTGCGGGCTCATCAGTGAATCTATCAGCGGCTGGAACAGATTGCGATCTCCGTGACTAAAGGTGCCGCTTGATAACGCTTCCATGATCAGGGCTATGTCATCATTTTCGCGGCAGATCTGGACGGGGGTTCGACTGTTGTGGATACGCTCATATTCAGCCTCTTCGGCTGTCAGACCGAAGATGAAGATATTGTCTGCGCCCACCTCCTCTCTTATCTCGATATTGGCACCATCCAGGGTGCCAATGGTTAAAGCACCGTTCAAGGCGAGCTTCATGTTGCCGGTTCCCGAGGCTTCGGTGCCGGCGGTAGAAATCTGCTCGGAAAGATCGGCCGCCGGTATGATAAGTTCAGCCTGGCTGACATTGTAGTTAGGCAGAAATACGACTTTGAGCCGGTCGCCGATCCGAGGATCATTGTTCACCACTTCACCAATAGAGGTGATCAGTTTAATGATCAATTTAGCGCGCCAGTAGGATGGGGCCGCCTTGCCGGCAAAGATAACGGTCCTCGGCGCCAGATCGGTCTGCTCTGAGGTAACAAATTGATGGTAGAGGTGAATGACGTGCAGGGCGTTGAGAAGCTGGCGTTTGTATTCATGAATCCGTTTTACCTGGACGTCGAACATGGTCTCGTGACTGACCAGAACGCCTGTGCTGATCCCGATGTAGTCGGCCAGCTTATACTTGTTGTTGAGTTTGATCTCCCGAAACCGTTTTTGGAACTCCCTGTCATCGGCAAAAGGTTCCAGCTCCCTGAGCTTGTCTAGATCAACTTCCCAGCCGGTACCGATCTTCTCGTTGATCAGCCCTGACAGATCCGGGTTTGATTTAAGCAGCCAGCGCCGTGGGGTAATACCGTTGGTCTTTGAGTTGATCTTGTCCGGATAGAAATTGTCAAAATCCTTGAACACCTTATCTTTTAACAGTTGGGTGTGCAGCGCCGCCACACCGTTGACCGAATGAGAGCCAACGATAGCCAGATAGGCCATCCGCACCTTTTTGGGGTAACCCTCCTCGATAATCGACATCCTGCCGATCTTGCCCAGATCGCCCGGGTAGTGCTGGGAGACCTGATCCAGAAATCGCTGATTGATCTCGTAGATGATCTGCAGGTGCCTGGGCAGCACCTTGCCAATCATATCCACCGACCAGCGCTCCAGCGCTTCCGGCATCAGGGTGTGGTTGGTGTAGGCGAAAGTTCTGGTGCAGATATCCCAGGCTTTCTCCCAGTTCAGACCTTCGAGGTCGAGCAGAATTCGCATCAATTCGGGAATAGCAATCGCAGGATGGGTGTCGTTGAGCTGCACAGCCACCCGGTCGGGAAATTTATCGAAGGTCTCGTTGTTCTTTTTAAAACGGCGCATGATATCTTGAAAGGTTGCCGCCACGAAAAAGTACTGCTGCCGCAGGCGCAGCTCCTGGCCCGCATAGTTGTGATCAGGTGGATACAGGACCTTGGAGATGGTTTCCGAGCTGACCTTCTGCTGAACCGCCCCGATATAGTCCCCTTCCCCGAAGTGGGTGAGGTCCAGCTCGCTCGAAGCCCGGGCCGCCCAGAGACGCATGTTGATTACATGATCATTCATATAGCCCGGCACCATGATATCACAGGGCATGGCCATGACGTCCTGGGTATCAATCCACTTTGACCGATAGCACCCTTTGTCGTCCTGATAAGTGCTCACCTTTCCGTAAAATTGTATGCTGAAGACCGGCAGGCGGCGCTCGAATTCCCACGGTGTACCATACCGCAACCAGTTGTCAGGTCGCTCGACCTGATAGCCGTCGATTAACTGCTGGTTAAAAAGCCCGTACTCATACCGGATACCATACCCGTAGGCGGGAATCTTCAAGGTGGCAATGGAATCCATGAAACAGGCGGCAAGCCTTCCCAGGCCTCCGTTACCCAGTGCTGCGTCTTCCTCCTGCTCGCGGATTTCCTCCATCGAGAAGCCCAATTCAGAAACGGCTTGTTTGACTTCGTCATAGAGGCCCAGGTTGATAATCGAATTGCCCAGCGAGCGGCCGATGAGAAACTCCAACGACAGGTAGTACACCCGTTTCTTCTTCTTGGCATAGAAGGTCTTCTGGGTCTTTATCCATTTCTCCACCATGATATCGCGCAAGGTGAAGGCCAGGGCCTTATAGATATCGGAGGCGCCGGAACGCTCGGGATCCCTGCCTTGAAAACTCAGCAGGTGATGAATGATACTGTCCCGGATCGATTCTGAAGTTTCAGAGAAAAAAGCCTTAGAACCTTTGCTTTCAAGAGCTTCAGACAATATGTCAGGGGTTGGTCTGCTCATCTGCATTCCTCCCGGGTTATGTGTTTTGATTATAAATGAACCAGTGGCTTATGCTCAGAACCGCTCATAGAAGAACAATAGCTCTGGTCTCACATTCCTGCTCGCAAATTCAGCCGGTCTTCGGATAATTCCCTGTAATTCAGGGGGTGTGTATGAAGGGAATAGAGACCTTAAGCAGCCACAGACCCTATTGGGAGCTGCTCAATTTTCTCTGAAAAATTATCTCACAATGTCGTATACACATTCCTCTTTTTATGTCTATTATAAGGAAATGTCATCCGATTCCCAGATTGACAGGCACTAATTTTCAATCCTGCAACGTACTTCAGAGTGTAAACATGGAAAAAAATCAGGCAACCGTCTCAAAGCAAACATTGTATCTCAGCGTACTGATCGTCTTCATTGCCGGCTTCATCTGTGGTGTTGTTTTCACCGTTATGAAATCGCCAGGCACCGCCCCGGTGGCAACCAACTCCGCCCAGCAGTCCGCTGAGTCTCAACAGGAAGCTCAGGCCATCCTCAATCTCGAAGCCGAGGTGACCGCCAATCCTGACAACTATAACGCCTGGACCCAACTCGGACATCTCTATTTCGACAGCAACCAGGTGAGCAAGGCCATCGGCGCCTACACCAAGTCACTGGAACTGCACTCGGGCAATGCCAATCTCTGGACCGACCTGGGGGTCATGTACCGGAGATCGGGAGACCCGCAAAAAGCTATTGAGGCATTCGATAAAGCCATCTCCATGGACAATAGTCACGCTCCTTCAAGATTTAACAAAGGGATTGTTCTCCATTTCGATCTTGGCAAGAGTGATGAAGCGATAGAGTCCTGGCGGTCGGTGCTGGCGATCAACCCCGACTACCAAACAGCAAACGGCATGCCGCTGCAAGAGCTCATCGACCAGGTGAAAGCAGAGGCCGAAAACAAAAAATAACAATCGACATCCACAAAGGAGAGCACGATGAAATTCGAAACCATCGCCCTGCACGGCGGCCAAACCATTGATCAGGATACGCTGTCACGGGCGGTTCCGGTATACCGGACAAGTTCCTACGTGTTCAAGAGCACCGAACATGCGGCCAACCTTTTCGCCCTAAAGGAGCTCGGTAACATCTACACGCGCATCGGTAACCCGACCCAGAATGTCCTCGAGCAGCGGGTTGCCCAGCTCGAGGGCGGGGCAACCGCCCTGGCACTGGCCTCGGGAACTTCGGCGATTTTCTACACAATAATCAATATCTGTTCCCAGGGTGACGAAATCATCGCCGCCAACAACTTGTACGGTGGCACCTACGTTCAATTTGACTCGATACTGCCCCAGCTAGGCATCACCGTTAAATTTGTCGACCCCGAGGATCCGCAGAATTTCGCCCGGGCGATCAATGAGAAAACTCGGGCCATTTTTTGTGAAACCATCGGCAACCCGACGCTCAACGTGGTCGACTTCGAGGCTATTTCAAAAATAGCCAAAGCCAATAATCTGCCGCTGGTGGTCGACTCGACCTTCACCACCCCCTATCTGTTCAAACCGATCGAATTCGGGGCCGATGTGGTAATTCACTCACTGACCAAGTGGATGGGCGGACACGGAACCGGAATCGGCGGTATCGTTATCGATGCCGGCAGATTCGATTGGACCGACCCGAAGTTTAAAATCTACAACGAACCGGATGACTCCTACCACGGTCTTCGCTATGCCCACGACCTCGGCGACCTCAACCCCGTCGCCTTTGCCCTGCGCATGAGACTTGTACCACTGCGCAACCTTGGGGCGAGCATCAGCCCGGACAACTGCTGGTTCTTCCTGCAGGGTATCGAAACCCTGGGACTGCGGATGGAACGTCACTGCAGCAATGCCAATGCGGTGGCCGATTTTCTAAACAACCACGAGGCGGTTGACTGGGTTTATTATCCAGGACTCAAAGGTTCGCCCGGTCATGAGATTGCCGCCACCTACCTGAAGAACGGCTTTGGGGGCATGGTTGCCTTTGGCATCAAGGGCGGTCTGGAAGCCGGTCAGAAATTCATCGAGGCACTGCAGTTGGCTTCTCACCTGGCTAACGTCGGCGATGCCAAAACCCTGGCCATCCACCCGGCCTCGACCACCCATTCTCAACTTTCTGCCGAGCAGCTTGTGGAATCCGGAATCACCGATACTATGATTCGACTCTCCATTGGGATCGAACATATCGACGATATCAAAGCGGACATTGAGCAGGCCCTGCAGAAAGCAACATCCTGACAGTCTAGGGGGACGATGGAAAACAATTCGGCGTCATATCTCGAAGTCGGTTCAGCGGGAGTGGTGGAGAAACAGTTCTTCACCTATGCCCAACCACCAGAGAAAATGACCCTCGAGAGCGGCGCCAACCTGGGCCCAGTTACCATCGGCTATGAAACCTGGGGGAAACTATCGCCCCAGCGGGACAATGCGGTATTGGTGGCCCATGCCTTTTCGGGCGATTCCCATGCCGCCGGCTTCTATGGCGATGACCCCAAAGAGGCCAAACCCGGCTGGTGGGACTCCATGATAGGGCCGGGCAAAGGACTCGACACAAATAAATATTTTGTCATCTGCGCCAATATCCTTGGCGGCTGCATGGGCACCACCGGCCCCTCCTCGATAAACCCTGAAACCGGTGCTCCCTACGGGCTGGATTTTCCGATGATGACCATTGGCGACATCATCGAATCCCAGAAAGCCCTGCTCGAATACCTGGGTATCTCCTCTCTGCACACGGTGGTCGGCGGTTCGGTCGGCGGTATGCAGGTGCTGGAATGGTGTGTCCGCTATCCGGAAATGGTCCGCTCCGCCATCCCTATTGCCACCACCATGCGCCACTCGGCTCTGGCCATTGCCTTCAACGAGGTGGCGCGGCAAGCCATTATGGTCGATCCAAAATGGAGCAAGGGCAACTATTACGATTCGGAAAAACCGGACCTCGGTCTGTCGGTGGCTCGCATGATTGGCCACGTCACCTACCTTTCCGATGAGGCCATGCGCCGCAAATTCGGCCGCAGGCTGCAGAACAAAGAAAATTTTTCCTACGGGTTTGACGTCGACTTCATGGTTGAGAGCTATCTTCGCTACCAGGGCTCAAAGTTCGTCAAACGTTTCGATGCCAACTCGGTACTCTACATCACCAAGGCAGCTGACTATTTTGATCTGGTCAACAGGGAGCCCCCGGCCAGGTCGATTCAGGATATCCGCGGTGTACCGATCAAGTTTCTGGTGATCAGCTACACCTCCGACTGGCTCTACCCCACCTACCAGGCGAAAGAACTAATCCAGGCCTTGAAACGGGCCGACCTTGACGCCAGCTTCTGCGAGATAGAGGCCGATTGTGGGCATGATGCTTTCCTGATACCGGATCAGCGGCTGGGGACCCTGATTGGAGGATTTTTAGATGGTGTTCCCCGGAACTGAGCAAATGCGCTTTGATCTCCAGGTAATTGCTTCCTGGATCGAACCCGGTTCGAAGGTGCTCGATCTGGGCTGCGGCCATGGTGAACTC
>Ga0316187_10005292_pt1 | contig 11147 bp, 6 predicted proteins | sample CroRivburrow1_MG_FD_204927 | JGI IMG/M metagenome (GOLD analysis project Ga0316187, IMG submission 204927) | Coastal sediment microbial communities from Maine, United States - Cross River worm burrow 1 | ecosystem: Environmental > Aquatic > Marine > Coastal > Sediment | place: USA: Maine...
AAATTATTAGGAGCTTTGGCGGTAATAATCGGCGCTATAGCCGGGTTTTATTACTATGCGGATGCATCGCTTTTGATGCGTGTGCTGGCAATGCTGGTTGCGCTGGGTATAGCAATGGCGGTTGTGTTGCAAACAACGATTGGACAGACGGCCTGGGCCTACGTCGGTGATGCGAAGACTGAAGTACGCAAGGTAGTATGGCCAACTCGAAAAGAAACCGTACAGACCACGTTAATTGTCATGGTTATGGTGTTTGTAGTCGCGACCATGCTTTGGCTGTTCGATATGGTGCTTGCTGCGGCGGTCAAATATTTGACTGGTCAGGGAGGTTGATACGGTATGACTATGCGCTGGTATGTAGTTCACGTGTACTCGGGTTTTGAGCAGCAGGCAGTACGTTCTATCAAGGAGCGGATAGCACATGCCAGCCTGGAAGACAGGTTTGGTGAGATTTTAGTCCCGACAGAAGAAGTTGTTGAGATGCGCGGTGGTCAAAAGCGCAAAAGTGATCGGAAGTTTTTCCCGGGCTATGTGTTGATTCAGATGGAAATGGATGATGAGACTTGGCATTTTGTTAAGGATGTGCCGAAAGTCATGGGTTTTATCGGTGGAACAAGTGACCGCCCTGCGCCTATTACAGATAAAGAGGCGCAGCGAATAATAGACCGCATCCAGGAAGGTGTTGAAAAGCCGAGGCCCAAGGTATTGTTTGAGCCGGGTGAGGTTGTGCGCGTCATTGAAGGGCCGTTTGCCGATTTCAATGGTGTTGTAGAAGAGGTTAATTACGAGAAGGACCGCTTGCGTGTGGCGGTGACGATCTTTGGTCGTTCTACGCCGGTTGAGTTGAGTTTCGGTCAAGTCGAAAAGGGCTAAGTTCAGGTGTTGTATGTTTGCCTGAGGGTGATCATACAATTTGTTTTTGTGTTAATTGGGGAGCCGAGTGTTTGAGTCACAAGGCGTTTGCACCCGGGAGTATATGTAATGGCTAAGAAAGTCGACGCTTACATCAAGCTACAGGTGCCTGCTGGTCAGGCTAACCCTAGTCCGCCGGTCGGTCCTGCATTGGGCCAGCGTGGTGTGAATATCATGGAATTCTGCAAGGCATTTAATGCCCAAACGCAGGGGACAGAAGCGGGTATGCCGCTTCCAGTAGTGATCACTGTTTACAGTGACCGCAGTTTTACCTTTGTTACCAAGACACCACCAGCGTCTGTGCTGTTAAAGAAGATTGCGGGTCTCAAAAGTGGTAGTGCCACCCCGAATACCAATAAGGTAGCTAAGGTTAATCGTGCCCAGTTGGAAGAAATCGCCCAAACAAAGATGCCTGACCTGACAGCTGCAGATATGGATGCTGCTGTACGGACTATCGCCGGAAGTGCGCGCAGCATGGGTATTGAGACTGAGGGGGTGGTTTGAGATGGCAAAGTTAACTAAACGCACAAAGGCAATTAATGCCAAAGTGGAGCTCGGTAAGCAATACCCGCTTGCCGATGCGCTGAACTTGATCAAGGAGTTGTCGACGGTCAAATTTGATGAGTCGGTAGATGTCAGCGTCAATTTAGGTGTTGATCCACGTAAATCTGATCAGGTAGTTCGTGGCTCAACTGTGCTGCCAAATGGTACTGGTAAGACAGTGCGTGTTGCTGTGTTTGCTCAGGGTGATAATGCTGATGCGGCAAAGGCTGCAGGCGCAGATATAGTAGGCTTTGATGATCTGGCGGACGAAGTCAAGAAAGGTAATATGGACTTTGACATTGTTATTGCTACGCCGGATGCTATGCGTGTTGTTGGTCAATTGGGCCAGATATTGGGTCCCCGTGGCCTGATGCCTAATCCAAAAGTAGGCACAGTGACGGCCGACGTTGCCACTGCGGTTACGAATGCCAAATCGGGTCAAGTTCAGTACCGTACCGATAAAAACGGCATAATTCATTGCTCAATAGGCAAGGTCAGTTTTGATGTCAATGCCTTGAGTGAAAATCTCGCGTCATTAATTGCGGCCCTGAATAAGGCAAAGCCGAGTTCAGCCAAGGGCGTATATATGAAGAAAGTCTCTGTATCCAGCACGATGGGTCCAGGGCTGCAGGTCGACCAGACCGCAATGTAATTTATTGATCTGATTTAATCGTCAGATCAATTGAAAGACTTTGGGTCCAGTCATTCAAGTAATGGCTGGAACATCAAAGACCGTAGGTGCCCTGGCGTATTTTTTAGGGGCTTAATAAAGTAGTTTTTAACCTGCGCAGATGGTACCCGCACCCGATTTATTTAGGGCGGATGCTGTAAGGAGGGGTCGTCAGACCTCGTTTACGTGATAGCCCGGCACGGTGTTGATTTGTTAATCAATAGTCTAGTGTCGGTTAACACAGGAGTAAGGCATTTGTTAACACTCGAAGACAAAAAGGCCATTGTGGCCGATGTCGCGAGCTATGCCGAAGTGGCGCAGTCAGCCGTTGCCGCTGAATATAACGGCTTGACGGTTGAGCAGATGACCCAGTTACGTGTTCAAGCGCGTGATGCAGGTGTCTATTTGCGAGTGGTCAAGAATACATTAGCAAAACGGGCCGTTGCCGGTACCGAGTTTGAATGTATTCAAGATTCACTGACCGGGCCACTGGTGTTGGCATTCTCACAGGATGAGCCAGCTGCCGCAGCACGTGTGATCAACGATTTTAGTAAAACCAATGACAAGCTCATTGTTCGTATCGTTGCGCTACGTGGTCGGTTGTTGTCACCTGGAGATGTTGGTGTGTTGGCCAAGATGCCGACGAAGGATGAGGCTATCAGCCAGTTAATGGCTGTTATGAAGGCGCCTGTCCAGAAATTCGTTAGCACTCTGGCTGCACCAGGCAACAAGTTTGCCCGGACGCTGGCAGCAGTTCACGATCAGAAAAATGCAGCTTGATTCTATTTGGAATCAGGTTTGAAAATTTGAATTTATATATTATTTAAGGAGCTAGAATCATGGCTGTTTCAACAGATGAGATTTTGGAAACGATTTCCAATATGACTGTTATGGAAGTCGTTGACTTGATCAGCGCGATGGAAGAGAAATTTGGTGTTACTGCGGCAGCTGCCGTAGCTGCTGCACCTGCTGCAGGGGGCGGAGACGCTGGTGCTGCTGCTGAAGAAAAGACTGAGTTTGATGTCGTGCTGACAGGCGCTGGCGACAACAAGGTTAAGGTGATCAAGGCTGTAAGAGCCATCACTGGTCTGGGCTTGAAAGAAGCCAAAGCTATGGTCGAAGGTACGCCAGCAACTGTTAAGGAAGCGGCGAGCAAGGATGAAGCAGAAGACCTTAAGAAGCAACTGGAAGAGGCAGGCGCTTCAGTCGATCTTAAGTAATTTCGACTGGACGTTGTTCTTCCGTAAAAATGTTACAGGAACAGGCTGACAGCTTGCTGTCGGCCTGTTCCTGCTGGCGTTTGATCGAGAGTTAGGCACCTGCTTATAAGGCAGGTAATGGAAACTGATATTTTGTGCTGAGGGTACCCGATGGCATACTCATTTACTGAAAAAAAATGCATCCGTAAAGATTTTGGCAAGCGGCCAAAAGTTTTACAGGAACCATATTTATTGGCTACACAGCTGGAGTCGTTCCGTTCGTTCCTGCGTGTTGATGCTACCGCTGAGGAAAGAAAAAGTACCGGGTTGGAATCGGCATTTACATCGGTATTTCCTATTACCAGTTATTCGGGTAGTGCTGCACTGGAATATGTCAGCTATGACCTGGGTGTGCCAACCTTTGATGTAAAAGAGTGTCAGTTACGTGGTGTCACTTATTCCGCGCCTTTACGAGTTACGGTGCGCCTGGTTATTTACGATAAAGATGCGCCAGCCAGCCGGAAGGTTGTTAAAGATATTAAAGAACAAGAAGTCTATATGGGCGAGATCCCATTGATGACTGAGAACGGTACCTTTGTTATCAATGGTACTGAGCGTGTTGTTGTATCGCAGCTGCATCGTTCGCCAGGTGTGTTTTATGATCATGATCGAGGTAAGACGCATTCATCCGGCAAGATTCTCTATTCTGCACGTGTAATACCTTACCGTGGCTCATGGCTTGATTTTGAAATGGACCCGTCTGATGGCGTGTATGTCCGTATCGATCGCCGTCGTAAATTGCCAGCAACCATATTGCTGCGCGCGTTAGGTTACGAACCGCAGCAAATACTGGAAATGTTTTTTGATGACGACACGTTTACATTTGACAAGGATACTATCAAATTAGCGTTGATTCCTGAGCGTCTGCGCGGCGAAACACTTTCTTTTGATGTAAAGACCGCGCGCGGCAAGATTGTAGTAGAAACAGGTCGCCGTATAACTGCCCGCCATATCCGTGAAATTGAAGAGGCTGGGGTAAAAGCAATATCTGTTCCTGATGAGTTTCTGCTGGAGAAGGTGTTGGCACATGATGTCATAGACACCGAGACCGGTGAGATTCTAGCGGCCGCGAATGCCGAGATTACTGAGGAATTGTTAGGCGCGTTGCGTGAGTCGGGAATGAAAGAATTCAAGACGATTTACACTAATGAGCTCGACAATGGCCCCTATATTTCCAACACTTTGCGCGTCGATCCTACGACCAACCAGCTGGAAGCTATGGTTGAAATTTATCGTATGATGCGTCCGGGTGAGCCACCGACAAAAGAATCGGCGGAATTGTTGTTCCAAAACCTGTTTTTTAATCCTGACCGCTATGACTTATCAGCGGTAGGGCGTATGAAGTTCAATCGTCGTACGGGTCGTGACAGTATTACTGGCCCAGGCATCCTGTACGATGGGCAGTATTTCTCGTCACGTAGTGATGAGTTTTCCAAGGGGCTGTTCGACGAGCTGGGTAGTGATCACTCTGATATCATCGATGCGATGCGCGTGTTGCTGGAGATCAAGAACGGTCGCGGTACGATCGATGATATTGATCACCTGGGTAATCGCCGTATACGTTCTGTTGGTGAAATGGTCGAGAACCAGTTCCGTATTGGTCTGGTCAGAGTGGAGCGCGCTGTTCGTGAACGCCTTACCTTGGCCGAGTCAGAAGGATTGATGCCGCAAGACATGATCAATGCCAAGCCGGTATCCGCTGTCATCAAGGAATTTTTTGGTTCCAGCCAGTTGTCACAGTTTATGGATCAAAACAATCCCTTGTCAGAGGTTACTCATAAGCGCCGTGTTTCGGCCTTGGGCCCAGGTGGTTTAACGCGTGAACGTGCCGGTTTCGAGGTGCGTGACGTGCATCCAACCCATTATGGTCGTGTATGCCCGATTGAAACGCCTGAAGGACCGAATATTGGTCTGATCAACTCTTTGGCTGTTTATGCCAGAACCAATGAGTACGGTTTCCTTGAGACACCGTATCGCAAGGTGGTTGATGGTCATGTTACAAAAGAAATTGAGTATCTGTCAGCCATTGAAGAAGGTCGTTTTGTCATTGCTCAGGCCAGTGCGACCTTGGATAGTAAAGGCAAGTTGACCGATGAGCTGGTTAACGTTCGTCACCAGAATGAATTTACCTTGTCAGCGCCGGATCGTATCGAGTATATGGATGTTTCACCAAAGCAGACCGTTTCGGTTGCCGCTTCGTTGGTACCTTTTCTTGAGCATGATGATGCCAACCGTGCATTGATGGGATCTAACATGCAACGCCAGGCTGTACCTACCTTGTGTGCTGAGAAGCCGCTGGTTGGTACTGGCATGGAACGTTGTGTGGCCATTGATTCAGGTGTGGCTGTAACAGCGCGTCGTGGTGGTGTTGTTGATAATGTGGATGCAGGCCGTATTGTTGTTCGCGTCAGTGACGAGGAAACAATCGCCGGAGAAGCGGGCGTAGATATTTATAATCTGATTAAATACACCCGTTCAAATCAGAATACCTGTATCAATCAAAAACCACTGGTGCAGCCTGGCGATGTGATTGCCCGCGGTGATGTGCTTGCCGATGGGTCTTCAACAGATATGGGTGAACTGGCGCTGGGGCAAAATATGCTGGTCGCCTTTATGCCCTGGAACGGTTACAACTTCGAAGACTCGATTCTAATATCTGAGCGAGTCGTCAAAGAAGACCGTTATACGTCGATTCATATTGAAGAAATCACCTGTGTTGCTCGTGATACCAAATTAGGATCTGAGGAAATTACCTGTGATATTCCCAATGTTGGTGAAGGCGCACTGTCTAAGCTCGATGAATCCGGTATTGTCTACATCGGTGCCGAAGTAGAGCCGGGCGATATCCTTGTTGGTAAGGTCACACCTAAGGGTGAGACGCAGCTGACGCCGGAAGAGAAACTGCTACGTGCTATCTTTGGTGAAAAGGCCTCTGATGTAAAAGATACCTCGTCACGCGTTCCATCGGGAATGGCGGGTACTGTGATCGATGTACGAGTCTTTACTCGCGATGGTGTTGATAAGGATCAGCGTGCGCTGGATATCGAAAAGGCGGAGCTGGAGCGTATCAAAAAAGATTTAAATGATGAATTCCGCATATTTGAAGAAGATATCTATATGCGCCTGGAGAAATTGCTGACAGGCAAGGCTGCCGATGGTGGTCCGAAGGGGCTCAAGGGTGGTGCGAAAATAAGTAAAACCTATTTGTCAGATGTTGAACGTGATAAATGGTTTGAAATACGCCTGAGTTCAGATGACGCCAATAAACAGCTTGAGCAGCTTAATGCACAGCTCAAGCAGGTGCGCAAAGAATATGATAGCAAGCTGGAAGAGAAACGCGCCAAGCTAACTGCTGGCGATGATCTGGCGCCAGGCATATTGAAAATGGTGAAGGTATACATGGCGGTCAAGCGCCGTATACAGCCGGGTGACAAGATGGCCGGTCGTCATGGTAACAAGGGTGTAATCTCGATGATTGTACCTGAGGAAGATATGCCGCATATGGAAGATGGCACTTCGGTGGATATCGTTCTGAATCCACTGGGTGTACCTTCGCGTATGAATATCGGTCAGGTGTTAGAGACTCATTTAGGTTGGGCCGCGAAAGGTGTAGGTTTGCGCATTGGCGAAATGCTGGAGCAACAAAAGGCTGTGAGTGATATTCGCAGTTTTCTTGATAAAGTTTATAACACCAGCGGTTGTAAGGAAGATCTGGATTCGTTAACCGATGCAGAGATTCTGGCGTTGGCAGGAAATCTGCGTCGCGGCGTTCCAATGGCGACTCAGGTCTTTGACGGTGCCAACGAAGCTGAAATCAAAAATATGCTTGAGTTGGCTGGCCTGCCAGAAAGTGGTCAGACTACATTGTTCGATGGTCGAACCGGTACTAAGTTCGATCGCCCGGTCACTGTGGGCTATATGTATATGTTGAAACTGAATCACTTGGTTGATGACAAGATGCATGCCCGTTCAACAGGGCCATACAGTCTGGTAACCCAGCAGCCATTGGGTGGTAAGGCCCAGTTCGGTGGTCAGCGCTTCGGGGAAATGGAAGTGTGGGCATTAGAGGCCTATGGCGCCGCCTATACACTTCAGGAAATGTTGACTGTCAAGTCGGATGATGTTCAGGGTCGTACCAAGATGTACAAGAATATTGTCGATGGTGATCATCGTATGGATCCGGGTATGCCAGAATCCTTTAACGTATTGTTGAAGGAAATCAGGGCGCTGGGTATTGATATCGAGCTTGACTAAGTGCGAGCAGTAACAGACTTGCATTGTCATCATTAATACAGTTACGACCTCAATGAGGCAGGAGAAACGGTTTTGAAAAACTTACTTAATTTGCTAAAGCCACAAGGTGCCGATGATGAATTCAACGCCATTCGCATTGGTTTGGCGTCACCATCCAAGATTCGATCATGGTCTTTTGGTGAGGTGAAGAAACCGGAAACCATAAACTATCGAACCTTTAAACCAGAACGTGATGGTTTGTTTTGCGCCAAGATTTTTGGGCCAGTAAAAGACTACGAATGTCTGTGTGGTAAGTACAAACGTCTCAAGCACCGCGGTGTGATTTGTGAGAAGTGTGGTGTTGAAGTGACGATGACCAAGGTGCGCCGTGAACGTATGGGGCATATTGAGCTAGCCAGTCCTGTCGCACATATCTGGTTTCTCAAGTCATTACCATCGCGTATGGGTTTGATGCTCGATATGACGCTACGCGACATTGAGCGGGTACTGTATTTCGAGGCTTTTGTTGTCGTTGATCCAGGTATGACCCAGCTAGAAGCAGGTCAGTTATTGAGTGACGAGGCCTATCTTGATGCGATAGAAGAATTTGGTGATGAATTTGATGCGCGCATGGGTGCTGAGGCGATCGAGGAGTTATTGCGCGCCCTGGATATCAAAAATGAAGTGCCTAGATTGCGTGAAGAGATTGCCGAGGCAGGATCTGAGACTAAAATCAAAAAGCTGAGTAAGCGTTTGAAATTACTTGAGGCGTTTCTTGATTCAGGTAATGCGCCGGAGTGGATGATTCTGACTGTTCTGCCGGTACTGCCGCCAGAGTTACGGCCGCTGGTGCCATTGGATGGTGGTCGATTCGCCACTTCAGATTTAAATGATTTGTATCGTCGTGTTATCAATCGTAATAATCGTTTGAAGCGTCTGTTGGATCTGAATGCACCCGACATTATTGTTCGCAATGAAAAACGTATGTTGCAAGAAGCTGTCGATGCCCTGTTGGACAACGGTCGCCGCGGCAAGGCGATCACTGGATCCGGTAAGCGGCCATTGAAATCATTGGCGGATATGATCAAAGGTAAACAGGGTCGCTTCCGTCAGAATTTATTGGGTAAACGCGTCGATTATTCTGGCCGTTCTGTCATTGTTGTAGGGCCTACACTCAAGCTGCATCAGTGTGGTTTGCCAAAGAAAATGGCGTTGGAACTTTTTAAACCATTTATCTTCAGTAAGGTTGAGCTGCGCGGTTTAGCAACAACCATCAAAGCCGCCAAGAAGCTGGTTGAGCGTGAGGGGCCAGAGGTCTGGGATATTCTTGAAGAGGTTATTCGAGAGCATCCAGTTATGTTGAACCGTGCGCCAACATTGCACCGTTTGGGTATTCAGGCCTTTGAGCCGACCTTGATTGAAGGTAAGGCAATACAGTTGCACCCGCTGGTATGTACCGCATTTAATGCCGACTTTGATGGTGATCAGATGGCGGTCCACGTACCGTTGTCACTAGAGGCTCAGCTGGAAGCGCGTGCATTGATGATGTCGACAAATAATATCTTGTCGCCTGCCAATGGTGAACCAATTATCGTGCCGTCACAAGACGTGGTCCTGGGGCTCTATTATATGACCCGTGACATGGTCAATGTGCCCGGTGAGGGCATGATGTTCGCTGATGTTGACGAAGTACATAGAGCTTATGAAAATGGTGTTGCTGACTTGCATGCCAAGGTTAAAGTGCGCATTAATGAAATTCTGTTTGATGAAAATGGAGAGCGCCGCCCTGTTACGCGAGTCGTTGATACGACTGTTGGTCGTGCCTTGTTGTTTGATATCATCCCCGATGGTTTGTCATTTGATTTGATCAATAAAGATCTCAGTAAAAAGGCAATCTCTGGTCTGGTAAACGCCTGTTACCGTAATGTCGGTCTGAAAGAGACAGTCATCTTCGCCGATCAATTGATGTATACCGGTTTTAAATACGCGACTCGCTCCGGTGTTTCTATCGGTGTCAATGATATGATGATCCCGGATGAGAAGGCCGGTATCATTGCGATCGCCGATCAAGAGGTTAAGGATATAGAAAATCAGTATATCTCTGGTCTGGTCACTAACGGTGAGCGCTATAACAAGGTTGTTGATATCTGGTCGCATACCAATGACCAGGTTGCCAAGGCTATGATGGATCGCCTTGGTTCTGAACTTGTTATCGATGCAGAAGGCAAGGAAGTCAAGCAGCCTTCATTTAACTCTATTTTTATAATGGCCGATTCGGGTGCTCGTGGTAGTGCGGCACAGATAAGACAGTTAGCGGGTATGCGTGGTCTGATGGCCAAGCCGGATGGCTCGATCATTGAGACGCCGATCACGGCCAATTTCCGTGAAGGTCTGGATGTATTACAGTACTTTATTTCAACGCACGGTGCCCGTAAGGGGCTGGCTGATACAGCCTTGAAAACGGCTAACTCGGGATACCTTACGCGGCGTCTGGTTGATGTCGCACAGGATATGGTGGTCAATGAAGAGGACTGCGGTACAACCAAGGGTTTGATCATGACATCTTTGATCGAAGGTGGTGATGTTGTTGAGCCGCTGGGTGATCGGGTGCTTGGTCGTGTGGCAGCCGAGGATATCTTGATGCCAGGTACGGCGGATGATGTGTTTGTCTCGGCGGGCACATTGCTAGATGAGCGCTGGGTAGATCTGCTCGAAATCAATGGTATCGAACAGATCGTTGTTCGGTCACCCATTACCTGTAGTAATCGTTATGGTATCTGTAGTACTTGTTACGGTCGTGATCTGGCTCGTGGCCATCAGGTCAATAATGGTGAGGCTGTCGGTGTTATTGCGGCCCAATCAATCGGTGAGCCGGGTACACAGTTGACGATGCGTACCTTCCACATCGGTGGTGCCGCTTCGCGTGCCGCTGCGATCAGCAGTATTGAAACCAAGATCAACGGAACAGTACGCTTGCACAATATCAAGCTGATACAGCATGCCGATGGGCATAGTGTCGCGGTTTCACGTTCGGGTGAAATGACGATTCTCGATGAAAATAGTCGTGAGCGTGAGCGTTACAAGGTGCCTTATGGTGCAATGATTTCGATAAGCGATAAAGACGCGGTTGTGGCGGGTCAGGTATTGGCGAATTGGGATCCTCATACCCACCCGGTTGTGACAGAAGTAGCCGGTCGTTTGAGCTTTAGTGATTTTATTGAAGGTGTGACGGTTCAACGTCAAACAGATGATGTGACTGGATTGAGCAGTCTGGTCGTTACCGATCCTAAAACGCGTGGTTCCGCAGCGAAAGACCTGCGTCCGATGGTGAAAATGTTAGATAAGGATGGTAAAGAGCTGTTTTTTGCCGGCACTGATATCCCCGCCGTATACTTCTTGCCGGCTGGCGCCATTATTAATATGGAAGATGGTGCAGAAGTAAGTGTTGGTGATGTCATATCGCGTATCCCACAGGAGTCTTCGAAGACCCGTGATATTACCGGTGGTTTGCCACGCGTCGCTGATTTATT
>Ga0316187_10005293_pt1 | contig 11146 bp, 14 predicted proteins | sample CroRivburrow1_MG_FD_204927 | JGI IMG/M metagenome (GOLD analysis project Ga0316187, IMG submission 204927) | Coastal sediment microbial communities from Maine, United States - Cross River worm burrow 1 | ecosystem: Environmental > Aquatic > Marine > Coastal > Sediment | place: USA: Maine...
GTAAATAGCTCTGAAGCTGGATACAACGTGAGCTCTCCATGGAGTTCCGAATTTAGCCGTGGGTAGTGCAGATTGCCTGAAGTGAACGGCAAGATCTGCGCCATAGTCTCCGTTCGCTGATCGCTCGGGAAGGGCAACTTGTGGCCGGTAATACCCTTTGCCGGCCCAATCAATAATTGGTATTCAGAGTTTATCGAATGACTGGTTAGTGGCTGAACCCGGTAATTCAGACAGGTTGTACATACCCAGTCCCTGACTTTCCCATTTACGATGTTCGCCGCACATGTCCAACCAACGGATAAGCCACTGATTCATTGCAATGCTGGGTCAGCATCTTTCCCGAATATGGTTGTTCTCGGGAAAGTTTGTAAAGCAGTAGAACAATACTGTTACCCTGGCTAGTCTGTAAGGTGCCTATTGGCATGTCAGGGGACCGAGAGTGCGCTGGTAGATATTCATTAGTCTGTTGCAGAGCCATGTTAAAAATATGAATAGTTAAAGCTGATTGCTTTGATGATAGGATTGCATCGTTTCGATTGTTAGCACTAACGAATTGAATGTGCAGATTTTGGCCATGATTAATGTAAGCGATAGGCCATTCAACCATAGCTGTGACGGAACGCTACGCGCATTTGGCGCAGGAACATAAACAGGCAGCCGTGGCGCTGCTGGACGGGGGCAGAAAATGAAAGACAAGGTGAATATTGTGGACAACGTACCGCACACTTCAGAAATGTCGGAAGGTGAAAAACATCTGCATAGTTTTATCGGTGCCGCGAGCATTGACGAACTACCAACACCTGAAACAATGAAGTTTTTAACTCATGCGTTCAGCAGGATACTTCAAGGGAAAGACCCGAAAATGGTATTAAAGCTGACGCAAAAAAAAGGGAAAAAAGCCGCGGCAAAAAGAACACAGTGCCTAAATAAAGAAATGCGCCTGGCTGTTATGGTTGAAGAATTACGAATTAAAGACGGGAAGACAAAAAACGAAGCACGGCAAGCCGTAATGAAAAAGGCCGGACTGAAAGACGACAAAACATTTAACAGTCTGCATAAAAAGCATAAAGCACTTGCGCGGCTATATGTCCTGACTGACGGAATGACAAACCAGAAAGCACTGAAGGGGAAAAAATAAAAATATTTATACGGTATGCTCTATAAGGGGAATTATTATTTAACTTGATAATTGCCCAGCATTTTTCACTAGAACATATAATCCGGCAGATGATGGGTTGTGTAAGCGGAGGTAGAAAAAACAGGCGCACAATGTGTGATTCTTCAAATGGGTGATTCAGTTGATATGAATAATGATGAATAAGCAGAATCAACTGCAGAATCCCGCCATGATCTGGTTGAGTTTTGCTGTACGCATGACTTTATTTGCTATTGCGTTGATGTGGCCAGCGGGGACCTGGCGTTGGTGGGAGGCATGGGTATTAGTCGGGCTCTGGACTGTCTTTGGTATTGTTATGACAATTATTTTATTACGCCATGATCCAGCGTTACTTGCTATGCGGTTGAAGCTTGTGCCACTGCACAAGGAACAAAAGGATTGGGACAAGGTGTTAATGCTGCTATTTTTTATTGCAGGCATTGGGCTCTATCTTATTCCCGGCTTTGACGTGGTGCGTTATGAGTGGAGCGAGCCCTTGCCAGTATGGATGAAGATTTTGGCAATGCTTATACACCTGCCTTGTTTTGTCTTACTTGGCTGGGTGATGCGTGAGAATACTTATTTGTCGCAGGTGGTCAAAATTGATGTAACGCGCGGTCATCAGGTGATCACCACAGGACCTTACGCACTGGTTCGCCATCCTATGTATACAATAGTCATTATTTTGCTGTTTGCTGTTCCTGTTGCACTTGGTTCAAGGTATGCATTGATCCTTGCATTGTTTCTGACGGTATTGCTGATTTTGCGGACTTACTTAGAAGATCGTACATTACATGCTGAACTAACAGGCTATGAGGAGTACGCTAAAGAAACACCTTATCGATTAGTTCCCAGGTTATGGTGAAAAGTAATGGACAACCTCTTCCTTATTGGATTTGATCAGGATCAAGAATGTTATTGAAAATAATGTATGGGAAAATACTTACTCGCCAAACTCAGAAATTTCACTAGCTGATACCCATTTTGGAATACACTGGTAAATCACGTCACCTAGGACTGAAGGCCCTATTTTGGCTGCCGTTCCCATGAATATCGGGAAGGGCAAGGTAGGGTCGACTCCCGCCTTTTAGCGAAGTCTTATATAAGCGCCTGGTGTAGGACCGAGAACGGCCACTTTCGGTCATTCAACGGCTGAATCAGGCGTGGTGCAATGTTTGCGGCGTCGCCTGGAGCTTGTGATTAGGCTGATACCCAACATTAGCAACCCCCGTCTCCGCCTCAATCACCACCACCATCGCCACCACCATCGCCATTGCCATCGCCATTGCCCTTGCCACTAAAATCTACGGGACCACCAGCGGGACCATTGCCACGACTGTCGTCATCGCTACCAATATCAATAATCATAAACAAGCCGATAACCAGCGGGAATACTATCCAATAGAACTTAGGGGGAATAGCATACGCCAGATGAAAAGTACCGATCATAAGTAAGATTTTAACGAATACGATAAGTGAGCTTTTAACGATTCCGTTCATCATCCATCTGTCTCTAATGGCACCCATAATGTGATCAGACGTGTAGGCATACTGTGCTAATGGCTGATTCGGCAGAGTATGAACAAAGCATATCCAACTTTGATCCGGGCGTCACTTGGTCTATAGCTCCAGTTTGTTGGTTGAAACTGAAGGGCTGCACTGCATTTGTGCCATTCAGGAATTTTGACTGAATGGCGGGAATGGGTCGTTCTTGCCCGTTTAGTGGCTGCTTATATTAGCGACTGGTGTAGGACTGAAACCTGCCAGAATGCGACATATACAGGCGAGCATGGCCCGGGAGCTTGTCAGTTTCCTGTTAACTAGCTGAGGTCGTTTCCGTAGCGAGCACGCCGTCAGCAGTGGCCAGTATACGTTGCGACACGTGTCGCGGCCGGGTGGTGAGGGCCATGATAACCGCGCCTAGCAGACAGGCTACGCCAGCGATGATGAAGGGCGTCATCCAGATCATAGGCTGTGCGGTCCCCTGTACCGAGTCCTTGAAGTAGCCGGCCAAGAGCGGACCACCAATGCCGGCGATACCGTAAGCGGTAAATATCCAGCCATAATTGCTGCCGACGTTCTTGTTCCCGAAGAAATCGGCGGTGGCTGCAGGGAACAGCGCGAAATTTCCGCCGAAATTGAAGCCGATCAGGGCGGCAACGATGATGAAGCCGCTGACCATTCCGAACGTGATGAATACGTGGTAGGTCATCAGCATGATGACGCCTTGCAGGGCTGCCATCAGAGTAATCGCCACCTTGCGGCCGATCTTGTCGGAGATGCTGCCCCACGCGATGCGGCCGATGCCGTTGAAAATGGCGTACCAGGCCATAGCCGTACCGGTGATCGCCCCGGCATCGGCTATTCCTCGGTGCTGCAGCGCATCAATGCCGAACAGCTTGATACAGTAGATAACCATCAGTCCCGCCAGCGCAGAGAACATGAAGACCGACCAGAGCATATAGAACTGTGGCGTATGCAGCATCTCCCGTGCCTCGAAGTTCACTGCCCCATGGCTAGCGCCGCTATTGTGGTCCGGCGGTACCCAGCCAGTTGGTTTGTAACCCTCAGGTGGGTTGATCATGACCGTGCTTCCGGCAAGGACCAGGAGGACGAATGCCACCCCATAGATCACAAAAACACTCTGCACACCAGGCAGCCCGAATATGCTGGTGGTGTTCAGCAGACCGCCGAACCAGGAGCCAGCGAGCTTGACCCAGATGGTGGCGCCAAAGCCGAAGCCGGCTACCGCCAGACCCGTGATCAGCCCCTTCTTGTCGGGAAACCATTTGACGCCCACCGCGATGGGTACGACATAGCCAAGCCCAATACCTGCACCGCCGATGATACCGATGCTCAGCAACTGCACCCAGAAGCTGTCTCCGAAGAAGCCACCCAGCAGATATCCCGTACCGAGCAACAGCCCCCCTGCGACTGCTAGCGCTCGTGGCCCGACCCGAGGCAGCCAGCGACCGGCAAGCACCATGACGATGGCGAATGTGGCGAGACCGGTGGAGAATACCCAAGCCGTTTCACTCGCGGTGAAAGCGTAGGCCCCATCGGGGTCAGTCAGGCGTGCAGTGAATACCGACCAAGCGTAGATCGCGCCCAGCGCGAGCTGGATAAGAACGGCGCCGAACACGACGAACCAGCGGTTAAAGGGTTTGGTTGTCTTTTCCATGCTGCACTCCATTGCTGGTGGTCTTCTCTCATGAATTACCCTCGGCAGCTTGCTGCAAGATCAAGCATAAGCAGCTGAGCAGGGAAACTGGAAGGGCTTACTGATTCTCGGCGTATAGTAAAGAATAAGCGCCAGTTTTACCAAACCCCAGGTTGTTTTCCAACCGATTGTCCTTTTTCGGCGAGAAACTTGCCATACAACTGAACTTACAGAACCATGCATTGGCTTTGTTGGGTAGGGGGAACTCCGGCCAACTCCTGACCTACACAGATGACCAGCGAAGGGCAGCTACGCCGCAACTTCGGTCATTCGTAACGCCGCAATTAAGAGGCGCCGCCTTTTTTTGCGGCGTCCTTCTCGAATTGCTTTGTGTGTGCCCGGCATGGGTACGATCTTATAGGGTGAAAGTCCCTTGTACATTATCCGGAAAGATGTCTAATGACAACTTCGAAAAGTACTAGCCGATGGCAAGGGCGGAAGGGTGACCGACCGTCTGAAAGAAGCCTAAGTGCAAATCTGCGAGCCAACGTACAGAAACTGTATCAGGCCGAACCGCAGGGCGAGTCAGCACAACATGACAAAGCCCACCCGGATCACTGTGGGATGGTAAATACGGTGGTTGTGCAGAGAAAGATCGTATCCTTACCCGGGGAGACCTGCCAGCCTAAGCACCCTAACGGATGTGGTGGAACAGAGCCTGCGAAGGTGCGCGTTAACATGGCAGGAGTCAGCCGACGACAAGAACCGAAGATTAACCCTCGGGAAAGGTCTGAAGGCAGTGTAATGCGGAGATGCCCATGAGCTCTGGTCGTCCCTCAACCCCGACCGGGGATTTGGACATCAGGCGCGTGATGGAACCATCACCCATTGATTTTGCAGCGGTGGAATACATCGTATCCAATGCGAGTATAGCCGAGGCATGGAAAAAGGTCAGAGCCAACAAGGGAGCACCCGGTGTTGATTGTATCGGCATTGAGCAATTCCCGAAGTGGGCAAGGCCGCAGTGGAAAGACATCAAGAAGCAGTTGCTAGAAGGTCAATACAGACCGACACCAGCCCTTCGCGTTGAAATTCCAAAAGAGTCTGGAGGAATGCGCCGTTTAGGCATTCCCTGTGTGCTAGATCGAGTGGTCATGCAAGCGATTGCAAAAGTACTCGATGAGTTGTTCAATCCCACCTTCTCTGATGACAGTTATGGTTATAGGCCCGCACGTTCAGTGCAACAAGCGGCGAGGCAAGCTCAGGCGTTTTACAAGCAAGGTTATACCTACCAGATTGATATTGATCTGGAAAAGTTCTTCGACACGGTTAACCATGACGTACTCATGGTACGCGTGGCACGCAAGGTGAAAGACAGTTCAATCCTTGGGTTCAAGGTCCACGGCAAAAAGTTGAAGACACTGGACTGTAAGGTTCAGGGTTTTAAACGTGAGCTAAAGCGCATTACCCGTCGATGTCCCGGACTATCTATCATGTTGCGAATCATTTGTATGTACGGTGCTGTGGGAGGGGGCTATTTGAGTAGCTCCCTATCCCGGTTTCGATGATATGGCAGTGGTGCGTCAGCCGATCGAGCAAAGCGGTGGTCATCTTTTCATCACCAAAGACATTGGGCCATTCAACAAAGCTCAGATTGGTGGTGATAACGATGCTGGTACGCTCATACAACTTGCTGAGAAGATGGAACAACAAGGCACCAAGTGATCATAACGGCCGGTGTTGGCTTTGGGTTCCTTTACCAGCGTGAGTTCAGGACGAGGTTTGAGCAATGCCGGTCTTGGCTCATCCAATAAGCGGTTAAGGCAGTTAATGACGTGCTGTTTAGAAGGACTGCCACTGGTCAGCGCCGTGGTAATGGCCTTTTCTACCTTGTGTTCATCATGTTGCAGCACCAGTGCCAGCACCTCGACCATATCCCGATCCCCACCTGGGTGCTTGAGTAACTGCTTTTGTAGTGCACGGAAGCTCTCGGGTACCCGTGAAGCCGCCTGCTGCTGTGCCCGTCAATCTCTGGCAAAGGCGGCAACACGGTCATAGGAACCGGTATAACCGAGTGGCACAAGGTTATAAAATAGCTGCTTTACTGATAATCGCGGCTTGCGTTTACGCCTTGCCTCCCGATTCAGCCAGCTGGTCAGCGTATTGGCATAGTCATCCAGCTTGCTCGGGGCATTAGGCCTTGAATACTTCGGTTCGACAACACCACTGGCCAGATATTTACGGACGGTATGACGAGAGAGTCCGGTTCTCCTGGCTATCTGTCGAATACTGACCTTGTCGCGGTGCCGCCACCGCCTGATTACACTTAATGCCACGTCTATCACTCCTTTTATCCCCTGCTGGCTCATCAGCAGGACAGGGTTACACGTGGGTCAATTTTGGGTGCAAATATTGGGGCTTAGTGGGGCACTTTTGAATGCAATTTAACAGATTTTAGGAGCTATCTGAGGTTTTTAGTAAATCAAGCAAAAGCCTCATGCGTATGTTCAGCCCGAAGGGGAATCCACAGGCCAGTAATCTGTTTGGGGTCATCAGTTACCTGCAGGAGAGAGAAGGAATACATCTGGAAGTAAAGGCGCGGAAGGTTGTATAACAGGGTGTGCCAATCCTGCGTTGGTAAAAGCGACCAATGCCGATGAGCTGATCGAGGTAAATGACGATGATTGACAAACTTTTAAAAGCGATGCATGAAACGCTGAAGGTTTTGCACGAGGCGGGTACGCATGGATACCATGACCATGCGAGACTGATCTGAACCCTATTTTTCAATGTTCTAATTGTGAATTAAGTATACTGTCTCCCGAATTCAGTGAGGTGCAAAGAACTAGTGATAAAAAACATTTTAGCGCCGTGGCAGAAGGGGACGCTGGGCCGTGTGTTCATCAGCTACCGTCGGGGCGATACGCAATGGGTTGCCGGGCGACTGGCAGATTCGTTGAGCCATTACTTCGGCGATGACCGGGTTTTCCGTGACGTCGATGATATCGGTGGCGGCGCAGACTTCGGCGAAGTCATCCACGGAACGCTGGGGCAGACCGATGCGGCCGTGATTCTGATCGGGGATAAGTGGCTGAGTGTTGCCGATGAAGCGGGTCAGAGGCGCCTGGACGATCCAGGTGACTGGGTCGCACAGGAAATTGCAACAGCGCTGAAGGCGGGCATTCCAATCTATCCTGTTCTGGTAGAGGGCACGCAGATGCCCAGGGAAGAAGAACTACCTGAACGCCTCCAGGCTCTGGCGCGTCACAACGCAGTTTCCATCACCGACAGCCGTTGGGATAACGATGTGGCCCGTTTGGCAAAAATCGTTGGCCTGGACATTCCCTCGGCGACGGAAAGGAAGCTCAACGGATTGAATCTGTTGATCTCACTCGTCCTCCTCCTGCCCGTTCTGGCCACGTGCGGAATCCTGGTTTGGAACATCATCTGCCACATAGCGCAGACCGACCCACTACTCGACTCACTGCCCGACTGGCTATCCGGCTTGGGCTGCCCGTCACTGGAATCACCATCCCCCGATTCGGCCCTGAAGCAATGGCCACTCAGCTTGGCCCAGTCGGGAATCACCTTCCTGGCCATTGTGCCGTGCAGCGTCCTGTTGTTTGTCTTTGCGAGTTTGGTTGAGGAAACCCGGCGGTCCTATTTTCTTGCAGCGGCGTGGCTGGGTGCCGTCGGGTCGACCGCAGCTTTCATTCTATTGGAACCGATCCCTGCTGCCTACGAGCCCATTGCTATGTTTTTCGGCGCGACCGTAACTGCCCTGCTTATGTTCGCGTTCATGACGCTCTCTGGATTCCGGCCGAAATGAGGCACCGACCAGGTATTCGCCATCCTGAATTACCCCGCCTGCGGGTCTCGAATTAGTAATAACGCTGCGAGTGGAAGTTGGGCGAGTTCGCAGCAATGCACTTGCCAGCGGTAACATTCGAGTCGGCTTGTCTTGCTCTGGCTTCGATTTTCGCACCACCTGCCTGGACCGGTGTCTATTCAGCTCGCTGACCGCTTACCAGTGAACGACTGCTGCGTCTCGATCCGGATTCAAAGATCTCTTAGTCCGCCTAGGCAGTATTTGCGGATAGTGAATCGATAAAGTCCAGCCACTGTTGTGCAGACTGGCTTGTTTTCGGGAATTGCCGGGCCAGCCTGAAAACTTCACGGGCAGCATCTGTATCGCCCAGTTCGAAATATGCCATCCCCAGCAACAGTCTGGCCTGTGAGATGGTACGGTCATTTTCTTTACCGTTAAGGGGGGTGAGAACTTCTGTCACGGCACGCCATTCCCCGGCTTCGACATACCACTGGGCCAGTCTCAAACGCAGCTCGGGCGTGGCCTTATCCTTTATTGCGCGCTCAAGTGCGGTGATGGCCTGTTTGCGTTCCCGGGCGCTGCTCCATGCGTAGGCGAGCAATTCACGATGTTTTGCCGTGTTGCTGATGGTGCCGGCCTCGATTTGTTGCTCAATCAAACGGGCGGCCTTGAAGGGGACGCCGGTGGATAGATAGAGTTGTGCCAGTTGCAGCAGCGCCTGTTCGCTGTTCAATGCACCGTTCCTGAAGGCCAGTTCCAGTGCGGCGAGGGCGGCGTCCTGGTCATTCAGTGCGATGTAAACACCCGCCAGCTGTTGCCAGTAGCGTGGATGTTGCGGAAACAGGCGGATCATCTTTTTCAGCAGTGGAACACAGTCCCGATAGGACTGCAGTTCATAGTGCATGGCGATCAGCGCTTCGTACCATTCGGCGTGCGGCGTGTCGGACAGGCTGTTTGCCTTCTGTAGCAGCGGTATGGCCTTACGATACTGCTTGTTCTGTGCCAGCGCCTGTGCAAGCAACACGTGGGCCTGTGCAGAGGGACTGGATTCCTTGTCGAACCAGTTTTCAAGGATAGCGATGGCTTTGTCTGTCTGCCCTCGGGCCAGGTAGAGTTGTCCGAGGTTGTAGCGCAGGTGTTGCTCGGTTTCCTGCGGAAGTTGCTGCAGTGCCAGGCTGCGCTCAAATGCTGTTATTGCCGCCGGGTAGGATTCGCGGCCTGTTTGCACATAGCCCAGCATTTGCTGCACAACGGCCTGTTCATAAGCAGACTGCCCGGAGTCATTGAGCAGTTTTTCCAGTTCTGCGAGGGCCTCAGGGTAGCGGCTTTGTTCCATCTGCTGCTGGATTGCGGTGAGCTTCTTGTAGGTATAGGGCGAAAGTGCCTTGCCACCTGCCGCCTGCGACAGCAGCGGCAATAATGCCAGCGTGAACGCCAGCAGCAGTGCCTGAATGAGTCCGCGGCCGGGATGCGATAGCATGGGCACGAAAATTAAAATATTCACGTTTACTTGTTGAGCGTGAACTCAACGACTTGCGAGGCCTTGCCCGACACGGCCTTGCCATTGACAATGCGTGGCTTGAATCGCCAGCGTGATACCGCACGGCGTGCGGCTTTATCGAACACTCCGGGCGGATCGGATTCGATTACATCGACATTTTCAACACTGCCGGTTTCGGTGACATCGAAGGCAACCCGCACCCATCCTTCAATGCCGCGCTGAGCTGCCTTGTAGGGATATTGCGGCGGCTGCTGCGACAGGGGAATAAAACCGCTGTCCATCTCTACGGCAGCCAATGGCCCGAGGTAGGGACCATTGCCAAAGTTTAGCGGAACCTCAAGATTCATGGCCATATCCAGCCGTGGTGAAACCGGCCGCGATTCGGTGTGCAAGTCAAGCCGGGGTCTGGGTGGTGGAGCGGATTTTTTCGGGGGGGGCGGTGGCGTCCGCTCCTTCAATTGTGCTTTCTCCTCGCGCTTGAGCCTTACAAATTCGATCAGTCGTGTCGATTCGGCCGTCGGCAACTTTTGCGACGGCGAGATGACCAGCAGTTGCATCAACCAAAGCATGGAAAATGCCACTGTAGTCCCTGCCAGTGCGGAAATAGAATATCGCAGTCCCGCTATCACTAGTACTCCGACAATGTTGTATTGATGGATTCAGTTGGCCTGTCAGGACCCAGGGCAAGGCATGCCTCGAAGCGAATGGCCATAGTCCTTTGCAAGAGGCATAACGCCGCCATGGGTCCTGACAGGCCAACCCTGCGGGCGTTACTGTGGTGTTCCACCACGGCGTTACAGCACTTGACAAGGACTATGGCCATTGCCTGTGTGCTGTGCCTTGTTGTGAAACACCACAGTAACGCTGAAGTCATCAATACAACCTTGTCGGAGTACTAGTCCGGGCTCGCCGCAATCGATACGTTTACGATTCCTGCCTTGCGCACCTGGTCCATGACGTTAACCAGCAAGCCAATCTGTGCTTCACGGTCTCCCTGGATAATGACGCCGCCTTCCGGGTTATCCGCAACTAATCGCTCAACCACTGCGCGTACCGCACGAATATCGACAGCACGCTTGTCTATCCAGATCTCGCCATTGGGCGTAATGGCAATCATTATGTTGCCGTGATCGCGCTGCTCAGCGGTTTGTGCAGTTGGCCGGTTAACCTCTATACCGGATTCCTTGACAAACGATGTAGTCACCACGAAGAAAATGAGCATGATAAACACGATATCCAGCATCGGAGTCAGGTTGATATCGGTTTCTTCATTCCCCTGATCGGTGTGACGGCGTCTTCTCATGATGCCTCCTGGTGAAAGCGCAAGCGGTCGGCAAGTCGTTCAATCGACACGGAAACGCGCTGTTCAAGTTGCAGACAAAAATACAGGCCGGGAAGCGCAACGACCATGCCTGCCATGGTGGGCAGGGTCGCCCTGGAAATGCCCGATGCCATCGCCCTGACATTGCCGGTACCTGATACAGTCACGACATCAAATAC
>Ga0316187_10005295_pt1 | contig 11143 bp, 10 predicted proteins | sample CroRivburrow1_MG_FD_204927 | JGI IMG/M metagenome (GOLD analysis project Ga0316187, IMG submission 204927) | Coastal sediment microbial communities from Maine, United States - Cross River worm burrow 1 | ecosystem: Environmental > Aquatic > Marine > Coastal > Sediment | place: USA: Maine...
ATGGCCGACCCTTGGTACCGACCATTGCAGTGGATATCAGTGCCGACTGCTTCTGAGGCCACCCTGTCACGGCGTAAGCGTATGCGCCGGCAAAGCCGAAACTGGCATTGTAAAACGCGTAGGGCACGCTGATGATCTGTTTTTCAAACTTCCCGTCGGGTCCGACCGTAATGCTCTGACCGTAAGCCAGATTACAATAAATAAATACCAGAAAAAAGACAAATCCCTGAAATCGATTGCCTGTGCATTTTTCCTGCTCCTTCCACCTACGATTAGTACATTGCTTCTGGTGTTCCCCGAGTAAAAAGCCGGGAGTTTATATAAATACGATTTGGCTAAAAATAAAAGTCTCAAATTGATAGCTTAAGGGAATTTAGAGGATGAAATGATAAGCCCGGTTAAAGATATCTTGAATTTAACAAGCATGCTTCAATGTACCAAATATTTTCTTACAGATTAAACAATGGCAAATACACACTTTTTTGAGTCTTTAATTTGTTTATATAGCGTAGCCTTAATCTAATGACAATTAGTATGGGTTGGCATTGACTTGTAACTCCTTTTCATAGCGGAAAGGTCCATTCAAAAACTGCTGATTACATTATCCTAATTATTGCCATGCTTGGGCTTACTTGCCTTTGGGAAACAAAAACTGCAGCTGAAATCGCAAGGTCCAGTCCCCCACCACTTCAGGTTTTTCCACGTTGTAGAAGCCCTGCATCTGCGCGTTCATGGGCTGATTGCCAATCCTGAAAATCTTGCCGACCCCGCCGCCAACGGGCACCAGCCAGGTGTTGTCGCTGTCCGCCTCCCAGTTTGCGGTAATAATCGGGGAGCTGGACAAATACCAGCCATCGGGCAGATTATAATTCAGGAAGGGTTGAATCAGCATGGCGTTGACATCATCCCGATCATCGTCTCCGGCAAATGACCACACGTTGTTTATCAGCGCACCAAATAGCCAGGGCCCCTGAATTGTCAAGGCGACTGCCGAAGGACCGATGCTCCATTTTTCGCTGCCCAGTTTTTCGTCTGTGGCGGTTGGTAATACAAAGATGGGCCCGACGCCCCAGATAATGCCTTTGGTGGGATTTTTCGGGGAGATGAAGGCGGTGGAATTGATATCGCCCAGGCCGAATTCATCGCCGGTGCCTTCGACCACCTCCGGCTGATAGATCAGGGGTGCAATCGTACGGGTGATCAAATTCCAGTTTTCATTCAGCTGGAATGGTATCACCGGTTGGATGTTGAGCACATTCTGGATATCGTCTTCCGGTCCGTAACCGAAGTTGATGTTGTTCTGAAGAGGCAAACTGATCATATCGGCCACCGGGTTTTGAGCCGCTTTGGCGAGTTCCTCTTTAGATTGTTAACCGGATTCGATTTTTCCGTCACCATCGGCTGTGTTCTGGGCGAACACCATCAGGGCCGAGAATATCAGCGCCGTGAACACAAAAGCAATGCGGCAGGCGAGTTTCCTCATGCTGGCATCTCCTGCATTTTTGTTTGACTTTCAATGCTCATGCATATCGACCAATCCCTTCGACATTACGGAAAAATCCGCTTCCAGTCCTGCTTCATATCCATAACGGTCCAGCCTTGCCTCTTGGCCTCGTCGAGGGCTTTGTCGAGACGGCCAACGGAAGACTGAAGATCGTAGGCATATTCGCGGTCGGCATCGGTGTGATGGACGATGAGACCGAAGCGCGCCCCCGGACCGGCGGTGGTCCATTGGATCATCTGCAGATCGCCGTCGGAGTTGCCGAAAGCGGCGATGGGCCGCCGGCCGATGTGCATCTGAATGCCGACGGGTTTGCCGGCCTTGTCGTCGACAAAGTTGATTTCGGGCAGCCGCACCAGCACGGGCGTGCCGTCGCGCAGCTCGAAGCGGGTCTTGATGCTGCTGCCGACGACCTGCTCGGGCGGAATGCCGTAGACCTTTTCCGTCCAGGGACGCATGAACTCGATGCCGCCGCCGGACACGATAAAAGTCTTGAATCCGTTGGCCCTCAGATAGGCCAGCAGTTCGAGCATCGGTTGGTAAACGAGGTCGGTGTAAGGCCTGTTGAAACGCGGGTGTTTCGCCGTGGCCAGCCAGTCCTTCACCACCTGGGCGAACGCGTCGGTCGTCATGCCGGCATGCGTCGCCATGATCAGTTCTACCAGCGCGTGCTCGCCCCCGGCCGCCACTGTTTTGAAGTCGCCTTCGAGCGCAGCCTTAAAAGGCTGTTTGTCCTTCCATTGGGGGTGCGCCGGCGCCAGCGCTTTCACCCGGTCGAGGGCGAAGACCAGCTGAACGTACATCGGCTTTTCGGCCCACAGCGTACCGTCGTTGTCGAAGACGGCGATGCGTTCCGGCAGCGGCACGAAATCAGCGCCGCCGGTCGTGGTGACGCGCTTAACGAAGTCGACGATGGCGCGCTTCGTTTGTCCCTCGTTCCAGGAGGGCAAGGGTTCGGCCGGTGCCGCCAGCGACGCCAGCGCCAGTGCGGCAGCCAGCGTGATGGTCATCAACAGATAACGTCTCATGTCTTTTCCCTTTCGCTGCTTTCGTCAATATCTATTATCGAAAATTCGGGCGCGGGGCGCAGCCCGGGAAGGCCGACCCCGCGCGGGTCCGTCGCAACGATTATTGGGCTCCCGAAGGACTCATCATCTTTTCCATCACCTGGTCCAGGCTGAAACTTGCGGCTTTCATGCGCGGCGGGTATTCCTTAAAGGTTCCGAGGAAATTCCCCACAAAGGCCTGGGCCGGGACAAGCAGGAAGGCGCGATCGAGGAGCCAGTCGTAGTAGGTGTTGGATGTGATCTCCGCGCGCTCGTAAGGGTCGCGACGCAAATTGAAGATCAACGGCACGCGCAACGGCACGAAGGGTTCCATCCAGACACGGAAGGTGCCCGTGGCCTTCTGCTCCATAAAGATCAGCTTCCAGTCCTCGTAGCGCAAGGCGGTCAGATCGCCGTCGTCGGAGAAGTAGAAGATTTCCTTGCGCGGGCTGGGGACGTTGTCCGGGTCCTTGAGATGGTCGCTGAGGTCGTAACCGTCCAGGTGGATCTTGTATTCACGACCGAGCGCCTCGGAGCTGTAACCGTCGAGGAGATCGTCCTTGAGGTCCTTCTTGCCGGCGGCAGCAAGGAAGGTGGGCATCCAGTCCATGTGATGCACGACGCCGTTGCTGACCGAGCCCGGCTTGATCACACCGGGCCAGCGTACAGCGCAGGGCACGCGCCAGCCGCCTTCCCAGTTGGTGTTCTTCTCACCGCGGAAGGGAGTGGCCGCGGCATCGGGCCAGGTGTTGTAGTGCGGGCCGTTGTCGGTCGAATAATGGACAAGGGTGTTGTCGGCAATCCCCAGCTCGTCGAGCAGCTTGAGAAACTTGCCGATATGCATGTCGTGTTCGACCATGCCGTCGGCGTATTCGTCCTGTCCCGAGATGCCCCGCAGTTCCGTCTTGACGTGGGTGCGAAAGTGCATGCGGGTGCCGTTCCACCACACAAACCAGGGCTTGCCCGCCGCATGTTGTTCTTTGATGAAGGCAATCGCGCGGTCCGAGGTCTCGTCATCAACGGTTTCCATGCGTTTTTTGGTCAGCGCTCCGGTATCCTCGATCTTCTGGCTGCCGTCCGCCTGGGCCCAGGAATGAATTACGCCCCGGGGGCCGAATTTTTTACGAAAGGTTTGTCCATCGGCCAGCACCATGTCACCCGGGTAGTCCTCGTTCTCGGGCTCTTCTTCGGCATTGAGGTGGTAAAGGTTGCCGAAAAACTCGTCGAATCCGTGGTTGGTCGGCAGGTGTTCGTCACGGTCACCGAAGTGGTTCTTGCCGAACTGGCCGGTGGCGTAACCCTGGTCTTTCATGAGCACGGCGATCGTGGGGTCCAAGACGTTGATGCCTTCTTTGGCACCGGGCAGCCCGACCTTCGAAAGCCCGGTGCGGAACACGCTCTGGCCCAGCATGAAGGACGCGCGGCCCGCGGTGCAGGACTGCTCGCCGTAGTAGTCGGTAAAGAGGATGCCCTCCCTGGCGATGCGGTCGATGTTGGGCGTCTTGTAGCCGACGAGCCCGCGGGTGTAAGCGCTGATGTTGCTCTGACCGACGTCGTCGCCCCAGATAACCAGTATGTTGGGTTTGTTCTGGGCCGATGATGATGAAGCAAAACCAACCATGGCCATAACGATGATTAAGGTTAAAAATATCAATTCTCCTTTGCTTCTTTTCATTCTGTCCTCCTTTCTGATTTTTTTTGGATTTTTTATGGAGAGAAGTTAAAGTTTCTAAACATCACGAATTGCGATGCTGATGGTGCTCAAAAAGGCAGTTTTACTAAATACCATATTCACCTAAAAAATAAACTATTTTTTTATTGGCGGTTGGAAGTATGCAGATTCGCCGCAAATTCATTCCCATTTAAAATTAATATTGCTACCCGGGTTATTATTCACCTGAATGGCGTGGCCGTTATTCAAAATTTCATTCCCCCCGGATTTGTAGTCGATAGTAATGGGAGACAAATCACTTTCGACCATTCCTGTTAATTTACTGGAGATTGGTTTTTGCCCTCTGAGCAGAGTGAGTATTTTGGATCTAACTTACCTCAATGCTCTGGTCATTAGTCGGAAAATAATGAAGGTGAATTTCCTTATAGCCTCTACGATTTCCTGAGGTTTTAACCACAGGCTGTCGACCCTTTTTGGCCCAGGTATAAGTTAAAGAGCCCTCCTTTCTATGACCGCTTGCGCGAATATTTTATTGATCATTGAGGCTGGGCTATAAAATCGGCCATTGTTGGGTTTCGCATTGCGCAATCGAGCTGACAAAGTGTAGGTTGGGTTGAGAGAAACAAAACCCAAAGTAACCCGAGATAGGCTCAACCCAACCTACAAATTGCAAAGTGGCTGAAGTTAGAACCAACCCCGATTATTGCTTCCAGCCCAACGATAAACGAACACCACAAAAAAACCGATCATTATTGGAGTGATCACAAAGAGCCTCAACTGCTTGACGCCTTGGGAGCGCTGCTTTTATGTGTCGGAAATCAAATTATCCGAGCTGAGGGTGGTTTACATTCTCTGGCGCTTTAGCCCTCTCACCGGTCCCATCCGGTGTTTGGAGCGCTGGTGGTTTCTCGGTCTTGCCTCGTGCAATGGCGGGTTCCGAACTTGCCGTTGTGCTATAGACATGTATATCTCTCTGAGGATAAGGGACCGAAATACCGGCCTGCTCAAAGCGCTCTTTGACGGTTCGAATGATATCCCAACGCACCTGCCCATAATCGTCGGTTTTGGCCCAGGGACGACAGATGAATATTACCGAGTAGTCTGCAAGCTCATCGAGTTTGATCGTCGGCTCGGGTTCAGCCAGCACCAGCGGGTGTTCGCTCACGATATCTTCTAGGATCTGCTGTGCCCGGTTGATATCGTCTCTATAGCTGATACTGAAAACCATATCGACGCGCCGCTGCTCGCTGCCGGTAATATTGGTAATGGTGTTGCTCCAAATCGAATTATTGGGTACGATCATCACTTGGTTGTCAAATTTCGTAATTGTCGTATTGACCAGACTCATGGACTTCACAATGCCGGCCAGTCCCCCAACCTCAATGACATCACCGACATCGAACGGTTTGTAAAACATGATCATCAGGCCGCTGGCAAAATTGCTGAGGGTGCTCTGCAAAGCAAAAGCGATCGCAAAGCCGGCTGCGCCAACCACGGCGAGCAGGGGACCGATGTTCACTTCCAGGGCGGAGAGCCCGACAATGACACCGATTATTGTGACGGCATGGCGTACAGCTCCCACCAGAAAATTCCGCAACAGAACAGATGTAAGCTTGGCGAGTCTAAGCGCCCGATCGATAAGTTTGCTCAAAAGAAAACCCGCTATCCAGAAAACAATAACGGTGGCAACGAAGATGCCGATATTCTTTGCCCACCGGATCCCGCCTTCCTCAGATTTGAGCCATCCCACAATGCTGGCGTAGGCCGCCTCTGTATCCGAAATATCCACCTTGATGCCGCGCACTGACTGAGCATATAGCCGGTAGGGTAAAACTTTCTCGTTATCTGTACCCTCAGCAGTCTTGCCAAGCTTTTCGTTTAATTCGTCAAGAATCACGTAGAGTCGGTCGTTCAGCGCGATCCGTTCTTCCCTCAATTCAGTGGTGATATCCAGCATCTCGGCCTTTTCTTCAGATTTTGTCTCGATCACGGTTTCGGCGGCCTTTTCGGCCGTTTCGGTTACGGTTTCAACTGCCTCGCTGGCAGCTTTAGCCGCCTCTGTGACGTCTTTCGCGGCCTCTTGCGTTCGCTCTGTCTGCGCTCTGGCTTCTGTTTCCTCGACCTCGCTGATGGCCTCCTTGGCCTTATCAATTGATTGCGTAACCTCGGTCTGTTTGATCGCCTTGTCTTTTCTTTTAACTTCGATTTACGCCTGACTAATCTCAGCTACCTTGGCTTTCAAGAGTCCAAGCCAGGCATCGGCTTCGAAAAACAACTCTTCGGTGGTCAACGGTTTGACCAACAACTCCAATTCATCGACAGGTATTGATGGATCAGAAATCGTGACCGGTTCGGGAGGCGGTTCCTGCTTGGTTTTATCCTCTGCGCATAGTGGTGTCTACGCGACAAACAGCATATAAATGCAAAAGTTCAGAAGTATGCTATTGGCGGTTCTTTTCAGCATAACGGCCTCCTCCCGGTTAGGCCCTTAGTGGCCTATAAATGACAACTTAAGTAAAAAACATAAGGTGTTGGTTACCTTTTGGATTTACTTCCCGTGACCTCGAGATTTGGAAAAACCGACCTTCGGCAATTCCCGCTGGGTTGCAAGATCCAAGGTGAAATATTTTCTCTTCGTGTGCGACGTAACCTTCGACTGCCCGAATTAGATTGGAAATCAGATTAAAGCGGCGCTTTAACGCAACATCAATACCGCTCCATGCTTCCTCAATTTTGTTCCGATAACTGATGAACCGGTTGTAGTTAATGATAAACCAACCAATATGATCAAAGTAAAAATCACAGGTACGATTATTTGCGGCAAAATGGCTCCTTTCCGTCGAACCTTAGTGATACTCTAGGACTCTTTAACCGCCGTGAAAGACCCTGCAGCAGCCCTAGCGGAAGGACCGTCTCATCCTGGAAAACGCCTAAAGCTATAAATCAGGCCGAATCCGTTAAGACCCGGCCATGTGAGGTTCGGGCAGGTTCCTATTCCTTGGGGATGCGTATCTTCTGGCCCGGATAGATTAGGTTGGCGTCTTTAATGACTTCCCGGTTGGCTTCGAATATGCGGGGATATTCCGATGCGTTGCCGTAGTATTTTTTGGCAATAGCCGATAGTGTATCACCGGACTGTATTTCGTAGTATTGCACCTCCTGTAACGGTGCCGGCGCCTTCAGCCCGTCTGCGCGCACCTCGCTGATGCCCTGGACATTACCGGCCATCAGCACAGCCTTTTCCATGGCTTCGGCGCTGTCAGCCTGCCCGGTGATTGTTGCCACGCCGTCTTCGACGCTGACAGCGAGGTCGCTCACGCCGGGATTTTCTTCCTCGATGTGCTCCTTGATCTTCTGCGGTGCTTCATCTTCACTGCCAAAAAGTTTGTTACCGATGTCACGTGCAAAATCGAAAAGTCCCATTTTTTTCTCCTTTATGCTATTTCCTGTTGTATTGTTGGATCGGGCATCTCCGCCGACTGAGAGAAGACGAATTGTGCCCGGATGATGGATCGCTAAAAATCCCCCGAAAGACCGACTGTTTTTTCCAGATGGGACGGCGCTTGCGGTGGAAGGCCCAGCCCACCGGCCAATTGCTTCATATACTGACGCTCGGCCGGGGTGTCCACCTCGATGGTCAGCAAAGACGCCGCATAAATTTGGGCTGCCAGCTGGGGACGGCCCTTGGCTGCAGCAACGATGCTGCTCAGATCCATCGTTTTGTTCATTTCGTTGATCACAAAATTGCGTGCATCAGAGATAGACCTTTATTAGAATAAACATCGGAGTGCGGAAATCAACTGGATTTTAGCCCAATACCAAAAAAATTTAAGGTGGGAAAAAAAGGAGGGTGTATTGAACCAGGATATTTTCGCTCAACTTATGTTAAAATCGATCGGTAGAAAAGGTGTCGCACTGGTTGATGTCTCCAATCTCAAGCCCTTTCTGAAACCATCTAACCCGCTGAGCGGAGCTGCCGTGCGTGAATGAGTCGGGCGTTACATAGCCTCTGGTTTCCCTTTGCAAACGATCGTCACCGATAGCACTGGCAGCATTTAATCCCTCTTCAATATCCCCTTCTTCGAGAATCCTCCGGGAGCGATCTGCATGATTGGCCCAGACACCGGCAAGGCAATCGGCCTGCAATTCCATCATTACAGAAAGCTGATTTGATTCCGCTTTACTGAGACGGCTGCGTAATTGGTGCACTTTGGTAGCAATTCCTAAAATATTCTGCACGTGATGTCAAATTTCATGGGCAATAACATAGGCCTGAGCAAAGTCACCCGGAGCATGAAATCGTTGCTTAAGTTCTTGGTAAAAACTCAGATCAATATAGACCTTTTCGTCTGACGGACAGTAAAAAGGACCCGTTGCTGATTGGGCGAATCCGCAGGCCGATTCAACTGCACCGGTAAAAAGAACCAATGTTGGTTCTCGATAATTTTTATTCGCCCGGCTGAAAAGCTCATGCCAAGTATCTTCAGTATCGGCAAGGACGAAGGATATAAATTCTGCTAGACGATTTTCAGCTGGAGAGCTGGAATGTTGCTGTGATGTGGAAACCATCTCGCCGCCCTGCTGGACATTTTGGTTGATTATCACAGAGGGGTCGATTCCAAAATAGAGCGCAATGAGTGCAATTACAACCGTCCCAATCCCTCCTCCAACCATACGCCGTGACAATCTAACTCCTCGACGATCCTCAATATTTCTGCTCCTGCGACCACTTTCCCAACGCATAATGCACCTCTTATAAATTGGGGTATTTAAAGAAATTATGCCGTGAGTTGAATTCCTGCTTGCGTGCTGTCAAGACCTTATTTATCCCAAACCAATCAATATTGATTACATCAGCGGGCTCGTCTGATTATTCCTCAAGACGTGCGACTGAATTTTTTCTCATTAACTCTCGAATTATTTTATGGGGTCAACCTTCACTTCCACATGCATCGGATTCCCGCGGGTGATAACGGGGGAAATCCGGGTGGAAATAAACAAAAGCTGGCCGCCCTGCTCGATGCGGGCTTGAACGGCATAGGTCATGCGGGGATCGATTTTAGACGGATCGTACCACAGTTCAAAGGGGATGGGCACCTGGCCGGGGTTGGTGATTTTTTGCTCGGCAATGGTTTCGGCCGGCACATCTTGTTTGGATATATCCACCAATTTGACCTCAAGCGAGGCATCCGGCGGCAGCGCGATGCGTTGAAGATAGAACACGGTGCCGCTGACTGTTGCTTGTTTTTCGTTTAGCATTGATTTCAACTCCGCCCCAGTGGTCCAAATTCGATAACGGACTTCAACGCCTTCGGGCACATAAACCACAATGGGCATGCGGCTATTGTAGCGGATGATATAAGGTTCGCCGGCAAGCGTGATGAACTTGGACACCTTAGGCACGTTCGGATCGACTGCCATAAGCGTGCCGGCCATCGGACCCAGCTTGCTGACATAATAGCGTGTATATCCCCAGCCCTTGATGGTTTCATTTTCAATTTTACCAGCGAAAAAATACCTGTTTTTTTCGTCAACCTGAACTGTCTTACCGACGATCAGCTCCACCTTGAAAACGGATTCATCATCCTGCTTCGGAAGCTGCAGAACAAATCGAACCATTCCCTCCTCGGCTGGTGGAAAGGCCTTCATGATGTCCGCCGCTTGGACGGATACCACTGCAGCTAAAAGCGAGAGGGCTGTGATTGAACACACTGAACTCATGTTTCCTCCTCATGACGCACAATTGAATATAAGCATCGACACTATCCTCTCGGCGTGCAACAGATCGGCAAGTTTTAGGTCATTCCTGGGTGGTCATGAGCACCTAAGGTTGTTTACCCGCTAATTCACTTGCCCTAGCCGCAGCGCCAAATAGATGAGTAACGCACCGATCAATAGAAGCAGATATTATAGTTATTGGCGACTCGCCCCCGATGTCATCTGTTTTAGAACCGCGTCGACACTCAGAGAGTCACCGGCTGTTGGCGGAAATTCTTTGAAAGTCTCCAGAAAATTTGCTACAAACGTTTGAGCGGGTACAAACATCCACATCTGGTCCGCATAGAAATTGCGAATGTACAAAGCAGCGTCCGGGCCTACCTCAAAAGGATCCATCCTCAGGTTCACGATCAACGGCCAGCTTGGCGATTTGCGATAGGCTTCGTTTATAGCGCCTTCCATAATGGTAAAGTGAATCTTCCAGTCCTTTCTTCAGGTTGTGGTTCGTGGATTGGGGGTTAAGGGTTGATCAGTAATAGGTAAAATAATGCAATTGAATTCATTTGTCTATTTTTAAAATGATATGATCCAATTCTCTTAAAAAGGATGACCAACCATCACCCAGGCGGAAGTGGTCTCATCGGAAAAACCGACATCAAAAGGGTTGCCCCTTCGTAGAACGGCGGTCGGTGCGAAACCTCGATGTTACCGTCCGCATTCGTGCTTTCCTCCCAGCTTGGGGTGTCGCCAGTCCAAAAGTTGAGGGCGGCAATCCGCTGTTTGGCCCAATTCGAATCGCCCAGGGATAAATATTTGCTGGACTCGAATTCGACAGAGGTCCAGGAGTCGGGAGACTCAAACCAGCCGAAATCGTGGGTGACACCGCGGTTGCCAGGAAAATACCAGCTATTGCCAGGACAAGAGCCTTTAAATAAAACTGCCGTAGTTTCATTCTCTCCTCCTGTGTGCTGCGAGCTTTGGTCAAACGGGGACATTCTATATTCTCCATGTCAAGCAAAAAGTTTAAATTTATTTAACATATAAATTACAGTATGTTATGACGTCATCGAATTTTAGAATGCACGAATCCCTCAATAACAACCATCGATTTCGGCATCTCCCTTTTCGGCGGACTTCCCAGCTCATTGTTACGTTTATCCGACCTGTTATAAATTTTAATAAAGGCCTATCATTCCTTATCCAGCT
>Ga0316187_10005296_pt1 | contig 11143 bp, 9 predicted proteins | sample CroRivburrow1_MG_FD_204927 | JGI IMG/M metagenome (GOLD analysis project Ga0316187, IMG submission 204927) | Coastal sediment microbial communities from Maine, United States - Cross River worm burrow 1 | ecosystem: Environmental > Aquatic > Marine > Coastal > Sediment | place: USA: Maine...
TATGCCTCCCAACGCTCCTCGAGCACCCGCAACGCATCCTGGCCTTGCAGCCCGAAGGCCACCTCCGTGGCCTCGCGCAGCTTGCCCAGGAAGGAGTCGGCGCCGACGTTGGCCGCCTTGGCGACCTCGCGGAGCCAGATCTGCCCCTCCTTGCCGGACTGGCGTGCGATGAAGTCGAAGAACGCCCAGCTCTTCGCCATGTCGGCGTTCTCGAAGTCGTAGAGCCGCCGCTTGGCGAGCTGCGGGAACGGCGGTCCGCCGCGCAGCGCGGTCTCGGCCATGATCTCGCGTAGCCCCTGCAGCTTGACGACGGTCTTGTCGTCGTCATCGTCGCTCTTGCTGCCGGGACCGCGCGCGACCGTGCCCTCCTGCTTCTTCGGCGGCTCGAAAGCCTTGCAGGTGACGTTGTTGCGGTTCAGGTAGGCGAACGACAGGTAGTAGCCGACGCCCTCCTCCAGCCAGTCCTGGTTGCCCTGGATGCCGAAGTGCAGCTCGGCCAGCGTGTGGCCGAGTCGGTGCAGCAGGATGGCCTCCAGGTCCGACTGGTCGTCCAGCCGCCAATAGTCCAGCCGCCAGCCCGGCCCGGAGCCGTCGCTGCGCCGTACGCCGGTGCCGGCCGACTCGAGCCGCTCGGCCTTGCGTGGCCCCCAGCCGAACTTGTAGTACTCGACGAACATGCGCTCCTGCACGGTGCGGCTGTCGGTCCCGAAGAAGAACTCGTCGATGAGCTGGTCGGGGACGCGGTCCGGGAAGTCCTCCCCCAGATAGGGGTCGACGAACTCGCCGCGGAAGCCGTCGATGGCGCGCTCCCCGAGCTGCAGCAGCCCCTCGATCCGCGCGTCCTCGATGCCGTCGTGATAGACCACGCGCAGGTGCATGCTCTCCTGCACCTTGAAGCGCAGTGCCTCGCCGCCGACCCGCTCGGCAGCTTCGTTGAGTTCCTTCGGCGGCTCGACCGCCGCGACCGAATCCAGCGCCTTCTCGAGCCGCTCGTTGCGCGCCGCGTCGGCGACCTTGCGCGCGCGCAGGATCTCGCGCTCCAGCTTGTTGGCGGCGCGCAGGTAGCCGGTACCGCGCAGCCACTCGCCGAGCATCTCGAGTTCCTGCGCGTAGGCCTCGTGCCGCGCGAACCACGCCGGCGTGCTCTTCTTCTCCTCGTCGCGCGCCGACTCCAGGCTCTCGAGCAGCCGCTCGCGGCGCTCGAACTCCTTGGCCAGCGTGTAGAAGCTCTCGCCCGGCATGTAGGGCGCCAGGCCGCCGAAACGGGCGCCCATGATGCCGATGACCAGCTTCTTGCCGCGCGCCTCGGCCTCGCCGTCCTCGCTGACCTCGTAGGGCAGGTCGCTGGGGTCGTCCTGGTTCTGGATGTAGAACTCCAGACGTGCCTGCTGGTCGTAGGTCCAGGTGCCGTTGATCAACTCCATGCCGCGGCGCGGCTCGACCAGGATGACCGGCTCGCCGTTCCAGTCGATGGTCTCCTTGCGGAACTTCTTGGCGTCGTCCGGATCCTTGAAGCGCATCGCGTAGATCTGCGCTCCGGCCGGCGCGGCGCTGCCTGCGAGCAGCGCCAAGGTCAGCAGTGCGGGAAGACGGGACATGGACGCTAGCCTACCCTTTCGGGCCCGGACCGACCTCCGGCCCTGTCTGGTCTTGCTCGCGCTGCTCTTCCGCCCCGTGCGCCTCGGCACGCTGTTCGGCATCCCCATCCTGCTGGTGCCGGCGGTGCTGGTGTTGGTCGCGCTCGCGCTCGCGCCGACGGTCGGCGACGGCCGCGGGCTGGGTACGCCAGTGCTGCTGATCGCGGTGCTGGCCGGGTCGCTGCTGGCGCACGAGCTCGCGCACGCCCTGGTCGCGCGGCGGCTCGGCCTGCACGTGCTCGACATCACCATCTGGCCGCTCGGTGGCATGGCGCGCCTGGAGGGCATGGCGGAGCGGCCGCAGGTCGAGGCCCCGGTCGCGGCCGCCGGTCCGCTGGCCAACCTGGCGCTGGCGGCGATCGCCGCCCCGTTCCCGGGCGAATGGGCCGCGGCCATCACCTGGATGAACCTGGTGCTGGGCGCGGGCAACCTGCTGCCGGCCTTTCCGCTCGACGGTGGCCGGCTGCTGCGTGCCTGGCTCGCCCGCGCCAGCCCGATGGTCGACGCGACCTGGGCGGCGGTCAAGGTCGGCCGCTGGCTGGCGCTGCTGCTCACCATCCTCGCGATCGGCAACGGCTTCCCGCTGCTCGGCATCGTGCTCGGGATCTACGTGTGGTGGAGCGGCCAGGCTGAGTTCCTGCAGGTGTTCCTGCGCGGCGGCCGCCCCCCTTCGCTGCCGGTCGGCGAGGTCTTCCGCCGCGCCTGGCGGCGGACCCTGGCGGGTGCCGCCGATTTCCCGTGGAGTCCCGGCGGCGACGATGCCGAGCCGATCGACGAGGACGACCCCGAGGCCGACCTGGAACGCTTCCGCGGTACGCTGGACGAGTACTTTCGCAACCGACGACGCTGATCCCGATGCTGCTCCCCCTCGCCCTCGCCCTGCTCCTCGCCGCGCCGCAGACCGACCCGGAGGTGCGCCGCACGCCGCTCGTGCCGGCGCCGGTACAGGACGCCCTGGAGTCGACGCAGCCCCGTGCCGTCGCGCTGGAGGACCTCCCCTACCACGGGGATCGCGCCCTGCTCGACGTCGAGGGCGTGGCGCTGACCGCCTTCGAGCTGAACGGGCTGGTCGCCTACTACCGCTCGTTCCGGCCCGGCGCCGACGCGCTGCTGCTGCGCGACGCGGTCGATGCGCTGCTGCCGTCCAAGGTCATGGAAGCGCGCCTTGCGGCCGAACTGCCGGCGATGAAGGAACGCATCGACGCGGCGCGCGCGGCGCTGGTCGACGGCCGCCCCTGGGAGGAGGTCGTCGCCGAGTGGAGCGACGACAGCGAGGCACCGACCGCCGACGCGCGCTACGACTTCGTGCGCGAGGTCGCGGTGCAGCCCTTCGACCGGCTCACCCACACCACCCCGGTGGGCACCATCACCGAGCCGTTCCTGACCAAGTACGGCTACCACTTCCTGCAGGTGCTGGCCTATGCGCGCGACGAGGAGGACCCGCGCCTGGACCGCGCCACGGTGCGCCACGTGCTGGTCATGTACCCGTCGATGCGCACCCGTGACCGGGCCGGCGAGGACATCCGTGCGTGGATCCGCGGCCAGGTCGCCGACGCCAAGCTGCGCGTGCTCGAGGCCGGCCAGGAGAACCTGCTGCCGGCGGCGCACCGCGCCCGCGACTAGCCCTCCGCGGGCGGCTCCAGGCGCACCAGTGCCTGTCCGGCGTCGACCGTGTCGCCCGCCGCGGCCAGCACCTCGGCGACCACTCCGCCGTGCTCGCTGACGACCTCGTTCTGCATCTTCATCGCCTCGAGCACGGCGACCGGCTGGCCGGCCTCGATGCGGTCGCCGACCGCGACCGGGACCGCCACCAGAACGCCTGGCATCGCCGCCTTGACGACCTCCGGACGTGCACCGGCCGGTCCGGCCAGCGCCGACGCGGCGCGCTCGCGCTCGTCCTCGACCGAGACGCGGAAGGACTCGCCCGCGATCGCCACACGCAGGTCCTGGTCGGTGCCCGACTCGGGCTCGATGGAAACCGCGTAGGCGCGCCCGTCGACCAGCAGCGCATGCTGCGAACCGTCGACCGCGCGGAAGGAGGCCTCGCACTCGCGTCCGTCGGCCAGCCGCAGGCGGCAATGGTCGCCGTCGGCGGACAGCACCTCGATCTCGAAGTCCCGGCCATCACTGGCGAGGAAGTAGCGCATCAGGCGTCCCTCCCGTGCTGCGCGCGGCGACCGGCCTGGACCCACGGCGAGAGCCCGCCGGCCGACGCCTGCTGGGGCGGTCGCCGCAGCGGCTCCTGCTGGCGATAGAGCACCGCGGCCAACGCCGCGACCTCGGCGAGGTCGTCCGCGAACTCGCGCGCCGCCGACTCGCCGGACTCCATCCAGGTCTCCAGGAAACCGGTGTCGTAGTCGCCGCTGCGGAAGGCCTCGGTGCGCAGCACGCGCAGCGCCAGGCCGGCGCTCGTGCGCACGCCGCCGACGTGGAGTTCCTGCAGCGCGCGCACCATGCGACGGCGCGCCTGCTCGCGGTCGCCGCCGTGCACCACCAGCTTGGCGATCATGCTGTCGTAGTGCGGCGTGATCTCCATGCCGCCATAGGCTCCGGAGTCGACACGTACGCCGGGCCCTCCCGGCAGCCGCAGGGAATCGATGGTGCCGAGGCTGGGTCGGAAACCGTGGTCCGGGTCCTCGGCGTTCAGGCGCACCTCGATGGCGTGCCCGCGCGGCCGCATCGGCTGCGGCAGCTCCAGTCGGCCGCCCGCCGCGACGCGGATCATCTGCTCGATGAGGTCGACGCCGTAGCACATCTCGGTGATGGCGTGCTCGACCTGGATGCGGGTGTTCATCTCGAGGAAGTAGAACTCGCCCTGCGACCACAGGAACTCGACGGTGCCGGCCGAGCGATAGTCGACCGCCCGCGCCGCCGCGACCGCCGCCGCGCCCATGCGCTCGCGGGTCTCCTCGTCGATGACCGGTGACGGCGTCTCCTCGATGAGCTTCTGGTGACGGCGCTGGATGGAGCACTCGCGCTCGCCGACGTGCACCAGGTTTCCGTGGGCGTCGCCGAGCACCTGGATCTCGACGTGGCGCGGGCACTCAAGGAACTTCTCGACGTACATGCGGCCGTCGCCGAACGCGGCCTGCGCCTCGCCGCTGGCGGTGGTGAAGGCCGAACGCATCGCGTCGCCGTCGCGCACCACGCGGATGCCCTTGCCGCCGCCGCCGGCGCTGGCCTTGAGCATCACCGGATAGCCGATCCCGGCCGCTGCCTCCGCAGCCGCCGCCGCGTCGGCGACCGCGTCAGTGCCCGGCACCACCGGCACGCCGGCCGCGATCATCGCCGCGCGCGAGGCGAGCTTGTCACCCATGACTTCCATCGCGGTGGCCGGCGGACCGACGAAGGCCAGGCCGGCGTCCTCGACCGCGCGCGCGAAGTCGGCGTTCTCGGCGAGGAAGCCGAAGCCCGGATGGATGGCCTGCGCGCCGGTCGCGCGCGCCGCCTCGAGGATGCGCTCACCGCGCAGGTAGGAGTCCGCCGGGGAGGGGCCACCCAGGCACACCGCCTGGTTCGCGTAGCGCACATGCAGCGCGTCGCGGTCGGCCTCCGAGTAGACCGCCACGGTCTCGATGCCGAGCTCGCGGCAGGTGCGCTGGATGCGCACCGCGATCTCGCCGCGGTTGGCGATCAGCAGCTTCTCGAACGGGGGCTGGTCCACGACGGCGGCTCCGGGCTACAGCGGGATCGACCCGTGCTTCTTCGGCGGATTGCGCTCGCGCTTGGTGGCCAGCAGTTCGAGCGCACGGATCAGGCGCGGCCGGGTCTCCGAGGGTTTCAGGATGTCGTCGATGAGACCGCGCTCGGCCGCCACCCACGGGTTGCCGAACAGATCCTGGTACTCGGCGACCTTCTCGGCCTCCTTGGCGGCCGGCTCGTCGGCGCCGGCGATCTCGCGGCGGAAGATGATCTTGGCGGCCCCGGCCGCGCCCATCACGGCGATCTCCGAACCCGGCCAGGCGACGTTCCAGTCGCCGCGCGTCGACTTCGAGGACAGCACGCAGTAGGCGCCGCCGTAGGCCTTGCGGGTGACCACGGTCAGCTTCGGCACGGTCGCCTCGCAGTAGGCGTAGAGCAGCTTGGCGCCGCGGCGGATGATGCCACCGTGCTCCTGCGCGGTGCCGGGCATGAAGCCGGGCACGTCCTCGAAGGTGACCACCGGCAGGTTGAAGCAGTCGCAGAAGCGCACGAAGCGCGCGGCCTTCTCGGAGGCGTCGATGTCGAGCACCCCGGCCATCACCGCCGGCTGGTTGGCGACGATGCCCACCGGCCGGCCGCCGAGCCGTGCGAAGCCGACCAGGATGTTGCGCGCGAAGGCCTCCTGGACCTCCAGGAACTCGCCGTCGTCGATCACCAGGCGCAGCAACGCCTTCATGTCGTAAGGCTTGTCGGGCGAGTCCGGCACCAGCGTGTCGAGCGCCGCCTCGCAGCGGTCGGCGGGGTCGTCACTGTCGCGGAAGGGCGGATCCTCGTTGTTGTTCAGCGGCAGATAGGACAGCAACGCGCGCATGCGCGCCAGGCACTCGGCGTCGTCGGTGGCGGTGAAGTGACTGACGCCGCTCTTCGCGCCGTGCACCGCGGCACCGCCGAGGTCCTCGCTGGTCACCTCCTCGTGGGTCACCGTCTTGACCACGTCCGGCCCGGTGATGTGCATGTAGGAGCTGCCCTCGACCATGAAGATGAAGTCGGTCAGCGCCGGCGAGTAGACCGCGCCGCCGGCGCACGGGCCCATGATCGCGGACAGTTGCGGCACCACGCCGCTGGCCAGCGTGTTGCGCAGGAACAGCTCGGAGTAGCCGGCCAGCGAGACCACGCCCTCCTGGATACGCGCCCCGCCGGAGTCGTTCAGGCCGAGGATCGGGATGCCGGTGCGCATCGCCAGGTCCATGACCCGGCAGATCTTCGCCGCGTGCTCCTCCGCCAGGCTGCCACCGAAGACCGTGAAGTCCTGGGCGAATACGGCCACCGGCCGGCCGTCGATGCGCCCGGTACCGGTGACCACGCCGTCGCCGGCCGGGCGGCTGGCGTCGAGGCCGAAGTTCGACGAGCGATGACGCACGAAGGCGCCGCTCTCCTCGAACGAGCCCTGGTCGAGCAGCAGGTCGAGGCGCTCCCGCGCCGTCAGCTTGCCCTTGGCATGCTGCGCCGCGACGCGCTCCTCGCCACCGCCGGCCAGCGCCTCCGCGCGACGCAGCTCGAGTTCCTCGAGCGGTCCGCCAGCGCCGGCCGCGTCCTTGGCCGCGTCCCGCCCGCTCACAGCAGTTCCTCCGCCGAGACCTGCGGACCTTCCGGAGCCGCGGGCGGCTCGACGAATTCGACCAGCACGCCGCCGCTCGCGGCCGGGTGCACGAAGGCGATGCGCGTGTCGTGCGCGCCACGACGCGGCTCGCGGTCGATCATGCGCGCGCCGGCGGCCGCCGCGTCCCTGGCCGCGGTCGCGCAGTCGTCGACCTGCAGCGCGAGATGGTGCATGCCGGGACCGTTCTTCTGCAGATACCGGCCGACCGGGGTGTCCGGGCCGAGCGCCCGCAGCAGCTCCACGCGCACCGCGCCGGCGTGCATCATCTGCACCTCGACGCCCTGCTCCTCGACGACCTCGCGCGCGCCCTCGCGCAGCCCGAGGACATCGCGCCAGAGACGGGTGGCTTCGTCGAGGTCGTCGACGGCCACCGCGATATGGTCGATTCCCTGCACGGTACTCATGTCCGGATGCGCACGCAGTGTGCCCGGCGAGTATAGTCCCGCGCGATGACGGATCGCCCCGCCGGCCCCGCCGTGCCGCCCTCGGCGGAGATGCGCTTCACAGCCCGCTGCCGCACCCGCTGGTCCGACGAGGACAACCAAGGGGTGCTCAACAACGCCGTCTACCTGTCGTTGCTGGAGGAGGCGCGCTGGCAGTACTGCGAGGCGCTCGGCCTGATGGCGCCGGGCAACCACTTCGCCTTCGTGCTGGCACGCACCGACATCGCCTTCCTGGCGCCGGGTCGCGGGCCGGCCGCCGTCGAGGTGGAGGTCGCCACGACGCGCCTGGGCGGCCGCTCGTTCACCCAGGCCTACCGGGTGCGGGATGCAGCCGACGGCGGCGTGTGGGTCGAGGCCGAGGCCGCGCTGGTGATGTGGGACACCGCGGCGCGCACCAGCGCGCCGATGCCCGATGCGTTCCGCGCGGCCATCGCCGCGCACGAGGGCCTCTAGGACGCGACGCCGGCTCAGTCGGCCTGCGCCGGGGCGTGTTCGCGCAGGTGGCGCAGCATCGCGCGCATCGGCTCGGGCAGATCGGCGGTGAACGCGACCTCGCCGCCGTCGACCGGGTGCTCGAAGCGCAGCCGATAGGCGTGCAGCAGGGTGCGCTCGACCGGCGGGCAGCCGGCCGGCAACTGGCCGCGGCCATGGTTGCGGGCGCGGTAGGCGGGGTCGCCGATCAGCGGCAGGCCGGCGTCGGCGAGGTGCACGCGGATCTGGTGCTTGCGGCCGGTGCGTGGCTTGACGCGCAGCAGCGCGAAGCCGTCGAAGGCCTCCTGGATCTCCCAGAAGGTCTGCGCGTCGCGCGTACCGGACTCGGACGAGTTGGTCGCGCGCACCAGGCCGGGGCGCCGCGGGTCCGCCGACAGCCGCCGCTCGATCCAGTCCGACTGGAAGCGCGGCCGGCCGTAGCACAGAGCCAGGTACTGCTTCTCCACCACCCGCTCCGCGAACTGCGACATCAGGTCCTCGAACACGTCGGTGCGGAAGGCGACCACACAGACGCCCGACGTGCCGCGGTCGAGGCGGTGCACGATGCCCGGTCGCTCGGCACCCTGCGCGATCGGCAGGTCCGGCCCCCACCGTTGCCGCAGCCAGTGGGCCACGCTCGGCTGCGGGTCCCCCGGCGAGTTACCGTGCATCGGCAGCCCGGCGGGCTTGTCGATCACGGCGAAGGTCTCCTCCTCGTGAAGGACCACCGGCTCCATCATCGAGCCGGGCTCCGGGGCCTCGGGCTCGGGCGGCACCAGGCGCAGGAACTGGCCGGCCTCGAGGCGGTGGCCAGGCCGGATCACCGTCTCACCGTCGACCGTCAGCAGCCCCTCCCGTACCCAGTCGGCGATGCGGGTCCGAGAAAACGCGCCCTCGGCGGCGTCCGCAAGGAAGCGGTCGAGGCGCTCACCGTGGCGCTCCGTAGGAACCACGGCTTCGAGAGGGTCGGGTGTCATGCCGCTGCCGCCCCCGGGGGGCCGTCGGGGAGCCCCCGGACGACCGCCCGATTCGGGAAACCCGGGGCGGCCATGAGTCTAGACGAGCGCCTGACGGATTCGCGAGCCGCGGCTAAATTGTGCGGCTCCCCGTAGCCGGCGGTCGGCCCCCGCGCCGCCTGCCGCACCGGACCTACGCGCATGAAGCCCCTCCACACCCTGCCCCTCGCCCTGCTCGCCTGCGCACTGCCGGCCATGCTGCCGGCCGCCACGATGCCGATCCAGGAGCCGGGCCCCCGTGCCGGCCTGGTCGAGATCCCGGCGGGACGCGCGGTCTTGGGCAACGCCTTCGAGCGGGTCCAGGAACTGGCGCAGGCGGATGTCGTCAATGCCTCGCTGTACGTCGGCGAGCTGGGCCGCAGCGAGGTCATGGTCGACCGCTTCTGGATCGCCCCGACGCCGGTCACCAACGAGATGTACCTGGCCTACGTCGCGGAGGCAGCCGTGATGCCGCCGCCGGACTGGGCGGTCATCTCCTCGGAGCTGCGCCAGGAACTCATCCGCAACGGCCAGGACCCGGACGGTGATGGCGAGAACCTCAACCTCGGCTACAAGTTCGACGAGCTGGAGCAGGCGCGCTGGTGGATGGAGAACTGGCAGGACGAGGCCTACCGCTGGGAGATGCCGCCGTCGCGCGCGCTCGAGCCGGTGGTCTTCGTGTCGTACCAGGACGCGCTCGGCTACTGCGAGTGGGCCGGTCTGCGCATGCCGCTGGAGGCCGAGTGGGTCCGCGCAGCGCGTGGCGACAGTGACCAGGACTATCCGTGGGGCGCGGAATTCGACGCCACCCGCGTGGCCTTCCAGTCGACCCGCCCCGACGAGATCAAGTATCGCCGGCTGCCGGTCGGCATGCTCGACAACGCCTCGCCGTTCGGCATCGTCGACATGGCCGGCCAGGTGTGGGAATTCACCGAGGATCGCTACCGCGCCTACGACGCCGCGTCCTCCATCGAGGACCGCGTCAAGGTGACGCGTGACGACGGCGGCGACAGCATCGTCTACCCGAACTTCGAGACCAGCCGCTACGTCATCAAGGGAGGCAGTTTCGTCAACGACAAGGAGCAGCTGCGCATCGACATGAGAGTCGGCATGGACGCCGAGGTGCCGGCGCAGGTGCTGGGCTTCCGCGTGGCCGCGAGCGACAACCGCCTCGGCGACGTGGCGTACACCCGCGCGCGCGATGTCAACAGCATGGTGCTCGGCGGCCAGCCGGCGCGCCTGCTCGACTTCGCCCGCTCGATCGGGGTCGAGAAGCGCAAGTACTCGGACATGGGTGCCGTCCGCGCGGCCCGACAGGCCCCGGAGGCGCCGCTGCGCGAGCCGGAGCTGCCGGAGGAATACGCCGTCTTCGGCGCCGTGCGCGCGGTGGTGTTCACTCCGCTCGCCGATCCGTTCGCCGACTACGACCACTCCAGCATCTCGAAGATCGAGAAGGCCGCCGAGGCCGACGGCAAGCTGCCGCCGCTGGGCGTGCTCTGCTCGACCGTGCCGTTCCTGTCCGGCAAGGGCGCCAGCAACGCCGAGGGTGAGCCGATCGCGGCCGGCGAGTACGTGCTGGCCTATTTCCCGCCGCTGCGCAAGCGTGAGATCGAGGAGTTCGGCGGCTACACCGAGGACACCAAGGAAGAGGAGAAGCTCGCCGTCCCCGAGAAGCGGCTGAACGTCGACATCTCCGGCGTCGAGATGGTCGCCGGCGAACCGCAGGTGCTGGTCATCGACAAGGACGCCAAGGCGGTGCTGTCGCTGCCGTTGGTGAACCTCAACAACAAGGTCAAGGTGCAGGCGGACCGCAGTCAGGACGCGGCCGCGGCCATCGACCTGCAGCGCAACCGGCTACGCATCGACATGGAGTTCCCGGGCCCGGGAACCAAGACCTACTTCCTGTCGATCGGCCTGCGGCCGCTCAACGAGGACGCCAGCTTCGCGCTGACCAACGTCAGCGACTGGGACGCCGGCACCTTCGAGATCGTCGAGAAGACCCGCTAGCCGTCCAGGCCGGCGAGGTTGGCGCGCAGCGTGGCGGCCTCGGTAGCGAGTTCGGCGAGCCGGCCGCGTTCCCCCTCGACGACCTCGGGGTCGGCGTGGGCGAGGAACTTCTCGTTGCCGAGCTTGCCCTCGATGCCGCGGATGCCCTTCTCGACCTTGTCGAGCTTGCGGCCGATGGTGTCGCGCAGCTTGCCGGCGTCGGTGCCCTCGGCGAAGGGCAGGAACACCGAACCGCCGCGGAACACGTCGGTTCCCGAGGAGGTCGGCTTGGCGCCGTCGGCGCGGGCG
>Ga0316187_10005297_pt1 | contig 11141 bp, 7 predicted proteins | sample CroRivburrow1_MG_FD_204927 | JGI IMG/M metagenome (GOLD analysis project Ga0316187, IMG submission 204927) | Coastal sediment microbial communities from Maine, United States - Cross River worm burrow 1 | ecosystem: Environmental > Aquatic > Marine > Coastal > Sediment | place: USA: Maine...
AGAGCTGCGTATCGTTGCGCCGGTTGTAGTCCATTGCATACCCCAGGGTCACTCCCAGAGAAATCGAATCCATACCCAGCTCGTCACCCAGCTCGATCAGCGTCAGGGCGACGTCAGGATCGAAGATACCGAGGTTCGATGACAGCAACGTGATCGGTTCGAAGTCCGATTTGGCGCGAAATTTCCCCCGCCCCCCATCCTCGGACTCCTCGTAAACGTTCTTGTGGCACTTGATACCGCAGAGGAAGCAGCCCTCCGGCACCACCACGTACGGCCCTTCCTCCACACTCGGACGTGTCAGGGGAGCAGAGACTTCGGTTCCGGTTGGCGCAAAGTTCAGCTCCGGTAGCGACTTGGCCTCCATCAGCCATTTCAAGTTGCGCCACGTGCCGCCCCGATCTCCTTCGACATCGCGGTATCGGGCGCTGCCATCACCGAGATTGACTTCCCGATTGATGTCTCGCAAGCCCCTCTGTCGTTGGGGGTTGGGCCCGTCGGCAGCAATCGCCAGCAGGTTCTTTGATCCCATCACTCCGCCGAAGCCGCCTCGACCGCAGAAACGAGGCTTGGCATCGCCCGTTTCTAGTTGGTTGTCGCTGGACAGGGCGATGGCGGCATAGCGCACCGACTCGTAGTTCTCGCCTGCCGGACCGATTGCTGCGAAATGCGCATCCGGCCACCGTCCGTGCAGATCCTGAATCCGGTCGTTGATGTTGCGACCCACCAGATCGGACGCGTCGAGAAACTCGAAGTGCGCCGGCTCCCCGGGTGCCCCCTCAGTGAGATGCAGCAAGGTGGGGCGTTCGGCCCGGCCTACAAAGATGACCTCGTCGATGGCTAGACCGCGCAATTTGGTGCCGAAATGGCCACTTCCCGCCGACCACATCAACCCGGGCCTGCCGGAGACTGAGGTCTTGAGGGGCGAGTAGCCGTGAAAGAACGTCCGCAGCCCCGTCATCACGCTGGTTCCGCTGAGCAACCCGAGATTCATGACGAGAGGAGAGACCGGATCGTATGGGTCATCCACCTTCTGGCCGGCCAACAGCTTGGTGGCGCGAGCGATACCCCCCAGCACATCCTCGAGATCCTCGCAGGCCACTTCCTCGAAGCGTACGGTGAGGGACACCAGATCAACATGATAACGATTGATCGTAAACTCGGTTGCAGGCCTCAAGACGGTCGCCACGTCACTCCCTTTCGATTCGACCGCGCATACTACGCTCGGCCCATGACTGCACCAACACCAGACCTCGTAACTGCCGCCCAAACCGTCATGGCCGATGTGGTCGCGCTCCGCCGCGACCTCCACGCCAATCCCGAGCTCGGATTGCAGCTCCCCGGGACCCAGAGCCGCATCGTCGAGGCCCTCACCGGATTGGGACTCGACATCAAGTTGGGCGAGAGCCTCAGCTCGGTGGTGGCCGATCTGGATACCGGCCGCCCCGGGCCCACGGTCCTGTTGCGCGGCGACATGGACGCGCTGCCACTCACTGAAGACTCGGGGGAATCCTTCTCGTCAACCGTCGAAGGCCGCATGCACGCGTGCGGGCACGACACCCACGTTGCCATGCTGGTCGGTGCGGCCCGGGTGCTGGCTGCTAACAAAGACGAACTGAACGGCCGCGTTCGCTTCATGTTCCAGCCCGGCGAAGAGGGCTTCCACGGCGCCCGCTACATGATCGAGGAGGGCGTGCTCGACGGCGTCGACCGGGCCTTCGCCATTCATGTCGACACCAACATTCCAGCCGGGGTCATTGCATCGCGACCCGGAGCACTTCTCGCCAGCAGCGATGAGCTCCAGATCACCATAACCGGCCAGGGTGGTCACGCCTCGGCCCCCCATCACACGATCGACCCGATCCCGGCGGCGTGCGCCATGGTCACGAGTTTCCAGACGATGATCACCCGCGAGATCCCGATCTTCGACCCCGCTGTTGTCACCGTGGCCAGAATCAGCAGTGGCACTACCAACAACATCATCCCGGAAACTGCCCACCTGGAGGGAACCATCCGAGCGGTCAGCGAGGCTTCTCGGGAGAAGGTGCACGACAGCCTCGCCCGGGTGAGTGCCGGCGTGGCAGCCGCCCACAATTGCAGTTGCGACGTTGCCATCAAGAAGGGCTACCCCGTCACGGTGAACCACGCGGCAGATGTCGAGTTGGTGAAAGCCGCCACCACCGCCACCCTCGGCGAGGGACGCTACACCGAGATGCCCGCGCCGATGATGGCGTCCGAGGACTTCTCGTATGTGCTCCAGCAGGTCCCCGGCGCCATGGCGTCGCTCGGCGTATGCCCCGACGGCGTCGAAGATCCCTCAACGGCGGCATCGCTGCATTCGAACCGCGCAGTCCTCAACGAAGCCGCCCTCCCCTCCGGCATCGCCCTCCATGCCGCAATGGCAATGGCGCGCCCGGAGTAGGTGGCGAGGCGTGCGGGGCGGCCCCGCTCTACATGAAGCCGGCCGCAACCGCCCTTTGATCGAGTTCCTGCATTACGCCTGAGCGGACCTCGTCAAAGAACTCCACCGTGTTGAAGTGCGACAGGTCGGACCCGGCCATCGGTTCGTGGGCTTCCGCCGGCATGCTGTAGTCCGCGACGTCGAAGCCCTGCAGCCGCTCGTTGGCATAACCCCTCAGGAACGTCTTCATCACGACGGCGGACAGTTCTTCAGTGGTGATGTCGAGTCCGGCGACAATTCGCAGTGCCTCCGCCTCCATCTCCGGCGTGGCGCCCCCGAACTTACACAGCCCGGTGATGTCGTCCATCATGAACAACGGCCCCCGATTGGTGATCGCATCGATCCAATAGTCCACCCCCGACTCCCGTTCCACCACGTAGAGCAGGTAGGTGCGCATCGACATGTGACCACCCGCCAGCGCCCAGGGGAACCCGGGATTCGTATGGGGCTGATAGGCCGGCAGCTCGACGCCTTTCGAGTGCATCGCATAGTCGAGCTCACCGGTTTGGTCGGCGAGCCGCTTCACACCCTGTCCGAGCTCAGGGAGATCGCCGTTGCCGACAGCGCGGATCGCCGCTTTCGCAGCCGCGGCATCCTCGAACTGAATGCCACCCAACAACGCGCCGCCGTTGCGCCGGTTGTAGTCCATCGCATATCCCAGGGTTGCCCCCAGCGAGATCGAGTCCATCCCTAGTTCGTCACCGAGATCGATCAACGACAACGCCTCGTCCGGATCGTAAATGCCGAGGTTCGTTGTCAGCAACGCGATCGGTTCATAGTCCACTTTGGCCCGGTATTTGCCCCGCACACCATCCGCGGCTTCTTCGTAGACGTTCTTGTGGCACTTGATACCGCACAGGAAGCATGATTCCGCCAGCACGAAGTACGGCCCCGCCTCAACGGTCGGGCGCTGCAGCCGAACTGATGCTTCGGTTCCGGTAGGGGCGAAGTTGAACTCAGGGAGCGACTGGGCTTCTTGCATCATCTTCATCATGCGCCAGGTGCCGCCGCGATCGTGTTCCAGATCGCGATAGCGGGAGCTGGGATCACCAAGGTTGATCTCCCGGTTGATGTCGCGCAGTCCCCGCTGTCGTCCCGGGTTGGGCCCATCGGCGGCAATCGCCCACAGGTTCTTTGAACCCATCACACCGCCGTATCCGCCCCGCCCGCAGAAGCGGGCTTTGGCGTCGCCGGATTCCAGCTGATTGTCCGTGGACAGGGCGATGGCGGCGAAACGCACCGACTCGTAGTTCTCACCTGCCGGGCCGATCACGGCAAAGTGGGCATCCGACCACCGGCCGTGCAGATCCTGGATCCGGTCGTTGATCCTGCGGCCTGCTAGGTCGGACGCGTCGATGAACTCAAACTGGGCCGGCTCCCCCGGAGGCCCCTCACTCAAGTGCAGCAACGTGGGTCGGTCGGCTCGCCCGGTGAAGATCACTTCGTCAATTGCCAGACCGCGCAATTTGGTGCCGAAGTGGCCGCTTCCCGCCGACCACATCAATCCGGGCCGGCCGGCGACAGAGGTCTTGAGTGGCGAATAGCCGTGGAAGAAGGTCCGCAGCCCCGTCATCACGCTGGTTCCACTGAGCAGCCCGGTGTTCATGACAAGCGGAGACGCTGGATCGTACGCATCGACCACTTCTGTACCGGCCAACAGCTTGGTAGCGCGAGCGATACCCCCCAGCACATCTTCGAGATCCTCACAGGGGACCTCTTCATATCGAACAGTCAGAGTGCTCAGATCAACGTGATAACGATTGACCGTGAACTCGGTCGCGGGCCTCAAAGCGGTCTCCACGTCACTTCCCTTTCATGGCTTCTGCTCTACCGAGGATGGTAGAGCACACGGCCGATCGGTCTCGTGTCGCTAGAACGCGGTATCCGGCATCTCCATGAGCCAGCCGTCTTCTTGTTCGGCTGCTTCGCGGCGGGCCTTGGCCTTGGGAAGGGCGTGGCGGGCGAAGAAGCGGGCCGAGGCGATCTTGCCTGCATAGAAGTCGACATCGTCGCCCTCCGCATCTTCTTTGGCGGCGAGAGCGATCTCGGCGTGCTTGAGGAGCAGCCAGCCGATCACAACTTCGGCGAGGCTCTCCAGCAGGCTGTTCGTGTGAAGCCCCGTCTTGTAGATCGCCGGCTTGTCGCCCCCCATCGAGGCCATGAGATGGCCGACCAGAACTCCGATGTGCCCCTGGGCATCCTCCATGGCGACACCGAGGAGACCTCGCTCGGCGGCGAGCTCTTCGGGGCCGCCCTTGACCATCTCGAGGATCTCCTCGGACAGACGACCCAGAGTGGCTCCCTGATCGCGGGCGATCTTGCGGAAGAACAGGTCGAGCGCCTGAATCCCCGTAGTGCCTTCGTACAGGCTGTCGATCTTGGCGTCACGAATGTACTGCTCGATCGGGTAGTCCTGGGTGAACCCCGAACCGCCGAACACCTGGAGCGATTGCGCCAACAGCTCATAGGCTTTCTCAGACGAGTAACCCTTGAGCAGCGGCAGCATTAGATCCTCCAGCTTGCCCCAATACGGTTCGTCGGGGTCGAGGAGTTGCTGGTCGCTCTTGGCGGCGATGAAGTACAGCAGTGCGCGCATCCCCTCGGCGTGGGCCTTCTGGAGCAACAGCATGCGGCGCACGTCGGGGTGCCTGATGATCTCGACCCGCGGCGCCGTCTTGTCCATCATCTCGGCCAGATCGGCGCTCTGCACGCGCAGCTTGGCGTACTCGAGTGCATTGAGGTAGCCGGTCGATAGGGCCGAGGCCGACTTGGCTCCCACCAGCATTCGGGCGTCCTCGATGACTCTGAACATTTGCTTGATGCCGTGGTGCACCCCGCCCACCAGGTAACCGACGCACGGGGCATCGGTTCCCATGGTCAGTTCACAGGTCGTCGAGCCCTTGATTCCCATCTTCTTTTCGATGTTGGTGGCAACGATCCCGTTGCGCTCCCCCACCGAGCCGTCTTCGTTCATGTGGTACTTGGGGACGATGAACATCGAGAGGCCCTTGGTGCCCGGCTCGCCGCCCTCGCGCCTGGCGAGGACAAGGTGGATGATGTTCTCGGCGTGGTCGAACTCGCCGGACGTGATGAACCGCTTCACACCTTCGAGGTGATAGGTGTCACCATCGACGTGGATCGCCTTGGAAGTTCCGGCACCGACGTCCGACCCGGCGTCGGGCTCGGTGAGCACCATCGTGCCGCCCCAATGGCGCTCCATCATCGGCAGCGCCCACTGTTGTACCTGGTCCTCGGTACCGAGCATGCCGATAACAACGGCCATCAGGCCACCCGAAACGTAGAAGAAGAGGCCGGGATTGGCCCCGAGAAGGAGTTCCTGAACCGCCCACCGCACCTGCGCCGGCGCCCCGTATCCACCGAACTCCGTGGGCACCGAGAGCATGTCCCACTCGGCGCTGTAGAACGCGTCGAGGCCTCGTTTCATAGAGTCGTGGAGGACAACCGTTCCGTCGACGAGCTCCAAGGGGACTCGATCAGCCTCGTCGAAGCTCGCCGACCACTCGTTCTTGGCCAGGCGGTCGACTTCGTTGATGGCATCCATGACGGTATCGCGGTCAAAATCGTCGAAAGGTGCACTGCCGAGTAGCGACCCGAGCTGGTTGGCCTCAAAGAGGTTGAACTCGATATCGCGAAGGTTGCTCTTGTAGTGGCTCATTCTGAATCTCTTCTCTTCACCGGCTACTACCCGTGAACATCGGCAGCCGCCGCGCCTACCTGCACTTCCAATTTTGATTGTACACTCTAATTTGAGTCACCGTTCTAAATTTGGATAGCCGTTCCGCTAGTCTTGAGGGTTGGACATTCGGGAGAGCTGGAAGATTCGGGAGAGTCAGTGGCCCGCTACCAGGTAGGTATTAGAACCGAGGGGCGCATCCTCGAAGCGACGCGCGAGCTGCTCGGGGAGTCCGGTCTCGACGGCACGACGTTGAAGGCGATCTGCGAGCGTGCCGGGGTGCGAGTCGGCAGCTTCTACAACCTCTTCGATTCGAAGGAGACCGTGGTCCTGCGGGTCGTCGCCGAGGCGATCGCCGCCGTTGATCCCGACCCGGCACACCTGGGTACCGAAACCCTGAATGACCTGGTGGAGGCATACATTGCTTTCTTCACACAAGACCCGACGGTGGCCCGGATCTATGTGCAGATCGCTATCAGCGGCGCCCTCAACAACGGTGAATTGCATCACCGCATCGAGCGCCACCACGAGCAGCGGGCCGAGCGGTTCCGGGCGGCCATGCAGCGCGATGAGCCCACTCTGGACGCCGCGGCGGCGGCCGAACGCACCGAGATCCTGCTCGCCACGCTCAACGGACTCGCCTTCCGGGCCGCGCTTGACCCCGACTTCGACTTCGTCACGCACGCCCGGGCAGTGGCTTTTCGTTAGCGATGGCCCTCGCTAGCCACGGTCCGCGCTAGCTCACCTGGGTCCTTTGGGGGGCTTGCCCCCACCGCCTTTACCGCCGCCACCACCACCACCGGCATCGATCTGCTCGCTGGTCGAGGCCGTGGCGCCGCTGTTGTCCGTGATGGTTAGTACGGCGGTGTACGTGCCGGAGCTGTACTTGTGGGTCGCGGTCACACCCGTCGCGGTGGCCCCGTCGCCAAAGTCCCATTCGTAGGCAACGATGGTGCCGTCCGGATCAGAAGACCCTGAGCCGTCGAAGTTGTGCTTGCCCTTCCTCTTGCTGACGGTGAACGAAGCCGTCGGGTCTTGATTCGGATTGTTCACGAGCCAGGTATGGGACGCCAAGACGTCTAGCCGGCCATGGCCGTAAACGGCGTCGGGCCCGGCAGCTCCGAGGTCGACGGCACCTCCGATCAGGGCTGCCTCCTGGCTCCCGACCGACAGCCCGGAGTCGGCGCTGAGCAACAGCGCCAACGCCCCTGAAACATGCGGAGCACTGAAGGACGTGCCATCCGGAGAGTTGTACAGGCCGAACCGGTCAGCGGACCGGGTCCCCACGCCAGGAGCGACGATATCGGGGGTAAGGGTATCGCCACCGCAAGGCGAGGGACCGCGACCGCTGAAACTGGCAATAGCATCGGCGTTGTCGGTTGCACCGACCGCAAACGCCTCAGGGTTATTGCCGGGACTGCGACTAGATGAGGCTCCGGGACCGTAGTTGCCGGCCGCGAAGACGGGGACGATGCCGGCGGCTCGTAACGCTTGGAGATCAGGCTGGTGATCGAGATAGCAGCCAGGGGCGCTGAAGGTCCACGAGTTGTTCACGACGTCGGGGGCGTCGGCAGTGGCGGGGTTCCCGTCGGGATCGAGCAACCACTGATAACCGGCGTGGAGCGCCGAGGTCGTGGTGTTGCCGGTATCGTCGAAAGCCTTGACTGCGATCCAGGTGGCATCGGGGGCCATGCCGATGGCGGTGCCGCCAGCGTCGCCACCGACCATCAAGCCCATCGTTGCCGTGCCATGTCCGTCGAGGTCGATCGGACCGTTGGGATGCTCGCCGTGGGGGTCGAACCAGCTGTTGGATCCGCCCCGGTAGCTGCCGTTGAGGTCCGGATGAGCGACATCAACTCCAGAATCCATGTTGGCCACGACGACACCAGCGCCGGTGTACCCGAGGGCCCACATAGCGGGAGCGTTCACCAGGTCGATATTCGGCTCGCCGGGCGAATCACCTGCGGCCGCAGGAGATATCGCAATGACACGATCGCTTGCTACCGACGCAACGTCATCGCGGGCCTCGAGTTCGGCGACAACAGCAGGCGCCACCGAAGCCGCGATCCCGTTGAAGATCCAGAACGGCTGGATGTCGGCCACGGCGCCGCCACCACGTCGCTGATTGAGGAAACCGATGAGCGGGCCCTGGGTTCGGGCGGCATGGGCGCGCAGCGACCCGACCACACGCTGGTTGCGTTGGGCCTTCGCCAACCCGGCGGTGTTGGGAAGCTCTGGTTGATCTGCCAGCGTGATGATCACCGGGACCAGCTCCTCTGAATCTACGGCGCCGGCTGCCGTTCCGACCGGCGACGCCATTGCAATCACAGCCAGTAGCGATGTCAGCAGAATTGACCGCTCCCTCATGACTACCCCTCACTTCCAATCATCGTCGTATTCATCGTTGGATCTCACTTCTCTCGTAAACCAATGGCATCGGGTCCGCCGGGTCTTGGCGACGGCGGCGGGAAAACTGGATAGCGCCGGCCAGCCCGGCAAGCAATAGAACGGCCAACACGGTGGTGGCGAGCTCGAACGGACGGGTGTCCTCACTTGTGTCAACCCCAACGGTCCACCCGAACTGGGCGACAACATCGGACGCTGGGTCGCGTTGCACGGCAACTGAGACCTGCCAGGCGCCGGGCCCAAGCTTGGCCGTCTCGACTTCGTACCGACCGGGCTCGATCAGGTTGAGTGCCACGCTCGTCGGCGCGGTGACTGCGGGTGCCAGGTCGACTGCAACCCCGCTGATCGGCGCCGGTTGCGGCCGGATCAGCGCCCGGGCCCCGACGATCACGCGGCTCTGATCCGCGCCCGCGGGCACAACCTCGAAAGTCACGAACATACCCTCGACAGTGGCGCTCTGCGGAGTCGTCTCCTGCGCCGCCGCCTCGATCTCGCGGGCCGACGCCACAGACGTGAGCAGCGCCGCCACACCGACTGCCACCAGAAGGACGAGGGCCTCAGCAACAACGACTCTCGTGAAGCGACGCAGTGATACCGGAGCCCAGCCGACCGGCCGGCCCAGCATCTTCGCCACCGGCGCGGTAAGGCGAGGATTGATGAGCAGCGTGTTGAAGCCGGCCAGGGTCAACGCGCCGGCCGCCAGAACGATCTTGGTGCCAACGCCAGCGCCGTAGACCGTCGACGAGATGGCATCGAGGCCTGGAACGTGACGCCCGGACTCGTACAAGCCCGTCGCCAACAAGACCACGGAGGCGATCGCCGCCATCGGGCTGAACGCCCGCCACACTGAAGACAACATCGGACCGCGCACGTCGGGATTCCGACGCATGGCCGGTATCAAGCTGCAGGCGAGCACGCCGAGTCCACCCGCCCAAACTCCGGCGGCGAGGGTATGGGTCGCCGACGCGAATGCGGCGAGCTCCGGTTGACGGGGAAGGGCCGAAGCGTGCCCGGCCCATGACTCGAGCCCGACCACTGCGACCAGGGCGACAAGTGCAACCTGGACCGTCCGCTTCGATCCATCGCGGCTGGTCGATCGCTTCCAGAGAGCAACGGCCACGATCACCAGGCCGATTTCACGGGCCAGCCACAGTTGGCCCCAGGGGGTGTCAATCAGGGTCGACCAGGTGACATCCAGCCAAGCTCCGAGCGAGGAGTCTCCGCGAGGCACCCTGAAGAAAGGAGTCATGGCACCGGCGGCGATGGCGACCACGGCAGCGACAAAGCCAATATTCCAGACTTGGTCGCGCACGGCGTTTCTGGCTGCGGTCAAAGACCCGACCACACGGCCGGAAACGGCCAGAGCGCCGATCACCAACATGAGCGCCGCCAGGTCGAGCCAGCGCAGGAGCACCACCGGAGACTCCGGCAGACTCGTGTCTACGTCGAGCACCACGTCCGGGATCTCCCCGGCACCAAACACCATCCTGCCACGGTCGATGTGGCCGTCCTCGAGGGAGAGCACCGCCCAATCCAGCTCGTAGATACCCCTCTCGAGCGGTTCTGTCCCGATTTCGACAACACCGCGGCCGCCCGCCTCCGTCACCGCGGCCGTGATCAGCTGGGGGGCACCGTCCTGCGACCGGAGTTCGAAGACGCTTGCCTGGGCGCTGATGGGCTCAGAGAACCAGAGAGTGAGGTTGGTCCCGCCGATCGCTATCTTCCCACCATGCTGGGGCTCGGAACGCTCGAGGGAACTGTGAGCCGATGCCGGCGCTGCCCCGAGAATGGCCAGGATCGTGGCCGCGATGAAGAGCGCCGCGATGCGGCGCCCGCCCCGGAGCGGGCTCCAGATCATCCCTGGGCTACGAAGTGTTCTAGACGATGCTCACCAATCACCACGGTCACCAGGGAACCGGGGTGGATGGCGTTGTTCGTATTGCCCATCAGGAAGAAGTAGCTGCCGCCCAGCTCCAATTCGGTGGCGTGGCGGTGCGGAAGCGCCGAGAAGGTCAGCGCCTCCCCCGTGTCCTCGACAACCAGCTTGGGAAGAGCCTCGAGGTCGTGGAGCATCGGGTCGGCCTTGATCGGATCGACCACCTGGTAACGAAAGTCGATCAGTCCGCCGGCCGCAGTGACGCCGATCAGGGTGACGTTGATCCCGTACTGGGCGGCCATCTCCTCGGCGGTTACCGGGGTGGTCCCGGAGAGGACATCCACGCTTGGCTCTGGCCACAGAGCCCTGACGGCGGCAAACCCGAGCAGGAGAAGGGCCACCAGCCCGAGTGCGACCAGCTGAGGGAGGCGCGACTTCGTCTCCGGCAGCTCGGCGCCCGCCTCGTGACGGGTGTCGGTAATCACAGAATCACCTCCGTTGCCATCCCTCGATATGCCGAGGTCTGCAGCCCAGAAGGGCTACAGACCACACGGCATCGGACGGAACTAACGCACATTGATCGCGTCCAGGTCGTGGCCACCGGCGGTCAGGCCCTGGGCAGTGCCGTCGAAGTACAACGACCACACGCCGGCATCGACGAGAACAACATCCTCGTCTTGAACCGCCCCAACGTCCGGCAAGACCGT
>Ga0316187_10005299_pt1 | contig 11139 bp, 11 predicted proteins | sample CroRivburrow1_MG_FD_204927 | JGI IMG/M metagenome (GOLD analysis project Ga0316187, IMG submission 204927) | Coastal sediment microbial communities from Maine, United States - Cross River worm burrow 1 | ecosystem: Environmental > Aquatic > Marine > Coastal > Sediment | place: USA: Maine...
ATTGGCGCAATACGGCATCACGACCAACCTCCAGCCGGCTTCGCAGGCGCGCCAACTCCTTATGGCATAACACCAGAAGCACTCGGCGCACATCATCCAGAAGCTCCGACGCCTGCGGCGCGGCAAGCCTATACTTCCGCCAGGCTTTTTGCAGGTGCCTGTCCGTCAAGCGCTGCAAGCACGATGGCTGCATGCACAGATACGCCCCGCGTCCCGGCGCCTTCTGCAATACATCCGGCCATACATCGCCGGCATCATCCATCACCAGGCGCAGCATGGTCTTCTTTTCCAGTCGCTGCCGGCAAACCACGCAGCTGCGGGCCGCCTGGTCGCCGGAGACCTTATTCAAACCAGCCGCAGGCCTCACGCGCAGCAATGATCAAATCCTCAACCTGCTTCTGGCTCAATCCCTCTGCTTCGCTCAGATCACTGGCCGCAGCCTCTGCGAGCGCCTCCGCCGTACCTATGCCAGCTTGCGCCAATCGGTTGGCAATATCCTCATCCACGCCAGGCACGCTCAGCAGGCTCTCATCGATATCAACCGCAGCCGCCTGCTTCTCGGCCAGCGCTTTTTGCAGCAGGGCGTCACGAGCACGCTTCTGTAATTCCGCGGCAACCTCTTCATCAAATCCTTCGATGGCCGCCAACTCCTCCAGCGGACAATAAGCCATGTCCTCCATGCTGATGAAGCCTTCGGAAGCCAGCAGGGTGGCCATATCCTGGTCGACATCCAGAGCCTCGACATAGGTCGCGATGGCATCGGTCACCTCATGCGCACGCTTCTGACGCTCTTCGCCAATGGTCATGATTTCAATCTTCCAGCCGGAGAGCTCGGAAGCCAGGCGTACGTTTTGCCCGCGACGACCAATCGCGATGGCCAGTTGATCCTCAGCCAACGCCGCTTCAATCGTGCGCTGCTCCTCATCCAGCATCACACGTTCAATAACGGCGGGCGCCAGGGCATTGATGACAAAGGTCGCCGTATCAGGCGTCCATTCGATAATATCGATTTTCTCGCCGTGCAATTCGTTGACCACCGCTTGCACGCGCGAACCACGCGTACCCACGCAAGCGCCAACCGGATCGATGCTAGGATCATTGGACACCACGGCGATCTTGCTGCGTGAGCCCGGATCGCGTGCGATGGCCTGAATCTCCACCATGCCATCCTGAACTTCAGGCACCTCCTGCTCGAACAGGCGCAGCACCATGCCAGCGTCCGCCCTTGACAGAAATACCAGCGCGCCCTTGGGCTGGTTGCGCACTTCACGAAGGTAGGCGCGGACGCGATCACCCTGGCGGAAGGTTTCCCGCGGCAACAGCTCCTCGCGGTAGATTACGCCCTCGCCACGGCCGAGGTCGACGGTCACATTGCCGCGCTCCACGCGCTTAACTATACCGGTGATTAGCTCGCCTACACGGGGCTCATACTCGGCGATAATGCGCTCACGTTCGGCCTCGCGGATCTTCTGGTTGATCACCTGCTTGGCGGTCTGGGCGGCAATGCGGCCCAAATCGACCGGCGGTAGCGGCTCACGAAATTCGCTGCCGATCTCGACCGAGGGGTCAATGGCGCGGCCAGCTTCGATGTCCAGCTCGTTCTCTTCTTCCTCGACTTCCTCCACCACGCTGCGGACATGAAACAATCGTATTTCACCGGTTTCACGGTCGATCTCGGCTTCCACCCTTTTGTTGCCATAGGTTCGCCTGGCCACCGTTTTCAATGCAGATTCCATGGCCTCCAGCACCATCTCGCGATCGACGGATTTCTCCCTCGCTACGGCGTCAGCTACATGCAACATCTCGACACTCATGCCTTACCTACCTCTATTAGTTCATACAGCATATTTCATCGCGATAGTGATCCCCAGTTCACATACCGAACCACTTTCACCACATCATCCATTCTCAGCTCCCGCTCGTCCTCCTTGTCCGGACGAATACGGAAGCCATCATCCGTTGGGCCAAGGTTTTCACCCTTCAGACAACCGCCATCTGATAGCTGAACCTTAATCCATTCACCTATATGCCGCTTGAAATCCGCCTGACTGGAGAGCGGCCAGTCGAACCCGGGGGTGGAAACCTCAATGTGGTAAACCCCCTTGATGGCACGCGCGGCATCCAACTGCAAGGATAAGCCTCTGCTGATACGCTCAAGGCTTTCACAATCAACCCCTCCGGCCCGGTCGATCACGACCTTGAGCAACTGCCTGTGATGACCGCCGCCCAATTGAATGGCCAACACATCCACGCCCAATTCGTCAGCGATGGGAGCCAACAGCGCGCCAATCTGCTCCTGCACCTATCCTCCATAAACAAAAAAAGCGAGCCGCGGCTCACTTTCTTGTGCGAAGCATATGATGCATGCGTAATGCATGCAAGCTTTCACGGGGCGGCCTGACCACGGCCGCCCATTACAAAAAAACTTTATTCACTTCCCTCTTCGCCTGGTTTCAAGCTACTTAGAAACTCTGCGACGGCACCTCTCTCTTCCTCATCCAGAACATCCAGCCCTCTCCACATCAAGTCAAACATATCAGCTTGCCGCTTACGCGTGTACATATCGTCCATCGCCTTGAGCAGGTAGTCCTTGTGCTGGCCAGCCAGTTTCGGCGCACCCATCATCCTTCCGTGGCCACCACCTCGGGCATCTATTCCATGGCATTCATAGCATTTGGTTAGTGCTGAATCCAAAAAAACACTCTTGCCATGCTCAATCATAGGAATCTGAACAACCTTTGCGCTCTCGCCACGCTTTTTAACCGTGCGCTCAATCATCAAAGGAGGATCAGATACCGTCCCAACCATGTCAGACTGGGAACTGAAATAAGCCGCGATATCTTCAAGATCCTGGTCCGTCTCGATCATCATTGCCATATCGGTCATTGTATCGTCTTTGCGAACGCCACTTTTGAAATCTTTAATTTGCTTGATGATGTAATCCGGAAACTGGCCAGCCAGCTTGGGAAATGTGCTGTCTTCACTATGGCCGCCTACGCCATGACAGTCGAAGCACAGCTCAGCCTTGGCCTCGCCAGCCTTGGGGTCGCCAGCAGCGTGAGCCATGCCTGCAGTAGAAACCATCATCAGACATATTGCTAAATAACTGGTTTTATTCATTTTTAAGCTTCCTTTGCATTGACATTACGATGAACCCGCATCAGCCGAGCATTCTTTGTCACGGGCAAATATATAACAAGCGAAAGATTCATCGTCAATTGTGTTTATCTTGCGCTTGACAGCGATTGCGCCCACTCCACCTCCATAGGATGCCCGCGTTGACATTGTGCCAACGGCTCCTGAAACTGAGCGCATATGAGCGCGACTTCACCCTTGGTTTGTATGACGAACGCCCCATCCGAGCAGGATGTGTTGCTTCGCATCAGAACATTACGCCACAAGCTGGGCAAGCGTGTGCTGATCCTTGGGCATCATTACCAGCGTGAGGAAGTCTTTGGATTTGCCGATGTGACTGGCGACTCGCTGAAGCTGGCGCAAAGCGCGGCCAGGACCGATGCGCCTTTCATCGTTTTTTGCGGCGTACATTTCATGGCTGAAACGGCCGATATTCTCACGCGCGACGATCAGACCGTGATTCTTCCCGACCCCGCCGCCGGCTGCTCGATGGCCGATATGGCTGATTTGGCGCAGGTCAGTGCGGCCTGGAAACAACTATCCGGCGTGCTGGATGCTGAAACACATATTACGCCAATCACATATATCAATTCGACCGCCGCCCTCAAGGCATTTTGCGGCCAGCACGGCGGTAGCGTCTGCACATCCTCAAATGCCCGGCGCATCATGGACTGGGGCTGGGATCAACGCGGCAAGATACTGTTTTTTCCGGATGAGCACCTGGGACGCAACACAGCACTGGCCATGGGGCTTGGCGATGAGGACATGATCGTCTGGGATCCGTTCAAGCCGCTTGGTGGCAATAGCGAAGAAGATATTCGAGAGGCGCGTCTGATCCTGTGGCGGGGTTTTTGCTCGGTGCACCAATTGTTCAAGACCCAGCATGTTTACGACATGCGCCAGCAATACCCCGGCATCCAGGTGCTGGCCCATCCTGAATGTTCGCGTCACGTCTGCGATATCGCTGATATGGTGGGATCAACCGAAGCGATTATCCGCCATGTCGAGGCGGCTGAAAGCGGTCAGGCCTTCGCCATCGGCACCGAGCTCAATCTGGTGAACCGCCTCCGGCTGCGCTTCCCGGACAAGCCTGTGCATTTCCTTTCCCCCACTGTCTGCATGTGTTCCACCATGTTCCGCATCGATCCAGCGCATTTGTGCGCGTCATTGGAAGGAATTTTGGCCAACAAGGTGGAGAACCGGGTACGCGTAGCCGGTGAGGATAGACGCTGGGCCCTGATTTCACTCGAAAGAATGCTGTCTCTTGGCTAAGCGCACCCTACCCCTGCTGCTAGCGTGTCTTTGCATGACCTGGACGGCCCTCCTGGCCTCCGAGGAAGCGGATAACCTGAGCGCCGAACTGCGCACGTTCATGCAGAGCGCCGACGCTGAATTCGCTCCCGCGACCGCCGCCAAGGCCCAGGCATTCCTCGGCGCTGTGATGATGGCCGAGCGCGGCAACGACGCCGATAGCGCCAGGCAAGGCCTGCAAGCTGCAAGCGAAACCCTGAACGAGGCAAAACGCCTGGCCGCCAGCTTCCAAAACAAATACGGCGAGATGATCAGCATGCGCTCAGCGGCGCATGAAGCCCTGGCCGGTGATGACCGCCTGCAGGGGGCTGATGCGCTGCTGGCCAAGCTTATCGCCACCCTTGAAGCGGGCAAGTTCAATGAGGCTGAGCAGCTGCGCATTAAAACAAGCGCCACCTACCGCGGCCTGATCCTGGATGCCCTGCCCCCCCTGGCGGAGCAAACCGGCGATGCGCTGAAATCCGCCGCCCGCGCCAGGGCGAAAAAATATGCCCCGGTCACGTATCAAAAGGCCGAGGCATGGTATGTCGCGACCAAATCCTATCTGGCGGGCGAAGGCTCCAAAATGCCCGCCCATCCGCGCGCCGGGCTCAAGCTCGCCGAACAGGCCAAGGACATGGCGCTCAAAGTCAGGGAGTGGCGCGGCCAGCCAGATAGCCACGAGATGCTGGTCTTACAGGCCAGTAAGGATCGCGCCAACATCGCCAGTGCGCTGGGCATGGCGGTGAATGATGCGCCCACTGCCGAGATCAGCGCCGCCGCCATCATGACGGCCATACAAAAGCAGCAGGATGAACGGATCAGGCTTGAGGCAGAGCATCGAGCCGAAATAAGCCGCCTGAAGGCCACCACCGCGACGCAGTTGGCGGATCTTCAGGGCCGGCAGCGCGAAGAGTTGCTGCGCTCGCACGAAGAGCAGATGCGACAGTTGAAGGAGGCGTTCCGGATTAAGCTGGAGCGTGAAAGGCTGGCGCTTGAAGAGCAACTGGAGAGTGAGAAAAAATCGCACGCACAGCAGCTTGAGCACGAGACCCGGGGCCAGAAGCAGCTGAAACGCATGCAGGAAAAGTTCCTGAAAAATGAGACCGAGATTTTCCCCAATCTCGACGGCAGCATTCTCGTGCGCCTGAAAACGCTGAATTTCGCTTCCGGTTCCTCGACGGTGAGCACCAGTTCCTACGACCTGCTGGCAAGGCTAAAGGCCGGCCTGGAGGTGTTCGCCAGTCGCAAGGTTTCCATCGAAGGACATACCGATAATGCCGGCGACGCCAAGGCCAATCAGAGGCTGTCCTTATCCCGAGCCGAGTCCGTGCGCGATTTCCTTATCGCGGCGGGCATGCCAGCGGGCCGACTTTCGTCCGTCGGTTACGGAGAGGCGCATCCCATCGCCAGCAATGACTATGAAAAAGGCCGCGCCATGAACCGTAGAATCGACGTCATCATACATGCCCCAAAGAAGTGATCCTCTTCATAATGTTCCGGAGAATATCAGGCCTGTCGTAGAAGCTCTGCTCGACCAGATTGGCTGCCATGATCCCTACTCCATCACCATTCTGAAGGAAACCCTTGAACTGATCTCCGGCAACCATGCCACCGCCGACCTGAAGATCATGGCGCGGGTGATTAACGAGGTGAGCACCGGACTGGAAGTTTTCCGTCCCTATCAGGCCTGCCGCAAGGTGTCCATGTTCGGCTCGGCGCGAACGTCCAGTGATCACCCGCATTATGTGCAGACAAAACAATGTGCCAGAGCCCTGCGGGATGAGGGATTCATGATCATCACGGGCGCTGGCGGCGGCATCATGCAGGCGGCCAATGAAGGCGCGGGATTCGAGCATTCCTTCGGCATCAACATCAACCTGCCGCTGGAACAGGGCTCCAATCCCGTTCTCGCCGGCTCGCCCCGTCATTTTGAATGCCGGTATTTCTTTACCCGCAAGCTGTTCTTCCTCAAGGAAAGCGATGCCATCGTGCTCTCCCCTGGCGGCTTCGGCACGCTGGACGAGGCGTTCGAGACCATCACCCTGTTGCAGACGGGCCGTAATCCACCGATTCCCGTGGTGCTGCTGGAATCGCCAGGCGATGACTACTGGGGGCCATTCGTCGGCTCATGGATGCGACGGCTGATCCATGATGGCTTCATCAGCCCGGAAGATACGCATCTGATGTTTCACACCGACAGCGTCGAGGCGGCCACCAAACACATCACCAGCTTTTACAGCAATTACCACAGCTTTCGCTATGCCGGCAAGTGGGTGGTGCTGCGCATTCTTTCCCCGCTCTCAGATGCCGCACTTGCGCGGCTCAACGCCGAGTTCAGCGATGTGCTGGAAGGCGGCGTCATCGAGCAGGTAACAAACTGGCCGCATAATGACGACCCCGAATTCGACCACCTGCCACGCCTGCGTATGCATCTGAACCGTTCGCGCGTCAATGTTCTGCCGCAGATTATCCGCCGCATGAACGGCCTGGCGGATAAGGGAAACGGTAAGGCGGCTAACAGAGAACGCGCGTGACGGGCGCGAGTATCAATGCCATGCAACTGGCCTGCGACACCCTGAGCTTCGGCGAACGCACGGGCATTTTGCGCCGCCAGAAACTGGACTGCCTGCAAATCAATCTCGGCAAGCTGTGCAACCAGGCCTGCACGCACTGCCATGTCGAGGCCAGCCCCAAGCGCACCGAGATCATGACCTCCGAGACCCAGACCCGCCTGCTCGACTGGCTGGACGCCAACCCGGTCGTCACCGTCGATCTGACCGGCGGCGCGCCGGAAATGAACCCCGGTTTTCGCCCTTTCGTTGAGGCATTGAGAAAACGCGATATTCATGTCATGGATCGCTGCAACCTTACCGTGCTACTGCTGGAGGAGCAGCGGGGCACAGCCGAATTTCTTGCCGAACATGGCGTGGAAATCGTTGCCAGCCTGCCCTGCTACCTGCAACAAAATGTGGATGGCCAGCGCGGCAAAGGGGTGTTTAACAGCTCCATCCTGGGGCTCAGGAAGCTCAATGCACTGGGCTACGGCAAACCGGATTCGGGCTTGAAGCTGAACCTGGTCTACAACCCGGCCGGCCCCTTCCTGCCACCGCCGCAGGAGACACTTGAGGCGGATTATCGTGTGCGCCTGAAGAATGATCACGGTATCGTATTCAACGAATTATTCTGCCTGACCAATATCCCGATTAAGCGCTACGCCGAATGGCTGGATCGCCAGAACGAACTGGAGAACTACCAGCGCCTTTTGGAAGACAATTTCAATGCCGCCACGCTGCCGCATCTGATGTGCCGCAATCTGGTCAGCGTCGATTGGCAGGGTTTTGTCTTCGACTGCGATTTTAATCAGATGCTGGAGATGCCCTCCCCCGGTCTCGCCAAACTCCGGCTGTGGGAAATCCCGGCTCGCGATTTAATCGACCGGCGCATCGCCACTGCCGATCACTGCTACGGCTGCACCGCTGGCTGCGGCTCCTCCTGCGGCGGAGCATTAGCTGATTAAAATGGAACCCCGACAAAGTTACCAAGGTATGAAAGCCTGACCTATACTACTTGGCTAATATCGTAGAATTGAGGAGGGAACCATGGGGGGAGCTAGTGCTTATCTCAAGGTAGGGCTTGCATATTACCACGGCAAAGGGGTGCCCAAAGATTACAAAGAGGCGATGAAATGCTTTTTGAATGCTGCTGAGCAGGGGAATGCTAGTGCTCAGCTACTTCTGGCGAAAATGTATTTCGAAGGGCGAGGAGTAGCTCGGAACTACAGTGAAGTTATTAAATGGAACAGGATGGCTGCTGAGCAGGGAAAGGTTAAGGCCCAAATGTTCCTGGGGGATGTGTACCTCGTTGGTGAGGAAGTAGCTCAGAATTATAGTGAAGCCATGAAATGGCACAAGATGGCTGCTGAGCAGGGAATTGCCGATTCTCAGTTCAAAGTGAGTGCAATGTACCACGCCGGTCAGGGAGTAGCTCAGAATTATAGTGAAGCCATGAAGTGGGGGCGCAAGGCCGCTGAACAAGGAAACTCCGATTCTCAAACCCTGATAGGTGGAATGTATTTAGGAGGCAGAGGAGTAACCAAAGATTACAAGGAAGCGGCGAAATACTTTCGTAAAGCTGCTGAACAAGGACATAAGAGTGCTCAGTTTTATCTGGGGTCGATGTATGAACAAGGTGGTGGAGTAACTCAGAACAGTAGTGAATCCATGAAGTGGTACAAAATGGCCGCTGAGCAGGGAGATGCTGAGGCTCAGTTTAAAGTGGGTGCAATGTATTGCACAGGTAGGGGTGTAGCCTTGGACACTGAAGAGGCACTAAAATGGATTCGTAAAGCTGCTGAACAAGGATATGAAAGGGCTCAAAAAATTCTGGAAACCCTGTAAAAAACTCACCATCTCAACGCTACATATCATGGAATTGAAAGGGCTGACCATGGGGAGCGCTAACGCTTATCTCAGTGTGGGGCTTATCTATTACCTCGGCAAAGGCGCACCCAAAGATCACAAAGAGGCGATGAAATGCTTTTTGAATGCTGCTGAGCAGGGATATGTGACAACTCAGGTATTTCTGGATATGGGAGATGGTGTGGCTCATAGAATATTTGGGGCCATGAAATAGTTCACTATTTATCATCTAGATTCTACTGTATATGTTTCATAATGCAGCTGTGAACTATGGGAACCCTGAAGCTATTATAGTCTAAAGAATGAAAGCTACGGAAAGCCGTAGCACTTTAATATGTCTTCGCTAAGGTAGCTCGCTGGCTTATTTGACACCAATTTAATTATTGCAGAAAATGATACACATCCATTGAGGTGGGTATGAGTAATGCAAATTACTCATATTTTCTTTGGTGGGGTATTAAAATCATCTAGTTGTAGAAGTCTGGAGATAATGATGAAAGGTATATTTGGCGTTGTAGGAATCCTAGATGAGTGGAAGAAGGACGATCTTCCAGGCAATCAAATGGTGTATATCGTTTTAAATGATTGTAGCCGCTTAAAAAATGGAGCTATCGCCCTAACTGATGCGCTATCCTCAGTTGAGGAGGTTGATTTTGAAGTTGACCTCCTCATCAAAGATTTATGCGCTGTTCGCAAGAAGGCAAAAGAAAAAATAAAAAAGACAAATGAGAGAATTCGCAGTTCACTATAACCAAAGTTTAGTAGCCGACCAATATCCAGTCGCTTAACGGCGCATGCGGATTGGGGGGTGCGTCTATCATTGTACCATTTTCCCTCGTACTGTGGCCGATTCGCCCGCTCGGACTATAAATGACAGTACTCCTCACGGTTCCCTCTTTCGCCATGTGCCGTAGTGCAATGTCTACCCTTTAAGCGCAAGGCTTGCTCATTGTGGGTTTTGCCAAGTGGACTATCTTGAGGGCATACAAGGAGGTCGTCATGCGTAGATACGGATTGATTGCTGCTTTACTCGTTTTCTCGTTGTTTGCTACCGGAAGTTTGGCATTAGCCGGCTCTTATCGGAGCGACTATTACACGCCTCAACACAACCAAAGGTACAATGATCGCGGCTTTGAAGCGGCTATTTTTGGGGCCGTACTTGGCGGCATTACCGCTGCCGTGCTGTATGAAGCTTCACGCCCGCAGCCGGTTTATATTGAGCGACGGTATTTTCGTCAGGACAGGCGGTATCAATACCGCAAGCGCCACCATGAGCGCAAACATTACCGTCAACATCGCCACGAACGCAGACATCATAGCGGCCATGGCCATCACTGACGGGACTTGCTAGGGACAGCGCCATCCCCTTCTTGATGCCTTATGCTGGTCTGACCGGAATTGAGAGAGTCTGAACCCGGTCAGGCCAGCTTTTTGTATTTCAACCTGTGCGGCTCGCAGGCCTCGGCTCCCAGGCGCTTTTTCTTGTCTTCCTCATAATCAGCGAAATTGCCCTCGAACCATTCCACTCTGCCCTCGCCTTCAAAGGCGAGGATATGTGTAGCCACGCGGTCGAGAAACCAGCGGTCGTGGCTGATCACGATGGCGCAGCCGGCGAAATCGAGCAGCGCCTCTTCCAGAGCGCGCAGGGTGTGCACGTCGAGATCGTTGCTCGGCTCATCAAGCAGCAGCACATTGCCGCCGGATTTGAGAACCTTGGCCAGATGCACCCGGTTTCGCTCGCCGCCGGACAGCGATCCCACCTTTTTCTGCTGGTCGCCGCCCTTGAAATTGAAGCGGCCGCAATAGGCGCGTGAAGCCACTTCATGCCTGCCCAGAAGTATGGAGTCGCTGCCGCCGGAAATCTCCTCCCACACACTCTTGCCCGCATCCAGCGTATCGCGGCTCTGGTCTACGTAGGCGAACTGCACCGTCTCGCCCATCTTCAGCTCGCCGGCATCAGGGCTTTCCTGCCTGGTGATCATGCGGAACAGCGTGGTCTTGCCAGCACCATTGGCACCGATCACACCAACAATGCCGCCTCTCGGCAGCTTGAAGTTCAGGCCATCGATCAGCATGCGGCCGTCAAAGCCTTTGCTGACCCCCTCTGCATCGACGACCACATCACCCAGGCGCGGCCCAGGCGGAATGAATATCTCATTGGTCTCGCTACGTTTTTGCACCTCGGTGGAGCTGAGTTCCTCGAAGCGGGCCAGACGCGCCTTGGACTTGGCATGCCGCCCCTTGGGCGAGCTGCGCACCCATTCCAGCTCCTGCTTAATGCTGCGCTGACGGG
>Ga0316187_10005301_pt1 | contig 11138 bp, 9 predicted proteins | sample CroRivburrow1_MG_FD_204927 | JGI IMG/M metagenome (GOLD analysis project Ga0316187, IMG submission 204927) | Coastal sediment microbial communities from Maine, United States - Cross River worm burrow 1 | ecosystem: Environmental > Aquatic > Marine > Coastal > Sediment | place: USA: Maine...
GTCAGTGCTGGTTTCGGTTACTATCCCGGCAACAAGAGCGATGTTTTGGGTGTAGGGTTCAACTGGAGCCGCCCTGCAGAGGACGTCTTCGGACCGGGGCTGGACGAACAGTACACGGCCGAAATCTATTACCGGTTCCAGGTGATGAAGGTGTTGAGCGTCACACCGGACGTGCAGCTCATCATTGATCCGGCCCTCAATCCCCAGGAAAGTTCTATCTGGGTCTTTGGCCTGCGAGCAAGACTGGTGCTATAAAGCACCTGAAATCTGAGGAGGCGCTGGTTCCTCGATGCAGAAAATAAGGATTACATTGGTTTCGGGGGTGGCTATGGCAAAGGCGCACCCGGCAACCGGATCAACTTGATCGAAAGCAGTGCCGTGAATAGATTACTGAGACCAGGCGGAAGCCTTGACTTACTGGAGAACTGGAACGCCCAGCTTGCGCTGCACAAAGATCTCTCATTAGTGGAAGACCAACTGGCGTGTCGTCTATGGAGGCAGCAACCCGGATGATGAGTTTTTCCGCTCCTGTCAACCACCTTGGCCAGATGGCAACATCTATAGCTTATCGGTACAATAAAAGAGGATAGTAATCATGAAATTAATCATACCGGCTGTGATTGTCTGTGTTTTTGCAACAATCAGCGGTTGTGGAACTGCTCTCAAGAGTGATCCACTAGACAATTCATCTCAATTCGAAGGATTCCCTTCCTATAAGATTGATCGTCCCATCAACGATCACATCGAGGTCGTTGTTCCCATAGGCAATGGCAAGAAGCAGCAAACAGTGACCGTTGAAACCACCAGCAGTGATGATCTGAAGGAGGTGGACAGGCTGGTAACAACGACAAAGTGGAACATCGACTTTGAACAGGGACAGATACTGACCTCATTGAATAACGTTATGCAACTGTCTGAATCGGGTGTTCAGGATCTGGTATTTGAAGTTGATGAAGAATTGGTCAGCAATACAGATGGTAAAAGCATCAGTTATCAGGCAGACTTCAGTAAACTGGAATCTGAAGTTTCAACTGATTTAATTGAAATATTTAATCAGGTTCAGCCCCAATGGATAACACAGGAATATCATATAGACGAACTCGGAACGCTGATTAAAACAGGGTATAAGATACGGCCATCAGTGATAAGAGAAGAGCTTCTGGAGGAGATTCTCGGGACTGATATGTCTTCGAAGATCGATAATTTTGAGATCGTAGAGGGTTACGGGAAGTATGATAACAAGAAAGTGATCGTCACCAGTTATATGGTAAACGAAACGTTTCCCGATAATGGTTCAACTGTGGCAATCAAAGGCAAGGGCTTTAATTTATATGACGCAGAGTCATTTATCCATGTTTTTGGAGACTTCCTGATTCTGGTGAATGTGTCAGACGATGCTGGAGAGATTGTCAATATGAAAGTGCAGGTTGAGCATCTCAGTGATGACTATACTGTCAATGGATTTATTCGGGCCAAATAACCTCACAAATAAGACCTTCCCCGATTAACGTTACCCTGATTTGTCAGGGAAAGGTCGCTTCTCTGAATTTGGTGATGGTTTCTTAAGTACGATAACGTTTTTTCGGCGTACTATCCTCCTTTTTAAATAGGTCCTTTTACATAACACGAAACAGGACCCATTTAACGGGAAAGGTCTATTTGTAGAACTCTCATAGCTTGTGTGATTGTGCAATTACAGGGAGTTAGCCGAATCGCACTGCTACACCATGATTTTTGAGTACACTCAGGATGAGACCCTCAATTTGCTGGGAAATTGCGGGTTTAAAAAGCGGAGTCGGGGCCCGAAAGATTTGCAAGCATCGAAATCAGAAACATAGTCGTTCGGGAGAATAAACCATGCTGAGCAGAAGAGGTTTATCCTTTGTCGGATTTCTTATCATTACAGCTTTTCTTGGAGGTTGCCAGCCAAAGGTTTATCTCATGCCGTCACCCGTTGGGATAATCCCTGATGGTAAGTTATTTCAACTGAGTGAACAGTGGGAATACGACAACTTTCTCGTCACACTCTATGCAACCAATCGGCAGCCGATTGATGTGTCAAACAGAACCGATCGCTATACCATTTTTCCTTCCGATACACTAAGACTAGGCGTTGTGGTGGACCGTGTTGGTGAAGAGGATATGACGTGGGAGCAAATGTACGAGGAGTCTCTTAAAAGAAAACGTAGTAACAAATTGCTCCTTTCACGCGAATGGGCCAGAGAATTTGTATCGTACAAATTGGAGGGCGATCTGAGGGATAACTCTTCTGAAGCACATGGATTTTTTGATCAGGTCAACAAATTATTAAACAGAAGCATTGATGAGGACATCATCGTTTATGTGCACGGTTCGAACAGCAATTTCTACCGGTCTACAGCGCAGGGAGCTCAATTCTATCATTTCACTGGGCATAACTCTGTTATTCTCACATTTTCCTGGCCATCGGCAGAAAACTTATTGAAATATAAAACCGATGTCCTTCATGCGGAAAAGACGGTTCCGGCGTTTGCACGCCTTATTGAACTGCTCGCTGCAAACACGCAGGCAAAAAACATCCATATTCTCGCCTACAGTGCCGGAGCGCAGGTGGTGACACCTGGCCTCACTTATTTGGTTGATCAGTATCCGGGTCTTTCTAAACAGCAATTAAAAGAGAAACTGCGAATCGGAGAAGTTTATTTTGCAGCCCCGGACACTGCTTTCGAAACGTTTATAGGGCAATATTTGAAATTTAGGGACATCGTCAGGAGAACAACAATCAACCTTAATCAGAACGATTTGGTACTTAGGCTTTCTTCAATGCAAAATGGTGTTTCCCGACTCGGTAAACCTGATGGAAGTGAACTGAGTGAGCTAGAACGAATAACGCTTATTACGGAGACAAAAACGCCGCAACTCAATGTTATCGATGTCAGTGGCTCAGAGGCTCTCGACATCGGTGGCGCTCATGATTCATGGTATAATCATCCGTGGGTGAGCAATGATGTTCTTTCGCTATTTCTCTTCAATGCTGATCCCCTGGAGCGGGGACTGGAAGAGTACTGGTATGAGGATGGTGCAAAGACCTATCGATTCCCCAGTGATTATGAAAGTCGATTCAGATCAATCATTGATGATCACCGGAACGAGTGGCCAGAAAAATTGAAATCTGAGAGCAAGATAGAATAGTAGGCCGAGTTGCCAGTATGGTAGCTTATTTCTTCAAGCTATTTATAGCCTCTACGGTTATCTAACCCAAAGAAAGTCATCATGCTTATAAACCTATTTTTCGCAACACTATTGGTAGCGTACAGCAGTCATCCATATTGCTAACATCAGCCTGGTCGCGCTACTTATCAGAACGCATGTAGATCACTGGCGCTATCGTCATCCGTTCATTAGGGCACAAAAATCGGTGAAGTGGTTTTACTGATGTTTTTTCTCAGTCTCGTGGATATCGCTGTCTGGGCTGGCGCCTATCTGCTGGTGGGCACTATCGACACAATTGAGATGGCATTTTATTTTTCAACGGTCACGTTCACCACCCTTGGATACGGAGATGTCGTCATTGACGAACAGTGGCGACTGATGTCAGCATTCGAAGCAGCCAACGGTATCATTCATTATCTTCGGATTGCCCCCAGCTGTAGTCGTCGCTGTGGTAAAACGGGTATATTTTACCGATGCGCCAAGCGAACTAGAAAATTATTAAATTTAACATACTGATTTGCAATGAAAAAAAAAGAAAACTATCTGAAGAAAAAAGCGGACAAAAAGTTGATCATACGGCACTACATACTCCAGGCACTCATTGTCTTAATGTTTGTTATTGTCTTGTATGATTCTTTCAAGCATCAGACGCCTTTTTACTACATATGTTTCTTACTTTTGGGTTTATTCATAGGAAGGATTTACTCCATAACTGATCGAGTGAAACACGGAGGTGATTCTGAGACATTTACGATCACCTCAAGTACCTTTGGTTTAGTCATCACCTTGCTTTTGCTATCCATTCGTTTTGTTTGGGGCAAGCCCATATTAGAGTTCGCCAATATTCAGTGGACAACCGACGCCTTGTATCTCTTTTTTATTGGCATTTACTGGTCAAAACTAAAAAGCATGATACGACAAATGGATGAGCTCATCTACGGATGGTTGAAAGTCAAAGATGATCCAACCAATATCGATTGAATCATCGTATTACAGTCACCCCACTCAATCCAGGATTTCAGCACCTTGGGTTAAGTGGTGAAACTGAAATAAGGAAACCGGGCTTTTGTGTTCCCAGGTACTGATATTCATGAGATAAAAAAGGATGAAAATCAGCGGACAAAAATATCTGATTTTAGAAACTATATCAGCAACAGGGAGCTAAATCTACATCGCTAATCGAACGAGCTCATTATCACTAACAAAGTTACCCGTTAACTCAGGCATTAAATGAATGGCAACTATAATAATTAGAGTATTAAAATGGCGATAATGTAAAAAAACGGAAAAAGATGAATCACTGACAATATTAACTGTGAGTCGTGGTTTTACCTGTGAAGACGGATTACATGCTTTAGAGGATTTTAATAAACATGATGTTACGACAAATCTATTTTGGGATTTTGCTGATGCTGATCTTTCCCAAATTACTGAAAAGGACATGGGAAAATTGATAACATTTACTAAATCAAAAGCACACCTTCGATAAAATGGTAGAACTGCTTTGTTTGTGCCCAAAGATCTATCATTTGGATTATCTCGGATGTATGAAATAAGCTAGGATTATACATAGATCACAGTTTTTCTAACAAGGATTTTTGGATTAGATAGTTATAAATTATGGAAAACTTTGGAAGTGAATCTAATCAGTAGACAATTATTTTGGTTTGAAATGAGAATCAACTGTCTTTGTTATAAGGTTTTCATTAATTGATTAATGAGTTGCATGTTTATCCATGATTAGTTGACATTACCAGTTTAAACCTCTCTTGATTTAATGAATGCTTAATCTTTATATGTTTCCTGATAATTTGAGAATCGGGGCAAATGCGCCTAACGAAAAGTTCCCACTGGCAGGGTTACGTTCTAAGAAATATTGGAGCGTGAGGGTAATCAGAAAGAACTCTAATCCTACCCACCGATTTCAGTGAAATGTACCGTTCTCATTTATCAAGCTGAGGATTAACCGGAAGATTCCTTGTGAAATCCTCTTTATTAAGAAAAATAGTAACGGATTTAGACACCACTGTAATTCTGTTCGATGATTAGGGCGGCTCTGATCAGCCAGGTAACGACGGTGATGCCGAGCGCGAAAATTCCTAAGGTTACGCTAAACTCCACCCACGTTGGCAGGTAGTCAACCACCTCTCCGAGGGGGCTGGGGATGAGGCCGGGCACGATAAGGCCAATTCCCTTTTCCATCCAGATGGCAACGAAAAGAAATAGGCAGGCGGGCAATAGGACTTTGGGGTTGTTTTTACCTGGGTTGAAGGCCAGCACCAGGGTGGCCAGCAGATTGACGCAGACTGAGGTCCATATCCATGGAACCAGTGAGTTATGACCGTCCATGCCAAACCACAAGTAGACCGCAGAGATTGAGTGGTGGGTGGGAAAGTAGAACTCCTTGAAAACCTCCGAGAACAGCATAATCAGATTGATGATCGCCGAGATGACAATAATCAGCCTGAGCTTGTTAAAGACGCTCCTGTCGATTTTATAGGTGGTCGAGGTATGGATTATGGCCAGGATAAGCGTTATCAGAGCCGGCCCTGCGGCAAAGGCTGAGGCCAGGAAGCGCGGGCCCATCAGCGGGTTATTCCAGAATGGCCGAGCCGGCAGACCCTGGTACAAGAAGGCCGTCACCATGTGAATCGAAAACGCCCAGAAAATGGAGAGGAACACAAAGGGCCGGTATTTTCTTTCATCAGCAGGTCTCCCCTTGTAATGGCTGTAGAGAATATAGGCTGGAATCAGACCGTTGAGCAGCAAATAGCCGTTCAGCACCAGAACATCCCAGGCCAGGATCGAGGACGGAAAATTGAAGATACCGATAACCGGTATCAGGTGCCAGGCCTGCAGTGGGCCACCGAGATCAACAAGAATAAAAGTCAGGCACATGACCAGCGCGCCAACCGCGACTCCCTCACCGATGATGACCACCCGGTGAAAATCGGGATCGTGGAAAACGTAGGCGGGCAGAATTATCATTACTGCGGCCGCCGCTACACCGACCAAGAAGGTGAAGTTAGAGATGTAGAACCCCCAACTGACGATATCGTTCATTCCGGTCACGGACAGTCCGTAGCGGGCCTGATACGAATAGGCGTATACACCAAACCCCATGAAACCGACGAGGACGAGCCGGAAGAGCTGAACACCCAGGCTGCCGCGAAGGTTCCAGCGAATGACATCGGTCAGGAAGGTTCTCAGATTTCTCTCGTGAAGGGCGCGCATGAATATCACCTGTCAATCAATGAAGTACCAGAATTTGGGGTCAGTCCCGAGTTCCTCCTTCATCCTGAAGACTTTCTTGTGTTTCAGGACGTACCTAATCTCGCTTTCGGGATCGAGCAGATTGCCAAACACCCTTGCCCCAGTGGGGCAGGCCTCCACACAGGCGGGTAGTCTGCCTTTGCGGGTACGCTGAATGCAGAAGGTACATTTTTCCATTTTTCCCATGGGCCGTATCCGATTGCCGAGGTAGTGCTGTCTTCGGGTGACCTCCTCTTTCGGGATCTCTGGCTTGCCCCAGTTAAAGCGGCGGCCATAGTAAGGACAGGCTGCCTGGCAATAGCGGCAGCCGATACACCAATCATAATCAACCACGACGATGCCGTCGGGTTCTTTCCAGGTCGCCTTGGTAGGACAGGCCTTGGTGCAGGGTGCTTTCTCACAGTGGAAACACTGGGTGCCCATGTAGAATTTGTTATCCACCGGCACCTCGTGATAGTACTGCCCGTCGCCGGTGCTGGGGTCGAGTTGCCCCGGTTCCATCTCGAATATCCGGATATACTGGGTATTGGTTTTACGATCCAGATTGTTTTCCTTGACACAGGCAGTAACGCACTCCATGAATCCTTCGCAGCGGGTAATATTGAAAGCGTAGCCGTACAGCACGCCGTCCAACGGCGGATAGCTGCCCATCTGCACGTCCAGGTTGGCATTGAGCTTGGAAAGTCTCTCGAGCCTGGCAACGGTTGCGTCTTTTTCTTCCTGGGTCATGAGCCGGTAGTTCTTTTTGAAGAATTCCTGCCAACGCAGCTTCAACTCCTCTGTACTGGCGGCGTCTGCTGCTGGAATACAGCCGGTAGTGAGAGCGGCGCTTCCAGCGGCAGCGGCAATCGAGAGCCCTTTGAGAAAATTTCTGCGCGTGCTCTTTTTCTCCAGCAAAGAGGCAGTTCGGATTTCCTCGTTCTTAATTTTTTTTGAACTCATGGTTCCCTCAATCAGTCCAGTTCTACCGAATAGGTTGCCGGAAATCGCTTTTCAAACCTTGGTGAATGCGGATTGTGACAGGTGGTGCAGTTGTATACAGTGCGTTCGCCTGCCCAGTTGACCACTCGTTTTCCATGAGCGCCGCCCAGCCAGTCACGCTTCTGACGAAAATGGCATTGCCCGCAGAGCTGATAACTGTGGTCGAAGTCGATCTTCCTACCTTTTTTGTCTTCCAGGTAATCCCTGTCCTGCGGGTGGTGGCAGTCGATGCAGCTCAGCCCCTGATCTTCGCTGCCATGCTCGAGGATGATATCACCATGAGTCAGCAGGGCTCCCTGCTGGGCGGTCACCGGTTTGTCCGTATGGCAGCTGCTGCATTTGTAGCGTTCAATCTTGGCTTTTCTGGCTAGAACCCGAAACGAACCACCCTGATATTCCTCTTTGGCCAGAACTGCCTCGTCAACCACCTGCTCGACCAGCGGGACGGAGCGGTTGTCGAATCTATCTTCGGCATTCTTGATCTCATCGACAACCGATTTTTCGCTTGCTGCCCCGAGGCTGTGACTCAAACCAACAAAGAACAGCAGAAAAAGGCAGCTATAGTTTAGTTTTGTCATGATCAACCCGGGGCTTATTTTCTTTCGAACTCACTCAACGGAGCCGATTGCACAACCGTTGCATGACACTGACGGCAGTCGCCTCTGGAGGCATGGGAAACCCTGATTTCGACCACGGCACCCGGTCCGGTGTGACAGGCAACACAATTCTCCCGTAGCTGCAGGCTGTGGGGCACCGGCGGTGGGGAACTGCTGAGAAACGATTGCCCCAGCCGGGGAGGTTGGATTGATTTCCACTGCGTTTCAACAAACAACGCCTCGGTTTCTATAGGCGCATGACACTGGTAACAAAGCGTGTTCTCGGGGTGGGGTGTAACCGGGGCGTAGGCAGCGAATTCGGTGCTGTACCCTCCTTTAACGTGGCAGGACAGGCAGTCCGTTTCGGTGCCGCTGAAGCTCAGATCCACCTCGTGGGGTATCTGCGGCGGAGATCCGGGGTATTGCCGTAAGCTGTAGAAACGAGCAAGTGTACGGCCGCCGGAGTCCGCTTCAAGGTTTGCGGGAGGCGTGGTCTGCTGGGCGGCGAAAATCTTCCCACCCTGGTTGTCGAAATTATCAGGAACTAAGGACTCTCCACGCACGTTTTTCGAGATCAGCAGTAGAACAGCGCAGCCAAGCAGGGCAGCGCAGACTGCACTCAAGCTTTTGCGTTGTTGGCAGTTCATTATGCTTTCTCCAGTCTGACCGCACATTTTTTGTAGTCCGGCTGCTTGGAAATAGGGCAGAATGCGTCCAGGGTAACCTCGTTGATCAAGTAGCTTTCATCAAAGAAGGGCACGAAGACCATTCCCCGCACCGGGACTCCCCTGCCGTTGATCTGGGCAGGCATGGTGATCTCACCGCGCCGGGAGATGATTTTTACCCGTTCGCCGTTGACGACGCCCAATTCGGCCGCATCTTCGGGGTGAAGTTCCACATAGGAAGATGGCACAGCATTATGCAGGACCGGTACCCTGCGGGTCATGGAGCCGGTATGCCAGTGTTCTAGAACCCTGCCGGTGTTGAGCCAGAAATTATATTCGCTGTCCGGCGATTCGGCAGCAGGTTCATAGGGTCGCGCCCAGATCCAGGCCCGGTTATCCTTCTTACCGTAGAAATCATACTCCTTACCGTTGGTGCAGGCCGGGTCATATTTGGGATTGAAACGCCAGCGGGTTTCCTTGCCGTCGACAAAAGGCCACTGGACCCCGGAACGTTGGGTAAGCACCGAGTAGGGTGCCATTTCATGTTTGGGACCGGCATGGAAACGGCGGTATTCTTCCCAGATTTTCTCGATATAGTCACTCTCATCCCAGGGGAACTGTTTTTCAAAACCGAGCCGTCGTGCTACTTCGATGATTTGCCAGGTATCGGACATGGCCTCCCCCGGGGGATCGACGATCTGGGCGAAATGTTGAGTACGGCGCTCGGAGTTGCCATACATTCCCTCCTGTTCGATCCACATGGCTGCCGGCAGGATGACATCGGCAACGTCGGTGGTTGGGGTTGGATAGACATCGGAAACCACAACAAAACGATCATCTTTGAGGGCACCGTCCCTGTATCTTATGAGGTTGGGCATGGTGACCATCGGGTTGGTCACCTGGATCCAGATGAATTTGATATCACCCCGGTCCAGCGCCCTGAACATCTCAACCGTGTGATAGGATGGTTTCGGGTCGATGTTCTCCACTGGTACATCCCAGATGTCGGCGGCCATCTCCCGGTCCTGCTCGTTCATCACCACCCCGTGCGGCAGCTTGTGGGTCAGCGTACCCACCTCGCGAACGGTTCCGCAGGCACTTGGCTGTCCGGTCAGCGAGAAAGGGCTGTTTCCCGGGGTGGAAATCTTGCCGACCAGGAGATGGATGTTGTAGACCAGGTTGTTAATCCAGGTTCCCCTGGTGTGCTGGTTCATCCCCATGCACCAGAAAGAGGTCACCTTAACGGACGGATCACCATAGAGGCTGGCCAGGTACTTGATATCTTTGGCCGGCACACCGGAAAGTTTCTCGACCTTCTCGGGGGTATAATCTTCAAGAAAGACCTTGAAATCATCGAAACTCATCGGTTCCGCCTTGTCATTGAAGACGAAGTGGTCTTCGGTGCCGTAGCCTATATTGGTCTTTCCCTTGTGAAAGGAGACATGCTCGTTGACGAAATTAGAGTTTACCCAGTCATTTCTGATGATCTCGTAGCAGATGGCATTGGCCACGGCGAGATCGGTTTGGGGTTTGAAAATTATTGTTTTGTCGGCCGCCTGGCTGGTGCGGGTGTAGCGGGTGGCAAAATCGATGATCTTGACGTCAACCTTTCGCTTCCTCTGGGCCAGCATACGCGAGAAGAGCACCGGGTGCATCTCGGCCATGTTGTTTCCCCAGGTAACGAAGACGTTGGCATGATCGATGTCCTCATAGCAGCCCATCGGTTCGTCAAGCCCAAAGGATGTCATGAAACCGGTTACCGCACTGGCCATGCAGAGACGGGCATTGGCTTCGACGTTGTTGGTGCCCAGGCAGCCTTTGAAAAGTTTAGAGGCAACGTAGCCGTCGGGGATGGTCCATTGTCCCGATCCGTACATGGCAACAGAATCTTTGCCGTGTTTGTCCTTGGTTTCCTGCAGTTTCTGGGCGATCAGATCAAGTGCCTCCTGGATGGGAACCTCAACCAGTGATCCATTTTTTCTAACCATCGCTTTGGTTAGACGGTCCTTGCCGTAGAGCGCCTGCACCGAGTGATAACCCTTCATGCAGCAGAGCCCTTTGTTGACACTGCAATTCGGGTCACCCTTAACCGCCACGGCTCTGCCGTCGCTGACCCCGACCAATACCCCGCAGCCGGTGCCACAGAAGCGGCAGGGAGATTTCTGCCAGGAAATCATGCTGCTGTTCTGAGCCAGGCTGCTCCAACCACCGAAACTGATTCCCGGAAAAAGGGCTCCAGCGGTTGCAAAGGCACTGCTGATAGCGGCCTGCTTAATGAATTGTCTTCTGTCGAGTCTCATAATTTGTGCTCCCCTGGTCAGTCTTGTTCATCGTAGCCGAAGGCTAGACTCAAGGATTGAAGTGAAGTGAGGTTTTTGAGCTTAAGCTGCAGTGAACGCTCTATATCTTCGTCCGGCGTGTCCGTCACAAG
>Ga0316187_10005305_pt1 | contig 11132 bp, 7 predicted proteins | sample CroRivburrow1_MG_FD_204927 | JGI IMG/M metagenome (GOLD analysis project Ga0316187, IMG submission 204927) | Coastal sediment microbial communities from Maine, United States - Cross River worm burrow 1 | ecosystem: Environmental > Aquatic > Marine > Coastal > Sediment | place: USA: Maine...
GATAGATTGAGTTTACATCATTCCTGGAATTATTGGGAAGGATTTGGATTGATTTTCGAAATAGAAAAGCAGGATCAAAATTGAGCATATGATTGGTATATGCACGAATTATATAGTTGCCGGATGATAGTGAGTCTGGTAATAAAAAATCACCGTGCCCAAAACCCTTTACCATTTTAATTCTACGTTGCTCAATTAATATTTCATTTGAATTGATCAGATCAACATATACAATGGAACTAGTTCCAGAGGGTAGATGATCGTAGGCATCTACCAGGTACGTTTTAAACCAGATATTTTCGCCAGCCTGGTAATAGGGTTTGTCAAAATGAATAAATACTTTTTCCTGGGGCTGGTTCCTGTACATCTGATCCATTTTGTAAATGATACTTTCCGCAAAAGAATCGTCAGTACCCGAATAAATCTGTAATAAGACTGATATAATAGAATAAAAAATCAACATTGATCAGGACAATCATTAAGTAATCAACAAAACCAACTGTACCTATTCAATATATCTTAAATTATTATTAATATCTACATTTCTGGCTGAAATAATGCATTATAATTCTCCCAGTATTTGCTGGTTATAGGAAGATTCAGGATATTAAATATGAATTTTTGGTCACTAATACTGGTGGATCCAATTGGTTTGTTTTTCATTGTGTCCAGAAGCCATACATAGGTTTGGGATACTATAAGGGAAGGTTTTTCTTTTGCTTCTTCATCTCATCCTTAAACGCATTAACCATCATCATTTTTTCCTGTTCCTTTTCGCTTACCAATGCCTGGAAGCGATCATCTTTTCTTATGTTATCCAATAATGGATCGTTTAGTGCGGTGCCGAGATCAAAGAAACCAAACCTGGAAGCACTATCCAACCATAAAATTGCCTCATCTTTATTCCCAAGGAAGGCATTTACGGCACCAAGGTCATAATAGAAACCACCTTTTGACCATGCGCCATATCCTCTGATACCCTTCTGTCTTTCCAGGTCCAATTGCATTTGTTCATAAAACAAATCATTAGCTCCATTCTCATCACCCTGGAGATGTATTACGTAACCTAATCGATGTCGAAATGGCACATATTGTGATATGTCAGAGAATGACATTTCAAGATCCTCATATCTTGACCAATAATATGCAGCACTGTCAAGCATATCATTATTTAAATAGGACCAGGCAATTTCATTAATCAGGTCCTGGTCGTCAGGGACGATTTCCAGGCCTGCTTGTAACATCTCTATAGATTGTTCGTACTTGCCCCAATGCTGGTATAACTTACCTAATAGAAGATAGGAACCAGACCAACCTGGAGCCAGGTTTTTACACTGAAGGTAAAGCTCCTCAGCCTTTCGGTTATTTCCTATAATTTCATATATCCATCCCCATCTTTCATAGTATTCTCTGTCTTTTTTTGAAAATCCTACATTTATAGATTTCAAAATCTGTGATGCACCTTCTTCATATCGCTTTTGACTAATAAGGTTATCCCATCCCAAAGCCTCCATAACTACAGGATTTCCTGGATCAAGCTCATTGGCTTTTTTTAGATCCTGACCTGCCTCTATTTCTTTACCTTTCTGGTTTTTTAAAATATAACTTCTCAGCAAATAAGCTTCTGATAAAGTGGAATCTATTTGTATTGCGATTTCAGCCATATGTAAAGCTTGATCAATCCATAATTGTGTTGGAACACCAAATTCACGCATGCCAAAATGAAGTACTATCCCTATCATTGAATAACCATATGCAAAATCAGGATCAAGATTTATAGATTGTTCCAACAATTGTAATGCATTTTCCAGATCTGTTTCATCATTCCAGTTTCTCCAAATCTCCCTGGCGCGAAGGGCATAATCGTATGCCGTAATATCATTGGTTGACCGCTGACCTTTTCGTAAATGAGAAATCTCAGTATTTGATAATTTTGTTTCAAGTACACCAGCTATTTCTACTGCAATCTCACTTTGTATATTAAATATCTCCGTCATTTCCCTATCGTAAGTGTCAGACCATATATGTACATCGCCTTTTACATCAATCAGCTGGGCAACGATCCGGATTTTATTTCCGTCCTTCCTGATGCTTCCTTCCAGAATATTAGCCACATCCAGTTCCCTGCCTATGGCGGGGATGGTTTTCTCAGTTTCTTTATACTGAAGTGTGGATGTTCTGGATTTCACTTCCAAACCGGAAATTTTTGATAAATGATTTAGAATATCTTCAGTTATACCATCACTGAAATATTCCTGCCCAGGATCTGCGCTTAAATTAACAAAAGGAAGTACAGCGATCGATTTTGGCGACGGATTGAAAATTATAGGTCCGGTTAAGATATCTTTCACAAAATAGAATGATAATCCCATCAGGATTATGAAAGCAGAAATGATTAGCCATCTGGCGAATGGAGGAACCTGTTTTAATAGGGAAATTTTCTTCGATCCAGTTGATTTTTCATCAATATCTTCCCTTGTAGGGATGGGAAATCCTTCATTTCCAATAGCATAGATTCCAATAGGGAGATCAACATTTTTTAAATGATAATCACCCAGTGATTTGAATTTGAATTCAACTTGATTGCGTATCTGTTTAAAAATAGAATCTGAAAGAAGAATTCCTCCCGCTACACTTAAAGACTGTATTCTGGATGCTACATTAACACCGTCTCCATATATTGTATTACCCTTTACAACAATTTCTCCAAGATGAATACCAATCCTTAAGGGCACTTTTGGATCCTCAGAAAGCAATTTTTGAATGGCGACCGCACAAGTTATAGCATCATAGGCGCTAGTAAAAATTGAAAGGGTGCCATCACCATAATACTGTAATATTTTGCCGCTATTTTCTGTAATCTTTGCTTCGAGTACGAGCCTGTGATGTTCAATACGAGTTAGAGCATCCTGCTCATCATGATGCATCATAGTAGTATAGCCTACAATGTCTGTGAACATAATTGCAGCTAACTTTCTAGAAGATGCTTTTTCTGGAACAGGGTTTTCGGCCATATAACTATAAATGTTCTTCGAATTTACGTATTTGTTTTAAATCAAAAAAAATGTAGCACATTAACTCATTTATTTTGATAGCATTCTTTGATAATCTTGGATTTTATTAACCAATTTCAGTCCATTTTAATTTCCAGGCAAGGGATATTATGTTGTTGGTTTTAAAAACCATAAAGATATCTATTCAATTAAATGCAGCTTGTTTTCATATAAAGAAAAGATTTAATCGGTTGGGGTTGCATATACCATGCATTATTTATATGATCTCTGAAGTTCCTGTTTTTTTACTATTTTTAAATTGATTTTATAAATCTGAAATAATTATGTCTAAAATTGTTGTTGGTTTTATGGGCGCAGGAGGAATCGCTCGTTCCCATGCCTTTGCGCTTGATTCACTAAAATTTTACTATGATGAGGTCCCGGAGATCGATTTTTATGCTGTAACCTCAAAAAGAAAAGAAAGCAGGGAGAGCTTTGTCAAAAAATATAATTTTAAAAAAGCTCTTGAAATTTCAGAATTTACTTCAGATGAAAATATTAATACGGTGTTTATTCTGGGTCCAAATAAAGTTCATTATGAACATTTGATATTAGCTACTCAAATGCCAAATGTAAAAAGAATATACCTTGAGAAACCGGTATGCTCCACATTGGAAGAGGAAGAGGGCATGAATAAATTACTTGAAACTAAAAATCCAGATCTGAGAATACAGGTAGGTTTTCAATTTGTTCAAAATGCAGCTGTTCGAGAATGCTTGTCATTTTATAAAACAGGAATTCTGGGCCGACCTATTCACTTCGATTTGAAATATTACCATGGAGATTATCTGCAATCGGAATATCGTAGGAAACGAATTACCCGGCTGACACCAGCACCTGATGGTGGCGCTATGGCAGACCTCGGATCTCATGGGATTAGTATGTTAATGGCATTCTTTAGTGACAAATTGCTGATTGTCAATTCTATGCAAAGTGGGCAATTCGAAGATGTTCCTGTCGATTCAGATCTTTTTTCAGCCATTTCCTTGTTTGATCCCGAATCGAAAGCTGTTGGGAATATGTCTGCCAGCCGGGTCAGTTCGGGTACAGGAGACTGGGTTAATCTCGAAATTTTTTCTGAAAAAGGGGCTATTAAATATTCTTCCTATAATCCTGACTATTTTGAATATTTTCTTGAATCCGATAATAAATGGGTTAGGCAAATGGTAGGAAGTCATTATAAACCTCATACCAGTTTCCCTTCCGGGCATGTTTCCCCAGGATGGCTGCGGGCAATGATACATGCTCATTATATATTTCTTACCGGCATTTCAGATACTTCGTTCAATACTGATCTCGCACATGGCCTGGCTGTTCAACGCATTGTAAGAGAAAATGCCGATTATTTGAGCAAATTTCGTGAAAACATATAAAATAGGCAGGACTGGTATTTGAGTAAAATTCAATTGTTTTCCTCTATGGATTACTTTTTTATGTTGATTCTAACCTTTAGAATTGATATATTTAGTAAATCATTTTTTAATTAACCGGGAGGTATTTTGAAACACAGAAAACCTGATAATAACCACCCAGGTAAAATAAACATTTCTGGTAATATGAATCGTCGCAGCTTTATTGCTGGCATAGGCGCGGCTTCCGTTATTACTTCGTCGAGCGTAATTCATGCAGGTGAAAATAATTCTGATATTAAAATTTATAAATCAAAAAATACCAGTACCAATAAAGAAATCCTGAATGTGGGTATCATTGGTTTTGGATTTAGAGGAGAACAGTTGGGCAGGGCTTTGAAGTTAGCCCATCCTGATTGGATAAAAACCCAGGAAGACGAAGCCAGAAAGAATTCAAAGAACAAAATACTGGTTGATTATTATAACCAGGATGATCTTGGTATAAAGTTGTCTGGGGTTAGTGATGTTTATACAGAAAGAGTTAATAGGGGGCAACAGGCTGGAGGAGAAAATACTCGTGGCTATATCGATTATCAAGAGATGCTGGATGATAGGAGTATTGATGCAGTGATTATAGCAACTCCTGATCACTGGCATGCTCAAATGATTAAAGATGCTGTTAAGGCTGGAAAACATATTTATGTTGAAAAATGTCTTACAAGGACTGAAGATCAAGCCAAAGAGGTCCGGGATGTAGTTAAAAACAGCAATCTGGTTTTTCAGCTAGGACACCAGGGCAGGCAAAGCTTTTCTAATCAGAAAGCTAAAGAACTGGTAGCACAGGGAACATTAGGAAAAATAACTCTGGTAGAAACTACAACAAATCGAAACAATCCATTTGCTGCCTGGGTATGGGATATTCCAGAAGGGGCCAGTAATAAAAACATTAATTGGGAGCTTTTTGAAAAACCGTTAAAAAATAAACATCCGTTCAGCCTGGAAAGGTTTTTTCGATGGAGATGCTGGTATGATTATGGTACCGGTATGGCGGGCGACTTGTTTACTCACGATTTTGATGCAGTAAATCATATTCTGGATCTGGGAATTCCACACTCCGCCATTGCATCAGGGGGAATTTATTTTTATAAGGATGGCCGGGATGTGCCGGATGTTTTTCAATCGAATTTTGAATATTCTGATAAGGAATTAACCTTGATTTATAGTGGCACCCTGGCCAATGGCACACCACGAGGAACACTTATAATGGGGCATGATGCTACTATAGAATTGGGACAGTCGATGGCAGTATGGGCAGAGTCACAATCCACTAAATATCGCAGTAGAATTGAGGCAGGTATTATAGATCCAAACTCTCCTATTGTTAATTACAGTCCTTCTCAACAAAACCTGGATGCTATTACCAGTGCAACGTCTAAATATTTTGCTGACAGGGGATTAATGTATACTTACCAGGAAGGCCGGCGGGTTGATACAACCAACTTGCATCTGGGAGAATGGTTAAATTGTATCAGGAACGGTGGGGCAACCAGCTGTAATATAGATCAGGCTTTTCAGGAGGCCATTACAGCGCATATGGCTACAAGGTCTTATGTAGAAAACAGAAAAGTGTATTGGGATACCGTAAAAGAGAAAATTATATAAATAATATAAAATCAGAAAACTAAAATAATATCAATATTAATCACAGACATATGGAAAATTCAAATCTTAACAGGCGCAACTTTCTCAAAAACACTGCTATTAGTACAGCAGCTATAGGTTTGGGCGCCCCTGCCTTAAATAGTATGGCGGGAAGAAAGGAAGAGAAATCCCAGGCAAAGGTGGGATTGTATAGTATCACTTTTCTGGGTGTATGGTATAAAGGTCAGGCACTCACTTTAGAAGATGTACTTAAAAGATCTGTAGAACTGGGATTTGACGGCATCGAGATAGATGGTAAACGTCCTCATGGAAATCCTCTTGATATGCCGGCAAATAGATGTAAGGATATTGTTATGAAAGCGAATGACCTGGGCCAGGAGATTTATGCGGTATCAGGGAATAATGACTTCAGCAGCCCAATACCGGAATACAGGGAGTGCCAGATCTTATATATGAAAGAACTGATTCGAATGACAGCAGACCTTGGCGTAAAGAACCTGCGTGTATTTTTAGGATGGCCGGGAGTTACACTACATCCTGAAGGTGGGCAATATAAAATAGCAAAGGACATTTGGCAACACACCCATTATCAATTCACTCCTGAAGAGACCTGGGATTGGTGCAGGGAGGGAATGATCGAATCCTGTAAATATGCAAATGATTATGGTGTTACGCTCGCACTTCAGAATCATAAACCTGTTATCAGGGACTGGAAAGATGTAATGAAAATGATTGAAGAGGTTCAATCGCCCAATTTGAAAGTGTGTCTTGATGCCCCAATTATGGATGATAAAAGTACCGAAAACATGAACGCTGCTGCAAAAGCGGTAGGTGATTTACAGGTGCTGACTCATTTCGGTGGGGAATATGGTAAAGATGAAAATGGGAAGGTAGTAGACATACAAGCCTATAAACGAGAAATTGGACCTGATGGCAATCCGATACCTGAAGTAATCTACCCACAATTTGTGGAAGCCATGAACAGTATTGGCTATACAGGATATTATAGCTATGAATTATGCCACCCACTTCCTGTTAAAAATGGAGAAAAGGTGAGTATTGATTATGCAAATAGTTGTGCTCGAAATGCATGCGAGATGATGAAAGGCCTTTTGCGCAATGCCTAGAATAGATAAGAAAATGGCTTTATACTTAGATTGCTGTTTAATTCTACTGTTTTATACATAATATAATAAAGCTGGATACTAAAATAAAAAGAGTATCCGGCATTATTCTTTGAATTAACTATTTCTAAGAATTGATAATAGATTTTCAGTATCAAATATAGTTACGACTAATTATGAAAACAGATTTATATATCAATTACATATTCATTATAACGTTTGCTATAGGGATTTTTAATGTTTTCCATACCAGGATTTATGCCCAGGCTAACGAAGATAAAGCTCCATTAGAAAATACTACTATAGTACGAGGTCCTTATTTACAATCGGGTACTGAAAAATCTATTATTTTGCGATGGCAAACAAATAATCCTACGGATAGTCGGGTCATTTACGGTATTTCCTCAAGATCACATATTGAAACAGCTATTAATCCTTTAATCTCAAAAGACCATAAAGTTGAAATTGAACATTTAAAAAAACATACTAAATATTATTACAGCATTGGTGACTCAAAGCAAATGTTCAATCAAGGGGACTCTTCCTATTACTTTATTACTTCTCCATCAAAGGATTATAAAGAGACAGTTCATATGTGGGTAATAGGTGATTTTGGAACTGGAGACGAATTGGCAGAATCAGTAAAAAATGGGTATATGAAATATAGAAGAGGTCTTCAAACAGATGTGTGGTTAATGTTAGGGGACATTGCTTATTATCACGGTGAAGATAAAGAATATCAGAAAGCCATTTTCAGTGGCATTTATAAACCAATGCTTCGAAGTGTTGTGGCCTGGCCCACTCCTGGAAACCATGATTTGAGAAGTGCTGATTCACATAGCCAGACAGGACCCTATTATGAAATTTTCACGCTGCCTACTCAAGGGCAGGCAGGTGGTATACCTTCAGATACTGAGGCTTATTATTCATTCAATTATGGGAATATCCATTATATTTCGCTTGATTCGGAGGATACGCCAAGGGATGCCGGGAGTTCTATGTTAACCTGGTTAGAGGAAGATCTTAAGGAAAGTAAATCTTTGTGGAATATAGTCTTTTTTCACCATCCTCCATACACAAAGGGGACTCATGATTCTGACCGTGAAATAGATAGTCGCGGTAGGATGATTGAAGTAAGAGAAAACATATTGCCTATCCTGGAAAAGTATGGAGTTGATCTGGTTTTAAGTGGACACAGCCATGTTTACGAACGATCATTTCTGTTGAAAAATCATTACGGCTATTCAAGCACATTTAATTCAAAAAGTATGATTATAAAAACTGAAGGCAAATCAATAAAGTATCGATCGACCTTTTATAAAAATAAAGATAACCAGGGAACGGTTTACATCGTATGTGGCGTTTCAGGACATAAAGTTCGGGTAGGAAGTGTTGACCATCCAGCATTTGCCTACAGTAGTAATTTGTATAGTGGATCTTTGGCTATAGACATTAAAGACAATGTTTTGTTCTCGGTTTTCGTGGATGATACTGGAAAAGTAAGAGATAGCTTCTCGATTATCAAGGAGGATTGATTATCCCAAGATCGTATTTTTGAATCGATTGATCCGCATCTTTAAATAAGCAAGATTGACACCAAATGCCAGATCCGGATGAAAATTCATGTTTTTAACTTTTCCTAAGCTTGAAATATAATGCACATGGTCTCCAACAGATACCGGACATCCTTTCGCCCGGATATAAGGCTTATTTTTTTGTATGAATGTTTTTGAAAGTGTTTGAATCGTTTTACTTAACATATCGTTGGATTTGGCATGATGTTCATCACCTTTTTTTGAACCCTGATAAAGGCTGGGAATATGCACCTTCTTCCCATTAATTCTGCCATTAAAACTGGCACAATCTCCGGCAAATAGTATTCGTTCATCTTTATCAAGACTAATATCACCTTCAATTTTCCCAGCTATATATCGCACTTTTTTCATGGATTTTAGTATATCCGGCTGTGAAGATTTATAAATATGAACTGCTTCCTGGAGTGCACCAGGACAGCCGCCCCAGCAATAGTCTTTCGAGTGTTTTTCAGGGAAGGATCCAACCTGGCATTTTAAATTACTTCCATTGTTGAAGTATTTATCAATCCGTTCTAATAATAACTGAAAGTCTTTATTTTTATTCTTCAGCTCGTCAAGAGGGAAGTCTCCGCTAATCTCAATTTGGGAGATATCCATGGGTCCATAGCCCCGGTCCGAAGCATACTTTAAGTGGATTACATCTTTGGGCTCAACGTTAACCATATGACAGCCTACGGTGTCAACAGCACATGAGTTGGTGCCCATAATAATAGCTCCCATATGGAATGGAGTAGGAGTGAGCATCGTTTTTTCACCTGCTATGATAGCATCAATAGCTATAAATTTAGGTTGTATTACTTCCTGAAGATCAGCAATTTTATGTTCCAGATACTGGTTATGATCAATGAGCCGATGCCGGTCATCTTGTAAGCCAATGAAATTTTTAAGGCTAAGGGTAAGGCGGCACCAAGGATGTGCCTTAAATTTAGGAAGGTTGATCAAAAAATCCGTTTCCGTGATAGGTTTAGGAATATATACTTGCTTGCGTAAGGCCTCCGCGTGATTCAAAGGTACAGGTATATGCTTTTCCTCATCAAAATAATAGGTTTTAACATTATGTCTCTTTATTATTTCATGATAACCTGCGTGCTTGAAATTGTATCTTGTAGGAATGGTTATGCCCGATCTTTCTCCAACGGATAACTCCTGAATCTCCGACCTGTAACTTTTGGTGGCTGACAATACTCCATCTAAAAACTCTTTTCTGGTATACGCATTTGGGAAGAATTTCTCATGTGCTATAACTACATTTGGTTTGAGAAGCACCCTGCCATAAGGCTTGATACCCAATTCCTCCATTCCTTCTTTGATTATACCAGCAATCCTGTCGGGATCATAATCATTACAACGTCTAATTATAACTTTATGCTTTAAATCCATCCCGATAATAAGAGGTATGTTTAATAATTCAATATAACATAAAAGTTAGATAAATCATTGAGAGTTCCTTATAAATACACTAAATTAGGATTTAGTAGTGGTTTAACTCAATTCATAAATTATGGATCCAAAAGAAAATCTATCCAAATTAAAAAGGAAAGTGCAACATGCAGGTCCTGGAAGACAGACCCTTTTCAGAGTCACCTATCGTACTCAAATTAATTTGATTCGTATAGCTGATAATAAAGCCAATATGATATTGGGTATAAATACTATGGTCATTACAGTATTAATTGGAATAATTTCATCCCAGGTGATATTTTCTGCCAGCAGAGCAATTGAAAACATTCAATTAGTTGCGCCTGTTGTGTTAATTATGCTTACTGCTTTATTTAGTACTATACAAGCAATTCGTGCTGCACAACCACGTTTAATAATACAAAAAAAAGATAAGAAACCTACAATTAAGGAAAAAACGAGTATGTTGTTTTTTGAGAATATTTATCATATGAAATTGGGAGAGTATCTTGAAAAAATGGAGGTATTAATTGATGATACCAAGGCAGTTCATGAGACAATGATAATTGATATCTATAACATGTCGCATGTATTGCATCGCAAGTATGCTTTGTTAAGAAAATCTTACATCATATTTATTTTTGGGTTTAGCATCAGCATAGTTACATTTCTTGCATTATGGTTATTGTTTTAATGCTTTTTAGTCATATCTAGTTTGAATGTAAATCATTAAACTTTTATAATCCTAATTTTTTAAATTCAGAATATTATTATGAAGTATCGAACATTTGGAAGGAATAAATGGCAGGTCAGTGAAATAGGATACGGTATGTGGGGGATGGCAGGATGGACTGGTTCTGATGATGAAGAATCCATGAAATCCATGCAACTTGCTGTTGATCTGGGGTGTAATTTTTTTGACACAGCCTGGGGCTATGGGGCTGGTAAAAG
>Ga0316187_10005306_pt1 | contig 11129 bp, 10 predicted proteins | sample CroRivburrow1_MG_FD_204927 | JGI IMG/M metagenome (GOLD analysis project Ga0316187, IMG submission 204927) | Coastal sediment microbial communities from Maine, United States - Cross River worm burrow 1 | ecosystem: Environmental > Aquatic > Marine > Coastal > Sediment | place: USA: Maine...
CTTGGCTGCTTCATCCATTGATGGCCTGATCTTAGCCAGGCCAGACTCAACAGTATTTAGTGACACGGTAAAAAAGCGCACCATGTAGGCAAAGAGTAAGATAAATATCGTGCCACTGAATATAAGTCCAGTCCCGATATCGAATTGCTCCAACATCCAGGCATCGATGCCATTATCCAATGCACCAAATGGAATAAGTACACCGATGGCGATAACAGTGCCGGGTATAGCATAGCCCATGCCAGAAAGACGCACCATAAAGCGTGATAGAGGTGTGGCATGGTTACGATTGCCATAACCCAGTATCAATGCCGGAATCAGTGCCAGCAAGGCGGCGGCACCTGCCAGGAGAAAACTGTTTAGCATCAATTCATAGAAGCTGTCATTAACCATTTCGCTAAAGGTTGTTATCGCCCATTGTGTAAGTTGTCCAACGGGCAGTAGAAAGCCAAAAAATAGGGGCAGTAGACAGGCAATTGTGGCGATCCAACCCATTAATGGAGGCAGCTTGATATTGGGTATTGTGCGGTAGCGATTAGTGGCGTGGTGAAAGCGTGCCTGTCGACGTGACCAACGCTCTAACAGGATCAGCACAAAGACAAAGGTCATCAGTACACCAGAGAGCTGGGCAGCAGCCACACTATCGTCCAGGCCGAACCAGGTGCGAAAGATGCCAGTGGTAAAGGTACTGATGCCAAAATACTGAACCGTGCCGTAGTCTGCCAGTGTCTCCATCAAGGCGAGTGAGAGTCCGGTAACGATAGCGGGACGCGCGAGGGGCAGGGCGACAAAAAAGAAGCTGCGCCATGGGCCGCATCCCAGGGTACGACTGGCTTCCAGAGCACAGATGGATTGATCTAAAAATGCCGCGCGCGCCAGCAGGTAGACATAGGGGTAGAGCACCAGCGACAGCATGGTTATAGCGCCACCCAGTGATCGGATCTCTGGGAACCAGTATTCACCATAGCGCAGGCTGAAAGTCTCTCTAATCCACTCCTGTACAGGCCCTGCGACCTCAAACATGCCAGTATAGGTGAAGGCAATAATGTAGGCAGGCATAGCCAGGGGCAGCAACAAGGACCAGACAAAGAGCTGGCGACCCGGAAAGCTGTACATGCTGGTTAGCCAGGCGGTGCAGATCCCTATACTGCCAGCTCCCACGGCAACTCCCAACATCAACAGCAGTGAGTTGCTGATGTAGTCAGCCAGAACTGTATCGGCCAGGTGCTGCCAGGTGTCGCTACTGGGGTAAAAAAGAAAACCCAGAATGGTTAGGATGGGAGTGGCAATAATCAGTGCGACAACAGCAGCTGTCAGTGTCCAGCCGGAGGGTAGCTGAAATGACAAGCGGGGCTGAGCTGATGGAACCAAATTGTCTGCGATTGATTGTTGCATAGCGTCAAATTGTAAACGTACTAAGGCGCAGGGAGTATGTTTTCTCTCTGCGCCTTAGCGATGTGGGATAGAGGTGAGTTACTTCCAACCCGCGCGATCAAATACCTTAACGGCATCAGTATTGTATTTGCCTAATTCACCCACATTGAGGCCGTCCTGTTTAAAGGGGTATCCCCAAGCGTTCACAATATCGCTGACTGGAATGCCCGGTTTGACCGGGTACTCATGGTTTGCCTGTGCGTACCACCGTTGTGCTTCATCACTAACCAGGAATTCCAGCAGCTTGATCGCATTCTCTTTATGCTTTGCGCCCTTGATGATGCCTGCGCCGCTGATGTTGATGTGGGCGCCACGATCACTCTGATTGGGGAAGAAGACGGAGACTTTAGATGCGGCTTTTTTCTGATCAGCATCCTTATGCAGCATCACGCCCATATAATAGGTGTTGATAACTGCAATATCACAGACGCCAACAGCTACCGCCTTAACCTGGGCGCGATCATTGCCTTTGGGTGGCTGTGCCATATTGGCCACTACGCCTTTGGCCCAGCTTTCGGCCTGTTTTGCACCATTGTGGCTGATGAGTGAGGCGAGCAGCGACTGATTATAGATGTTGTTTGATGAGCGAATGCAGATTCGTCCCTTCCATTTTGGATCAGCCAAATCCTCGTAGGTCGATAGATCAGATGCCTTAACGCGCTCTTTGCTGTGGACAATAACGCGTGAACGGGTAGAGAGTGCGTACCAGTGATCTTTTGGGTCACGTAGATTTTGTGGAACTGTGGCTTTAAGAATGGAGCTATCGACAGGCTGTAGTAGGTGAGCCGTCGTGGCGGCGTGAAGATTGCCTGCATCGGTAGTTAGCAGCATATCAGCAGGGGTGTTACGCCCTTCGCTTTGAAGCCGTTTGAGTAGCGTCTTTGCCTTGCCGGTAACCAGGTTTACCTTGATTCCAGTCTGTTTGGTGAAGTTATCCAGCAATGGCTTAATGAGTGCCTCTTTGCGGGCAGAGTAGAGATTGACCTCTTCTGCAGCCAGCACGGGCGCTGAGAGCAGAGAGAGTGCAAGTGCTGGTATTAATGGCTTAATCCAGTGAGGCATGGGACGGTCTCCAACAAATAGTCTAGGTTGCTGGCAATGATAGGGTAATTAAATACGAATGTAAATGCGAATCGTTCTCAATTATAAATAAAGTTTGCTGCAAAAAGAATAGATAATCCAGCCCTTGAAAGAAAAAACTGCTGACAGGACAGTATGATACCGAGTACTCATGCCTGATTAGTACCGCAAGTAGGATTGCCTGAATGAGACTATAATTTCACAAGAATCTTACTAAATAGACCCGCTAGCATCCTGATAGGCTTCCATGCAACGTATAACAAGCAATCAAGAAAATACCCTAAAGCTGAAGCATCAGATTCTTATCCCTTTTGCCTTTGCATGTGTGTTCCTATTTTCTATTTCGCTAGTGGGTATCTACCAGGAAGAGCGGGAGCATGCTGAAGCTGATTATCATGCCAGCATTGCAGCGATCAAAGGGAGCTATGATGATTTGGTGCGTAACAGCGTTAATAAACTCTCATTGGCGATCACATATGCTCTTGAAAACAGGCAAATATGGGATGGCTTACGTGAAAAGAATAGGGATAAATTATTAGCGGCAGCATCCCCTGTTTTTGATCAGTTGCGCACAAATTACCACATTACGCACTTCTATCTGCATGATGTTGAAAGAAAGACTTTTCTACGGTTACACCACCCGGAGCACTATGGAGATACGGTTGAGCGGTTTAGTGCCTTGAGAGCAGAAAAGAGTGGCAAATTGTCCTGGGGTATTGAGCTTGGACCTATGGGGACATTCACAGTGCGAGTGGTCATGCCTCTGTGGGATGGTGCAAAACGAATTGGCTATATTGAACTTGGTCAGGAGATTGAAAAGGAGACCCGTGAGCTTGCATTGATATTTGGGGCTAAGTTTGCATTGCTGGTGTCAAAGAAGGCTTTAGATCGGGAGGGGTGGGAATTTGGCATGCGTATGATGAATCGGGCTGGTGATTGGGATCAGCTAGAGGATTTTGTTGTTGCATTTGTGACGCCAAAGAACTTCCCCGTTAAGGTGTTCAAGAAGTTTAAGCTGCCACATGCGCCAACTACAGAATATAAAATGGAGGTGGAGGTTGAAAATCGCCTCTATAACATAGCCCTTATCTCTCTCACTGATGCCGGGAATAGAGATGTTGGCACCCTCTTAGTCCTTAAGGACTTTACGGCGCGCTCCTATGGTGTACGGAATACGGTGCTTGTGATTTCAGCTGTCGCGCTTGGTATAGGGCTGATCTTACTTGTGTCATTTTATTTTGTGCTTGATCGGGCTGAAAAGCAGTTGGTACGGCGCCAACAAAAAGTGGCTGCAGCTACTCAGGCCAAACTTGAAATGCAGGAAGCACATGTGCAGGAGATGGAGCATCAATCCTTGCATGATGCCTTGACTGGGCTGCCCAACAGAAAAAATCTTGATAATTGTTTGAGTAAACTTATTCAGGATTCACAAGAAGGCGATCAAGGTTATGTGCTGATGCTGATGGATGTTGATCGGATGCGGGAGATCAATGACACCCTGGGCCATGATGTTGGTGATCGTGTACTGCAGGAGGTGGGACAACGACTGCATGATGGAATGACTGATGCTGAAATTGTAGCCTGCCTGGGGGGCAATGAATTTGCGGTGCTGCTTCTTGCCCCTCCACCTGAACTGATGGGAATCTCTGTAGAGCGCATGAAGCAGCTCTTTACTGTCCCTATAACCATTGATGGCATTGCTTTACCGGTTGAAGTGACCGTTGGGGTTGCCAAGTTTCCAGAGCATGGCAATGTGTCACTGCTTTTGATTCGCTGTGCAGATGTGGCCATGCGCCAGGCTAAGGCTCTCAATAAACATTGTGAACTCTATGACAGCAGCTTGGATAACTACAGTGTGCATCGGTTGACCTTGGTAGGTGAGCTACGCCAGGCAATTGATGCCAGTGAATTGATGGTTTATTACCAACCTCAGATCAATGCTGAAAATGGTCGGCTTGAAGGCGTTGAAGCGCTAGCTCGCTGGCATCACCCAGGGCATGGATTTATTGGGCCAGATGAATTTATCCCACTGGCAGAGAAAACCGGGTTGATTGGTTCTCTGACATCCTGGGTCATGCAAGAGGCATTGCAGCAGTGTGCAGCCTGGATGCAGGAGGGGTTGGATATCAAGATGTCGATAAATATATCGGCTCATAACCTGATGGATCTTTCCCTGTCATCCAAGGTGGCGGAGCTGCTAAATGGATATCAGTTGACGCCTGAAAAGCTGGTGCTGGAAGTGACGGAGTCTGTTTTTATGCTTGACCCCGAGACTGCGTTGATAGTACTGGATGAGCTAAAATCTCTGGGAGTTGCTATATCAATTGACGACTATGGGACAGGCTACTCTTCGCTGGCGTACCTTAAAAAGATGCCTGTACATGAGCTGAAGATTGATCAGGGCTTTATATTCGATATGTTAGAGGATGAGAATGATGCCATGATTGTCTCTTCAACGGTGGCTTTGGCGCATAGCCTGGGGCTCTCCGTTGTAGCGGAAGGTGTCGAGACAGAGGAGGCGTGGAAGCACTTGCAGAAGCTGGGCTGCGATACTATTCAAGGGTATTTTGTCAGTGCCCCGCTACCGGCGGAAATGCTGATGGAGTGGATTGATAACAATACAGCCTATGATCCTCGCGCCCATATCTAAACATCATCTCTGGCAGGGCCAAACATCTCACCAACTGCCAGAGATAAGTGCTCTGAGCGCTCAGGATTGCGGATGAGCTTCAACAGCGGTTCACGCATTCCAGGGATATAGAGTAGATCGGCCAGACATTGGCTAAAAAAGGGTTGTCCTGCACTGTTTTCAGCCAGCCGTTCAAGATAGAGTCGCCCGGTCTCTGGCTCCTTGAGTGGTTCCCATGTTCGCCCGCTGATGGCAACAAGCACATCTGGGCTGCAAATATCAGGTTGGCTTAAAACAGCATGTAGCAGCTCTCTACTTAGATTAACTGAGCGGGACTGAGCAACCCCCCGAATGGCACTGGTGAGAATGATGGGGTCTGGTGTCGCCTCAGCCAGGGTCTGTTTAACCCTATTCAGTAGTGCCTGAGTGATTTCCAGGGTGATCTCTTCGTTTTCCAGGCAGTGACACAAGGCCTCGAAGGGGCATGGTGGCAACTGTGGAATGGCCTGGCCCAAGAGCTGGCTGTTATTCTCCTCATTTAGGCGGGCAGCTATATCAGCTATACCCTGGTAACCCACAAAAGACCACTGATCCCAGCCTAGATCGCCAGAAAAGTATTGCTGTGCATGGGTATAGTATTTTGAGGGTGATTGTTTGAGTGCTTGTGATGCCTTGGCATGAAAGATTGCCAGCTTCTCATCCTTGGGTTTGAAGCAGTAGGGATTGTCCTTAAGTGCACTTTCCAGTTGTGCTCCCTCTTTTGCTGCTTGCAGGTTTTCACCAATCCGTTCCAATAGACGATGCAGAAAATCATCCTTGGCAGCAGGCACCAGTCGGCCCAGCTCATCCAGTGGCAGATTTAAAAACCAGATAAAGGGCTCTTTCTCCTGCTCTTGAAATAAGATGCCGAACCAAGCCTTCTGCTGGAGAGGGAAGGGGTAACTTATCTCACAGTGCTCGAATTTCTGGAACTGTTCACGTGAAATCTTAGATACCCGTCGCCCCATATCAAACAGGCGCAGTCGGGTGTCATTGCTTTCTAGAAATTCGGTAATGGTTGGTATTTTGCTCATCTATTGATAATTGCTGAGATCTGGAGGGCGCAGAGTATATCTTTTTTACCGCTGAAACGGTTGATTATGTGATCCAATCGATCATGTGAAACTCTGGGTCATCGGCCTCGGTTTCACAAACCACCCGCCCCAGAATGGCATTGCCTGAGTTAAATACACTATCTGGGTCATCTGAGATAAGAGGGTGCCATTCTGGCAGTTCTTTCCCTTCTGCCAGCAGGCGATAGGCGCAGGTCGATGGCAGCCAGTAGGGATCATCTAGATCCTTCAGGGTCATGGTGACACAGTTTGGCACTAGCACAGAACGTTCTGAGTAGCGGGTGCATTGTGCTGTTTCCAGGTCCAAAAGGCGGCAAACTATGTTGGTAAAGTGAATTTCGCGTGTCTCTTCATCTTCCAGCCGGTGCAAGCAGCATTTCGCACAGCCATCGCAAAGTGCTTCCCACTCCTCGTGGGTTAGCTGGTCAAGTGATTTTTCTCTCCAGAAATTGGGGTGGGTATTTGCCATAGTGTGAGTGGTTTCCGACGCTAACTTGGAGATGTATTCTCCAGTACTAGGAATGGATTGTGGCATAACATACTGTCAGTAATGGATTATTATGCACAATACTGGAATAAGGCCTATATCGTGGGTTTAAGTGAGTCAAGGTGCAAAATTGATTTATGTTGAGCATGTTGTAACTGCATGATTAATAAAGTAATTGTATGTATTGTACAAAAAATGGTCATTTTAAATGCAATCTTGTCATAATGCGGGGTAAATGAGTGATGTGTTCTCTTTTTCACACAGTTATCCACAGATATTGTGAATAAAAATTTTGCAGCCTCCCTCCCTGTTTGTTAAGTCAGATTTTATCATTGGTTTCACTCTCTGTTTTGTTATCGTAGCGCTCTACCTCCTCAAGAATGTTCTGATCCAGTGCCTTGTTCTGCAGGCGAATAAGTTCAATTTTGCGCTTTAGCTGTTCAATCTTGAGCTGTTCATTCTGGATCTGCTTTTTTACTGTTTGGGTCTCTGATTTCAGCTTTTCCTGCTCTTCCTTAAGTTGATCGACAGGTGGGGGTGTCGTTGCGGAGAGTGGTGCAGAGCAGAGCAGGAATAGCAGTGTGAGCCCTATGGGGGTGAAACGATTAAATAGCGACATGTTATTTTTGTTTCGGCTGAGTGCGATTGGCGAGGTAGCGCTCGTGTAGTTCTTCATCAAGAAAGGTAATTCGGATATCGCGAATATTGTCCCAGATCACATCAATACGCCAGCTTGACTTGGGCCAGACATAGTGGGCTTTGGCCCTTTTTTTATAAACAGCAAATTCCATTCGACGTGGAGTGTTGATGTCTGATGCGAAAGTGCTCCTGTCATCAGCGCTGCCATGCAGCTTTTCGATGCGTTTCCTCACAGCTATGAGGGTTTGTAGGTTTGCTGGGCGATCAGTACGGCTGGCCGATAAGATTTTGCCCTGGAAGGTTGTAATAGTCGTCAGCCCCCGGCTTTCACGGAAATCAAAAATATAGAGGCCATCTTTGGTGTGTTGGCGTAGTGGTGTACGCAGGTCTAACAGTGTTTTTATACTACTGCCAAGGCAATAGTAACCAAATGCCAGCTCCGTTTTGCATTGAACGACCGGTTTTGTTGTTGTCTGAGTCGCCGCCACTCGCCTCTTGCTGAAAGGCTCATCAGGATCAATGTTATCCCCTAATGAATAGGCTCTCTCCATTGACTCTTTGCACCCCTGCGCTGAAATGATGATGAGTATGAGTAGGACTGCAGAGGTTATGTTTTTATACATCGTGATATTTCCTGTGTCATTGGGGCTGCTTTTCACGTTGTAGGGAATCTAATCTTATTATATTAGCTGCTGGTCATGTGGATGTGAAAGTACATCACTCTATATATAGGGTGGTGCGTGGCTGCTAATGCAGAACTATGGCATATTAACTCCATGACTGCTCTGATTACTGAAGAATGAAGCCAGCCCCACACTACCAAGCCATCATCTCTAGCCCGATTGGTGCACTGGGCATCAATGTGGACGGGGATTCGTTGTATAGCATCGATTTCCTGGCAGATGATACAGCGCCACTGGCTGCTGAAAATAGGGCGGCAGCACTGGTGGTTTTGCAGCTTCAAAACTATTTCAAACAGGCAAATTGGCAATTCTCACTCCCTTTGCGGCCAGTGGGTACACCCTTCCAACTAGAAGTATGGCAGCAGTTACAGCAGATCCCGGCAGGCGAGGTGCGTACCTATGGTGAGATTGCCAAGGTGCTGGGATCAGGTCCACGTGCTGTAGGAAATGCCTGCCGAAAAAACCCGTTACCGGTTGTGGTGCCTTGCCATCGGGTGGTTGCCGCCAGTGGCCCTGGTGGTTATGCAGGGCAAACCCAAGGGCGAAATATGATGATCAAGGGGTGGTTGCTGGCCCACGAAGGGGTAGGGATTTGAATGCTCAGCCCGATGATATTGTCATCGAGCATTTTGCGGATGCCCTGTGGATGGAGCGGGGGCTAAGCCAGAATACGCTGGCAGCCTATCAGTCAGATCTCCGTGCAGTTGCTGTGTGGCTGCAGGAAAAAAAAGAGCGAAGCCTGCTGCAGGCTGAGCGGCAGGATCTACTGGATTATCTGGCAGAGCAGTCCAAGAAAAGGCGTAGCCCCCGTTCTAGCGCGCGTCTTCTCTCCTGTCTTCGACAGTTCTACCAATATGCCTTGCGTGAAGGGAAGATTAAGGTTGATCCTAGTGCGCAAATTGATTCCCCAAAATTAGGGCGGCCGCTGCCCAAGTCCCTCACGGAACAGGAGGTGGAGGCGCTGTTGGATGCGCCAGATCAGGGCGAACCGGAAGGCTTTCGTGACCGGGTTATGCTAGAGGTGCTCTATGCCACCGGGTTGCGGGTATCAGAGTTGGTGGCACTACGGCCGGATCAGGTGAGTCTGACCCAAGGCGTGGTGCGTATTACTGGTAAAGGTGGAAAAGAGCGACTGGTCCCACTGGGGGATGAGGCTGTTAGTTGGTTGGAAAGATTTAGTCATGGACCGCGTCGGGATCTTCTGGGGGAGCGCCTCTGTGCAGAACTCTTTCCCACCCGTCGTGGAAGTGGCATGACACGGCAGGCCTTCTGGTATTTGATCAAAAAGCATGCTCAGCGGGCAGGGATTACCAAGCATCTCTCACCTCATACCCTACGGCATGCCTTTGCCACGCACCTGGTCAATCATGGTGCGGATTTGAGGGTGGTGCAGATGTTGCTGGGGCACAGTGATCTCTCAACCACGCAGATCTATACGCATGTCGCCCGGGAGCGCCTGAAGGGGCTGCACGCGATGCATCACCCGAGAGGATAGCGGTAGTAAAATGTCTACATCCTTTGAGGTCGAGTACCATTTAGAGCTGATTCCATTCCCCCAGGTGTGATAGCCTTCGCTCAGGTCTATATAACGATAGGAGTATGCAATGCCTTCATTTGATGTCGTTTCCGAAGTTGATCTGCAGGAAGTTCGTAATGCCGTGGATCAGGCCAATCGAGAGGTAGGCACTCGTTTCGATTTTAAAGGTGTGGATGCAAAATTTGAGCAGGCTGGGGCTGAAATTTCACTGCGGGCTGAGGTCGAGTTCCAATTGCAACAGATGATGGATATTTTGGAGAAAAAACTGGTCAAACGAAAAGTTGATATTGGCAGCATGGATATCAAAGATCCTGAAACCACAATCAATGCAGCGCGCCAGCAGATAACCATTAGACAGGGAATTGATTCTGATACCTGCCGCAAGGTGGTTAAAGCCATCAAAACAGCCAAGCTGAAGGTGCAGGCTCAGGTGCAAGGTGAACAGGTTCGAGTAACCGGTAAGAAGCGTGACGATCTGCAGCAGGTGATTGCGTTGCTCAAAGAGAAAGACTTTGGCTTGCCATTTCAATATACAAATTTTAGAGATTAGCTAATGCGTTTAATTAAAACCCCTATGAAGAGATTGGCAATGCTTGGCGTTGCTTCTTTACTGTTGTCAGCTCACTTCAGCCAGTCTGTGATGGCAGAATCAAAAGTAGATCAAGCGAAAATTGATAACGTCACCAAAAACCTGAAAATGATGGTTCCAGGGCTGAAAGATGCATCGGTTTCCCCTGCACCGGTACCGGGTTTGTATGAAGTGATAGTAGGGCCGGATGTACTCTATGTAACCCAGGATGGGCGCTATCTAATCCAGGGCAGTATCATTGATCTTGAAGCAAGAGAGAATCTGACGGCGCCCAGAGTAGCGCAGGCTGCAGCGACTGCTATAGAGAGAGTGGGTGAAGAGAATATGGTGATCTATGAGCCAAAAGAGGCCAAGCACACGGTAACTGTCTTCACGGATATTGATTGTGGCTACTGTCGAAAACTGCATAGTCAGATGGATAAATATCTGGGGTATGGCATCCGGATTCGTTACCTGTTTTTTCCCAGGGCTGGTTTACAGAGTGAATCTTACCGAAAAGCTGTTGCAGTCTGGTGTGCTGATGACAGGAATGAGGCCATGACCATAGCAAAGAGTGGCCAGAAGATTGAAATGAAGGAGTGTGAAAATCCTGTTGGTAATCACCACGCCCTGGGTGAACAGATGGGGATTCGTGGAACACCTGCACTGGTGCTTGAAGGTGGTGAACAGCTACCAGGGTATGTGCCACCAGACCGGTTGAATACTTATTTGACAAAAAAGGCTGAGCAAGTGGTTACCCAATAGCAAGGTGTTCTGCCCAGGCTAAAATCCCGGAGTGGTTAAAACTGCTCTGGGATTTTTTATGTGTCATATACTGGTTATACCACTACCAAATTTATAGAAGGTGAGAGGCAGAGCATGTGGGGTAAATATGTTATTGAATGAAGCAGTCTTACAGCGCCTGGAGAAGGATGCCTCGCTTGAGGTAATACCTGAAAT
>Ga0316187_10005307_pt1 | contig 11126 bp, 8 predicted proteins | sample CroRivburrow1_MG_FD_204927 | JGI IMG/M metagenome (GOLD analysis project Ga0316187, IMG submission 204927) | Coastal sediment microbial communities from Maine, United States - Cross River worm burrow 1 | ecosystem: Environmental > Aquatic > Marine > Coastal > Sediment | place: USA: Maine...
TTACAACCACCCCCATCTGAATCGCGCCTTGAGCGAACAGACGCAGCGCATGGCGCACGTGATGTTCGGCGGCCTCACCCATGAGCCCGCCATCCGTCTCGCCGAGGCGCTGGTGGCGATCACGCCAGAGCCGCTGCAAAGCGTGTTTCTCGCCGACTCCGGCTCGGTGTCAGTCGAAGTGGCGATCAAAATGGCGCTGCAGTACTGGGCATCTCTGGATCGACCGCAGAAACATCGCCTGCTGACCATCCGCAACGGCTATCACGGTGACACCTTCGGTGCGATGAGCGTCTGCGACCCGGTGAACGGCATGCACCAGTTGTTCACCGGCACCCTCACCGAGCAACTCTTCGCCCCGGCGCCCACTTGCCGCAGGGACGAAGACTTCAGCGACGAGGACATCCGCCCATTCGCCGATCTGTTGCAGCGCCACGCCGATGAGATCGCCGCGGTCATTCTCGAACCGCTGGTGCAGGGTGCCGGTGGGATGCGCTTTTATTGTCCAGAGTATCTGCGCCGCGTGCGCCGCCTCTGTGACGAGCATGGCGCGCTGCTCATCGCCGACGAGATCGCCACCGGCTTCGGCCGCACCGGCGAACTGTTTGCCTGTGAGCACGCCGGCATCAGCCCGGACATACTCTGCGTGGGCAAGGCGCTGACCGGCGGCTACATGACCATGGCGGCGACGCTCACCACCGGCGAGGTCAGCGAGGTTCTCTCCAGCCGCGGTCCTGGAGTGCTAATGCACGGCCCGACGTACATGGGCAATCCGCTGGCTGCCGCGGTGGCACTGGCCAGCATCGAACTGCTGCGCGGTGGGGAGTGGCGCGAGCAGGTGGCGATGCTCGGTGAGGAGTTGTCCGTGGGGCTGAAGGCCTGTCGGGACAAGCCGGGGGTCGTGGACGTGCGCGTGTTCGGCGCCATCGGAGTGGTCGAACTGGAGCGACCACTGGATATGCCCGCGGTGCAGCGTGCGCTGGCGAAACGGGGCGTGTGGCTGCGACCCTTCGGGCGGCTGCTCTACTGCATGCCACCCTACGTCATGTCGCGCGAGGACATTCGCCAGTTGTGCGCGGCCATGTGCGATACGCTCGCCGAGGCCACGGCTTGAGCGACGCCATGCGCCGCAAGTATGGGAGAGGGAGAGGCAGGGATGGCGGCGGCGCCAGAAGCGCGTCGCCGGGTACCGCTCAGCGCAGGGGTATCTGCGAAGCAGCGGTGCGCAACTCGAAGCCTGCGCTGGCGGCATCGGTGCGGGAGATCTTGTCGCCGTAGCCGTAGAGGTAGAGGGCTATGACCAGTGCCGTGACCAGCAGCATCACGGGGTGGCGCATCCAGTTCCTGCTTATCATGTCTGCTACTCCTCTCGCGGCTCGCCGCGACTCTCTTCCTGATCCAGCGCACGCAAGAACACTATTTAGTAGCTGAACAGCTCGGGAACCGGGAACTGGTTCGCAGTTCGCAGTCGCTCCGCCGAACGACGACGATTCGGCCGATGGGCGGTTGAATCAAACAAACGTTTGAATTATAACTGCGCCAATGAGTCTGGACACCAAAGAAGCGATTCTGCGCGCGTCTGAAAAACTTTTTTCACAACAGGGTTTTAAGGAGACGTCGCTGCGCTCGATCACGGCCGAAGCGGGCGTCAACCTGGCGGCGGTGAACTACCACTTCGGCTCCAAGGATGCGCTCATCGACGCACTGCTTGCGCATCGCCTGCGCCCCATGAACCGGGATCGCCTGCAACGTCTTGAGGCCCTGCGGGCTGCGCACCCGGACGGTGCCATCCCCCTTGACAAGCTGATCCGCGCCTTCGTCGCTCCGGCGCTCGATCTGTCGCGCAATACCCAGCAGGGCGGGGCGGTTTTCGTACGCCTGCTCGGGCGCACCTACATCGAGCCCAGCGCGAAGATTCAGGATGCTCTGCGCGAGCTGTACGATCCGGTGATCCAGCGCTTCCGACCGGCCTTCGCTGCGGCCCTGCCAGAGTTGCCGGAAGGCGAGCTGTACTGGCGCCTGCACTTCGTCGTCGGCCTGCTCGCCTATCTCATGTCCGGCTCGGACATGATGCGTCTGATCGCCTCCTCGCGGCTCAACGAGGCGCGCGACAGCGAGCAGCTCATCGAGCGCCTGATCGCCTTTGCCAGCGCCGGCATGCTTGCGCCACTCGGCGCAGCCCCTACTAGCGAGGAGCACACAGAGTGAGTCCGCTGGCGGGGCGGCAACGAATTCATGGCATCTCTGAAAATCCGGATTTTTCGTGAGTACTAAGGAAGCGCCGCGCGCAAAATCACCGTGTATGAGGGAATACACGAGGATTTGAGCGCGGAGCTGGCGCCGCAATCGCGAAAAGATCATTTTTGGAGGTGCCCTTCAGGCAATGATCCCGCCGGGCCACCCAGAATGGCCCGGCAGAGACGTAACCCCGGGAGCACGCAAATGGGCGTCATCATCTGGCTCGTGACACTGCTGGCGGCACTCTATGCGGTGGCGCGACTGCGAGTCGGCCTGCCGCTGGCCGTCGCGGTGGCCGCCGCCTGGCTGCTGCTGCTGACCATCGCCGGCTACGCCGGGGGCATCGCCGCATTGCTGCTCTGGCTGCTGCTCGGCGCGACGGCCTGCTTGAACGTACCCGAGTGGCGGCGCAAATGGTTCAGCGAGCCGATGCTGCGCCGGGTGCGCGCGGCGCTGCCGAGCATGTCCGAGACCGAGCGCACCGCCATCGAGGCTGGCAGCGTGTGGTGGGAGGCAGAGCTGTTCCGCGGCGATCCCGACTGGCGACGCCTGCTGGACACTCCGGTGGCGCAGCTCGAGGAGCGCGAGCGGGCCTTCCTCGACGGCCCGGTCGAAGAACTCTGCGGCATGCTCGACGACTGGCAGATCAACCACGAACTCAACGATCTGCCACCGCAGGTCTGGGACTACCTCAAGCGCCACGGCTTCTTCGCCCTGGAGATGCCCGAGCGCTACGGCGGCCACGGCTTTTCCGCCTTTGCCCACTCGCAGATCGTCACCAAGGTCACCAGCCGCAGCCTGACCGGGGGGATCACGGTGATGGTGCCCAACTCGCTCGGCCCGGCGGAGCTGTTGCTCAACTACGGCACCGAAGCGCAGAAGAATCACTACCTGCCGCGCCTGGCGCGCGGCGAGGAAATCCCCTGTTTCGCCCTCACCGGGCCGAGCGCCGGCTCCGATGCCAGCTCGATCCCGGACGCCGGCATCGTCTGCTACGCCGAACACGAAGGTCGCGAGGTGCTCGGTCTGCGGGTCAACTGGGAGAAGCGCTACATCACCCTCGGCCCGGTGGCCACGCTGCTCGGCCTGGCCTTCAAGGCCTACGACCCGGACCACCTGCTCGGCGAGCGCGAAGAGCTGGGCATCACCTGCGCGCTGGTGCCGACCGGCACGCCGGGAGTGGTGATCGGCCGCCGCCACCAGCCGCTCAACCAGGCCTTCATGAACGGCCCCAACAGCGGCAGCGACGTATTCATCCCCATGGACTGGGTGATCGGCGGCGAGGAGATGGTCGGCCAGGGCTGGCGCATGCTGATGGAATCGCTGTCCGCAGGACGCGGCATTTCGCTGCCGTCGAGCAGCGTCGCCGCCGGCAAGGTCGCCAGCCGCCTGAGTGGCGCCTACGCCCGTGTGCGCCGCCAGTTCGGCCTGCCCATCGGTCGCTTCGAGGGCATCGAGGAACCGCTGGCGCGCATCGCCGCCAACACCTACATGATGGACGCCGTGCGTCGCCTCACCTGCGCCGGATTGATGCAGGGCGAAAAGCCGTCGGTGATCTCCGCCATCGCCAAGTACCACAACACCGAGGGCATGCGTCGCGTACTCAACGATGCCATGGACATCCACGGCGGGCGCGGCATCTGCATGGGGCCGAGCAACTACCTCGGCCGCGCCTATCAGAGCGTGCCGGTGGCGATCACCGTGGAGGGCGCCAACATCCTCACCCGCAGCCTGATCGTCTTCGGCCAGGGAGCGATGCGCTGCCACCCGCACCTGCTGGCGGAGATCGAGGCGACCAACGAGGACGATCCGGAACTGGCGCTGGAGAAGTTCGACGCCGCGCTCTTCGAGCACCTCGGCTACACCACGCGCAACGCCGCGCGCACGGTGTTCTACGGGCTCAGTGGCGGGCGACTTGCGCCGACGCCGCCGGTGCGCGGTGAAATGTCGCGCTACTACGGCCGCGTGGCGCGGCTATCGGCGGCCTTTGCATTTCTCGCCGATCTCACCCTGCTGGCCCTCGGCGGTCAGCTCAAGCGCCGCGAGAAACTCTCCGGACGCTTCGCCGACGCCCTCTGCTACCTGTTCGTCGCCAGCGCCGCGCTGAAACGCTACGAGGACTGTCAGGCGCCGCGCGCCGACCTGCCGCTGGTGGAGTGGAGCGTCAAGTATTGCCTCTACCAGGTGCAGGGCGCTCTGGACGAGATCCTGCGCAACTTCCCCAATGTCGCCGTCGGCCGCGCACTGCGCTTGCTGGTGTTCCCCTTCGGCCGCCGCCTGCGCTATCCCAATGATCGCCTGGGCCGCGAGGTCGCCGAGCTGCTGCTCGAACCCTCCGCGGCCCGCGACCGGCTGACCGACGGCATCTATCTCAACGAATCGCCGGAAGATGTCGCCGGCCGCCTGGAGGTGGCACTGCAGGCCGTGCTCGCCGCCGAGCCGGTCGAGCGCCGCCTGCGCGACAGCGGTGAGGGCAGGGCGCCCGGCGAGGACGAGCAGCAGTGGATCGTGCGTCTGCGCGCCGAGGGAGTGATCGACGCCGGCGAGGCCGAACTGCTCAGCGCAGCGGCGCGCAGCACCCGCGCGGCCATCGACGTGGATGATTTCGCCCCCGAGGAACTGAGCCCGGCGCGCCACGCCATCTGATACCGTGCAAACAGACCGGGTGCGGGAAATGTGCCCGCGCCGCGACGAGCGCCGCCGCGCTGGATGGCCGCGGAGCTGGATGATGTGGCCAGGGGTGCCGGAATAGGGGCGCGGATAACGGTGACCGCAGGCGCAATTGGCGATATCGTCATCCATGCCGCAGGCATAACGCCCGCGAGTGGCGGTACAGTGATCGATCCGGGGAGGGCGATCGCCAAGTCCGCCCAGCGATCTGAAGTAAAACAACTCACCAACAGTGGATGGAGTGACCGATGTACAGATTCACCCGCAACCCGCTGCGCGCCGCAGCCGCGAGCTTCGCGCTGGCCGGCGCGCTGCTGATCACCGGCTGCGGCTCTAACGATGCCGAAACCGCCGAGGACAGCCCGCAGAGCGATTTTCGCGCACTGTTCTCCGCCGCTGACGGCATCCTGCCGTTTCCCAGCAACCTGCTGTTCTCCGGCTCGCTGGATGGCACGCTGAATATTCCGGTGGACGATCCCGCCGATAACGGCGACCCGGCGGTGGCGCTCAACTCGCTGGACGGCTTCTCCACGCTGGCACCGCTGAGCACCGGCTTCGGCTCGCCGATCGATGCCGCCAGCATCCCCGGCAATGTGCGCATGTTCCAGGTCACCACCACCGCGCTCACCGACCCGCTACCGCTGGCGGTGACCGGCATCGTCGAGGAACTGATCTTCGGCATCGACTTCGTGGCCACGCCGTCCAGCACCAGCGACGGCGACGGCAGCACCCTGGTGATCGTGCCGCTGCGCCCGCTGCAGGCGGCCAGCGCTTACATGGTCGCCATCAACCGCGGCCTGAAAAGCAGTGCCGGCGATCCGGCTCTGCCAGACAACCAGTACCGCCTGGCACAGCGCGGCGAGGCGCTGACGGCGCAGGAATTCCCTCTGCTGACCGCCGCCGATCTGGCCTCGCTCAACGGCCTGCGGCTGCTGGTCAACGCCCAGGAAGCGGCGCTTGCCCAGGCCAGCCCGGCGCTGCCCTCGGAGCAGGTGGCACTGAGCTGGAGCTTCACCACCCAGTCTGTGGGCTCGGTGCTCGCCCAGGCACGCAATCAGGCCAGCGCCAGCAGCGGCAACTTTGTCGCCGTCGGCGACACCGGCTCGCTGCTGCCGCCGGGGGCCAGCCCGAACGCGGCCAACGTCTTCGCCGGCACGCTGACCATTCCCTATTACCTGTCCAACGCCAGCGGCGCCAACGGCCCGCTGGGGCCGCTCAGCGATTTCTGGCAGGGTGTCGGCGGCAGCCATCTCACCGGCGTCGCGCCGGGGGTGACCAATGTGCCGGTCAAGCGCAGTGACGAGACCATCCCGGTTCTGGTGAGCACGCCCAAGGCGGCGGCCAAACCCTGGCCGGTGGTGATCTTCCAGCACGGCATCACGCAGAATCGCAGCAATCTGCTGGCGGTGGCCGATAGCCTCGCCGCGGCCGGCTTCGCCGCGGTGGCCATCGATCTGCCGCTGCACGGCATCCACCCGGGGGATGCCAGCCTGGCCGCGCTGCGCGCCGCCACTCCGGCGGCCACCGAGCGCACCTTCGATCTCGATCTGCTCACCCAGGACACTGGCGGTAACACCATCGCCAGCGGCCCGGACGGCGTCGCCGACGGCTCCGGCAGCCACTTCATCTACCTCCCCAACCTGCAGATCTCGCGCGACAACCTGCGCCAAGCTGTGGCCGATCTGTTCGCCCTGGTCACCGCGCTGGGTGCGATGGATGTCGACGGCGGCGGCGCCGACTTCACCACCGCGGGTCTCGGCTTCGTCGGTCATTCGCTGGGCGGCATCGTCGGCGGTACCTTCCTCGCCCACGAGACCGATGTCGGCCCGGCGGTGCTGGCCATGCCCGGTGGCGGCATCGCCAAGCTGCTCGATGGCTCGCCGAGGTTCGGCCCGGTGATCGCCGGCGGTCTGGCGGCACAGGGTGTGATCAAAGGCAGTTCCGACTACGAGGTCTTCCTCGCCGCTACGCAGGCGCTGGCGGATTCCGCCGATCCGATCAACAACGCGGCGGCCGCCGCCGCTGGGCACCCGCTGCTGCTGTTCCAGGTGAACGGCGATCAGGTGGTACCCAATAGCGTGCCGGTGCCCGGCGATACCGTCACCGCTCCCGCGCCCACCGCCGGCACCGCGCCGCTGGCCGCACAAATGGGCCTGGAACTCATCGGCAGCAGTGCCCTGGGTGTGGGCCTCGACGTGCGCCTGAATTTCACCGCCGGCGACCACAGCTCCGTGCTCGATCCCACCGCCAGCCTCGCCGCGACCACGGTGATGCAGCAGGCCATGGCGACCTTCATCGCCAGCGGCGGCGCCAGCGTGCCGGTATCCGACGAGTCGGTGGTCGAACAGCCGGGCAACTGAGCGCGGCCGCGGCCGCAGAACAGATCACGCTTGCGGGCGCCCGCTGCGGCGTCCGCGGCTTTCGGGAGATTCACATGAGCGAGAGCAGCGGCCAGCCGGCCGGTGACACGGTGATCTGTACGGTGGACGGCGCCGTCGGCCGCCTGACCATGAACCGTCCGCAGAGCCTCAACGCCCTCGATCCGGCGCTGGCACGCGATCTGCGCGTTGCGGCGCAGCAGTTGGCCGAGGATTCGCGGGTGCGTTGCATCGTGCTCTGCGGTGCCGGCGATCACTTCATGGCTGGCGGTGACATCCGCAGCTTTCAAGCTGCGCTGCCGGCGTTGCAGTCCGGTGACCGCAGCGCGCTGGAAGCCATGTTCGAGGACGTACACGGCATCATCCGCAGCCTGCGCGGCAACGGCAAACCGGTGGTCGCCGAGGTGCGCGGCGCCTGCGCCGGCTTCGGCCTCAGCCTGATGGCGGCCTGCGACCTGGCCTGGGCCGCCGACGACTGTACCTTCACCCTGGCCTACTGCCACCTCGGCGTCAGCCCCGACGGCGGCAGTACCTGGAGCCTGCCGCGCACCGTCGGCTTCAAGCGCAGCATGGAGCTGGCCCTGCTCGGCGACCGTTTCGATGCCGCGCAGGCACGCGAGTGGGGGCTGGTCAACCGCGTGCTGCCAGCCGCCGAGCTGGCCGCCGGGAGCGCCGCCATCGCCGCGCGTCTGGCCGCCGGCCCGGCCGCCGCCTACGCGCGCAGCAAGGCGCTGGTCAACGCCAGCTTCGAGCGCGATCTCGATGCCCAGCTCGACGCCGAGCGCGACGCCTTTATCGACTGTGCCTGCGGTGGCGAATTCGCCGAGGGCGTGGACGCTTTCCTGCTCAAGCGTCGGCCGGATTTTCGCCGCAAGTCCTGAGTCGCAGGCCACTCGGGCCGGCGGTGGCTGGCCCGGCCGATGGCAGCGGGCTACAATCCGCGCCTTTCCCGTCCACCCGCCCCAGGTTGCTCGGCCGGGCTGCCCGGCCCAGCCTGCTCGGGCCGCACCGCGGCGGCCTGTCGCGCCGGAGATTTGTCTGCATGCAAGCGCTGTCCATCCGCGGACTCAACAAGACCTATGACAACGGCTTCGTCGCCCTGGAGGGCATAGATCTCGACGTGCGCGAGGGCGATTTTTTCGCCCTGCTCGGCCCCAACGGGGCGGGCAAGTCGACGACCATCGGCATCGTCGCCTCGCTGGTCAACAAAAGCGCCGGCAGCGTGGAGATCTTCGGCCACGACCTCACCACGGATCGCGAGGCGGCCAAGCGCTGCATCGGGCTGGTGCCGCAGGAGTTCAACTTCAACGTCTTCGAGCCGATCCGCGAGATCATCATCAACCAGGCCGGCTACTACGGCATCCCCCGCGCCGAGGCTGCGCGCCGTACCGAGACCTACCTGAAAAAGCTCGACCTGTGGGAGAAGCGCAACGTCTCGCCGCGCGAGCTGTCCGGTGGCATGAAGCGCCGCCTGATGATCGCCCGCGCACTGGTCCACGAGCCGCGCCTGCTGATTCTCGACGAGCCCACCGCCGGCGTGGATATCGAGATCCGCCGCAGCATGTGGGCCTTTCTGCGCGAGCTGAACGCTTCGGGAACGACGATCATCCTGACCACCCATTACCTCGAAGAGGCCGAGGCGCTGTGCCGCGATGTGGCGATCATCAACCGCGGCAAAATCGTCGAGCAGGGCAGTGTGGCCGAGCTGCTGTCGCGCTCCATGGTGCAGACGCTGGTGCTGGATCTGGCCGGCCCCGGCGCCGGCGATGACACTGCAAATCGCCAACCGCAACTGCCCGGCTATCGCGTCAATCACTACGACGGCGAGACACTGGAGGTGGAGGTGCCGCACGACTCGGCCGGCATCAACGGCCTGTTCGCCGCGCTCAGCGCCGCCGGCGTCGAAGTGCAGAGCCTGCGCAACAAGACCAATCGACTGGAGGAGTTCTTCCTCCACCTGGTCGAATCGCAACGGGGGGACGCGGCGTGAAGCAGAGCTACATCGCCGAGAACTGGGTCGCCTACAAGACCATCGTCATCCGCGAGGTGCTGCGCTTCTCGCGCATCTGGGTGCAGACCATCACCCCGCCGGCGATCAACGCCTTCCTCTACCTGGTGATCTTCGGCAATCTCATCGGCCGCGAGATCGGCGAGATGGGCGGCGAGCGCTACATCGACTACATCGTGCCCGGCATCATCATGATGTCGGTGATCACCAACAGCTACGCCAACGTGGTCTCGTCCTTCTACAGCGCCAAATTCCAGCACAGCATCGAAGAATTGCTGATCTCGCCGGTACACAACGCAGTGATCCTGATCGGTTACGTCAGCGGCGGCGTGTGCCGTGGCTTGGTCGTCGGCCTGGTGGTGACGCTGGTGTCGCTGTTCTTCACCCGCCTGCCGGTACAGCACCTCGGCGTGACCCTGGCCATCGCCTTGCTGACCTCGGCGCTATTCGCCATCGGCGGCTTTCTCAACGCGGTGTTCGCCAAGAGCTTCGATGACATCACCATCATCCCCAACTTCGTGCTCACCCCGCTGACCTACCTCGGCGGCATCTTCTACTCCATCGAGCTGCTGCCCGAGTTCTGGCAGCAGGCCTCGCTGTTCAACCCGGTGTTGTACATGATCAACGGCTTTCGCTACGGCTTTCTCGGCACCGCGGATATCGGTATCGGCTGGGCCTTCGCCGTGATTCTCACCTTCATCGCCATCTTCGGCAGCATCGCCCTGCAGCTGCTCAATCGCGGTGTCGGCATCAAGCACTGAGGTGTCGGTGGCCACCGCCAGATCGGCCGCCGAGATCGCCGACCGCCACGCCCTCTACCAGTGCGCCGTGCAGGCGCCGGAGAGCGAACTGAGCTTTGTCAGCGAGACCTTCGAGCGCCAGCGCGCCCGCACGCCGCTGTCGCTGCGCGAGGATTTTTGCGGCACCGCACTGGCTGCCTGTCACTGGGTGACGCGGTCGCCGGCGCATTTCGCGGTCGCGGTGGATCTCGATCCCGCGGTGCTCGACTGGGCCGCGGCGCACAACCGAGCGGCACTGGGCCGCGCCGAGCGCTCCCGCCTGCTGCTGGTGCAGGGCGATGTGCGCGAGGTGGCGACGCGCCCGCTGGACGTGATCCTCGCGCTCAATTTCAGCTACTGGATCTTCACCGAGCGCGCCGTGCTGCTGGACTACTTCCGCCGCCTGCACGGGCAACTGGTCGACGACGGCATCCTCTTTCTCGACATCTTCGGCGGCGCCTCAGCGCACGCTGACGGCAGCGAAGCGCGCGACATCGGCGGCGGCGTCAGCTACGAGTGGCAACAGCTCAACTACGAGCCGATCAGCGCCGAGATGGACTGCCGCATCCACTTCGCCTTCGCCGACGGCTCGCGTCTCGAACGCGCCTTCAGCTACCACTGGCGGCTGTGGGGCGCGCGCGAGCTGCGCGAACTGCTCGCCGAGGCCGGCTTCGCCGCGACGCGCATCTACCGCCAGGCCTTCGACGCGCAGACCGACGAGCCCATCGATACCTATCTGGCGGATGCCGGCGCCGCCGACTGCGACTGCTATCTGGCTTATCTGCTGGCGCTGAAGTAGCCGCCATCGACAGCCGCGCCCCAATCCCGTCCCGCCGTGCCTGGTCGACACCACGCCAGGCGCAGACAATCTACGCCACGGCGCGCCCACAACCCGGCGAGCCGCCACAACCGACGCCCACAAGGCACCCGCCGCCACGGAAACCACCCATGACCGACAGCTTTCGCCACACCCGCATCGTCGCCACCCTCGGCCCCGCCACTTCCAGCCGCGAGAAAATCGCCGAGTTGATCGACGCCGGTGTCGACCTGTTCCGG
>Ga0316187_10005310_pt1 | contig 11125 bp, 10 predicted proteins | sample CroRivburrow1_MG_FD_204927 | JGI IMG/M metagenome (GOLD analysis project Ga0316187, IMG submission 204927) | Coastal sediment microbial communities from Maine, United States - Cross River worm burrow 1 | ecosystem: Environmental > Aquatic > Marine > Coastal > Sediment | place: USA: Maine...
GGGCCTCGAGAATATCGAACGAATCTGCGCGCACGAACAGTCGCTCGCGCAGTGTCGGGGCTGGCTGCGGGAGTATTTGCCTCACGTCGAACTCATCGGCATGTCGAGCAACGCGGCCGGCGCGCGTCGAGCACGTGACGAGCAGGGCACTGCGGCTATTGGGCCGGACGTTGCGGCAGACGTCTATGACCTGAACATTCTCGTGAATAGCATTGAGGACAGATCGGATAACGCAACGCGTTTTCTTGTGGTTGGGCGGAAACTGCTGGCCACCAGTGGCAATGATAAAACGACCATTCTTGTATCCACCAGTGACACTGGCGGCGGCGCGGGCGTGCTGCATCAACTTCTTCAGCCTCTTGCCGAGTACAATATCGTCATGACCTTTATTGAGTCGCGACCATCAAGGCGCAAGAACTGGGATTACGTGTTTTTTATCGATATAGACGGCCACGCAAATGAATCGCCGGTGTGCGACGCACTTGCGAAGCTTGAGAAACAATGTTCTCTGTTCCGAGTCTTAGGTGCATACCCAAAGGCTGTCGGGTAAGCGACAAGCTACGGATTCAGACATGCGGTTTCAGGTCACTCCATCAGCGCTCCAAGACGCGACAGTCACTGTACCCGGCGATAAATCGGTATCTCATCGTGCTCTGATGCTCGGCAGCATTGCCGAGGGTCGTACGACCATCAGTGGTTTTCTTGCCGGCGAGGATTGCCTCGCTACGCTTGCTGCGATGCAATCCATGGGCGTCAGTATTGAACAGGCTGATGCGACAGATATCACGATTGACGGCGCGGGTTTGCAGGGTCTCGGGATGCCTGACGGGCCGCTGGATCTTGGGAATTCCGGAACTGCGATGCGGCTGATGACCGGGCTGCTCTGCGGCCAGGCTTTTGACAGCGTGCTTACAGGTGATGAATCACTGACCAGTAGACCCATGCGGCGAATCATTACACCGCTAAGCGCCATGGGGGCGTCCATCGACAGCCGGGACGGATTGCCACCACTAAGCATTCAAGGCGGCTCCGCGCTGCACGGCATAGATTACGATTTGCCTGTAGCCAGTGCACAAGTTAAGTCCGCGGTTCTGCTCGCTGGGCTCTATGCGACCGGCGAAACCAGCGTCGTTGAACCGGCCGTAACACGCGATCACACCGAACGTATGCTCGGATCAATGGGCGTCGCAGTGACCAAGTCCGGAAACAGGATTTCGCTTGAGGGTGGTCAGACTTTGCAGGGATGTTCTGTGCAGGTACCGGCCGATTTGTCATCAGCCGCCTTCCTCATACTCGCGGCACTGATTGCCGACAAGGCGGATGTGCTGATAGAGAACGTAGGCGTCAATCCGACGCGAACCGGCGTTATCGATATTTTGCAGGCAATGGGTGCAGACATCAGCCTTGAGCAACCCCGCTTGTTGGGGCAGGAGCCTGTGGCCAATATTCGAGTGCGGTCGTCCGAACTGCAGGGTGGTCCGGTGGATCCGGCGCTCGTTTCCCTGGCGATCGACGAGTTTCCGGTGCTGTTCGTCGCTGCGGCCGCAGCGAAAGGAAAAACGACTTTCTCGGGTATTGGGGAACTGCGTGTAAAGGAAAGCGATCGAATTGCGGCGATGGCTTCAGGACTACGCGCGCTCGGAATTGACGTGGAAGAATCACCCGACGGCGCAATCGTTCACGGTGGGCAGTTCAGTGGTGGCGTCGTAGAGAGCCACGGCGACCACAGAATCGCTATGTCGCTGGCTGTGGCCGGCACACGCGCACAGGAGCCGGTAACGGTCAGGGACGTCGCGGCGGTCGATACGTCATTTCCGGGATTCTGCGAGTGCCTGACGGCTTTGAACTTAGACATCGAGGTATCTGCTGCATGAGTGGCGTGGCCAGAGCTTCTGACATACCGGTCATCGCGATCGACGGACCCAGCGGATCCGGCAAGGGCACTATCGCCCGGCGTGTAGCGCATGAGCTGGGCTGGGCATTACTTGATAGCGGGGCGCTTTACAGGCTGGTGGCTCTGGCGGCGCAGCAGCGGGGAGTTGCCCTGAACAATGGGGAGGCTCTTGCGCAGCTGGCGGCCGGGCTCGACGTGCGGTTTGGCAGCGATTCTCGTGGGGACGAGCAAATCTGGCTGGAAGGTAAAGATGTTACGGCATCCATCCGCACAGAAGAGTCCGGTGCGGGTGCGTCGGCGGTGGCGGCATTGGAGCCTGTAAGAAGCGCTTTATTGGGGCTGCAACGCGGCTTTCGCTGTGCCCCGGGACTGGTTGCCGACGGTCGCGACATGGGTACCCACGTGTTTACGGATGCGAGCCTGAAAGTATTTCTGACTGCGAGCCCGCAGGAGCGCGCCAAAAGGCGTCATAAGCAGTTGAAGGACAAGGGTATTGATGTTAGTCTCGCCGCCCTTTCGAGGGATATAGAAGAGCGCGACAGGCGGGATTCCGAGCGATCGGTGGCTCCGCTAAGGCCCGCAGAGGACGCCAGGATTCTGGACTCCTCGGGCAAATCGATCGAGGACGTTACTCAGACGGTTCTGGATTGGATGTCAGACCTCTAGATTTCCGGAAAACGATTTTTCGTATGGATTGGACAAGGAGTCCGATTCGTTTTTTTCATAGCCGTCTGCCGAAGGAATCGGTCTGGCGTTTGGGTGAGAACGTTATGTTCTCTTGGTTAATCACATGTCTGAAAGTTTTGCAGAGTTATTTGAAGAAAGTTTTGCCAGTCAACATATAAAGCCGGGATCAATCATTACCGGCATCGTTGTCGCGGTAAATGACGATGTAGTCATCGTTAGTGCCGGTCTCAAATCAGAGGCCGTCATCCCCATCGAACAGTTTAAGAACGACAAGATCGAAGGCGGAATTTCCGTCGGCGACGAAGTCGAAGTTGCATTGGATGCCGTTGAAGACGGCTTCGGTGAGACAAAGCTGTCACGCGAAAAAGCGATTCGTGCCCGCACCTGGATCGACCTTGAACAAGCATTCGAGGAAGGCAAGGTCGTAGAAGGCATCATTAATGGACGCGTCAAAGGCGGCTTTACGGTTGAAATTGACAATGTCCGCGCATTCCTGCCGGGCTCACTTGTTGATGTCAGGCCGGTTCGTGACCCGGCTTACCTCGAAGGCAAGAGCCTTGAATTCAAGGTCATCAAGCTGGATCAGCGTCGCAACAACGTTGTCGTTTCTCGTCGCGCGGTTGTAGAGCAGGAGTACTCGGCAGAGCGCGAAGCGTTACTCGAAGGCCTGCAGGAAGGCAATACCGTCAAAGGTATCGTCAAGAATCTCACGGATTACGGCGCATTCGTCGATCTCGGCGGAATTGATGGTCTTTTGCACATTACTGACATGGCCTGGAAGCGCGTTAAGCATCCATCAGAGGTCGTTGAAGTGGGTCAGGAGATCGACGTCAAGATCCTCAAGTTTGACCGCGAACGTCAGCGTGTATCGCTCGGCATGAAACAGTTGGGTGATGATCCCTGGAAGGATCTCGCACGTCGCTATCCTCAACATACCCGTATCTTCGGCAAAATCACCAATATTGCGGACTACGGCTGCTTCGTCGAAATCGAAGATGGCGTCGAAGGTCTCGTGCATGTCTCGGAAATGGATTGGACGAACAAAAACGTCAATCCAGCTCGAGTAGTGCAGATTGGAGAAGAAGTCGAAGTTATGGTCATTGAAATCGACGAAGAACGTCGTCGTATTTCCTTGGGCATTAAGCAGTGCAAGTCCAATCCATGGGCTGAGTTTTCAGTCACCTTCAATCGTAACGACAAGGTCTCTGGCCAGATCAAGTCCATCACCGACTTTGGCATATTCATCGGCCTGGAAGGTGGAATTGATGGGCTGGTTCATCTCTCGGATATCTCGTGGGAAGTGCCTGGTGAAGAAGCAGTGCACAACTACAAGAAGGGTCAGGAAATCGAGGCGGCTGTTCTTGCGATCGACTCCGAGCGCGAACGCATTTCGCTTGGTATCAAGCAACTTGAGAAAGATCCGTTCTCAGCCTGGCTCGCAGAGCATCCGAAGAACTCGATCGTCAAGGGCACAGTGACGGAAGTCGACGCTCGTGGAGCGACGGTTGATCTTGGTGAGGGTGTTATTGGTTCTTTGCGTTCATCGGAAATGGCGCGTGGACGAGTCGAGGATGCGCGTATGCTGATCAAGGTTGGTGAGGAGGTTGAGGCTAAATTCACCAATGTGGATCGGAAAAACCGCTCTATCGCTCTGTCGATTAAGGCCAAAGAAGCGCATGACGAAGAAGAGGCGATCAGCAGTTACAAGACTGAAGCCGGTGCTGCTCCTGCTGGAACCACTCTGGGAGAGCTTCTGAAGGAGAAAATGACCGGCGGAAGCAAGTAATACGTAAAATTAGTAGCCCAGACCACGCGGTCTGGGCTATATTGTCTGTATTATCCGTAAGTTACGAGCCTCAGACAAATAAGCGAAGCGCAAGATGACCAAATCAGAACTCATAGAAGTTATCGCCCGCAAGCAGAAACACCTTCCTGCGAAGGATGTTGAATTGGCGGTCAAGCATTTGCTGGACTTGATGAGCGACTCCCTGGCATTGGGACAGCGCATCGAGATCCGAGGCTTTGGCAGTTTCTCGTTGCATTTTCGGCCACCCCGCATTGGGCGTAATCCGAAGACGGGCGAGGCTGTTGCTCTGTCAGGCAAGTATGTTCCACACTTCAAACCCGGCAAAGATCTTCGCGAGCGCGTGGACGAGTCCCGCCAATTTCCGATCAAGAGCTAAGCGTCCTGAATCGACTAGAGCCAACTGCGCTTTACCAGGTCTGTGGTAAAGCAATACACTTGTTGATCTGGCAAATACCGCCTTTGCAAATCGTTCTCCTGGCTTCGGAGTAAGCGCATGCTTAAACGTGCTGGCCTGATAATTCTGATTCTCGTGCTATTTGTCCTGATGTTCACATTCACGGCGTTGAACACTGGTGACGTTGTGCTCGACCTTGGCTTTGTCAAAGGCTCCTACCCAATTTCTGTGACATTCGCTGCGACATTCGTTGGCGGCGTTCTCTTTGGCATGTTGTGTCTGACAGTTTTCGTTTTTCGATTATTCAATGAACGACGAACTTTGCGACGGGCTTTACACAGTTCCGAATCGGAGGTCAGCAGCCTCAGGAATTTGCCGCTTTCAGATGCCGACTGAGTCCACATTCTTACTGGCCGGACTCTTCCTGCTGCTTGCCGCAGCTGGATGGGCGATGGGTCGGTTCGGCGAACGCGATGAGGAAGATGCGCCACCGCCGCTGAATATCGATTATCTAAAGGGTCTGAACTTCCTGCTCAACGAACAGACCGACCAGGCTCTCGAACATTTCCTCGAAATGGTACGAGTCGATGATAAAACGATAGAGACTCACTTCGCCCTCGGTAACCTGTTTCGCCGCAGGGGGGAGGTCGATCGCGCAATTCGTATCCACCAAAATATAATCGCACGCCCGGATCTTGCTGCGGAAGCCAGGGATCAGGCGCTGTTTGCTCTTGCGAAGGACTACCTGCATGCGGGCCTTCTGGATCGTGCCGAAAAGTTGTTTGCTCGATTGGCGCAAGGATCACGATACCAGGTACAGGCGCTCGAAAATTTGTGCCGAATCTACGAACAGGAAAAAGAGTGGACTAAGGCTATCGAGTCGGGGCAAGCGTTGGAAGCCCTGAGCGGTAAGTCATTGGCGCTGCAAATAGCTCATTACTATTGCGAACTCGCCGATGCGGCAGCCGGAGCTAAAGACTACAGTTCGGCGCGTCAGTACGTGAAGAAAGCGCAGTCGGGTCGGCCAAGAACCATGCGTGGCGCTTTAACACGCGCACATATCGCGCGGGAAACGAACGATTTTAAAACGGCTATTCGCCTTTATCACCGGATTATTGAAGAGCACACTTATCTGATATCAGAGGCATTGCCCGAAATTGTTGCAACATATACCAGCGAAGGCTCCATGGACGGACTGGATCAGGCGCTAAAATCGATGCTCGCCAAGAACCCGGAAATGAGTTCGCTCGTTGCGTATACGGCGATCGTCAACAATATCGGTGGTACGCCGGTCATCGATGAGTGCGTGGAAGATTACATACTCAAAGAGCCGACCCTCGCGGAATTTGTAGACCTGCATCAACTGGATAAAGAAGCTGGTGCATCGCACGAAGCCGCGCTCGAAAAAGTGCGAAGCGCGCTATCGAAGCTTGCCAGTGCCACACCGCGCTATCAATGCCAGGAGTGCGGCTTTTCCAGCCAGCGCTTGCTTTGGCAGTGTCCGAGTTGCCGAAACTGGGAGACTCAACGACCAGCATCTCGCGTTCAGTTTGACACGGTTCTGCAGCACTCGATTACGAACCACTGACCGGAACCATATCCCGATAAACTGCGGACTTTTGTCTGCGGCCTTGCGCTGCCTTTTTCTCTACGCTTCTTTTGTTGCTGCCTTCCGGCGGCGATCCACTCATATCAAAAGGAGTTTGAAATGAAAATATCAAAACGACTACTGCTAATTCTGCTTGCATCTGCACCGCTGTATGCGTTCGCAGGGCCAGTCGATATCAACAGCGCTGACGCGGAGACCATCTCGGCGGAACTCAAGGGAATCGGGCTATCCAAGGCGAAGGCGATTGTTGAATACCGCAGCAAACATGGCCCGTTCAAGAGTCCGGAAGACCTTACGTTGGTCAAGGGTATCGGCGATGCCACCGTTGCACGGATCAAAGCGGACGTTCGAGTGGCACCTGTTAACAAAAAGTAGCTAGCACATGGCGCTTTGTGTCGTTCAGGCGGCGAATGTGCGACACAAGGCGCGATTCACTCCGTGACGATCGTCGTAACGTTGAGGGCTTGAATTGGCTATGATTCGTCCCTGGACGATATCAGGAGCAGAGCATTGGGACATAAAATCAGGGCCGCGGTATTTCCGGTTGCTGGTCGTGGCACGCGTTTCTTGCCGGCAACGAAGGCCAGCCCGAAAGAAATGCTGCCGATCGTTGATAAGCCACTCATCCAATATGCGGTGGAAGAAGCTCTCGATGCTGGCGCTACCAAGCTCGTATTCATAACCGGCAGCTCAAAGCGTGCTATCGAGGATCATTTCGATACCGATCCGGAACTCGAAAGAGCGTTGATCGAGGCAGGTAAACAGCAGTTACTTGAATCGATCCAGGGCATAGTTCCGAAAGGAGTCACCTGTATTTACATCCGTCAGGGCGAACCGCTCGGGCTTGGGCATGCTGTTTTGTGTGCTCTTCCAGCTGTTGGCAACGAGCCTTTCTTTGTGCATTTGGCAGACGATCTGATCGCCGGAGAACCGCCGTGCCTGACGCAGATGGCCGCCGAGCATGACAGACATGGCGGCAGTGTAATTGCGGTGGAAGAAGTACCGCATGAAGAAACGGCTAGTTACGGTGTTGTTGCAGTGGACCAGTCCAACCGCATCACTGAGATTGTCGAAAAACCAGCGCCTGAAAACGCACCTTCGAACTCCGCGGTTGTGGGACGTTACCTGCTGGCACCGCAAATTTTCGAAAAACTGCAAACCACAGGTAGAGGAGCCGGCGGCGAAATCCAGCTCACGGACGCCATTGCTGATCTACTTGGCGAGTCACCCGTCTATGCGTATTCCTTTGAAGGCGAACGATTCGACTGCGGCAGTAAGCTGGGTTACCTGAAGGCCACGATGGCTTACGGTCTGAACCATCCGGACACGGGCGATGAGTTCCGCAAATACCTGCGCAAAATTGTCGAAAAATAAACCAGTCGATTGGTGACAGTCATGTTCAAAATCCTGGCGGCTCTCGTGTTAGCCGTTTCTCTGCCAGCCATGGCTCAGGACCGCTATCTGATTGACTGGGATGCGGCCGGCGAGGAGTCCCTGCAGCACCTCGTCGAACTCATCAAGATCAACACAACTAACCCACCCGGCAATGAGACGCTTGCGGCCAATTATCTGCAGGCAGTTCTGGCCGCAGAAGGCATTGATTCTCAGCTGTATTCGCTGGACTCGGATCGCGCCAACCTGGTCGCACGCATCAGGGGCAATGGTTCTAAGCGCCCGATCCTGATCATGGGCCATACAGACGTGGTTGGTGTCCAGGCTGACAGATGGACCGAGGATCCTTTCGGCGGGCTTCGAAAAGATGGCTGGGTCTATGGCCGTGGCTCGTTGGACGATAAGGACAACGCGACAGCCGGACTCATGATGATGATCTTGCTCAAGCGCTATGGCGTTGAACTGGATCGCGACATTATTTTTCTGGCCGAATCGGGTGAGGAGGGCACCCCGGAAGTTGGTATCAACTTTATGGTTGAAAAGCACTGGGATCAGATCGAGGCAGAGTACTGCCTGGCTGAGGGAGGCAGCGGCATACTTGAAGATCGCGGTGTCAGTGTCGTAGGTGTTCAGACGACCGAGAAAATGCCGCGTCGGGTCACGTTGGTCGCCCGTGGCACTGCCGGGCATGGGTCCATACCCAGAATCGACAACGCTGTTGCGACTCTTGCGCGCGCCGTGGCCAGGGCCGATGCCTGGGAAACTGAAATGCGCCTCAACGAGACGACCAAGGCCTACTTCGAGAGGCTGGCAACAATATCCTCACCCGAGGACGCCTTCCGCTACGAAAACGTCGCAATTCCGGAGGAAACGGCCGCGATACAGCAGCATTTCAAGGAGACCTTTCCGTATCATTATTCAGTTCTGCGAACGTCGGTTGTTCCGACGATCATGACTGCGGGTTTTCGGAAGAATGTGATTCCATCGGAAGCAACCGCGATGCTCGACATTCGAATGTTGCCCGATGAGGACGTGGACGCATTTTACACAAAACTCGCTGAAGTCATGGACGAGCCGAATGTCGAAATTGTTCCGGAAAGAATTTATCGCCCGGCGGCACCACCATCGGGTATCGATAACGAGATGTTTGCAAGTCTGGAACGCGCGGCAAGCGCTATGTATCCGGATGCGATTGTTTTGCCAACAATGTCGACAGGCGCAACCGACATGTCTCAAGTCAGGGCGAAGGGCGTCCCGGCATATGGAATCGGCCCGATTCGAAGCATTGAGGAACTTAACAGCGGTAATGGTGCGCACAGCGATAATGAGCGCGTGTCAGAGGAAGCCATGGTCGATTTCGTCAAGTTTATGTGGAATGTCATAATTGATATCGCGGCGAGTGAATAATCTGCGGATAAATCACTTCGGCTTATCCGATTGTCTCTAACTATCCGAACCAGCCACTTTGTAAACCCCTAATCAAGCACGAGCCAGCGAGCAGGCTATCCGACTTGTCGCTACAGTCGGAAAAAGGCACTGTGTGCCGCTGGAGGAAGCCTATGGCCATCAAGAACATGCTCGACTCGAAAAAGGGTCGATTCACCACTTTTGGAATCCTGTACATAAGCGAAGGAATTCCGCTCGGATTCGCAGCTGTGGCCATGGCTGCTTACATGAGACGTGAGGGAATGGACGTCGCCCAGGTCGGTGCTTTCGTTGCAGCGTTCTATTTACCGTGGGCATTCAAATGGGCATGGGCACCACTAGTTGATCTTATTGGTTTAAAACGAATCGGCGGTCGAAAAGCCTGGATAGTCATTTGTCAGGTACTCATGATCGTTACTTTGTTTGCTGTATCTCAGGTCGACCACACCAAATATTTTGATTGGTTGATCACGCTTGTCATCGTGCATAACGTTTTCGCGGCGACGAATGATGTTGCTATCGATTCCCTGGCGGTTAACTCCTTACTTCCTGAAGAACGTGGCCAGGGCAACGGATTCATGTTCGGTGGTGCATATATCGGGCAGGGGCTCGGAGGTGGCGGTGCCATGTTCGTGTCCGAGTTGTACGGCTTTGATGTGTCGTTCATGTATGTCAGCCTTTTGCTCTCGATAGTGCTGCTCTTTACGTTGCTCTTCGTCAAAGACCCAACGGCCGGATCTATGGTTGTTGAGAAATCCGCGGAAGTCTGGAAAAAGTTCAAGGAGTCGATCGGCGGCTTCCTGCGTGAGTTGCATACCGGATTCTTCAAGTCTGGTTCAGGTCCGCTGGTTGGCGTTTTCTTCGCACTGTTGCCGTTTGGTGCGATGGCGCTTGCATCAGGAGTTTCTACAACATTGCAGGTCGATATCGGCATGTCTGATGGACAGATCGCGCAACTCAATATCTACAGCACCATTGTGTCGGGCCTGGGTTGTGTCTTAGGCGGTTGGCTGGCAGATCATCTTGGCCGGCGGAAAATGTTGGCCACTTTTTACACGATGACGATCTTTCCAGCTTTGTATATCGGCTTTATGCTGGGTGGCGATTCCGGTTTGCAAGGCATTACCGTACAACAATACTTCATCGCCGCATTACTGTTTTACCTGGCGATGGGAATGCATTACGGCACGAGCGCTGCCATATTCATGGGACTTACGAATCCGACGATTGCTGCAACGCAATTCACGGGCTTCATGGCATTGCGTAACCTGACGATCTCATACACAAACGCGTGGCAGGGCGCAGCCGTTGGCGCGTGGGGTTATAGCAAAATGTTCTATCTCGATGCTGCTCTGGCGATAATTCCGATCCTGGTAATTCCATTCCTGGCTGAACGAAAAACCAAGGCGATTCCGCCATCTGCAGGAGCCCCGTTGCCAGAGGCAGGTTAGCCGGACAGATTCACGTTGTCGCGGCAAGAATATTCGTTACTTGCCGATCCAGCCCGGTCCACGCACGACCCGGCCGGGAGTGGCTCCGGTGTGCTCGCCATCCTTCAGCACTTGCTCGCCGTTAACAAACACGTGCAGCATCCCGGTTGCGTACTGATGCGGCTCTACAAACGTAGCGTGATCCTGGATCGTCTCCGGGTCGAACACTACGACGTCGGCGTAGAAGCCCGCTTTTAGTTCTCCGCGACTGTCGATTCGCATGTTTTGAGCAGGCAGTGCGGCAAGTTTGCGGATGGCTTCCTCGAGCGAGATAAGTTTCTCGTCGCGCACATATTTTCCCAGCAGGCGCGCAAAGCTACCGTACGCGCGCGGGTGCGGGTTGCTATTCAGGAATACGCCTTCCGGTGCCAGCGACGCTGCGTCTGAATTAAAACTAACCCAGGGTAGGGCGATCGCCTTACGAACC
>Ga0316187_10005311_pt1 | contig 11125 bp, 9 predicted proteins | sample CroRivburrow1_MG_FD_204927 | JGI IMG/M metagenome (GOLD analysis project Ga0316187, IMG submission 204927) | Coastal sediment microbial communities from Maine, United States - Cross River worm burrow 1 | ecosystem: Environmental > Aquatic > Marine > Coastal > Sediment | place: USA: Maine...
GGCGCCGGCGATGATCGCGGCGATGTCGGCGAGGCCGCCGTCATCGGCGAGCAGTGCGGCGCGCGGTTCGTGGGCGAGGGTGGCGGCGTCGAGGTCCGGGTCGTCGGCGGCGATGTACGGTGGGTTACTGGCGATCAGCGCGAAGCGCTCGCCGGGCACCGCGGCGTACCAGTCGCCGCACAGTAGGCGCGGCTGCAGGCCGTGGCGCGCGGCGTTGTCCGCGGCGATGCGCAGTGCGGCGGCGCTGGCGTCGGTAGCGGTGACGGCGAGCCGCGGGCACTCGCTGGCCAGCGCCAGGGCGATGGCGCCGCTGCCGGTGCCCAGATCCAGCGCCGATTCGAGCCCGTGGGCGCGAATCTCGGCCAGCGCCAGCTCGACCAGCAGTTCGGTCTCCGGCCGCGGCACCAGGGTGTCGGCGCTGACCCGCAGCGACAGCGACCAGAATTCGCGCTCGCCGGTGAGATGGGCCACCGGCTCGCCGGCGGCGCGGCGCGCCAGCAGCGCGCGGTACCGCTCCACGGTGGCGGCGGGCACGGCACGCTCCGGCCAGGCGAAGAGATGGCTGCGGGGTTTGTCGAGCAGGTGGCAGAGCAGCAGCTCGGCGTCGAGGCGCGGCGAGTCGCTGCGGCCCAGGCGCATCGCGCCCTCGGTGAGCAGTGCGGCGATGGCCGCCGCTTCAGTCACCCAGTTCGGCCAGCAACTCGGCTTGGTGCTCGGCCAGCAGCGGATCGATGATCTGCGCCAGCCCGCCGCCCATCACATCGTCCAGCTTGTACAACGTCAGGTTGATGCGGTGGTCGGTGACCCGCCCCTGGGGGAAGTTGTAGGTGCGGATGCGCTCGGAGCGGTCGCCGCTGCCGACCTGCAGGCGGCGCGATTCGGCGCGCTCGGCGCGCTGCCGGCTGCGCTCGTCGTCGAGCAGTCGTGCGGCCAGCAGGGACATCGCCTTGGCCTTGTTCTTATGCTGGCTGCGCTCGTCCTGGCATTCGACGACGATGCCGCTGGGCAGATGGGTGAGGCGGATCGCCGAGTCGGTCTTGTTGACGTGCTGGCCGCCGGCGCCGGAGGCGCGGTAGGTGTCGATGCGCAGATCGGCCGGGTTGACGTCCACCGCTTCGGCGTCGTCGATCTCCGGCAGGATGGCCACGGTGGCGGCGGAGGTGTGGATACGCCCCTGGGATTCGGTCTCCGGTACGCGCTGCACGCGGTGCGCGCCGGATTCGAACTTCAGCGCCGAATAGGCACCGGCGCCGATGATGCGCACCACCACCTCCTTGTAGCCGCCGTGCTCGCCGGGGCGCTCGTTGATCGGCTCGACGCGCCAGCCGCGCACTTCGGCGTAGCGGCCGTACATGCGCAGCAGATCGCCGGCGAAGATCGCCGCCTCGTCGCCGCCGGTGCCGGCGCGGATCTCTAGAAAAACGTTGTTGTCGTCGTGCGGGTCGCGCGGCAGGAGGAGGATCTGCAGCTCGCCGTTGAGGCGCCCGATAGCGGTCTCGGCGGCGGTGATCTCCTCCTCGGCCATGGCGCGCATCTCGGCGTCGTGGTCGGCGGCCATCTCGCGCGCCTCGGCCAGCTCGTCGCCGGCGCCGCGCCAGGCGTTGAAGGTTTCGACCAGCGGGCCGAGGCGGGCGTATTCGCGCGACAGAGCGCGAAAGCGCTCCTGGTCGGCGATGGTGTCCGGCTCGCCAAGCAGCGCGGCGACCTCCTCGTGGCGCTCCAGCAGCTGCTCCAGGCGTGCCTGGACGGAGGCCTTCATCAGCGGTCGGGTTCCACGGCAAACAGCCGCCGTGCGGCCTCGATGATGTGCGACTCGCCGTCGGCGCCGGCCTGGCGCAGGGCTGTGCTGGGCGCGTGCAGCAGCTTGTTGGTGAGGCCGCGGGCGAGCTGTTCGAGCACCTGCTCTGCGGGCTTGCCGGCACCCAGCTGGGTGCGAGCGCGGGCGAGCAGCTCGTCCTGCAGGCCGGTGGCCCGCTCGCGGCAGGCGCGGATGGTGGTCACCGCGTCCAGCGAACGCAGCCAGCGCATGAATTCATCGGCCTGTGCCTCGACGATCTCTTCGGCCTGCTCGGCCGCTTCGGCGCGCGAGCGGCGGCCCTCTTCGATGACCTCGTGCAGATCGTCTACGGTATACAGGAACACATCGTCCAGCTCGCCCACCTGCGGCTCGATGTCGCGCGGCACGGCGATATCGACCATGAACATGGGTCGCCGCTTGCGCCGCTTCAGCGCGCTCTCCGCGGCGCCTTTGCCAAGGATCGGCAGCGGGCTGGCGGTGGAGGCGATGACGATGTCGGCCTGGTGTAGCACGTCGTTGACCTCGCCGAGGGGGATGGCGCGCGTCGGCACCTGCCGGTCGAACTCGTTGGCCAGGTGCTCGGCGCGCGACAGGGTGCGGTTGGCGATGATCAGCTCGCCGATGCCCTGGGTGTTGAGGTGGCGCAGGGCCAGCTCGACGGTCTCCCCGGCGCCGAGCATCAGCGCGGTGTGGCCGCTGAGGTCGCCGAAGATCTGTTTCGCCAGGCTGACCGCGGCGAAGGCCACCGACACCGGGCTGGCGCCGATGGCGGTATCGGTGCGCACCTGCTTGGCCACCGTGAACGCGTGCTGGAAGAGTTTGCCGAGCTGGCTGCCGAGGGCGCCGCACTGGTCCGCCTGGGCGTAAGCCTGCTTGATCTGGCCGAGGATCTGCGGCTCGCCGAGGACCAGCGAATCCAGCCCGCTGCAGACGCGCAGCAGGTGGCACACCGCGGCGCGGTCGAGGTGGCTGAACAGATAGGGCGAGAGCTGGCCTGGCTTGAGCTGGTGGTAGTCGAGGAACCAGCCGACGATATCGTGCTCTGAAGCCTGGTCGAGGTCGCAGTAGACCTCGGTGCGGTTGCAGGTCGAGACGATCGCCGCTTCGCGCACTCCGGGCAGGCTGCGCAGCCCGCGCAGTGGCTCGTCCAACCCCTCGGCGGGGAAGGCGGCGCGCTCGCGGATGTCTACCGGAGCGGTTTTGTGATTCAGACCGAATGCGAGCAGTGACATGGCGGGCGATTCTATCAAAAACGTGTCTTGTGAAAGGCTTCGCGGCGGTGCAGTGTGGAGCGCTGTGAAGTGGGCGACAGTATGCACGGCCCGGGGTCTGCGAATTGTGCTTTACTCGCCGCGTCCCCATCTCTCACCGAATAGTCATTAAATCCGGCCGGCCGCTGGCTGCCGTGGAGTCGAGGATTGATAGCCTTCAGCAAACTGGGAATCGCCACGGCAGGGCTGCTGTTGGCGGCCTGTGCACAGGTGCCGACCGCGGTCGGCGAAGATGCCACCGGCGCCGGCGCGTCGGCGCCAGCGCAGCGGGTGACGCCGCCCGCACACAGCGTGCGCGCCAGCGCGTCCACCGCCGAGCGCTCGCAACTGCTCTTTGAACTGCTGGTCGCCGAGCTGGCCGGGCGTCGTGGCGATCTGTCCACCGCGCTGGCCGGCTATCTGCGCGCCAGTGAGCACAGCGGCGACCCGCGCGTCGCCGAACGCGCTGCGCGCCTGGCGTTGTACGCCAATGCCTGGCCGCAGGCGGTGCGTGCCACCGAGCGCTGGCTGGAACTGGCGCCGCAATCGCTGCCCGCCCATCAGCTGCTGCTCGGTGCACAGCTGCGCGCCGGCGATATCGACGCCGCGGTGGCCGCCTTTGATCGCCTGCAGGCACTGCGCGGTTTGGGACGCGAAGAGGCGCTGGTCGCGGTGATCGGCCAGCTGGCTCGCGAGGACACCCGCGGCATGGCGCTGGAGGTCAGCCGCGCGCTCGCCGAACGCTATCCGGACAGCGTCGCCGCGCAGACCGCCCGCGCGCGTTTTGCCCTGGAATCCGATCGTCGCGAGGAGGCGCTGCAGGCCGCGGAGGCGGCGCTCGCCCAGGACCCGCAGCTAGCCGATCCGGCACTGCTCGATGCGGTCCTGCTGCGCGCCCGCGCACTGGCCGCACTGGGCCGCGCCGATGAAGCTTTCGCCGGGCTCGACCGGGCGCTCGAACGCCACCCGGAGAACCTCGCCCTGCAAATCGGCAACGCCCGTTTGCTGGTCGAAAACAATCGCCACGAGGTCGTCGAGCAAGCCCTGGAGGCTATCTACGGGCTCGCCCCACAGCGCCCCGAGGTGGTCTTCAGCCTCGGTTTGATGGCGCTGGAATCGCGTCGCCTGGGCGCCGCCGAGCGCTACCTGTCGCGCCTTCTCGAACTCGGCGAGCACCAGCACGAGGCGCGCTACTACCTCGGCCGCATCCACGACAGCCGCAGCGAGTACGCGCGCGCCATCGAGCAGTACGGTGCGGTGGGCGAGGGCGGCTACCAGCTGGACGCCGAGCTGCGCCGCGCCGAACTGCTCGCCCTGTCCGGCGATCTGCAGGCCGGGCGCGACGAGCTGAGCGGGCTGCGCGCGCGCTACCCCGAGCCGGGTGAGCAGCTGCGTTTCGTCCTCGCCGAGGGCCGCATGCTGCGCGAGTCCGGCCACCACACCGAGGCCTTCGACGTGCTCAGCAGCGGGCTGGAGCGCTTCGAGGGCGACGCCGAACTGCTCTACGCCCGCGCCCTGACCGCCGACAAGCTGGGCCGCGACAAGCGATTCGAGGCCGATCTCAACGAGATTATCCGCCGCGAGCCCGACAACGCCCACGCCCTCAATGCGCTCGGCTACTGGCTGGTGGATCGCAACCAGCGACTCGACGAGGCCGCCGACTACCTCGACCGCGCCTTCGAGCTGTTGCCCGAGGACCCGGCGGTGATCGACAGCCTCGGCTGGTTGCACTACCGCCGTGGCGAGCACCAGAGCGCCCTGCAGCTGCTGCGCCGCGCCTACGGCCTCTACGAAGACCCGGAGATCGCCGCCCACCTCGGTGAGGTGCTGTGGGTCACCGGCGAGCGCGAGGCGGCGCGCGAGCTGTGGCGCGAAGCGCTGCAGCAGTCGCCCGACCACGAGCTGCTGCGCGACGTGATGCAGCGCTTCACGCAGTGATCCCCGGCCCGACCCGGCCCGGCCCGCGTCGCGGCGTGCTGCGCACCGCCGCGCTCGCTGCGCTGGGTCTGCTGGCGGCCTGCGCGACACCGGGCAAGCGCGAGCTGGCGGCACGCGAAAGCGCCTGGCAGGAGCGCCGCGAGGTGCTCGCCGAGCTGCGCGACTGGCGCGCCGTGGGGCGCATCGCGGTCAGCGCGCCGGGGCGCGGCGGCAGCGCCGATCTCGACTGGCGGCAATCGCCGCAGTCCGCCGAAATCCGCCTCGCCGGCGCCTTCGGCCAGGGCGCGGTGGTGCTGCGCGAGGATCGCGGCGGCGCCGTCCTGCAGCGCCCCGGCGCGCGGCCGATCCGCGGTAGTGACGCCGCCGGCGTACTCGCCCAGGCCACCGGCTGGCAATTGCCGGTGGCGCATCTGCGGCGCTGGATACTCGGCCTCTCCAGCGGCGGCGAAAGCTATCGACTGGATGATCGCGGACGTCTCGCCAGCCTCGACTACGAGGGCTGGCAGGTGCGCTATCTGGGCTATCGCGAGGTTGGCGGTCGGCAGTTGCCCGAGCGCATCGATCTGCGCCGCGACGAACTCAGCGTGAGTCTCGCCATCGAGTCCTGGAATGCCGAGGTGGGCCGCGGCAAGTCTCGGCGCATCCCGATCCCCGGCATCGATGCCGCCACCATCAGCGCGCGCCGCATCGCCGCGTTGAACTGAGCCGCGTAGCGTGCGCGACTACCGCTGGCCGGCTCCGGCCAAGCTCAATTTATTCCTGCACATCACCGCGCGCCGCGCCGACGGCTACCACGAGTTGCAGACCGTTTTTCAGTTGCTCGACGTGGGTGATCGGCTGCACATCGCGCCGCGCAGCGATGGCCTGATCCACCGCCTCGACGCGCTGCCCGGCGTGGCCGCTGAGGATGATCTGTGCATCCGCGCCGCGCATCTGCTGCGCTCGGCCTGCGGCGGGGCAGCTCGCGGAGCGGCCAAAGGAGCGGATATCGGTGTCGACAAGCGCCTGCCGCTGGGCGGCGGGCTGGGCGGTGGCAGCTCCGACGCGGCCACCGTGCTGCTGGTGCTCGATCAGTTGTGGGGCTGCGATCTGGGCATCGAGCGACTCGCCGAACTGGGTGCTCGGCTGGGCGCCGATGTGCCGGTCTTCGTGCGCGGTCACAGCGCTTGGGCGGAGGGTGTCGGCGAGCGCCTGCAGGCGCTGGACCTGCCGCCACGACACTACCTGGTGGCGTCCCCCGGGGTGGCCGTCTCAACCGCGGAAATCTTCGCCGCCGCCGAATTGACACGCGATTGCCCGCCAATCACAATACGCGGCTTTCTCGCGGGCGGTGGTCAAAACGTCTGCCAACCGGTGGTCGCTCTTCGCTACCCGCAGGTGGCGCGATTACTCGACTGGCTGGCCGCCCGGCGGCAAGTTGCGGAGGTTGCCATGAGCGGCACCGGCAGCAGCTGCTACGCCGCCTTCGACGACCCGCGCGATGCGCGTCGTGCGCTCGGCGAACTGCCGCCGGAATGGCGTGGCTTCGTCGCCCGCGGCGTCGCGCGCTCACCGCTGCGCTGTATGTTGCGCAGTTGAACGATGACACAGCCTACTGGGCCGTCGCCAAGCGGTAAGGCACCGGGTTTTGATCCCGGCATTCGCAGGTTCGAATCCTGCCGGCCCAGCCATTTGTAAAGTTGCGTCGTTTTGTCCGATCTGCGGAGAGGCGACGCGGCTGAACCGGCAGGGTTCGAACCGTAGAGGTTCGACCGCCGCGGCGCAGCCGCGGCAGCGCGGCGCCGCAGGCGCCGGCCCGCGGGGCCGAGAGGCGTAAGCCCCGAGCCATCCTGCCGGCCCAGCCATTTGTAAAGTTGCGCCGTTTTGTCCGATCTGCGGAAAGGCGACGCGGCTGAATCGGGAGGGTTCGAGCCCCGGGGGTTCGACGTCTCGTCGACCTAGATCCATAGCCGATAAAGAGTCGCAGGCCGTGTCTGACAGCAAGATGATGGTGTTTGCGGGCAACGCCAACCCGCAGCTCGCCCAGCGCATTGTGGACCATCTCAATCTGCCGCTCGGGAAGGCGCACGTTGGCACTTTCAGCGACGGTGAGATCATCGTCGAGATCATGGAGAACGTGCGCGGTCGCGACGTCTTCGTGGTGCAGTCGACCTGCGTGCCGACCAACGACAACCTGATGGAGCTGCTGGTGATGATCGATGCGCTGTTTCGCGCCTCGGCGGAGCGCATCACCGCGGTCATTCCCTACTACGGCTACGCGCGCCAGGATCGCCGCGTGCGCAGCCAGCGGGTGCCGATCACCGCCAAGCTGGTGGCCAACATGCTGGCCAGGGCGGGCGTCAATCGGGTGCTGACCATCGATCTGCACGCCGACCAGATCCAGGGTTTCTTCGACGTGCCGGTGGACAACGTCTACGCCTCGCCGTTGCTGCTCGGCGACGTTTGGCGGCAGAAGTACCCGAACCTGATCGTGGTCTCACCGGATGTGGGCGGCGTGGTGCGCGCGCGCGCTGTGGCCAAGCGTCTCGACGACGCCGATCTGGCGATCATCGACAAGCGCCGCCCGCAGGCCAACCTGGCGCAGGTGATGCACATCATCGGCGACGTCAGCGGCAAGACCTGCGTGCTGGTCGACGACATGGTCGACACCGCCGGCACCCTGTGCAAGGCGGCCGAGGCGCTCAAGCAGCACGGCGCGGAGAAGGTCGTGGCCTACGCCACCCACGCGGTGCTCTCGGGGCCTGCGGTGGACAACATCAGCAATTCGGTGATCGATGAGCTGGTGGTCACCGACACCATCCCGCTGGGCGAGACCGCGGTGGCCTGCAGCAAGATTCGCCAGCTCTCGGTGGCGGGCATGCTCGCCGAGACGTTGCGCCGCGTGCACCTCGAAGAGTCCGTCAGCTCGCTGTACATGGACTGAGCAAAGAATTTTTCCCGACTGGCGGCCTGGTCGCGGGTCGTCGGCAACCGCGTCGCCATGGGGGCGGTGCGGTTTTTTTTCAGCAACCGGAGAAAGTGCAATGAGCCTTTCGTTCAAACTCGATGCCACATCGCGCAGTGATCTGGGGAAAGGTGCGAGCCGCCGCCTGCGCCGCGCGAATGCTGTGCCCGCCGTGGTCTATGGCGGCACGGCCGATGCCCAGTCGATCACCCTGGCGCACAACGAGATGGAGAAAAACCTCGATCACGAGGCCTTCTACTCGCACATCCTCGATCTGGCGATCGATGGCGGCAAGCCGCAGCAGGTGATCATGCGCGATGTCCAGCGCCACCCCTTCAAGCGCCAGATTCTGCACATCGACTTCCTGCGTGTGCAGGCCGACCAGGAAATCCAGGTGCAGGTGCCGCTGCACTTCCTCAACGAGGAAGAGTGCGTCGGCGTCAAGCGCGATGGCGGTGCCATCGGCCACGTGATGACCGAACTCCTCATCTCCTGCCTGCCCAAGCATCTGCCCGAGTACATTGAGGTGGATCTGGTCAATCTGAGCCTCGGCGAGGCGCTGCACATCTCCGACATCCAGTTCCCGGAGGGCGTGGTCAGCGTCGATCTGTCCCACGGCGATGAGCACGACCTGCCGGTGGCTAACGTGCACCACACCCGCGCCGGCAGTGCCGATGCGGATGAGTCCGACGAGGCCGGGGACGACGCGGCCGAGGGCGAGGGCGAATAAGCCCGTCCGCGCCCGCGACGCAGACTGCCATGGGCAAGGACACGGCAGCCGCCGCGGCGCAGTTCGACCTCATCGCGGGCCTCGGCAACCCCGGGGCCCGCTATGCCGATACCCGGCACAACGCCGGCTTCTGGTTCGTCGACGCCCTGGCCCGCGACGCGGGGGCGGGCTTCTCCATGCACAGCCGCTTCCACGGCGAACTGGCCAGTTTGCGCCACGCCGGCCGCGAACTGCGCCTGCTCAAGCCGGGCACCTTCATGAACCGCAGCGGCCAGGCGGTTGCCGCGGTGGCGCGCTACTTCAAGATCCCGGTGGGCAACATCCTCGTGGTACACGATGAGCTGGATCTGCCCCCCGGCGCCATCCGCCTCAAGCGTGGCGGTGGCCACGGCGGGCACAACGGCCTGCGCGATCTGCTCGCTCATCTCGGCGCCGATTTCTGGCGCCTGCGGGTCGGCATCGGCCACCCCGGCCACCGCGACAAAGTGGTCGACTACGTGCTCGAACGCGCCGGCCGCGCCGATCAGGCGCTGATCGATACAGCCCTGGACGACGCTCTGCGCGAGCTGCCGAGGCTGCTCGACGGCGAGCTGGAGAAGGCCATGCACGCGCTGCATTCCCGCAAGTAAAGCAACACCCCAACGCACACGAGATCACCGCCATGGGATTCAAATGCGGCATCGTCGGCCTGCCCAACGTCGGCAAATCGACCCTGTTCAACGCCCTGACGCGAAACGAGATTGCGGCGGAGAACTACCCCTTCTGCACCATCGAGCCGAACGTCGGCATCGTCCCGGTGCCCGATCCGCGGCTCGATGCGCTGGCGGCGATCGCCAAACCGCAGCGCGTGCTGCCCACCACCATGGAGTTCGTCGATATCGCCGGACTGGTGGCCGGCGCTTCCAAGGGCGAGGGCCTGGGCAACAAGTTTCTCGCCAACATCCGCGAGACCGACGCCATCGGCCACGTGGTGCGCTGCTTCCACGATGATGACGTGGTCCACGTCGCCGGCAAGGTCAGCCCGCTGGACGATGTCGAAGTGATCGACACCGAACTGTTGCTGGCCGACATGGAAACCGTGGAAAAGGCCGTGCTGCGCGTGGCCAAAAATGCCAAGTCCGGCAACAAGGAGGCGCTGGCCGAGAAAGCCTTTCTCGAACGCCTCGCCGCGGCGCTCGACGACGGCCGGCCGGCGCGACTGGTGGAGGTGGGCGACAAGGAACAGCCGATCCTCAAGCAGCTGCACCTGCTCACCGCCAAGCCGGTGATGTACATCGCCAACGTCGACGAGGGCGGTTTCGAGGACAATCCGCTGCTCGATCAGTTGCGCGAGCGCGCCGAGCGCGAGGGTGCCAGCGTGGTTGCCGTGTGCGCCGCCATCGAGGCGGAGATCGCCCTGCTCGACGACGACGAAAAGGCAGAGTTTCTCACCGATCTGGGCCTCGAAGAGCCGGGTCTGAACCGCGTCATCCGCGCCGGCTACGAGCTGCTCGACCTGCAGACCTTCTTCACTGCCGGGGAAAAGGAAGTGCGCGCCTGGACCGTGCGCCGCGGCGCCACCGCGCCCAATGGCGCCGGGCGCATCCACACCGATTTCGAAAAAGGCTTCATCCGCGCCGAGGTCATCGCCTACGACGATTTCATCGCCTGCGACGGAGAACAGGGCGCTAAGGATGCCGGCAAGTGGCGCCTCGAAGGCAAGGACTACCCGCTCGCCGAGGGCGATGTGGTGCACTTTCGCTTCAACGTCTGAAGCCGCACCACGCCGCCGCGGCGGGTCGCGATCAGTCGCTCAGCGAGACCATTTCGCGGCGCAGCAATTCGGCCTCGACCGGCGCCGCGTCGCGTTCGAAATCCCGCGCCGCCAGGTGGCCGGCGTGTACCGCGTCGGCGATCAGCGCCGGCGCCAGCGCGTCGCCGATCAGCTGCACGCCGCGCAGCGCGCCGACCGCGCCGGCAGCCAGTCGCGCCTGCAGTGATTCCCCCAGCGTGCCGCCCGGTTCGCCGGCGGCACTGCGTTCGGTGACCAGCAGCAGCGCGCCGCAGGCCAGCCGCTGGCGGCGGTCGCTGTAGACGCAGGCCAGTTCCACCTCGCCATCCCCCGCCGCCACCAGCCGCTGGCCGAGATGCAGGGTCACGCCCTGTTCGATCAGTCGCGCCTGCACGCGCGATTGCTCCAGGGTGAAATTGGTCCACGGCGAGACGCAATTGGCCGGGGTGACAAAGGCAATCGGCGCGCTGCCGTCGCCGCGTCGCGGCAGGGCGTCGGCCAGGTGGTCGGCGAGCACGCCGCCGATGTAGCCCTGCTCGTCGTCGAAGATCAGCAGCGGCGCGTCGCCGTCGGCCAGTTGTGGCAGCGCGCCATCCATCACCTCGTCCGGGCTGAGCACCGCCAGCCGGTCGAGGCCGGGCAGCGCCCGCCGCGAGCTGCGACCGACACCATCGCGCCGCCAGTGCGCGCCGGT
>Ga0316187_10005313_pt1 | contig 11120 bp, 6 predicted proteins | sample CroRivburrow1_MG_FD_204927 | JGI IMG/M metagenome (GOLD analysis project Ga0316187, IMG submission 204927) | Coastal sediment microbial communities from Maine, United States - Cross River worm burrow 1 | ecosystem: Environmental > Aquatic > Marine > Coastal > Sediment | place: USA: Maine...
TGCGCGCGAAGCTGTGACTCTACTTCTTTGCGCTGTACTATTTCTTTGGCCAAATCATCCCTTGATACAATGGCAGATCTCAGGCCTTCGGCCATGTGGTTTATATCTGCGGCGATCTGCCCGAGCTCATCGCTTGAGGTGATATCCACCCTGGTATCGAGCTCCCCTTTTCCGAGGCTGGTGGTTGCAGCGTGCAAGGCTTTGACCTTGCTCGATATGCTTCGCGACAGGTAGGTGCCCAGAACGAGGGCTGCGACAAATGCGCTCAGGGTTAAGAGAATGCTGAGCCATATACTTGTTTGCGCCTCGTCTCTGGCCATGGCCAGCGCGTTCTGTATTTCCTCCTGGGCATCGATTTCCAGATCACTCACCAGAGCCAGCATGGCGAGTGATCCCGATGCGATACTTTCATCGGCAAGTATGTGGGCTGCTTTATATTCGCCAGCCTCCAGTAATGCCAGCAGCTTGCCCGAGTGATCGGAGAAAGCATGCATATGATCCCTTAACAAGCGAATTTCCCGAAGCTCATCTTCCTCATCTTCCGGAAAACCCTGCGCTATTTGTATCAGGGTCGTTTTCTCCATGGCGGATATGGCGACCTTGGCCGCATCCAGTTTGTTTTTAATTACATCACGTGCCTGACGTATATGAGCAGCATGTTCCGCATGTGCTTTATGTTGGGTATCCACAAGCAACCAGATACTGGTGGTGTGGGCCTCTTCAATGGCTTTGAAAATCTGTTCTGCAAACTGCAGCTCGGCCAGGTTGGTTGAAATGACCCGGTCAATTTGTGCTCTGGTCTGCATCATGCGGGTAATATGAGTACTGCCAGCCATGCCAAACAGCATGGCTATCACCATGAATCCCAGGATTATTTTGCGGCCAACCGTCATCTTTTCAACGTCGCTAGGCAGGGCCGCTTCAGGCATGGGGAAAGGGTGCAGCCACAATCATGCGCACACAGATTTTCTGGAGATGTTGTCGAGTTTTGATGAATCAAGTTCATCCCCCCCCGAGCAAAACATTTCCAGCTACCGACAATATGTTTTACTCAGTTTGATGCTAAAACCTTACTATCAACTATAGTTCATACGCAGAAAAATTTCAGTAATTTTCTTTCGGCCATGAGGCAGAACGTCCCTGTTCGGGCCGGAATCTGCTACAGTCACCCTATGATTCATGCCAGCGATCCGATCATGTTCAGCATCTTCCTGATTTTTTTCGGGGCATCGGTATTGGCTACCTGCGCGCTCTTTGCCCGCCAGTCGCTGCTTGTTGCCTATGTGCTGATCGGGATCATCTGCGGCCCGTCTCTGCTTGGCTGGATCAGCGATGCGAGCCTGATCAGCGAGTTGTCGCATGTTGGTATTGTGTTCCTTCTTTTCCTGCTGGGCATGAATCTTCCACCGCAGAAGCTGCTGCGCATGCTGGGCAGTACGACGCTGCTGACACTGATCAGTTCCATATTGTTTACCGGTCTTGGTGCACTGATTGCGTTATTGGCCGGGTTCAATGTGCAGGAGGCATTATTGGTTGGTGCGGCGCTACTTTTTTCCAGCACTATCATTGGCCTGAAGCTTCTTCCCACGACCGTTCTGCACCATAAACGTATTGGTAGCACCATTATCAGCATTCTCCTTTTGCAGGATATCATTGCCGTTATTGTTCTATTGATGGTGCAGGGCGGTAGTGACTCCATCGGGCCTGTGGCCTTGAGTCTTCTTTCCCTGCCTGTGCTGGCTGGTCTGGTTTATATGCTCAATCGCCATGTACTTCTGCCGCTGTTGCGCCGTTTTGATGTGATTCAGGAGTATGTTTTTCTTGTGGCTATCGGTTGGTGCCTTGGCGTGGCGGAGTTGGCCCGGTTTGCTGGCCTATCGCATGAAATCGGCGCATTCATGGCTGGCGTGATGCTGGCCAGCAGTCCGATCGCACTGCATATTGCCGAGCGCTTGAAGCCGCTGCGTGATTTTTTCCTGATTATCTTTTTCTTTTCCGTCGGCGCTGGTTTCAATCCTGCCCTGTTACTGGAAAACTGGTTGCCAGTCTGTTTGTTGGCTGCAGCTGCCATGTTGTTTAAACCGATGCTGTTTGCATGGTTGTTGCGCCGTTCCGGTGAGGCGAGTGATCTGGCTGGCGAGGTTGGTGTACGCCTCGGTCAGATGAGCGAGTTCTCACTGCTTATTGCGGTGTTGGCCGAGCAGCAGGGAGTCATTGGCCATTCAGCAGCCGGATTGATTCAGGCTGCGACTCTGCTGAGTTTCGTCGCTTCTTCTTTCTGGATAGTGCAGCGCTACCCGACCCCGATTGCCACCAAAGCTTCCCTGCGCCGCGATTAAGCCCTCCCCTTTCTGTAAGGGTTTTACAGCATGTTTAATTGTCGGCGCTGTCTGCAAGCGATAGGCTGTTTCAATGAGACATGTTCTGATGCGTTTGAGCTATCGCCCCATGCTGCGCTATCTGATTTCCCTGTGGCCCTTGCCGGTGTTTTTCACTGCGGTGCAGGGCGTGATGTGGCTCAACGGCAATAGCGCTTTTTTCGCGCTTCCGTACTGGATTTCCGATCTGGATATGCTGCTTTTCCTGCTCTGTTTCGGCGTCACCGGCATCTGGGTTTACTGGCCACTGGCCAAGTTGGGTGGGATGCACAGCGGGCAGGCCCAGCGCATTGCCGCTCGCTGCATGTCCACATTGCCCTCGCGCGCATTGAAAGCCTTTGCCACCGGTGGCGCGATTTACGGTGCTTATCTCTTATTGCTGGTACTGGGAAGTGCATCGGCTGTTGGCCGGGAAATGAGTGCCCCGATGCTGATTTCGCTGGCTTGCAGCATCAGTTATTGCTCGCTTGTACTGGTGCCAGCCATTGGTGTGGCCATTACCCTGCATTATGGGGTCGGTCAGCGGCTGAGTGTGGATCATGCCGTGCAAGGCGAGCTGATACAGCAGTGGAGTCCACTGGATGCCTTTACAGATTCAGCCAAGCGGCCGTGGCTGGTTTTTATTGTCACCGGCCTGTTCCCGACCAGCTTGCTGGTGTTGTTTGCCTATCTTGCCTCGATTGAGCCAATGCTTGTCGGGCAGCGTTTCATCGCAGGTCAGGGTTTATTGCTGTTTCTAACCGGATCGCTCGCCAGCATCATCCTGATGATACTGATAACCCGTTCGCTGCGCATGGTGACCAGTGAGTTGGCGCGTGGTCTGGAGCACCTGCGCAAGGGTCGTTTCGAGGGCAGGGTTCGGGTGTTGATCGATGATGATCTGGGAGCTCTGGCCAATGGTTTGAACACAGCTTTGGCTGGTTTGCAGGAACGTGAGGAATTGAAGGGTAGTCTTTCTGTGGCAGCCGAGATTCAGCAGGGCCTGCTGCCTGATCTACCACGTGATGTGCCGGGTTATTCCTTTGCCGCTTTGCAACAGCCCTGCCAAGCAGTGGGCGGGGATTATTATGATCTTATTCCTCTGGGGGATGGTCGCTACTGGCTGGTGATGGCCGATGTGGCCGGCAAGGGCTATCCGGCAGCACTTACCGTGGCCAATCTACAGGCCATGTTACAGGTACTGGCTGCGCAGCAGGCGCATTTTGATGATGCCCTTGCCTATATCAACCGCTCGCTCTGTCAGACCATGACCGGTGGGCGTTTTGTCACCCTTTTTATGGCTAAAATTCAGCCGGAGAGTCATTCCATGCTATGGGTGAATGCCGGCCATGTGCCACCCTTATTGCAAACCGGGAAGGGTATTGTACGACTGATGGCCTCCACCCCGCCACTCGGGGTGCTTCCTGATTTAACATTCGAGGTGCAGCGTATTGAGCTGGCCCCGGGGGATCGCCTGATGGCCTATACTGATGGCATGACCGAGGCGCGCGACGCAATGGGTGACAGCATGTTGGGTGAGAAAGGCTTGGTTGAAAGCCTGCAGGCACGGGCTGATTTGCCACTGGCGGACCTGCCTGAAAGCCTGCTGGCACATCTACACGCCTTTAGTGGTGATCAACAAGGCGCGGGTCATTTCGACGATGATGTAACGTTATTGTGTGTGCAAAGGGAGCGTGTATGAGTAAGGCGGAAAAGGATACGGCAACGCGCACAGAATGTGATTCGATGGGTGAAATGCAGGTCCCGGCTGATGCCATGTATGGTGCTTCCACGGCGCGGGCGGTGGAGAACTTTCCGGTGTCGGATTTACGGTTTCCTCGCGAGTTCATCAAGGCGCTGGGGCTGATCAAGCAGGCGGCGTCAGGGGTGAATAGAGAGCTTGGCAAGCTGGATGCGGCAGAAGCCAAGCTGATTGCACAGGCCGCTAATGAACTTGCCGAGGGTCGCTGGGATGAGCATTTTCCGCTGGATATCTTCCAGACCGGTTCCGGCACCAGTACCAACATGAATGCCAACGAGGTGATTGCGCATCGTTGTGCACAGATCGACAGCGCTAGCGTGGTACATCCGAACGATCACGTGAATATGGGCCAATCTTCCAACGATGTGATTCCCACAGCCATGCATGTCGCCGCCGCTGATTTGCTGGTGCATGGCCTGCTTCCGGCTTTGAAGCATCTGCATGAGGGTCTGCAGGCCAAGGCTGAAGCGGCGATGGATGTTGTGAAAATCGGCCGCACCCATTTGATGGATGCCACCCCGATCACGTTGGGTCAGGAGATTTCCGGCTGGGCTCGTCAGGTTGAATTGGGTTTGGCACGTCTGGAATCCTGCCTGCCGCGCATCAGTGAGCTGGCACAGGGCGGAACTGCGGTTGGTACTGGCCTGAATACGCATCCGGAATTCGGCGCACGTATGGCCAAATCATTATCCGGGGTTTATGGCATAGCCTTCAGTGAGACAGCCAATCATTTCGAGGCACAGGCTGCACAGGATGCAGCGGTGGAGTTGTCCGGTGCATTGAAGACAGTCGCGGTCAGCCTGTTGAAAATCGCCAACGATGTTCGCTTTCTCAATATGGGGCCGCGCTGCGGTATTGGTGAAATCACCGTGCCGGCCGTGCAGCCGGGATCATCGATTATGCCTGGCAAGGTCAATCCCGTGATTGCCGAATCCATGGCGCAGGTGTGCGCACAGGTGATTGGCAACGATGCAGCGATTACCGTTGGTGGTGCTTCCGGCCTGCTAGATCTGAACGTGATGCTACCTGTCATGACGCATAACCTGCTGGAATCCGAAAGGCTGCTGGCCAGTGCCAGCCGCATGTTTGCTGACAAATGCATTGCCGGTCTTGCTGCCAATGTCGAGAAATGCGAGCAACAGATCGAGTGGAGCATGAGTATGGTGACCTCTCTGGCCCCAGTGATCGGCTATGATCGCGCATCGCAAATCGCCAAGCAGGCGGTGAGCGAAGGCAAGACCGTACGCCAGATTTGTCTGGATGAATCCATCCTTGATGCTGATGAGCTCGATCGCTTGCTGGATCCTTTAACCATGTTGAGCCCGCAGGCATGAATGAGCGTGTGGAGCTGACAGTTTCGGATTTATTGACCCGAAATGTACTGACAGTATCACCGGAAACAACGCTGGCCGATGCGGCCAAGCTGATGACCGACAAGCATTACAGTTGCATGATCGCTGTGCAGGATGGTAAGCCGGTCGGTATTCTGACCGAATCCGATCTGGTGCGAATCGGTTACCTGCAGATTGATCCGGCCACGCGCGGCATTGCCGAGTTTCTGTCGCAACCGGTGATCGCGGTTGAAATCAACCAAAGCATATACGAAGCCTTCGATTTTCTGCTCACACATCGCGTCCGCCATCTTGTGGCGGTACAACCTGATGGCCAACTCGAAGGCATTCTGACCTTTTCCGACATCCTGAAGGCGGCCGAGTTCGATGATTTTCTTCGTGTGAAGAAAATAAGCAGTGTGATGAGCCGTAAATTGATGACGCTCAAGCCGGATGACACGGTGCATAAGGCGCTGGAAGTGATGGTCAGCCTGCATATCAGTTGCGTGCTTGTGGTTGAGGGTGGCCGCGGGGTTGGCATCTTTACCGAACGCGATGCGGCAAATCTTGTCGCAGAGGGCACAGACCTTGCCCCACTTTTACTGTCCGAGGTGATGGTAAGCCCGCTGAAAACCACGGATGAAAATGATGCCCTGCTTGATGCCTATCTGCTGATGCGTGAGCATGGATTAAGGCGATTGGTGATTGTTGATGAACAGGGGCACCCATCCGGCCTTATTACCCAGTTTGATGTGATTCGCGGCATGGAAGGCAATACGGTTCGCCATTACAAAAAACTGCATACCGAAGTGGAAGATAAACTGGCTAAAAGCCACGAGCTATTGGCTGAGAAATCCGAGCTTGAACGCATCGTTGGTATCTCTCCGGCGGTGCTGTATCGCTGCGAATGGGACCCCGAGGAAAAGGTGTTTATCCCCGTTTGGGTTAGCGATGCCATCACCAAAATGCTGGGGTATGATCAGCACGAGTGTTTGCACAAGGACGGGCGCTTGTCGCATGTCCATCCGGATGATCGCCAAAAGGTGCTGGCAGAAATGGCCTCGCTGCTTGAGAAAGGGGAACTTGAGCACAGCTATCGCTTCCTGAATAAATCCGGCGATCCTGTTTGGGTACGCGATCATATGCGTCTGACCAAAGATGAGGATGGTTTGCCGCTTGAGATCATCGGCTCCATGCTGGATATGAGTCAGGCTCGGCACAGTGATGATCAGTATCGCTCCCTATTCAATGATGCGCTGGACATGATTCAGATCATCGATGCCGAAGGTCGAATCACCGATATAAACCCTGCCGCGCTTGAGCGTTTGGGCTATGCGCGCGAGGAGATGATCGGTCGTTCTATGTTTGATTTGTCGCATTTCAAGAATGCTGATGATTGCCGCCAATGCTTTGCAAAATTGGGTGGTAATTGTCCGAATATCGGGTGTGAAAGACTATTGGAGTCCCGTGCTGGTGAGAAAATCTGGGTGGAGGTGTCAGCCTCTGCGCAATTGGATGCCGCGGGGAACATCATTTCCGTCCGCGAAATCATGCATGATATTACGCAGCGCAAGATCGCCGGGGAAGCTTCGCGGGCCAGCGAGCAGCGTCTTCAGACGATTCTGATGGACAGTCCGGTGCCGACCGTGGTGAATCGTCTTTCCGATGGCGAGGTGCTGTTTTTCAATGCTGAAGCCAAGCTGATGTTTGGTCTTGCAGATGATCAGGATGTACTCGGATTATTTTCTCCGCAGATGTATGTCCATTCCGATGAGCAGGCTGAGATAGTTAGTTCTTTGGAATCTTCAGGGATGTTCAAGGGTGAGCTTGAAATGCGTCGGTTGAATGGCGATAACATCTGGGTACTGGTTTCTGCACGTACGATGCAATTCGGTGATGAGAAGGCGAGCATCAGTCTGCTCATTGATACGACTGCGCAGCGCTCGCTCGAAATGCAATTCCGGCAGGCGCAGAAAATGGAGTCGGTCGGCACTTTGGTTGGTGGTATTGCACATGATTTTAATAATATGCTGGCCGGCATGCTGGGGCAGTTGTATCTGGTGCGGCATGAATTGGAGTCGAAGGATTTTGATGCGGATTATATTGTCCATGCAGTGGAACGCATCCGAGAAGTGGAGAATCAGGGGAGGCTAGCGGCTGAGGTGATCGCCCAGTTGATGACCTTTGCGCGCAAGGGGCAAGTGGTGATGGAGCGTCTGGATGTGAATCGTCTGGTCGCCGACGCGATGCGCCTGCACCGCGTGGCTATTCCGGAGAATATCACGATGAATGCACATCTCGGCGATACGCTGGAGGTGGTGGGCGATGTCGGCATGATCCAGCAGGTGCTTTTGAATCTACTGACCAATGCGCGTGATGCTTTGGAGGACCGCCCCCGGCCCCATATTGATATCAGTCTCTTTCGTTTTGAGCCGAATACGGCTTTTTTGAAGGCGCATACTGAGTTCGAGGACATCGACTATGCCTGCCTTGCCGTGCAGGACAATGGTTGCGGTATGAGTAAGCAGCAGATCGACAGAATCTTCGACCCATTCTTCACCACCAAGCCGGTCGGCAAGGGGACGGGTTTGGGTTTGTCCATGTTGTACGGCGCGATACAGACGCATTACGGGCATGTGCTGGTGGACAGCACGCCGGGCGAGGGGACTTGCTTCAGTCTATATTTCCCCCTGCTGGATGATGCTGGAGATATAGAAGAGAAGGCGGCGGATGTGCTGGTGCGCGGTGGTGGGCAGTGCATTCTTTTGGCCGATGATGAGAAGGGCTTGCTGGAGGTGATAAGCCACTCCTTGAAATTGATCGGTTATCGCGTGATGACAGTGTACAATGGTGAGGAGGCGGTTCGCTGCTTCACTGATAACAGCGACCAGATTGATCTGATTATGCTGGATGTGGTGATGCCGGTGAAAGGTGGGGTGGATGCGGCGCACGAGATTCGCAAGTTTGATGATGATGTGCCGATTATCTTTCATACCGGCTACGGTGATGAGGTTAAGCTGAATGAGTTGCAGATATTTGAGCATTACGAGATTGTGAAGAAACCGGCCAATATCGAGCGGCTGAGCGCCATTATCGCTGATTTGCTTGATCAAGGGAGCAACTGAAGTAACTGCCCTGTCTCGACAGCATCGTCTGCCTTTCGTAGGGTTCGGCCACTGAAAAAACGAGGCATTCGATGAACAAGCCAATGGAAAAAAAACAGGCACAACTGGTACTCGCCGACGGGCGAATTTTTAACGGGCAGGCTTATGGCGCTATCGGGCACTGCGTTGGTGAGGTGTGTTTCAACACCTCTCTCACAGGCTATCAGGAAATCCTTACCGATCCCTCGTATACCGATCAGATTATGACCTTCACCTATCCGCACATCGGCAATGTCGGCGTCAATGAAGTGGATATGGAGTCCGCCGAAGTGTCGGTACGTGGTTTGATTGTGCGCGCCCCCACCCAGATCACCTCCAATTATCGCTCTGAGCACGACCTGCAAGACTGGCTGGCCGAGCGCAAGGTGGTCGGCATAGCCGATATTGATACACGAGCTTTGGTTCGCCACCTGCGCGACAACGGTGCACAGAATGGCGTGATTGCCTCCGACGGCATGTCGGTTGAGGAGGCGCTGCAACTGGCGCGCGATTGGGACGGTCTGGAAGGGCGAGATCTGGTCGGGCAGGTAAGTAGTCCTGAAAAGTCCGTCTGGGATGTCGGCAGCTACAATATCGACAGCGCCATGTTTGAATCGCCCGAATTGCATAAGCATGTGGTGGCTTTCGATTTCGGTTGCAAACAGAACATCCTGCGCAAGCTGGTGGATCGTGGTCTGAAGGTGACGCTGGTGCCTGCTTCAAGCTCGGCTGCCGATGCGCTGGCTTTAAAGCCTGATGGTATTTTCCTCTCCAACGGGCCGGGTGACCCTGCAGCGGTTTCGTATGCGGTGGATACCATCCGTGAGTTACTCAAGACCGACACGCCGATTTTCGGCATCTGTATGGGTCATCAACTGCTTTCGCAGGCGCTGGGTTTATCTACTTTCAAGCTGAAATTCGGTCACCGTGGCGGCAATCATCCTGTAAGGGACGAGACAACAGGCAAGATCGAGATCACCAGTCAGAACCACGGCTTTGCAGTGCAAGATGAAAATGTGCCTGAGCATGTCGAGATTACCCATCGCTCGCTATTTGATGGCACGGTAGAAGGCCTGCGTATCAAAAACAGGCCGGTGTTTTCGGTGCAATACCATCCCGAAGCCAGTCCCGGTCCGCATGATGCCGACTACCTTTTCGACCGCTTCGCTGACCTGCTTGGCTAGCTGAAGCTCAGCTAGGCTTGGAGGCTTAAGCCGGCTCGGATAGGCTACAGACATGCAATCATTGGACATCGCAATCACAGCCCTGTTTGCCGTTGGTTTGTTTCAGGCCGGTTGGTTGAGTCTTGTGGCCGCCCGTCGCGGTGTGCCTTCATCCCTGCTTATTCGTGGCGTGTGGTCGCTTTCCAGTATCTGGGTGTTGTTGTGGCCGGTGTATTCCTCTCCATCCTCCTTGTTTGTGGCCATTGGCCTGTATGCCATAAGCGTGACTCTGCCTGTCTGGTTCAAAGCCTCAGCCTGCCGCCAACTGGTTTTCGCATGGTCGGATGGCAAGTCGCTACCCTGGCCGATGTGGATGTTTGTATTGGCCCTGACCGGTGCTGCGATGCAGTTCTCGTTTTATCCCGAATTCGGTTTTGGTACAGCGCTGAGTCTTTGTCTTGGCTTGCCGTTGGCTCACTGGTGGGATCGGGCCGGTCGGCTGTGCCTGCGCTTTCCGGCCAATCCGGGGCAAACCCTGCCCGGTCATATCAGTCTGATGGTTACGGTGGTGATCTGTTGCGGCTGGAGTCTGCATGTCTATCAACAAATCGGCTGGTTTGAATCGCTGACCGCCACTTTGTTAGCTGGCTGTGCTGCATCGGCAGCGCGTGGCTTGATTGCACATCCTTTTAATGTGCCGGTGATTGCTCTGGCCATCGGTGGCGTGCTTTGGCTGCTGTGAGTATTCAGGGAACCGACGACCTTATCCGTCAGGCACTGGCCGAGGATGCTGCCGATGCTGATCTGACCGCACAGGCGACGATTGGCGCGGAGCAGACAGGCAGCGCAGTGATGACAGCCAAGGCTGTCGGGGTACTGTCCGGTCTTGCTGTGGCCGACCGGGTGTTTGCCCTGCTCGATGCGGATATTCTGTGCGATTGGCAATGTGCCGATGGCGATACCGTGCAAACCGGTGATTGCATTGTCACCCTGACAGGCCCGCTGCGCTCGTTGCTTTCTGCCGAGCGCACGGCGCTGAACTTTATGCAGCATCTTTCGGGCATCGCCAGCGCCACGCACGCATTTGTCGAAGCCCTGTCCGGCACAGATTGTGCTGTTGTGGATACGCGAAAGACCACGCCCGGCCTCAGGCATCTGGAAAAGCAGGCGGTGTTGCATGGCGGTGGAATCAATCATCGCATGGATCTGGCCAGCGGCATGCTCATCAAGGAAAACCATATCCTCGGCGCCGGTTCTATAGCCGCAGCTATCGCCAACTGTCGCGAATTGCTTGGCAGGCAAGGGCATGTATCCGATGTCTGGATTGAGGTGGAATGTGAAACGATGGATGAATTGCGTCAGGC
>Ga0316187_10005314_pt1 | contig 11120 bp, 8 predicted proteins | sample CroRivburrow1_MG_FD_204927 | JGI IMG/M metagenome (GOLD analysis project Ga0316187, IMG submission 204927) | Coastal sediment microbial communities from Maine, United States - Cross River worm burrow 1 | ecosystem: Environmental > Aquatic > Marine > Coastal > Sediment | place: USA: Maine...
TATTTCCATATCGGGAGTATTGGCAAATTCAAAATAGGCCTCATCGATAACGACTATGGTGTGACTTGGTAGCTTAGCAACAAAATCACATAAGTCGCTGGCATTTAACCAAGTCCCCGTAGGGTTATTCGGGTTTGCAATAAATACCACACGGGTGTTTTTATTGATTGCCGCAGACATTGCGTCCAAATCATGACCCCAATCCTTGGCATCCACAACTACCGCATTGGCACTTACCGCTTTGGTAACAATGGGGTAAACAGCGAAAGCATATTGCGAAAAAACCACTTCATTATTGGGTTCGGTAAATGCGCGTACCACCATATCTAGTATATCACTTGAACCATTACCAAGAGTAATCTGGCTTGGATCTAGGTGAAACTTTTGTGCTAAGGCCTGCTTGAGTTCAAAACCGTTGCCATCAGGGTAGCGGTAAATTTCTGCGATATTATTTTTAATTATTTCTGTAACAGATTCGCTTGGCTCATAAGGACACTCATTTGAGGCCAGTTTAATAATTTTTGTTAAACCATACTCGCGTTGTAGTTCTGAAATAGGTTTGCCAGGCTGATAGGGGGCTAATGTTCGAACCCCGGGTGCAACAATATCGACTAATTTACTCACTGCAATTCTCTTTGAAACTTAACAGTAATACCTGGTGGATGCGCTACGCTTATCCACCCTACTTTGGCAGACCCTATTTTAACTCTTACTATTGTCATTATTTCAATTTTAGACATGATGTATCTCAATGTACAATTTAAGACGCCACCTTTAAAAGTAGGGTGGATAAGCGCGGCGCATCCACCAAAATCCTGCATAATTAAAAAAACCAGTTTAGCTTTTACGTAGTAAGCCGTCACAACACCGCTTTCGGATAGGAACCTAATATCTTAAGCATTGCGGTTTCGTCTCTTAATACTCGTAAGACTTCGGCAATTTCAGGATCTTCCTTGTGCCCTTCCATATCGATAAAAAAAACATAATCCCACATCGTTTGCCGAGACGGTCTTGATTCAATTCTCGTCAAAGACACGTCACTGTTAGCAAAAGGTTGTAACAATCGTGACAATGCACCTGGTTTATTCGCCGTGGATACCAATATGGTAGTCTTGTCTGATCCACTAGGTGCTATCTGTTCCCGACCGATCACTAAAAATCGAGTGGTATTGTCTGGTTCATCTTCAATGCTGTTATTTATAATATGTAATTCATAAAAATTTGCTGCTATTTCACCAGCAATGGCCGCAACACCCGGTTCTAAACTTGCTAAACGGGCCGCCTCTGCATTACTGCTGACACTAATTCGGTCGATGTGCGGCAAATTCGCATCCAACCACTCTCGACATTGGGCCAAAGATTGTTGATGCGAATAGAGCTTTGTTATATTTGTAATGTCCGTCATTTGTCCCATTAAATTATGGTGTACGCGTAATTCGACTTCTCCACAAATGCTTAATGAGGAATTCATAAACATATCCAGGGTATGATTAATGACACCTTCTGTTGAATTTTCAATGGGAACAACACCGAAATTAACAGCACCTGATTCCACCTCGCGAAACACCTCATCGATGGCACTCAAAGGGATTGTTTTGATAGAATTTCCGAAATGCTTTAAAGCAGCTGCTTGGGTAAACGTGCCCTCAGGCCCCAGAAATGCAACAGACATTTTCTGTTCGAGCGCAAGACAGGCTGACATTATTTCACGAAATAACCTGGCCATTTCTTCGTCAGATAAGGGCCCTTTGTTACGCGCAATAATTTTTTGAAGTACCTGCGCCTCGCGTTCTGGCCGATAAAAACTTGCTTTATCGCCATCCTGATTTTTTATATTAGCAACTTCTTTAGCCAACTCACCTCGTTCGCTAATCAGCGTCAGGATATCACTATCCAAACCATCGATCTGGTCGCGAATATTTTGAAGTTTCTTTTTGTCAGTCATAAAATGATTAACCAACGCCCATAGTTACTAAAAAACCATAGTTACTAAAAACCATAGTTACTAAAACCAAAGTTAAAATTAATTTGTACCATTCGATAAGATACTCACAAGCATGGCCTAATGCAGATCCCTAACCGATAACACGCACCGCCAAGACGCCGTCAATTGCGGCTATTTCTTCTACAACCTTTTCAGGTATTTCCTGATCAACATCTGCCAATGTGTAGGCCAATTCCCCTTTAGATTTGTTCAACATGTCAACAATATTGAGTCCTGCATTAGCCATTGCAGTAGAAATCTGGCCCACCATATTGGGAACATTTGAGTTAACGATACTAATTCGATAACCGTCAGATTTATCCATAGCAACTTCTGGAAAATTAACCGAATTCTGCACTGTGCCGTTTTCGAGATAATTCTTGATTTCATTGGCTACCATTATCGCACAATTATCTTCGGCTTCTTTTGTGGATGCACCCAAATGTGGAAGAGTAATAACATTTTTTTGTTGTTTTAATAAATTACTTGGGAAATCACACACATATGCATGAATTTTAGCCGCCGACAAGGCCTCAGCGACCGCTTCGTCATTAACAATACCAGCACGGGCAAAGTTTAGAATCACGGCTTCTGGTTTCATGGATTTGATACGCTCTGCATTAATCATATTTTTAGTCGCATCAACAAGTGGCACATGAAATGTCAGAAAATCAACTTTAGGTAACATTTCTTCTATGCTTGCTGCTTTTTGTACATTTGAAGAAAGTTTCCAGGCACCTTCTACCGTAATATTGGGGTCATATCCAATGACTTTCATACCCAGGTTAAGCGCCATATCGGCCACTAATCTACCTATTGCACCGAGCCCAACAACACCCAAAGTTCTGTTGGGTAGTTCAAAACCAGCGTACATTTTTTTACCGGCTTCAACTTGTTTGTTCAGATCGGCATCTCCGCCTTCTATTTGGCGCGTAAACTCCCAAGCCTGGCAAATATTTCGTGATGCTAATAACATACCGGCCAGCACCAGTTCTTTTACAGCATTCGCATTAGCTCCTGGTGCATTAAATACGGGTATACCCAAACCGCTTAATTTATCAACCGGAATATTATTGACCCCCGCACCTGCTCGTCCCACCGCCTTTAACGACGCAGGGATCTCCATATCGTGCATTTTAAAAGAACGCAGTAGTATCGCATCTGGATGATTTATTTCTGATGCGACTTCGTACTGGTCTCGGGGTAAATGCTCTAAGCCAGCGACCGAGATATTATTGAGTGTAAGTACTTTATACATTTAATATTATTCCATTTACAAGTGGCTACAATAAACGCGGAAATAGCCTAGAATGAATACATTTTTAGCCGTTACGCTTCTCAAAATCAGCCATAAACGCAATGAGCGCATCGACACCGGCTTCTGGCATGGCGTTATAAATGCTTGCACGCATACCACCCACCGAGCGATGACCTTTTAATGTTACCAACCCCTGTGCTTTTGCTTGCTCAAGAAAACTGGGATCAAGATCTGCGTTGGCTAAGGTAAATGGCACATTCATCAAAGACCTGGAATCCAGATCAACTGGATTTTGATAAAATGCAGAGTCATCAATTGCTTTATAAAGCTTTTGTGCCTTACGTCGGTTAATTTCCGCCATTGCGGACAATCCACCATTCTTTTTTAACCACGCAAATACTAAGCCTGCAAAATACCAGGTGTAAGTAGGTGGTGTATTATACATGGAGCCATTATCTGCATGTGTTTGGTAATTAAACATTGCCGGCGTTTGATCAGATGCTTGTCCTAATAAATCGTCACGTACGATAACTACCGCTAAACCTGCAGGACCAATATTCTTCTGCGAGCCGGCATAGATTACCCCATATTTGGAAACATCGATGGGTTTAGATAAAATTGTCGATGACATATCGGCCACTAGTGGCGCATCACCTGTCTCGGGAATGTAATTAAATTCCACACCACCAATGGTTTCATTTGGCGTATAGTGTACATACGCAGCATCAGCATTTAATGTTAGTTCTTGCTGCGATGGAGCACGTGTGAATTTGCTCTCTTCAGTCGATGCCGCAATATCGACCTCACAATAGCGTTTTGCTTCCGCAATTGCCTTTTTAGACCATGCACCCGTATTAATATAATCAGCGCGGGTTTTATTACGCATTAAGTTTAGCGGCACCATGGCAAATTGTGCTGAAGCTCCACCTTGTAAGAACAGTACTTTATAGTTATCAGGTATCGCCATTAGTTCGCGCAAATCTTCTTCGGCTTTTGTCGCTATAGACATAAACTCTTTACCGCGATGGCTCATTTCCATTACCGACATACCTGAACCCTGCCAATCAAGCAGTTCTTCTTTGGCGATATGTAAAACTTCTTCCGGCACAGCCGCTGGCCCAGCACTAAAATTAAATACTCGCGTCATCTAAAAAACTCCTTGCAAAGGCTATTTTAATAATTAATTCACATTACGAATTGGTGGATGCGCTACGCTTATCCACCCTACATGAATATTTTCATGCATTCAACGAGTTAGGAAGATCCTTCCCCATCATCTTCTTTTTCATCTGCACTGTCTTCTGAACTGTCATCTGTACTGCTTTCTACACTATCTTCCGCAGTGCTTTCTACTCCGTCTTTTTCAATTTCTTCTTCACTGCCTTCTTCACTCTCAACTTCTTCGATTTTTTCTAAGCCAACAAGATTTTCATCATTACTGAGACCAATTAGCTTCACACCCTGGGTGTTACGTCCAACGATTGAGACTTCGTTAATACGTGTCCGTACCAAAGTACCTCTATTGGAAATAAGCATAATCTCTTCGCCGTCTTTTACCAGAGCCGCCCCAATTACTTCACCATTACGTTCACTTACTTGAATTGAAACAACACCTTGACCACCCCGTCCCTGCACTGGGTATTGATCAACTAGAGTTCTCTTGCCAAAACCATTAGTCGTTGCTGTCAAGACACAGCCTTCGTCAGCAATAATAAGTGAAATAACATGCTGGGTAGGCTGTAACTTAATACCACGCACGCCACCTGCTGTGCGCCCCATGGATCGCACTTGGCTTTCGTTAAAACAAATCGCCTTGCCGGCACTGGTAAACAGCATTATATCCCGGCTACCATCCGTTATATCCACACCAATTAATTTATCGTCACCGCGTAAATCAATTGCAAAAATGCCATTGGCACGTGGTCTCGAAAAATCGATCAGTGGTGTCTTTTTAACAGTGCCATTAGAGGTGGCAAATAAAATAAACTTATCCTCTTCGTATTCACGAATCGGTAATACGGCATTTATTCGTTCCTCAGGTGATAAGGGCAATAAATTAATAATGGGCTTTCCTCTTGAGGAACGACCAGCCTGGGGTAACTCGTAGACCCGTTTCCAATATACCTTACCCAAACTAGAAAAACACAATATTGTATCATGGGTATTTGCGATAAATAGCTGATCAATAAAATCTTCGTCTTTCATTGCGGTAGCCATTTTGCCACGTCCACCACGACGTTGAGCTCTATAATCAGTTAATGGTTGCGCTTTTGCGTAGCCTTCGTGAGACAAGGTTACAACCACATCTTCTTCACTGATTAGGTCTTCTAAACTGAGATCCAAATGACTTGCTAAGATCTCTGTACGGCGTTCATCACCATATTGTTCTTTAATCTCTTCCAGCTCGGTTCGAATCACACTCATTAATCGAGTTGAGTCAGCCAGAATGTCCTGTAAATCTTTAATCGCTTCCAGAAGCTGTTTGTATTCATCGATGATCTTGCTTTGTTCCAAGCCAGTCAAACGATGTAAGCGCAAGTCCAATATTTCCTGGGCCTGAACCTCGGACAAGCGATAACCCTCGTCACTTAAACCGAATTCACTGCCTAAACCTAGCGGCCTAGATGCCTCTGCACCGGCGCGTTGTAGCATATCAATAACAATACCTGGCTCCCACACTTGGCTGAGTAAACCTACTTTCGCTTCTGCAGGACTCGCGGCGGCCTTAATTAAGGCGATAATGGGATCAATATTTGCGAGTGCTACCGCTAAGCCTTCCAATTTGTGTGCTCGATCCCGAGCTTTCCGTAACTCAAAAATGGTGCGCCGGGTTACAACTTCACGGCGATGATCAATAAATGCCGCCAGGATTTGCTTAAGATTGAGCAGTTTGGGTTGACCATTAACTAAGGCAACCATATTAATACCAAACACGGTCTGCATCTGAGTTTGTTGGTACAAATTGTTCAGCAGGACCTCAGCGACTTCACCACGACGTAATTCAATAACGACACGCATGCCGTCCTTATCTGACTCATCACGAAGTTCGCTAATTCCTTCCAGCTTTTTATCTTTAACCAGCTCGGCAATGCGTTCTATCATTCGAGCTTTGTTAACTTGATACGGTAATTCATTGACAATGATGCGTTGTCTACTCGAATTCTCCATGGATTCAATTTCGGTTTTAGCGCGTACATAGATACGGCCACGCCCTGTCGCATAGGCCTCGTAAATCCCTTTTGCGCCATTAATGATTGCGGCTGTGGGAAAATCCGGACCTGGTATGAGTTTTATCAGATCACGTATTTCGAGATTTTTGTCTTCTATTAAGGCCAAACAAGCATCGATCACTTCCGACAGATTATGCGGTGGAATATTGGTCGCCATACCAACGGCAATACCGGATGAACCATTGACCATCAAGTTGGGAATTCTAGAGGGAAATACTACTGGTTCTTTTTCAGATTCATCATAGTTGGCAATAAAATCGACGGTTTCTTTATCAAGATCGGCAAGCAGTTCATGGGCAATTCGCGCCATGCGGATTTCTGTATACCGCATTGCAGCCGCTGAATCACCGTCGACTGAACCGAAATTCCCCTGGCCATCCACTAGCATATACCGTAATGAAAACGGTTGCGCCATTCTAACAATGGTGTCATACACCGCCGTATCACCGTGGGGGTGATATTTACCAATCACATCACCGACTATGCGCGCTGATTTTTTATAGGCTTTGTTCCAATCGTTACCCAGTACGCTCATAGCGTACAGCACCCTACGATGTACGGGTTTTAATCCATCCCTTACGTCCGGCAACGCTCGACCTACAATGACACTCATTGCATAATCGAGGTAGGATTGTTTCATTTCCTCTTCAATATCTACTGGTAGTACTTCTTTGGCAAAATCGGTCATAAATTCCTTATGCTCATGTGGATGTTTGCTATAAATTTACTGTCAGTACGGCTCAATACACTCAATTCCGCAAGGTTATAATTAACTCCCAACAACCAAATGCCCATGGCCTTTCGCCTATCCCTACATACAACATGGGTAAACCGATCTAATTGAGTGAAGCCAGAATCGACGAATCATACCATACTCGTGCTACCTACTTCACCAAATAAAAGTCTTATTAGAAATGATTAGAGGCTCATTAACTACAATTTGGGTGATCGAAAGGGGAAATTTTGAGGCATGGCAAATGCAAAATTGGCTAAATTTCGACTAATTTTGTCTAGGTCTATATCTTATAGGCTATATGAATATGGGATTCAGTATAAATTCTTATTACCAGATTAGCGCTTCCAACCATTATTTATTGAAGGTCTGCTTCGAAATAGGCAGGTAAGCTGGTTAAATAATATACACATTGATCTGACGAACATCAGCCTTCTTGCATTAGAGCAGACATTTTTTGTTCATTTGGCGCCATAACCACACCTTTTTCGGTAACAATCGCGTCAATTAATTCAGCAGGCGTGACATCAAAAACTGGATTCCAGGCCCCAACGGTCTGCGGGGCAATGGCTTGACCCATAACGCTGAGAATTTCTTTCGCATCGCGTACCTCGATAGGTATGTTATCACCTGAGTGGGTGGATAGATCCACTGTAGATGTAGGTGCTACCACCATGAACTTTAGCCCATGATAACGCGCAAGTGCGGCAAGACCGTAGGTACCGATCTTATTAGCCACATCGCCATTGCCTGCAATTCGATCTGCTCCAACAATTACCCAGGATATCTTTCCTTGCCGCATTAAACTCGCTGCGGCTCCTTCCACTATGAGTTGCACAGGAATATTCTCTTTTGCCAACTCCCACGCGGTCAAGCGAGCACCTTGTAACCACGGACGGGTTTCATCTGCAAAAATATGGGACAGCCGATTACCCTCATAAGCACTTCGGATGACCCCCAGGGCCGTTCCATAGCCACCTGTTGCAAGTGAACCCGTATTACAGTGGGTTAACACTCCGCTGGATTTTTCGATCAATGCCGCTCCTAAGTCACCCATATGACGATTTGCGGCTATGTCCGCTGCATGGATTTGTCGGGCCAGCATCAGTAATTTTTCTACGGGATTCTCATCGCACTCGCTAATTAATGATCGCATTTGGGCAATGGCCCAATTTAGATTTATGGCTGTCGGTCTGGAATTAGACAATTCATCTAAATCTGGTTCGATATTTAATTTCCAGTTTGACTGGCTTTCTTGCCACCGATTTTTTGCGGCCAAAACCACACCATAAGCTGCTGTAATTCCAATGGCAGGTGCTCCTCTAACGACCATATCCCTTATGGCCTCGGTCACTTCGGTGCTCGTTTTTAGGCTTAAATAAACTTCCTTCTCTGGCAGTAATCGCTGATCCAATAAATGGAGCGCATTATCTGACCATTTGATCGCATTTATCGCACTGGCTGTATTCATAAATAATCTCGTTGTGTTTAAATCCAATAACCACCGTTGATCAAAAACTTGCCTAACCCTACCCTGGCGCTGTATCTTTAACAATATTATGCCAAACATCGACACCTTAATACACGCCGATTGGATTATACCCGTTGATTCACAGAACTCAACGCTTCGTAATCATGCACTTGCCGTATCTGATGGCCGTATTCTGGAAATATTACCCAGCGATGCCGCCTCTAAAAAATATTCCGCCGATGATATCCATAGATTGATGAACCATGTCCTTATTCCTGGCTTGATCAATGTGCATACGCACGCCGCCATGTCTTTGTTCCGAGGTCTGGCGGATGATTTGCCTTTAATGAGTTGGTTACAAGATCATATATGGCCGGCAGAGGGACGTTGGGTTGACAGCGAGTTTATCCAAGACGGCACCCTGTTGGCTGTTGCCGAAATGCTACAATCGGGTACGACCTGTTTCAACGACATGTATTTTTACCCTGATGTGACCGCCCGAATCGCCGACACTGTGGGGATTAGAGCCTCAGTCGGACTTATAGTGTTAGATTTCCCAACTGTTTGGGCCAATGATGCAAATGAATATATCCATAAAGGCATCGAAGTACATGACCATTATCGAAACAATTCGCTGATTTCCACTGCCTTTGCGCCACATGCACCCTATACCGTTTCAGATGCACCTTTAGCGCGTGTTGTCACCTTGGCAGAGGAACTTGACATACCTATTCATATGCATGTGCATGAAACAGACTTTGAAATTCAAGAATCGATAAAACAACACCACAAAAGACCCCTACAACGACTTAAGGAACTAGGTATTACCTCACCGCGCCTAATTGCGGTACATATGACACAAGTCAATAACGACGATTTACAAATTCTCACGGAGTCGGGCTGTAGCATTGCACATTGTCCCGAATCCAATTTAAAGTTAGCCAGTGGATTTTGCCCGGTTAATCAACTAATCGAAGCCGGTATAAATGTCGCTTTGGGCACAGACGGCGCAGCGAGTAATAATGATCTTGATATGATCGGCGAAATACAAACGGCTGCGCTATTGGCAAAATCCGTCGCAAATGATGCCAGTGCCTTGCCAGCCCATCAAGCATTGCGCATGGCCACCATAAATGCGGCGACGGCGCTAGGCTTGGATAAAATAATCGGATCATTGGAATCCGGTAAATCCGCCGATATTGTTGCGCTCGACATGCATCACCTGGCAACCCAACCTTTGTATCACCCTATTTCTCAACTGGTCTACGCGGCAAATCGACACCAGGTGTCAGATGTGTGGGTTGCTGGCAAGCATTTGTTACACAAACACGAATTAATGACAATTGAACAAGAAGACATTATTTCTCGCGCCAAAAATTGGTCAGCACGCATTAAAAAATCAGACGAGAATAACCAAGTGACCGATTAATCAATAGAATTGATCGCTAATTTTTAATTTTATAAACTCAAGTTGGACCCAATGAAGACAACAAGTAACTCTACCGAAAGTGCACAAAATTTCAGTCCGTCTGAAATTGAAAAATTTGATTCTAAATCCGCCCGCTGGTGGGATCCTAATAGTGAATTCAAGCCTCTCCACGATATCAATCCACTGCGCTTGGGTTTCATATTATCGACACTGGATATCAAAAACAAACATATCGTTGATGTTGGTTGTGGTGGTGGCATTTTAGCAGAAAGCATGGCCGCTCAAGGTGGTTTAGTAACAGGAATTGATCTTGGCAAATCCACCTTAGAAGTTGCAAGGTTGCATTCATTAGAAACCGGAATAGAGGTTAACTACCAATGCATTAGCGCCGAAGACCTTGCACAAACAGCAGCAGAGTCATTTGATGTAGTAACCTCTATGGAAATGCTTGAGCATGTACCTGATCCTAGCTCAGTTATTGCCGCATGTGCAAAATTAGTTAAACCAGGTGGTCATGTATTTTTCTCAACAATTAATCGTACACCCAAGTCCTACCTATTCGCCATTATTGGCGCAGAGTATGTACTAAACATGTTATCCAAAGGCACACACGATTATAAAAATTTTATTCGCCCTTCAGAATTGGATGATTGGTCAAGAAAAGCTGGACTCGAATTAATTGAACTTAGCGGCATCCAATATAATCCACTGACATCAATCTATCGTCTAATAGACGATGTCAGCGTGAATTATATGGCCAGCTATATTAAATCCGATTAAAGCAATAATCCCGGGATGCAAAATTACAAACTGAGATGGTATCTGCTCACCCGGTTGGACCATCGGGATTTTTCGCGGCTAAAGCCGCTCCTACAAATTTGCCAATATCCTGTAGGAGCGGTTTTAACCGCGATCAACCTACTAATGAGCAGATAGGTAAGAGTAGTTACCTGAGATGAAGTCTAAGCCAACCATACGTACGGTATTATTTGACTTGGATGGAACCCTCGCTGAT
>Ga0316187_10005315_pt1 | contig 11119 bp, 7 predicted proteins | sample CroRivburrow1_MG_FD_204927 | JGI IMG/M metagenome (GOLD analysis project Ga0316187, IMG submission 204927) | Coastal sediment microbial communities from Maine, United States - Cross River worm burrow 1 | ecosystem: Environmental > Aquatic > Marine > Coastal > Sediment | place: USA: Maine...
GCTGTTCAGCACGATGTTGGTACGCACGGTATCTGATTTCATGGCATTGCTCCGCTAACAGGTATACACATATATTAAACTATTATGTGTATTCTAGGCCGGGAAGGGTTCGCCGGCAAGTCCGCTACCCCAGGCTCTCCTCTGGATACAACGCATAATCCGACGTGTTGGCCAATTGGCTGGCAACCCCCGCCCTCCCGGGTCCAGAAAACTATCCGGCCATGACAGGTATCGTATACGTCAAGGTGTTTAAGCACGCTACCATCATGATGGCTACCAGATTGGGCGTAGAGTAACCCTCAACAAGTGATGCTTATCCGTTATTGATAGAGAGAAGGGGACGGAGACATGTTTCCAGGAAACATGCCTTCGTCCCCTTTTCCCATTGACGCATAGCGGGTCTCAATTCACCGAGATCAGTTCCACTTCAAAGACCAGCGTGCTGTTGGGCGGGATTTTCGCACCGGCGCCGCGTTCCCCGTAGGCCAGTTTCGAGGGTAAGACAATCTCCCACTTGTCGCCTTCCTTCATCATCAGCAGGGCCTCGGTCCAGCCGGGGATGACCTGGCCGACGCCGAAGGTGGCCGGCTTGTTGCGGCTGTAGGAACTGTCGAACTCGGTGCCGTCGATGAGTGTGCCACGGTAATGCACCGTGACCTTGTCGCTCTTCTGCGGAGTCTTGCCTTCGCCCGACGTGATGACCTTGTATTGCAGGCCGCTGTCGGTGGTCTTCACCCCTTCCTTGCCGGCGTTTTCAGCCAGGAAGGCTTCCCCGGTTTTGCTGTTTTCCGCGCCCTGTTGTTTCATCTTCTCCATCTGCTCGGCTTTAAGCCGGGTTGCCATGTTCATCATCACGGTGCGCATCTCTTCCTCTGTCATGAGGGCTTCGCCACCGCCGGTCGCGTCGTCGATCCCCTGCTGCACGATAGCCGAGTTCATTTCCACACCCTGACGCGTGAAGTCGCTACCGAGCCGGTAGCCGACGCTGTAGTTGATTTTGTCGTTTTCGGTTTTAAGCTCCACCGGGTCGGCGGCCAAGCAGTTGCCGTAAGCCAGTCCCAGTAGTGGAACCGCTAAAAAAGCTTTTCTGATCATGATTTCTCTTCTCCTCGTAAATTATTGTCAAAGTGCCTGCCGGAATTAATTTGTTGGAACTGCAGTCAGGCTGGCAGGCCGGGCGCTGATCATACTCCGTCCAGGGCGATCAACTCCACCACACCGCCATGGATATTAATGCAAAAACGGCGCCAACACTCTATCAAATAGCCCTGGGGTGGTGTGGGAGCAACATGATGGGCTGCAGGCCGATTCTCTGCTATAGGCGCATCTCCCGCTGTTTCCAAAGTAAGTAGGCAGCGGGGATAACGAACATCGATAACAGTGGCGCGGTGATCATACCGCCAATCATCGGCGCTGCGATTCTCTGCATCACTTCCGACCCGGTCCCTTCGCTGATCATGATCGGCAGCAGACCACCGACGATAACCGCCACCGTCATCGCCTTGGGTCTTACCCGCAGTACGGCGCCTTCCATGATTGCGCTCTTGAGATCCTGCTGATTGTTAAGCTGGCCCGCCTGCCGCCGCCTCTCTAGGGCGTTGTCCAGATAAATGAGCATGATCACGCTGAACTCGGCGGCAACCCCTGCCAGCGCGATAAAGCCAACCGTGACCGCAACCGAGAGATGATAGTCCAGCAAAATCAGTAACCAGAAACTGCCGACCAGGGCAAATGGCAGGGATAGTATGACCAGCACAGCGGCCGTGACCCGGTGGAAGATCAGGTAGAGCAGCACAAAGATGATCAACAGCGTCATGGGCACCACTTTGAGTAGTTTCTGGTGGGCCCTGAGCATGTATTCGTACTGGCCCGACCAGGCGATGGAGTAGCCCGGCGGCAGCTTGACCTGTTGCTGCACCGCCTCTTTCGCCTCGTGCACATAACTGCCCAGATCCACGTCGCGGATATCCACGAAGGTCCAGCCATTCAGGCGCCCGTTCTCGCTCTTCAGCAGGGGTGGACCGTCCACCACCTTGACCTCCGCGATCTGTGACAATGGGATCTGTGCCCCGGTGCTGGTGACCAGAGGCAGCTCCTTCAGTTTCTCCACATCGTCGCGCTGCTCCCGCGGGAAGCGCAGGTTGACAGGGTAGCGCTCCAGCCCCTCTACGGTCTGGGTGATATTGATGCCGCCGACAGCCACGCTGACGATTTCGTTGATATCCTCGATGTTGAGCCCCAGGCGCGCCGCCTCCGGCCGTTTCGGTACGATCTCGATGTAGCGTCCGCCGGCCACCCGCTCGGAATAGACCGAGGCGGTACCCGGTAGCTGCATCAGTACCTGCTCGATCTCCAGGCCGATCTTTTCTATGGTTTCAATATCACTCCCCGCCACCTTTACACCCACCGGGGTCTTGATGCCGGTGGAAAGCATGTCGATGCGGGTCTTGATTGGCATGATCCAGGCGTTGGTCAGCCCTGGAAACTGGACCCGTTGATCGAGTTCCTGTTTGAGTTTCTCCAGCGTCATGCCGGGCCGCCACTCAGCCCGTGGCTTCAGCTTGATCAGGGTTTCGATCATGGTCAGCGGTGCCGGGTCGGTAGCGGTCTCGGCGCGGCCGATCTTGCCGAACACCCGCTCCACCTCCGGCGTCTGACTGATCAGGCGGTCGGTCTGCTGCAGCAACTCCTGGGCCTTGCCGATGGAGAGGCTGGGCAGCGTGGTGGGCATGTACATCAAGTCGCCCTCGAACAGATCGGGCATGAATTCAGAGCCCAGTCCATTGCCAAGGCGGGCCAGCCAGGGGATGCCGGAAAAGGTCTTCTGCCACTGACGGGCCAGTGTGTGCTCCTGCTCTTCGAGCTTGGCGAGCGTCGTTTCACCCACCCCGGGGTCCACTTTCTGAGCGAGCCGGATCGGCCATTCCATAGGTTCCAGCATACCTTTGATACCGAACAGCGGGAGCGAGATACTCAATACGATCAGCAGGGAAAGCAGTAAAACCGGGGCGGGTTTCGACAGCACTCTGTGCAGCAGCGGCCGGTAGAAGGCGATCAGGATGCGACTCAGAGGGTTGTGAGCCTCGGACGGAATCTTGCCGCGAATGAAGTAACCCATCAGCACCGGCACCAGGGTCACCGCCAACCCGGCCGACGCCGCCATGGCGAAGGTCTTGGTGAAGACCAGGGGGCTGAACAGTTTGCCCTCCTGGGCTTCCAGGGCGAACACTGGCAGAAAGCTCAGGGTGATGATCAACAGGCAGTAGAACAGCGCCGGGCCGACCTCCGCCGTGGCATTGCCGATCAGCCGCCAACGTTCCTCATCGCTCAGTTGCGGGCCTGCCCGCTCCAGGTGTTTGTGGGCGTTTTCGATCATCACAATGGCGGCATCCACCATGGCACCGACGGTAATGGCGATACCACCCAGAGACATGATATTGGCGTTGATGCCCTGCTGCCGCATGATGATGAAGGCAATCAGCATACCCAGCGGCAGGCTGACAATGGCGACAAAAGACGAGCGGATATGGAACAGGAACACCAGGCAGACGAGGGCAATGACAATCAGCTCCTGGATCAGTTTTTCCGTCAGATTGTCCACCGACCTGACAATCAGTCCGGAGCGATCGTAGGTCTCGACAATCTCCACCCCGTCCGGCAGGCCGGATTTCAGACTCTCCAGCTTTTCCTTGACCGCTGTGATGGTGGTCAGGGCGTTTCCCCCATAACGCATCACCACAATGCCGCCGGTCACCTCTCCCTCACCGTCCAGTTCGGCAATGGCACGGCGCATTTCGGGGCCAATTTGTACATGCGCCATGTCGCGCAGCAGGATCGGGGTGCCGTCAGCCGTCACATCGATAGGGATCTGCTCGATATCCTCCAGGGAGCCGATATAACCGCGGGTGCGCACCATGTACTCTGACTCGGCCATCTCGATCACCGAGCCACCCACCTCGCGGTTGGCGTTGCGGATGGCCGCGGCAACCCGGCTGATAGGGATGCCGTAGGCCCGCAGTTTCTCAGGGTTCAGCACCACCTGATACTGTTTCACCATACCGCCGACCGTGGCCACTTCTGACACCCCCGGCACCCCCTGCAGCTCGTACTTCAGAAACCAGTCCTGCAGGCTGCGCAGTTGCGCCAGGTCGTAACGGCCGCTGTTGTCGACCAGTGCGTAGCTGTAGATCCAGCCCACCCCAGAGGCATCCGGGCCGAGCCGTGGCACCACCCCTTCCGGCAAGTCCGCGGAAGCCTGGTTCAGGTACTCCAGTACCCGCGAGCGGGCCCAGTAGATATCGGTATTATCATCGAATATCACGTAGATATAGGAATCGCCGAAAAAGGAGTAGCCACGCACCACCCGGGTGCCGGGCACCGATAGCATGGTGGTGCTGATCGGGTAGGTGACCTGGTCTTCGACGACCCGCGGAGACTGTCCTGGATAGCTGGTCTTGATAATGACCTGCACGTCAGACAGGTCGGGGATGGCGTCCAGCGGCGTCTCCTGTACCGATACCCAGCCCCAGACGGTGATAAACAGGGTGGCAACCAGCACCAGCAGGCGGTTCTTCAGCGACCACTCGATAATGCGCAGCGGCATGCCAACTACTCCGACATACGCAGAAAGCTGGCCTGCAGACTGGATTCGGAGTCGATCAGGAACTGACCGGAAACAACAATCTCATCCCCCGCCTGCAGTCCGGAAAGTATCTCCACACTGCCGCCACCCCATAGCCCGGTCTTGACTTCAAGCGGCTGAAAGTGGCCTTCACCCAGCGCCTTGATCACGGCTTCACGCTCGCCGGTGATAATGACCGCCTCGCGGGGTACCGTCAGTACATCCTGTTTTGCTGTATTCGCTGAGAGATCGACCTGTACAAACATGTTCAACAGTAGCGCTTCGTCCGGGTTGGGGACGACGATGCGGGCACGCAGAGTGCGGGCCTTCGGGTCCACTTCCGGGTAGATAAAGTCGACGACACCGCCCCAGGTTTTTCCGGGGATCGCAGGTGCTGTGATCCTGGCCCGGTGGCCCTTTCTGACCCAGGGCGCCTGGTGTTCATAGATATCCACCATCACCCATACCTGGCTGAGGTCAACGATAGTGAACATGGACTGATAGGGCTCCACATAGGTGCCTTCACGCACCCCGAGCTCGGTGATGACGCCGCCCTGGGGCGCCATCAACTGAATGGTGTTCTGCACTTTGCGGCTGTTTTTGATGCGCATGATATCCATATCCATCACATTCAGCAGGCGCAGCGAATTACGCAGGGAATCGACCTTGGCGTTGAGCTCGGTTTTTTTGCCGGGGTCGAAGGAGGCGAGGTCATACTCTTCCAGAGCCGCGATAAAATTGAGCTGAACCTGATTGATCCAGGGGGAATAGAAGTCGACCAGAACATCCTTGCGCTCCACACGATCACCCTCCGTATTCAGATGGAGGGTTTCAATCCAGCCCGCGGTCCTGGGGTGGATGAAAAGAATACGGTCATCGTCGGGCGTGACTATGCCCTGAGTGCGGATCCGCTTGCTCAGGGCCTTGCGCTGAACCTTTGCAGTGCGCACCCCCATATTCTGAATCACGGCAGCCGACAGGAAGACCTGGGGGTGATCGCCTGCCGGTGCGGCGCTCTCTCTGGCTACCAGGTCCATGCCGCAGATGGGGCAGGATCCCGGCCCTTTCTGTACGATCCGGGGGTGCATGGGACAGACGTAAGCGGGATCCAGATGCTTGCGGGCATGCTCCATAGCGGTTTCATCCCGTGTCTGCGCCGGGCTCTCGCCGATGATCTGCTCGGCTATTGCCGCTGCCTCGGGATGTTCCGGATTCATGCGTTCCGCCATGGGCTCATCACTTGGGTCTGATTCCGAATGGCTATGCCCCATGCTATTGCTTTGCCGGGACGCTTCGTTTTCCCAGAACAGCGCCGGCTTATCCTTTTTTCCACCATTGGCGTCGTCGTGTTGCTCTCGGGCCACCAGAAACATGCCGCATTGTGGGCAGGAGCCGGGTTTATGGCTGACCTCATCCGGATGCATCGGGCAGGCGTAGATGTCATCCCCATGCTCATGTTGATGGTTCTGTGCCGTGTCGGATGCAGCAGTTTTCGGGGAGGAATGTGCGAAGGGGCTATTGAAGGTGAAGGCCAGGCAAAGGAGTATGGCGAAAAATGACCCGCTCACTCTCCGCCTGTTTACATGCTGCTTTTTCATAATCTTGTTGGAATTGGAGGCAACCGTATAGAGGGTCATCGGCTGCCAGAGTGCGTTTCTCCAGCTTTTCCCTATCCGGGCTAGGGGGGAAGCAGGTCCCTCGAATGGGCCTGCGCCGCTTGACCCCTATTGGATCGAGACCACCTCTACGTCGAATATCAGGGCGCTGTTGGGTGGGATTTTCGCGCCGTCGCCGCGCTCGCCATAAGCCAGCTCGGGAGGGATGAACAGCTGCCAATGATCACCGCGCTGCATCAGCTGCAGGGCTTCGGCCCAGCCCTTGATGCCCCAATCCACCGGCAGGCTGATGGGTTTGCCATCCTGGGTACTGTCGAATAGCGTGCCATCGATGAGTTTGCCGCGGTAGTGGACCAGGACATTGTCGCTCAACTGTGGGTGTTTCCCGCCTCCCTGTTCCAGGACTCTGTACTGCAGGCCGCTGGCTGTCGTTGTGACCCCCGCCCTCTTGGCATTTTCAGCCAGAAACGCCAGGTTATCTTCGAGCCGTCGCGCTGATTCCTGTTTTTGCTTTTGCTTCTGCTCTGCGACGTGCTTGCCCAGGTCCGCCATGGTTTTTCGCATCTCCTCAGGGGTCATCAGTGCATCGCTGTCCGACAATGCGTCCTGTATCCCCCTCAGCACGGCGTCGGGGCGAATTTCAACCTCCTGTCGCCTGAAATCGTCACCGATCTGATAGCCCACGCTGTAATTGATCTTGCCTGTTTGATCCTTGAGCACTTCAGGTTGCTCGGTTGCGTGGCTATTGGTCATCAGACTGGTAGTGAACAATGCTATTGCCAGATATTTCACCTGGATTCTCCTTAGGCTCGTATTCTTAAACTTTGATTTACATCATCCGTCAGGGGCGCTTACTGCCAACGGCGGTGGCATTCTTGATTATCGCTCGACACCGTGCAAAGTGGCGCAGGGGACCTTATTTGTGCAGCCGGATAATAACATTATTCAGTGGCACCGAAACAGCCAAATATTGCCCTGCACAGAGGGTTGTGTATATAGTGGGAATGCTCAGGCAAAAAAGCAATAGAACAATCAAATCCGTGTAGGTCATCAAGGGGTGTAATATCTTGAAACACTGGAGAATCATCGCCACAGTCCTGGCGGCATACAGTATCGCGCCATCCGCTCATGCGGATTCCACGCTGGTCTATGAATTGACCACTGCGGATGGGAGTAAAATCCAGCACACCATCGCCATCCGCGGGTCATGGCTGCGGCTCGAATCCGAACCCAAAGGGAAATCGGACTATACGTTGATGGATACCGCGCGTCTGCTGATGTTCGAGGTGGATGATCAGGCAAAAAGTTATCAGGTCACCCGGATGGGCCGGCTCTACTGGCCGGCCACTGCCTTGAATGCACCCAGATTCAAGCCCATTCCCGAAAAACAGACGGTTTCCGGCGTGCGCTGCCAGCCGGTCCATGAAATGGATAAAGACGATAAGTCTATTGCGGAGCACTGCATGTCCGCTGGTGGGTCGCTCGGCCTTAATGCGCGCGAAATGATCACCCTGTCACGTCTGTTCATGTCTGCCCGCCGGATAGGGTTGAGTTGGCTTGGCGTGGCTACCCCGGATGAACGCCAGGCCTCGATTCTGAGCCAAAACCCTGATGGAGGGAAGCAGGAGTTCAAATCTGTCGTCCATCGACCAGTGGCTAAAAAGCTGTTGAAGATTCCCGATACCTACAAACGGCTGAAGCCTGACCTGCCGATAAAGGAGGATAAAAAGGCTCAGCAAAAACCAGCCGAGAAACCACAAGCATCAAGTCAGCAGGAACAGCCGGAATCAGAAGCAAAGGCTGAGACCGGACAACCCGGGACGCCCGAATAATCCTCGGCCAAGCTAAATCCTGGTGACTCAGGCGCTTATTCTGTTTCCTGTTGTTTGTTTGCCTTCCGGGCCTCGTCCGGGTTACCGATAGAGAGCAATTCGACTTCAATAATGACGGTTTGGTGTGCCAGCGGCCCCTGCCGGCCGTAGGCCAGTTCCGGTGGCACATAGAGCTCCCATTTTGCCCCAGGCTGCATCATTTGTATGGCCTCGGTGAACCCGGGGATAACACCATTCGCGCGATAAGTGGCCGGTTTGCCTTTTTTAAAGGAGCTATCATATTCCTTTCCGTCCAGTGTCTTGGCCCGGTAGTGAAAGGTTACATAGTCATCCAATTTGGGCTTCAGACCGCCACCTTTAGTTAAGACCTTATATTGCAGGCCGCTGGGCAGTGTTTTCACACCTTCTTTCGGCTGATTTTCCAGCATGAAGGCCTTGCCCTTGCTGCGCTTCTCTTCTTCATCCTTTTTCCTCGCCTGCACCCGCGCTATCGTCGTCTCTTTCATGTCAGCGCTGATCTTGCGCTTGAGATCCACCAGGATATCAGCCATCTCGTCGCGCTCAAGCAGAGCTGCAGTAGCCGTGGTGCCATCCTGCATGCCTCGATGCAGCGCGTCAGCATCCAACTGGACCTGCTGGCGTTTGAAATCAGTGCCGATCTGGTGGCCGATAGTGTAGCTGATGCGGTCGGCCTCGTCGGCGAGTGCGGTCGGATCCGCCGCCGCGACGTTGCTGGCCAGATTGCAGAATAGAATCGTTGTGGTGAGCTGGGTACGCATGGTGACGAGTGTCTCCTGGTGAATGTGTTTATGGCTGTTTTATGTACGGATACTAGCAGATAAAACGTGGAATAGTCTCACCGCCATGCTTGGGTATGCGTCGCTCTTTGCCATCCATGGCACCGCGACATACCGTACATCCTGTACATAAAAAGGGCCGCCCGAAGGCGGCCCTGTCAAGCTTGATTACACTTGTTTAGGTTAGAACAGCTGGGACGGGCAATCCACGCCCTCTTTACCCACGCACATCGGCACCATCATCTCGTTATCCTCGTGCTCGACGATATGGCAGTGCCAGACGTAGAGACCGTTGATATCGAAATCAGCCGCGACGGAAGTGATTTCTCCCGGGTAGGAGATGACCGTATCCTTCCAGCCATTCTCCCAGGCCTGCGTGCCGGTTGGCGTGGTGACCACGCTGGGACCACCGCCGATGGCTTCACGACCGAGCACCGAGAATTTCACCAGGTGAATATGGATCGGGTGTCCATCCACGGTGAAGTTCCAGATGTTCCACGTTTCGGCTGTCTGCGTGCCGCTACCATCCGCATTCGGATTGGTGGCGATGGGGTCAGACCACAGCGTCACGCTAGGCTGACCGGCACCATCCACTGTACCCAGCACAGCTGCCTTGGGTGCAAACGGTAGAGCGGTAGGACTTGGAGCTCCATTACCATCCACACAGGCGCCCGCCACAGGAGTTAAGCCCGGAACCTGTATGACATTACCTGCCAGATCAACATCTGCACAGATCAGGGCTGACTCCTCCTCGACCAGTGCCAGTTCACGAGGTGTCGGGTTGGTCACGTCCACTGTGAAGTTGTCCAGGGCCGCCGAATCGACCATCAGGTCTTCAGGATTGCTGGCGGCGGTGGTCGGGTTGGTGATCGCACCGGTGGCCTTATTGCGCAATTCGTCGGTGAGGCTGGCGCCCAGCAGGGCTTTGTTGACCACGAACTGCATCACCTGGCCGGTGGTGGACGGGTCAGCTGGGACATCCGGGAAACCACCGAACGGCGCGTCAGGTGCTGTGTTGGTCATGGTGATGACGGTGCCGTCCGGCAGGCCGCGGAAGTCCACGATCACGTCGGCACGTTCGGCCAGACCCATCAGCAGGGCCTGCTGGGCGCTCGGGGCGGGCACAGGCGCCACGATAGTACGATCCTCATTGACAGCCGCCGGGCTCAACAGTTCGGTGGCGAAACCGGTGCTGATGGCCACTGGGTAGGGTAACAGGCTTTGCTCCGCACCAATCTGAAAGAAGTTCAGCTCTCTGATGGGGGTGGTGGTCCTGTTTATTTTTCCGTTCGCCTTGGTGAGATAGACCGTTCTTGGTACAGCCTTGGTATTGTCAGCAGGATTCGACACTTTCAGCGCAAGGTTAAGAAAACGCGAGTTGCAGCCATTCAAGAGACGGAAACGGTACTGGGCGGGGGCGACTTCCAGCTTCGGCCAGCTCACGCCGTTGACCACCATGGTGTTGAAGAAGGCCTCAGGGTTCCAGATCGGCGCAATATCGGAGGCGGCCGGATCCATGTCGATCTGCAGCTCGCCGGCGCCCGGAACTGTTCGTCCGCGGTGCCCGCAGTGCCGGCCACATTCAGGCCCTCGAAGAAGGCCCGGTTGTCGGGATAGAACAGGGAACCGTCCGCGTTGAAGGAGCGATCCTGGATCGCGATGGGAATCTCGCGGATCCCCTGCCGCACAGGGTTGCTCGGGTCGTTGAGTGCGAGCACGCCTTGGCCGGACACCGGCGCAGGACCGGGCAGGATGGAGCCAGCCACCAGGCCGGTCTCGCCACCGACGCCTGTCGGATCACGAAGCAACCAGAATCCTGCCGGCCCCGCATAGACGTTGAGGCGTGTCATACCCAGGGAGTGGTCATGATACCAGATGGTGGTTGAGGGCTGGTCGTTCTGGTACGCGAAGTTACCCACACCAGGGGTCACGTTGGTGTTGGTAACAACGGTTCCCGTTCGGTCGGTGAGCTGGTTGGCGATGGTGCCTTCGCAGGCCACGCTCCAAGTGTTGGTGTCTTCGTCATAACCTGTCGGTTGGGCTGTGAGCACGCCGTCTGCGTCCCGGGGCACACAGGTGATGTTGTTCGCATCGGGTAACCACCACGCCTCGGTATAGCCGTCGCTGTCCGCCGACAGATGGGCGCCATGGACGTGAGTGATTATCGGAACTGGGCCGGTATAGGGCTCGGCGCTGCTGCCGTGACAGTCCGTACGAAGCGGCTCGCCGACAGGGCAGTCGGCCACAGGATTG
>Ga0316187_10005316_pt1 | contig 11119 bp, 11 predicted proteins | sample CroRivburrow1_MG_FD_204927 | JGI IMG/M metagenome (GOLD analysis project Ga0316187, IMG submission 204927) | Coastal sediment microbial communities from Maine, United States - Cross River worm burrow 1 | ecosystem: Environmental > Aquatic > Marine > Coastal > Sediment | place: USA: Maine...
GGAAAAGGTTTGGCCAAAACCGCTCCCCGGTTTGGATTCGCCACATTACTCAATGAGTTACATGCCTGTATAACTCTAGCGATGCCACTTTTGGAGACAGTTACTAGATACCACCGGTATTTCTATTCTTCTGATTACCCTTTAATTTTTCCCCTCAATCTCAGCTCTACATATCAGATAAACTGATGGTCAGCTTTATCTGCTGAGAGGAGAAGAGCAGGTGCGCTGCAAGTGCTTTGAATCTCTTGGGGGTTTATTCCCCGCCCCTTGGGGCGTATAAATAAAAACTTACGAGCCAATACCCCGTTTTCGAGGAATGAGAAAGTCGAGCGATAGCGAGAGGGCTTGCCCCGGTGATATTTATTTTGAAGACTCACTGCCAAAAACTCTATCAGCTTCCCCATAGCGGCTTGACGAGCAATTGCCATACACAGGCTTAAAAATCAAGAGAGAATATTCAGTTTTATTTAAGGTTTGCTGCACTACAATGTAATTGAAAGTTGGGATGTTATGGGTATGTCCCTGTGTGTTTGCTGTTTAGTAGATAAGGAACTGATCTGATGAATGTCTCCGCAAGCAATACAGAAGCATTGGTGCAATACCATGTATGGGATCGTACCATCCGTATCTTTCACTGGGTAAATGTATTGTGCGTTATTGGTCTGATTGCCGTTGGATTAGTCATTCTAAATGGCAAGGCATTAGGGATCACAAGCGATGGCAAGATTATGCTGAAAACGATCCATGTCTATATTGGTTATCTATTTGCCTTCAATCTTGGCTGGAGAATAATCTGGGGCTTTTTAGGCAATCGCTATGCAAGATGGGCCACTATTCTTCCTTTTGGAGATGCCTATAAAAAGTCACTGGGCCAGTTTGTTGAAGGGGCAAAAAAAGGTAATCCACCTCATTATTTAGGACATAACCCTGTAGCTAGGTTGATGGTGGCGCTTCTGTTTTTATTGCTCTCTCTGCAGGCTGTTACCGGCTTGGTTCTTGCTGGAACTGATATTTACTTTCCCCCTTTTGGTCAGGTAATTGCTGAATGGGTCGCAGAGGATCCCTCCAAAGTAGCTGAGATCAAACCCTATTCAAAAGTAAATGTGAATCCAGATAGCTATCAGACGATGCGTAGTGTCAGAAAGCCATTTATTACCCTACATGTCTACACTTTCTACGTGTTATTGGGTGCAGTCCTGCTCCATCTTTTAGGTGTTGTTGTATCGGAGTTGCGAGAGAGATCTGGATTGGTTTCAGCCATGTTTACGGGAAAAAAAGTATTTCATGAGCAACCAGTTGATCTTGATGACCAGTAGAGGTTTAGATCTACTTAATCGACAGCCATGAGCACTGAATCATTATCAATCATTCTATTTGCTGCAATAGCGGTGCAGGTGATCGTCTTTATGCTGATTGGGCTGCGCCGTCGTAAGCAGCAATATAAGGATCTGGAAGCTCGTCTGGCTGATCAGCAGAGCGCTGTTGAGCCGCAGCTCACTACTTCAGATATTACTCCAGCTGTTTCACCTGAAGTGGCACAAAAAACACCGCTCGCCTGGCAAGGTTTCAAAGATTTTATTGTTCAGCGCCGGGTAATGGAGGATGCAGCAGAATCTATCTGCTCCTTCTATCTGGTACCAGTAGATGGCCAACCATTGCCCTCTTTTAAGCCGGGTCAGTTCCTCACCTTCAAACTCCAAATCAAAGATCCAACAAGCGGCAAAACCAAAGACATTGTGCGCTGTTACTCCCTATCAGATAGCCCACAACCAGATTATTACCGTGTCAGCATCAAGCGGGTTCCTCCACCCGCTAAGCAACCTGATCTGCCACCGGGCTGCTCTTCCAATTACTTTCATGATCATGTGCAAGAGGGGATGCAGCTTTCAGTCAAGGCGCCATCTGGCCATTTTTACCTTATGGAGAGAGAGTCCTTGCCCATTGTCCTGGTTGGAGGTGGTATCGGTATTACACCGATGTTAAGCATTGTAAACACCCTTCTAGGCAGTGGTAGTTCACGTGAGATCTGGCTCTTCTACGGGGTACGTAATAGTGCTGACCATGCCATGAAGGAGCATCTGGAGAGATTGCAACAGGCCCACGCCAACTTCCACCTGCATGTCTGCTACAGTCGACCTGGTGAGAAGGATGTGGAGGGTGTTGACTATCAGCACAGAGGGCACGTGGATCTCAACCGATTGCGCCTTACACTGCAACTGAAGTGCCATCAGTTCTACATTTGCGGACCCAGGGCAATGATGGAGAGCTTGGTGCCCGCGCTAGAAACCTGGGGTGTCGCAACCGATGACATCTATTATGAAGCCTTCGGCCCGGCAAGCCTGCCCAAACACAAGAAGGCCAAGCCACAGGTCAGCAAGCCGACAGAGGCACAGCAAGCCATCACCATCACCTTCAGCAAATCTGGCAAAAGCATTGCCTGGGATCCGGATGTCGAATCACTGCTGGAGCTTGCCGAAGATAATGATATCGATGTGGATTCAGGCTGCCGGGCTGGCAGCTGCGGTAGCTGCATGACCGCCCTGGAGTCTGGTGAAGTGGATTACAACCAGGATCCTGATGCTGATGTTGAGGATGGCCACTGCCTGTTATGCATCGCAAAACCCAAGAGTGACCTTACACTAACCGCATAGAGACCGTTATGGAACGTTCACTTATCAGTAAAAAAGTCATGCCGTTTCTGCTGAGCTTTGTAGCACTGATTGCAGCAACGGCGATTGTGGATGCACTACTGCATCTATCGGGTTTGACCTGGATAGGACGCTGGCTGGGTATACCGGGTGTGCTCCTGATTTTGCTTTCCTTCTTCTATTCCATGCGCAAGCGTAAAAAGATCAGTTTCGGCAGACCAAAGACACTGCTCAAATTGCATGAAGTTTTAACCTGGACGGGTGCGCTGATGGTTCTGGTGCATGCGGGCATACACGTCTACAACATCCTGCCCTGGTTGGCGTTGATCGCCATGATGGTCAATATCATCAGCGGCATGACCGGTCAGTACCTGCTGGATCGTTCACGCCGTTATGTGGCAGAGAAAAAGGCGAGTTATGCAGAGCGAGGCCTAACAGCGGAAGCGACAGAGAAAGAGCTGTTCTGGGACTCCGTTACCTTTGACCTAATGAAGAAATGGCGGGCGGTACACTTTCCGATCACCCTGGTGTTCTCGGTACTGGGCATCACCCATATCTTTACCATCCTCCTATACTGGCAATGGAAATGAAAAACAAAACCGTCAACATAATCGTCCTGGCCAATCTGGCAGTGATTCTGCTGCTGGTGACCTTTGCACCACAGCTAATGATCGAGCCAGGTAAGCTCATTGATGCTCATCTGGAACTCACCGATGACTGCTTTAACTGCCATACACCATTTATTGGTAGCACCCCCGATAAGTGCATGGAATGCCATAAGGTGGATGAGATCGGCCTGAAGACCACCAAAGGGTTGGTCATTGCCAAAGAGAAGAAAAACGTCGCCTTCCACCAGAAACTGCTCGAAGATGATTGTGTTGCCTGCCACAGTGATCATAAAGGCGTGCAATCCTTCCGCCCTATTGGTTATTTCTCACATCAGCTGGTTGCGCAGGATATGCGAGAGCAGTGCGACGGCTGCCACATCAAACCCGGCGATGCCCTGCATCTTAAGCTCAAGGGCAACTGTTCTCAGTGCCATACCATCGATGGCTGGAAACCTGCCACCTTAGAGCATGAAAAATACTTCCGCTTCGACAAGCACCATGATTCAACCTGTGAGAAGTGCCACATCGAGAGTAATTACAGTGATTACACCTGCTATGGCTGCCACGAACACTCCCGTTCAAAGATCCGGGAAGAGCATGTTGAAGAGGGTATTCGTGACTATGAAAAATGCGTTGAGTGCCATCGCAGTGGTGATGAGGATGAAGCTGAATATATCTGGAAGTTAAAACGCCGTGGGTTATCACCACAAGATTATCCCGCCTATAGAGGCGGGAGCCATGGCGATGATGACGACGATGATTGATAACTATTAGGATATTGACCATGGATAGCCTTAACAATGGATGAGCATCTTGAGTCCAAAATATCCAATAGCTGCGTCGCCTAAAGCGCCTACGGTTGGTGTTAAGTACTTGCAATGAATTAGCTATGACAAGTGCTTAGTGCGTTGCCCTTGAATGTTTTGAATCTCAATCTCCCTCACCAAGAATTAGCTGTGTAAATATTGCTGACTTAAAACAATCAACAATATGCTACTGGCACCTTTAGAACATTCCATTAGCTGCTGTTGAACCAGAATGATGTAGGCACTCTTGAACAATCTTGAAGAATGAAATAGTGCTTAAGATGCTACCTGTTGCCAACATGCCCAGTCCGGAATATATGCCAATATAGCCAAATAATCCGGCAATTGTTTCAGTCCCAATGGCAGCACCCAGAGCACCAATGCCAAATGAAATAATGCTAATGCCAATCAAACCAACTGTTATGATGGTTAATAAATTTTGAATGCGTTTCATCTCACATGCCTCATTGTTTAGTTGAATATGCGGAGCACCACCACTTTGTGCCTCTTGCTCACTTTAAGTATGCAACATCAACCTGAACTCATACTGAAAAATGATTGCTAAAACGATATATTTGATCGTGTTATGGGGTATGGTGTTTGCTACAAAACATGGCCTGCCTTATGGAGTTTAACAGCTCAGAAACAGAAGATAATAAGTAAGGCAATTACCAGGAAATGTTTTATAGTATTTGAAATTGATTCTGAAAATATATGTAAGAATGACTTCATAACAAGCTTATTCTTACACGGTGATTACAATATAAAATATTGATTATGATTTAGTAATTAATATTCAAAATAGCGGAGATTATACCCTCCCTCTTTGCTGAGGGAGGGGGTGCCATGTCTCATAAATGTATGCACTTAAAACATGCGTGCTACACATAGTACAACAGCTAGAATGACGGCAGCATAAACCATAGGATGAGTTGAAGCAGTTTGTGTATTCATAATAATTCACCTTGTATATAGAAGTAAGACTATCCATAGCGTTGTGTTAAATCCCAACAAAAGAAGGATTAATAATTAACCTTTCATTTTGCTCTTACTTCTAACTTTAGATGCCTCGTATGAATTGAAACTGAATAGATAGTGCGTTGTGATATAGGCGATAAAAATTATATGGGCACTTGATATAATATATTTGCGGGCAAATTAATAATGTTATTAATGATGCTTCATTTGCTATATCCATTTAGGATGAAACTGCTATATCTCACCCACCTGGACTTTGTTTTTCTTATTGTTGTTAGTTATTACCTGGCTATAAAAAGGTAGGGGGGGAGTGAAGGGCGGTGGTTTGTTCATTGCCATCTACAATGTGCCACTAATGTGGCCCGTCTAGTTCTACTCTCCCGCCTGCCAGGTTTTAACGCTGGGTAAGCGCTTGTTACTTTAGTCCTTCTGTTTTTTCGTTATGAGCTCATGACTTCTCTTGGAACACATAGGACAGGCTGTTTGATACAGAGTAATCTCACCATTCATCCAATCTTGTTTTTATTATGGTGTGGCATCAAGTGTCTGAAACCAAATAGATAGAAATCCCTTCCACACATTACTGCTATTGGTATTTATGGAAGGTTTGGGAAGGGATGCTATTTATTAAAATGGGAAAATTGATCAGAGTAACTGCATCGCTAACTTGAAACCTATATTAGAAAAACGCTTACTCTGACTCCGTTTTTTGGAAATGATTAAAAGCCTTTTCTAGAACAAGTTCATCTACACAGTAACGCAAACCACTTGGTTTTGGGCCATCTGGGAAGAGTTCCCCCAGGTATGCTCCGCAGTAGTTGCAGGTGGCGTCAACATGCTGTGAGTCGGCATTGTCACTATCATGGTAGGAAACAGCACTCTCAATGATCGGTTGGCTGAAGGAGAGCCTCCCAGTACCAGGCTCTAATTTTACATGGGTTCCAAAGAGCAGAGCCTCACAGCTAGCGCAGGTATAAAGGTCCTGTTCAAATAGATCGGGCCTCTCTGATTTAAAGAGGCGCTTGGTGTTGCTCCTTTCACTATTGAACTGTGTATGCCATTCGACATCGCTTTTCGTGATTTCAGACTTTGGTGCAGGGTTGCCCTGATCGACAAACTGGAGAATATCGGCCCATTTCAACATGGTTTTCCCTCAAGATTTAGAGTGCACGAAGAGCATAGAAAAAATCAGAGAAAATAGCAATAAATTGATATATGTCAAAAACACAGCATGCAGGGGCCTTTACTTGCCACCTCATATTTTGCTTGGGGCAAGAGTGCTTGGGGTCAGAGTGAAATTACTCTAACCCCATTTATTTAACCCCATCATTTGTAGTAATTATCTACCGAGGCTGGGCCTCAAACTATATGCATCATACATGTTCGAATATTTGTGAAGAAAATGTGAACGTTTAGTGATTCCTGTGTGAATTCTCCTCACTAACTTTATCAGTAGGTTGAAGCGATGCAGTATTCAACCTTATATAACCACTACTTTAATGGGGAGAATGATTATGTTACGTAAAACTATGATAGCGGCAGTGAGTTTGTATGTTAGTTTGATTTTCGGAGGGCAGGCTTTTGCAGGTGTAACAACTGCCAATGGATGGTACGAAGGAGAGGAGATTTACTATATTCTTGGTGGGTTAGAAGGGCGCTTCACAGAGTTGGGAGATAATCAGATCTATGTGATTGGTGGAGACAGAATGTATCAGGCAAATGTTGTGCTCTTCATTCCAGGTGAGCGAGGCTATTCACCACATTGGAATGTCAATGTTGTTCATACAGCACCGGGCAAAACACTGGCCGATATTCTCTCTTCTGATTATGTATCTGAACACTATCCTGAAGTACTCTTTGATGATACTGCAGACATTCTGGCAGCTATGGCTGCGGGCTTAGTTACTATTGAACAACCAGGCGCTGTAGTACTTTGTCCTGTTATTTCCAAACAAGGTGCGGAAGCACCTGGAAATACCGAATTGCCCGAGGATGAATTTCCGCCATTCCCTGAAGTGTTTTAAGGGTCGGTTAAATAGTACTGCATGAGGTCAGAGTAAATTTACTCTGACCTCATCGTTTGTTAAATGGCTTGGTCAGAGCAGTTACCATTTATCGTACCACGTACGCTACCAGTCACGGAGAGTGAAACGAAGGCTGGTAGTCCGCAGTAGGCGTAGGCTGCTCGTAGCATACCCGTCGTGCCTTGCGCCAGAGGGGATGCAGCGTAGGCATCCGAAACGCCGTCTAGCCATTGCGTAAGTGCTGTGCAGCCTGCGCCGAGCTTGCGATGGTGTGGCGGAGCAGCACTGGAGCAGGGCGACTGTGGCAAAAGGAATTAGCCGTCGTGATAAGCGAGGGCAAAAGGGGGACTGGGATGTCCCGTTTTGCATACTGAGCATCACGACTCACTTGTATCCGTAACGTTTTGCCTGGTCGAGCCTTGGATTATTCCAACTGATATTTGGCCTGTCGCAGCTGGCAATGATACTGCCTTTCTCCTCCAGTATCCGGACCCATGCTACTTGATCTTTGCCGGCACATTTCCACTCGATATCGCTCAACTCAGGCCCTTTTGGCCGACCGATGAGAGTCGGGCTGGAGGCTATGCCGTCTGATACGAACCTTAGAACTACTTCACTGTTTTTCGTGAAATAAAATTCGTAGTAGGCAAAGCTATAGACATCCCAACGCTTCCAATAATTACCCTTGTACTCATCATAGTTACAGCCCAAGCCTACTTTTGCCTCAGGGTATTCGGGGTGTTTAACATATTTACTGATACAGGATATACCTTGGTAGGCATGGCCGCCGTAGATCTGCTTGAATTTCTCCAATATGGCGAGCCGGCGCTGCTCCTCTCTCGCTTCGCGCTGTTTCCGCTGGATTGAGTTGAGCATCTCTTGCGCCTTTCTGCGCATTGCAGCCGAAGGCGACGTCTGCAAAAACAGTTCAGCATTTCCAGTCGCCTGATCAAACTCACCCAGGCTTATCTGCACTGCAGCAAGGTTCATGTATGCAGGCCCGTACCATGGTGATCCAAAGATGGCGTGTTCAAACTCATCGGCTGCCGACTTGAGACCCTCCTTGCTGGTTGCATTCGCCAGCGTCAGAAGCCCCTGGATCATGTGCACTTCGCTCTGCTCGGGGAACGCAGGCCGCGGCTCAACTTTCTGAACCACCCGGATGATCCTTTTGCGTAGTGCTCGCTCCTGCCCGGGGTTGCGCAATCTTCCACTCTTGTAGTCTGCAACCAGTTCAGTCTTGATCTCTGCCAGGATGTTACGTACCACATCCCTGTACTTTTTGGTGAAAGAGAAGGGGGATATCGATAAAGAGGAACCCTTCTCGTAAACCCTGATCACGCGGCGTGCGGATGGCTCGCTTACCGTCAGTGTGAGTTTGTATTCAGTGCGTTCGTCTTTTAACTCCTCCCAGCTGTTTACTTTCACCCGATAGCCGCTCTGCTGTGGGTGCATCTGCAGCTCATTGATATAGTGGTTCAGGGCCTTCCGGTACCGGCCAGAGGCTTCAGCCTGCTGTGCCAGAGCATATTCCGAGCTATAGATTGGGCCATGCGCATCATCGACTTTGTTGTTGATGCCCGGTGCTTGATCCGGGCTGTCAGCAGCGGACGCCAAGTGCAGCTGAACATGCTTAAACAGCCCGGAATTGACAATATCGTCGGTGATGACTTCGCCGACCGCTCTCTCCCAAGAGAGCATGTTCGCTTCGGGATTCAGCAGGCTGCGCCACATCCCCTTCATCCCTGGCCCCATTGTGTGGGTGACCTCAAGATCGACCTCCACATCTATCATGGAGCCTGCCTTTTCCGGCTGGTAGGCCAGATCACGCTTGTAGAGGGCCGAATCCACTGCGCAACCTGAGATGAGCAGAGAGAGGCAGGGCAGAAGTAACCTAAAAGTGCGTAATTGGTTTTTAATTCTGGCTATGCTTTTCATGCGACTGTTCACCAGAATCAAGGGTTGCCTTCAGGATTGAGAAGTCCTGCTTCCATTTCGCTGATCTCAGCTTCCAGGGCCTCGGTCTCGCTTCGCTTCTGTTCCAGTTCGGCCTGCAGCTGATGCTTCTCTGTCTCCAGCTGTTCGACCTTGGCTTGAGCCGCTTCCGCTTTCTGTTTGGCGGCCAACGCCATTTCCATGATGCTTCGCTTCTTGGCCTCCCGTTCCTGATATTGTTCCTGAACTTGCTCCACGGACTCGCTACCTGTTTGCGGCTCCTTTGCAGGGGGCGTTTTATCATCCTCCTGTGGCGATAGTATCTGCGGTTCGGGAAGCGGTTCATTCAGTAACTCAAGCTCTTTATCGATCTGATCGAGCCTTGCTTCCTGTTCATGTGCTGTCCGGCTCAAGGCGATCAGACGGTCCGTCTTCAACGCCATTGCCTGGATGGTTCTGGTCATTGCCGCTGAGGGTTCCCCCCGTGGGAATTGCCCTGCATGCTTGCCACTTCTGTCACATTCGACGCCGGGACGAGTCCCATCCAGAACATTGGCGGCTTGTTTGACCAGATACCCCTTCTCCTCGATATCGACCCGCTTCGCAGCTGCCGCACTTGCGATGGCAGCGGCACAGGAAAGCATCTCAAAAGCGGTCATGGCATGCAGCGGTTGACCGGCCTCCCGCTGTAGCACAATCTTTTCTCCCTCCCTGTGAGTGCTGCCATCCCAACGCTGAATCACCCTATCGAGAATAAGCGGTTCACCGGTGAGACCCGCAAGTGGCATCATGGTGACTTGTGCCGGTACCGATAACGATCCCTCCGGCCCGGCATGTTGCAGGAGTTGCTGGCTGCTTTCACGCTGTAGCGATTCCATGTTTGCCTTGAACCGTTGTGCAGCCTCAAAGCGGCGCTTGGTTTTAAGATTCTCAAGCACTGCTCTCCAGTCTGTTTTTGGTGCCGACCTGTATCCCGGCGACTCCCTCCTTGGCCCCGCTGTTGGACATGATTCATCAGCCCTAATATTCCAGTATCTCTCCCCATCGAAACAGGTCTTACCTTTCGTCTCCATCTCCATCGCCAGTGAAGATGTACTGAAACCTCCCGCAAGCAGGCAGGTAAATACCGTGGCAATCAGACCAATGGCGAGCTTGCTGTTCATGGCCAGCAATCGCCTGTATCAAGGATCATGTTTCTGCCCTGCAATATGGATTCATCATTGAGTGATATGGAGTGAAGAAAGAGATGCTCTCCAGGCTTTCAAGGGAACCTTGACCCTCAGTGCCGACATGAAAACGCCAGCCTGCATTCACCATGATGGGTTCTCCATTGGTCGGTTTTGCTTCGACCTTTCCAGATCTAACCGTGACGGTGGTGGTTGCGGTGGTTGCGTTCACCTCAAATTCAGTGCCACGCACACCGATAGCGCAGTGACTCGTAATAACACTGAAACGGTGACCTCCCTGCTTCATGCCAACAACCCAGGCTTTCAATCTTCCAAAAACCTGAGAGAAGGTATAATCGCCATCCATTTGAGCGGCGGTGAAAGAACTGTTGGCGCCCAGGAGTATCTTCGAGCCCTGAGAAAGATTGATCTCAATTCCGGACTGATGGCCGGTTAGAATCATGTCGCCTTGCTGAATGATAAATCCGGGGTCAATTTTAAGATCGCCTGCGTCGGTTCGGATATACACATCACCCTGAAGTTTTGAGGCTGTACCAGTTTCAGCCCCCTTTTGCCTCTGTTTGAGTGAGTGGGTGATGTTTTCCAGGTTGCGCCGATGTTGTATCGCCTTCTTCAAAGCCGCATTTGCCGTATCTGCTGCTTCGTTCGCTACAGCCAGGGCATCAGCGTCCTTTAAGTCCTGCGCCATCTGGACAACCTTCTCCGCATATGTGAGGGCATCTATGGCTTGCTGCTCAGCCTGCCGTGCAGATTGTAGAGAAACAGCCCTTATCTCAACCTGAGCATTGGCAGACCCCAACACTCCAAAAGTAAGCACAACGGCTAATAGGCATTTGGATAGGTAATTCATTGAAAAATTAAAATTGCACAACTTCTCTAGATTCACTCGACTGTGCTCAAAAAATTGAAGTGAATTAAACACCTATTCCAGGC